>ERZ869909.108-NODE-108-length-124423-cov-26.452898_pt1 | contig 124423 bp, 113 predicted proteins | sample MGYA00520892_ERZ869909 | MGnify/ENA primary metagenome ERZ869909 (study PRJEB32215, sample SAMEA104723947) | bioreactor metagenome | biome: bioreactor; feature: anaerobic bioreactor; material: water | place: China | collected 2015-03-12 ... | reverse complement strand
TGTTCCGGCTGTCCGTATAGTGTTGGCCAGGGTTGAGCAAGTGCAGCGGTAAAGGTTAATAAACCCAGGCTACATATGAATAAAACTCTTTTTATCATGATATTGGTTTTATAAGTAACCAACCTCTGCCTAAAGACAGAGGTTGGTATACAAATTTATCAATTAATGATCAATTGCTTACTTGCAACCAAACGATTGTTATGGTAGAGGATGATCATATAACTGTTTTTGGGTATTATGAACAGAGTACTCAACCTAATCCTCATACTATTTTGTCTAAGAGTAACAGCCCAAATATATGCATATTTTCTGAATTGCCTGTGGGGACTATGTATAAATCCTGCCGGCGCTTTTTCACCTCACCCCGGCTGTGATCCTGCATGGCGCTAGCATCCTGCAGCCCCTCTCCAATAGGAGAGGGGAATTGAGGATTGTGCGGAAGAGTAAAATATTTGTTGGGTTGAAGTGATGTTCCTCCTTCGGCGGACACGGTCTGAATTCAAAAAATGATTTACGAACAAGGAACAACGAATAGCGATTTTAGAAGTACTCTCCTAACTTCGCTATTTTAAAATCGTCAATCGTCAATCAAAATTCGTCACTTCCTCACCACAAACCTCCCCGGCTTAGATCACTTCACACCCTGCATAACTCCAACACAGCATCACAGCAACACAGCATCACAAGATAATTAACTAACTTTGCGCGCTGAAACAAAAATTGTAATGGGAAGGATCGTAGCCATTGATTACGGGCGTAAAAGAACCGGCATTGCCGTTACCGATGAATTGCAGATCATCGCAACAGCCCTGCAGACTGTTCCTTCGCATCAGGCCATAGCGTTCTTAAAGGAATACGCTTCAAAGGAAAACGTTTCATGCTTTGTGGTGGGCGAGCCCAGGCAAATGAACAATGAACCCTCGGAATCCGTTATCTACATTGATCCTTTTATCAAACAGCTGAAGAAGGAATTTCCCCTGGTTCCGGTAGAACGCATGGACGAAAGGTTCACTTCAAAAATGGCTTCGCAAGCCATTTTACAAGCCGGCTTGAAGAAAAAAGACCGGCAGAACAAAGCGCTGGTTGACAGCGTGAGTGCGGTGATCATTCTCCAGTCGTGGCTCGAAATGAAAAACTTACATCATTAAATCAAATTTACAATGGTACTTCCGGTTGTAGCATACGGACACCTGACATTAAGAAAAGTCGCAGCGGAAATTGACAAGGATTATCCGGGCCTGCAGGAACTCATCCAAAACATGTTTGAAACCATGTATGCCTCTTCCGGCATCGGACTGGCAGCCCCACAGGTGAACAAATCCATCCGTATTTTCATGGTTGATGCCACTCCGCTTGCTGATGAACAACCCGAACTTGACGGATTCAGAAAAGTGTTTATCAATCCGAAAATCGTTGAAGAAAGCGGCGAAGCCTGGACATACAATGAGGGTTGCCTCAGCCTGCCCGATATCAGGGAAGATGTTACCCGCAAAGGAGTGGTAAGAATACAGTATTACGACGAGGACTGGAACTTCCATGACGAGACTTTTGATGGCATGCCGGCCCGCATCATCCAACATGAATATGACCACCTTGAGGGTACTTTGTTCATTGACCGCATCAACCCCATTAGGCGCATGTTGCTTAAACGCAAGCTTACTGATATTACAAAAGGCAATATTGACGTTTCCTATAAAATGATATTTCCCCTCATTAAAAAGAAAACCGCTTAAACACCATTACCATGAAAAAAGTATTGTACCCCATTTTACTGATGTGGCTGAGTATCTTTTTTGCCTGTTCTTCTCCTGAGCAGAATCTGATAAAGAACATCGAAACGCTTGAAAAGGAACTTTTCACCAACGTAACCGGGATTGTTGACCACGACAAAGCCCTGACGCTTGTTCAGCTTTACATCGAGTATGCCGATACTTACCCCGACAGCGATCTTGCGGCTGAGTACCTTTTCAGGGCAGGGGATGTCAGCATGAACACAGCCTACCCGCACCGGGCGGTTGATTTGTTTTTGCGCGTTCACCGCGATTATCCGATGTACGAAAAAAGCCCCGAAAGTTTGTTTTTATCGGCATTTGTAATGGAAAACCAGTTGGCAAACCACCAAAGGGCCGAACTCACATACAAGCGCTTTCTTGAATTGTATCCCGATCACGACCTGGCCGATGATGCCGAAATCTTACTACAACACCTCGGAAAATCGCCCGATGAACTGGTGCGTGAATTTGAAGAACGCCTGAGGGCCCAGGAAGGTTTATGAAGGGTTAAACTCTTCTTCCAGTATGGTTTTCAGCTCTGCTGCACTGAGGTCAAGCTTTAATGATCCTGATTTCGAGTAGGATATTTTCCCGCTTTGTTCCGAAACCACAATGGCAATGGCGTCACTGCGCTCGGTGAGGCCGACCGCTGCCCTGTGGCGCAGGCCGATAAATGCCGGAAGTTCGGTTTTTTTGGATACCGGCAAAATACACCTTGCCGCCTTTATCCGGTTCTGGAGGATGATCAGTGCGCCATCGTGAAGCGGGCTGTTCGGAAAGAACACGCTTTCAATCAGTTGTTCAGAAATAACCGCATCAATGGATTGCCCGCTTTCAATATATTCTTCCAGTTCGTTTGTGTGTGCGATCACAATTAATGCGCCTGTGCGTGTGGAAGCCATTTTATGGCAGGCTTTTACCAGCGGGTCAATATCCAGTTGGGCGCCGTTATCGAAATTCAGTTTCCAGAAAAAAAACCTCCGCCTTCGTTTTCGGATAAAAGAGGGTGTTCCGACCAGCAAAAGGAACTTGCGGATTTCAGGCTGGAACACGATCAGCAGGGCAATAAAACCCACGCTGATGAAAGCCCCGAGTATTTCGCTGAGCAATTCCATTTCAAGCATGCGAACCAGCCGCCATAAAAGAAAAATTGAAACAATGCCTATAAAGATGTTGATGGCTGCTGTTCCTTTAATGAGGTTGTATAATTCGTAAAGCAATAATGCAACCAGCAGAATGTCAATTACATCGAGAAAACGAATGTGAATAAATCCTTCAATCATCGTGTTTGACTATTTGAATTTCTGTTGTTTATTATCTCTATGTTTCCATGCCCGGGAATTCGGGCAATCATTTTTTTATATTTTCTGATCCAGGCCAAACTCCCTGTAAGCCTCAATCAGTTTTTTGCATTCACAGGCCTCTTTTACGTCGTGTACCCTGAGAATATCTGCACCATTCAGCAAGGCAATGGTATTTAATATGGTAGTGCCGTTGAGGGCTTCAATTGGTTTGGTGCCCAGAACCTTATTGATCATCGACTTGCGTGACATGCCTGCCAGAACAGGAAAACCAAGATCGCCAAAGATGTGAATGCCGGCAAGCAAACGAAAATTATGCTCCAATGTTTTACCGAAGCCAAAGCCGGGATCAAGAATTATTTGCCTGACATTTTGTTTATGAAGCGCTTCGATTTTGCTGCTGAAAAAGAGCGCAACTTCCTCTACCACATCGGAATAAACAGGGTTTTCCTGCATGTTTGCGGGTTTCCCGCCGGTATGCATCAATACATAAGGAACCTGCAGGCGGCCAATTGTTTCATACATTTCCGGATCGAAAGTGCCACCAGAAATGTCGTTTACCATATCAGCGCCGTTTGCTATGGCCTCAATGGCAATGGATGCCCGGTAGGTGTCAGCCGAAATGAAAGCGGATCCAAATGCCGATCGGATTGCAGTAAGCGCCGGAATCAGCCGCTCGAGTTCCTGTTTCGGGCTGATTTCCTCCGAACCGGGCCGGGTTGACATGGCGCCCAGATCAAGTATTCCGGCGCCGTCGTTCAGCATTGCACCGGCAATATCCACTGCTTTCTGAACCGATGAAAAACGACTGCCTTCATAAAATGATTCCTGCGAAAGATTTATAACACCCATTATTACAGGTGATTGGGTGTCAATTCTTCGTTCCTTCGAAATGAGTAACACAGCTTCTGATTTATTATGTATTTTTATCGCTCAAACGGATCCGGACCATTTTGGCTTGCTTCCCATCGGGCGCCGATCAAAACATGCTGGAATCCAAATTCTTGACAAGTTTAAAAACACCGCTAAGATACAAATATTATGGAGAGCCAAACGCTGAACAGCTATGACAGGATATTAAACCGTTGCCGGAAGGTTTTTTCAGAAAAAATGCAGGATTATGGCACCGCCTGGCGTATTCTCCGCACACCATCGCTAACCGATCAGATTTTTATCAAGGCCAAACGCATCCGCAGCATTACCGAAAAGGGAACCCAATTGGTTGAAGAGGGAATTGTTCCTGAATTTGTCGGAATGATCAATTATTCAATTATGGCGCTCATACAGTTTGAATTGGGCTCTGACATGAACATGGTTCTTGAAAAGGAGGAAGTGCTTAACCATTACGATAAATATGTTGCCTGCACCCGCGAACTGCTTTCTAAAAAGAACCATGATTACGGCGAAGCCTGGCGCGATATGCGACTGGGTTCCTTTGTTGATATCATTTTGATGAAGCTGTTAAGGGTTAAGCAGATAGAAGACAACAAAGGGCAAACCCTCGCTTCAGAGGGCATTGATGCAAATTACTTCGATATAATCAATTACTCGGTTTTTGCGTTAATCATTCTTGAAGAATCGGGTACAATTGTTTCTGAATAACTCACAATACTGAAAATCCAATGAAAACCCTCCTTACCATTTCCCGTTTGCTTGTTGGAATTGTTTTTGTTTTCTCCGGCTTTGTAAAAGGCGTTGACCCTTTGGGTACTGCATTCAAGATTGACGACTACCTGGTGGTATACGGGATTGATTGGCTCCTGCCACTTTCCTTATTTCTTTCCATCTTCCTTTGCGTTGTTGAATTTACACTTGGGGTTTTACTCATCATCAATGTGAAACCGGTAAAAGCAACATGGCTTTTACTTCTCATGATGTCTTTTTTCACACTTGTTACCTTGTATGATGCCATTTACGAACCTGTTTCCGATTGCGGTTGCTTTGGCGACGCCATTAAACTTACCAATTGGGAAACATTCTACAAGAATGTGGTGCTGATGGTTCCAACCCTTTTGCTTTTCATTCATCGAAAGAAGCTGAAAACGCCTTTCAGTCCGCTTGGCGAATGGGCGCTCGTAATCGGTGTGCCGGCGCTTTTCTTTTGGTTTTCCTTGCTGAACTACAGAAACCTTCCGATGATTGACTTTCTTGCCTGGAAAGTGGGCAATAAAATGATAGCCGACCAAACCGAGCCAATTCAATTCTACCTGACCTATCGCAACAAGGATACGGGTGAAGAAAAACAATATCTTTCGCCCAACTATCCCTACGACGACCCCGAATGGCTCGCACAATGGGAATTTGTATCACAGTGCATTGTAGATCCCAATCCGGCCCCTTCACATAATTTGCAGATACTGGATGCTGACTTTAATGATGTAACCGGTCACTTTCTTGAAAATCCATCTATGCAGTTTATGCTGATTGTTTGGGATACCGGAAAAGTGAGTGGGAAACCGCTTCAGCGAATGAACGACTTTTTCTACAAAGCCGAAGCCGACGGGCATTCGTTTATCGCCATTGCCCCTGGTATTGAGGAAGGCAGAAAGCTTGCAAGTGAATTCGGTCTGGATTATGAGTTTTATTTTGCCGACGACATCGAACTAAAAATTATGGTGCGTTCAAATCCAGGGTTGATCCTGATGCAAAATGGCGTAGTTCTGGCCAAATGGAGCCACAGGAACTTCCCTGACTATGATGATTTCAAAAGTGGTTTTAACAACCGGAACGCAGGCCTGTGATTTTTTACTGAATTGTAAGAATTTGGTTTATAATATATTGCATAGCTACAGGGCTTTTGCCTCTGCAGATTAATAATTAAGAGAATGTTACGGTTCATTTCACGTCGTATCCTTTATGGGTTTTTTGTGTTGCTTGGCGTGATTACCGTAGTGTTCTTTCTCTTTAATATTTTGCCCGGCGATCCTGCCCGTATGATGATGGGCCAACGGGCCGACATAGCCTCCATCGAAACCATTCAGCGCGATCTGGGACTCGACCGGCCGGTTCATATTCAGTACTTCAATTTTCTGAATGACCTTTCTCCGGTTTCATGGTATAACCAAAGCGATATTGATGGTTACTGGTATCTGGATCATGCGAAATACGGCGATGTCCCTGTATTGTTCTCCACGGGAAAAGAAGGCGTTTTTGTGCTGAAAAAGCCATACCTCAGACGATCGTATCAAAGCCAGCGTCCGGTGGGCAGTATTATCGGGGAAGCCTTTCCGAATACAGCATTGCTGGCCGTGGTTTCCATTTTGTTTGCCATGATCGCCGGCATTGTCATCGGCATTTTTTCTGCCCTCAGGCGCGATACCATTTTCGACCGGTCCGCGCTTGTTCTATCCGTTCTGGGCATGTCGCTGCCGTCGTTTTTTGCTGCCATCCTTTTTGCCTGGGTTTTTGCCTACATGCTGGCGGATGTTACCGGATTAAACATGGTAGGAAGCCTTTATGCCGTTGACGATTTTGGAAGGGGAGAGTACCTTGAACTGAAGAACCTTATTCTTCCCGCCATTGTTCTCGGAATACGGCCTTTGGCCGTGGTGGTTGAGCTTACGCGAAACTCAATGCTTGAAGTGCTGTCGCAGGATTACATCCGCACTGCCTATGCAAAGGGATTGACAAAATTTCGTGTGATCACACGACATGCATTGCGCAATGCCCTGAACCCGATCATCACAGCCATTTCCGGATGGTTTGCTTCCCTGATGGCCGGAGCTGTTTTTGTTGAGTATGTTTTCGACTGGAAGGGCCTGGGTGTTGTAATAGTTGATGCGCTCGAACAATACGATTTCCCCGTTATAATGGGAGCTGTGCTGTTTATTTCGGTAATGTTGATCGCCATAAACATCTTTATTGATATTGTTTACGGATGGCTTGATCCGCGTATCCGGCTGCAATAATTGTTTACAATCAACCTTTGATTACTGCCAACGGTTGCAGTTCAACCACTATATCCACCAGATCGTCCTGGTTTCGCATCACCATGTCAATATCCTTATAACAACTTGCCGCTTCATCCAGATCGCGGGCTGCATGCAGGCTATGCAGAATGCCTTTTTCCTCCAGCTTTCTGCGCTCGGTTTGCAGGTCGAGGCGGCGCATGGCTTCTTTACGACCCATAACCCTGCCAGCGCCATGGCTGCAGCTTTCAAAGCTCTCAGCGCTGCCTTTGCCCCTTACAATGTAGCTTTGTGCGCCCTGGCTGCCCGGAATGATTCCAAGCTGGCCTTTTCCGGCCCGGGTGGCCCCTTTGCGATGCACAAAAACATCTTTCCCGAAATGCTTCTCAGGCGCCGCATAGTTGTGGGCAATGTTAATCAGTTCCCTGCCTTCAAAATGCGGAAAATCGCAAGATGTGGCTTCATGCAATATCTCGCATACCTTTGCGGCCATATGTTTGCGGTTGGCAAATGCAAAATCAATGCAGTAGTTCATTTCCTGAATATAAACCTGCCCTTCATCCGAATCAACCGGCAACCAGGCTAATTGCATTGTTTTGGTTTGCGGACTGCCCCATTGCTCGTTCAGCTTTCCGGCCATGCGGTTATAATGATCGGCCACCTGTTTTCCGATATTTCTGCTTCCTGAATGTATCATGATCCATATATGTCCGTCAGAGCCTTGCTGAAACTCAATAAAATGGTTTCCCCCTCCCAATGTTCCGATTTGCCTGAGCGCGCTGTTGTATTCACGGGCCGTAACAGGCATTTCATCTACATTATATTCTGATGGCATGAGGCGGTAATCCTGTTTTTGTTTATGATGGTTGAAGCCAAGGGGAATGCTTTGTTTTACCTCGCCGACTATTTTTTTAAGCACATCTTTTTCAAGGCGATGCAGTGAAGTTTTTATGGCGCACATTCCGCAGCCAATATCCACACCAACGGCATTGGGGATAATCACTCCGCTGGTGGCTAAAACACCCCCGATGGGCATACCAAAGCCTTCATGACAATCGGGCATGATGGCTACATGACGGAATGAAAATGGCAGGTTGGCCAGGTTTTTAGCCTGCTTCAATGCCCCTTCCTCTACCTCGTCAAGCCATAACTTTATAGGAATTCTCTCGCTGTTTATTGTTTTCCTGATCATTGCTTCCCGGTTTTGCGCTTTGTTTTTCAAAAATACACGATTTTTTATGAATAACCATATAAACCGGATTGCCTGTTTGGCGTTAAATCCGCCCGGAATCAACGTGTAAAAGGGAAGTTAAGGGTCAGATGCCAGCTTATGTTCTTTTTGAAACCGGGTAATGAATAAGGCCCGTAACGGTAAAAAGAACCCAGGCCCAGGTTCATCAGGTTCAAATCCAATAGGTTGTTTATCAGCAACCCCGACTCAAAATAGCCTTTTTCAAAACTGTTCAGAGGTATGCTGTGTTTTTCATGTTTCTGATTTTGCAATCTTCCGATACCGGCATGGGAGGCTATTACAAATTCCGGTTCAAATCGTTTAGTCCGTATAAGCAGTTTGCCGAAACTGTGAGTGAGGTATACGTTGAGGTACTCATCGGCCACAAATTCATTCATCCGCATGGTGGCAAAACTTGCCGGAGAGTGGATCGTAAAGCCCCCGTAACTGCCAAATCCTGAATAAAGTTTCTGATAGGGGACATCGCTGTCAACCATGCCCGCCCGCAGCACCATAGATGTTTTGCCCAGGTATTTTGTGTAGAAGGAATATTCAGCCTTAAAGTCGTAAATACGGTATGGGTGTCCGCTATCGAGGAAATTATTAAGACCTTGTGTGACCCTGAAAGAAAAGACCGGGTAATCGCTGCCAAGTGAAATGCGCGAGCGGGCGGTTTGAATGATTTTCTCGCCGTAAACAAAACGAAAACCTGCGCTTACCTCTGAAAACACATAAACTTTGGGAAAGGCCGGTTCATTTGCAAGGCCGTAGAAATAACCGTATTGTGGTGCATTCCAGCTTCGTTTCATGTTTATATCAGCCAGCAAATAAGGAAACAAACGGTATTGAAACCCGGAAGCCACTTCTTTGATGTGATCCATTTGCCTTACCAGCAGATCGCGGTATTCCTCAAAGCCAAAGATACCTGATGCAAAAGGATCAATTTTGCCGGTTTCGGTAACATCGTTGATGATTCTGAAATACCATGATGCATCTTTTGAGCGCTTCAGGTCAATGTTGCATTCACCTCCATATTTTGCTTTCTTGTCGCCAAAACCATAACCAAGGTAGGCGCCCATTTTTGCAATCCGGCTTATGCGCTGTGAGGTTGTCAGCCCAACTCCAAGGTAGGCTTTCTCGTGCTTGTTGTACCGGGCCAGCCTTTTTACAGGAATATGAAACTTCCCAACAGGGATATTGCCACCCACCAGGGATTCGAGCGACATAGCATAGCGGTCGAAGTGGTGAGCCCTGCCCAGGCTGTCAATAATGTGGTAGGTGCGGAGGTCTTTTTCTGTCAAGCCAATCGCCCTGAGCCGTTCCCATTCGTTTTCGCTAAGATGGTCTGCGTTCGGGTCAACATCAACATTTACTTCGTTAAACATTCGCCTGACCAGCTGCGGGTTCACAACAATATTACTGATATAACTCTTGCCTTTCCCGACTGGATAGAAATCATTGACCATCACATTCTTAAAAACAATATCGGTATTGAGCTGAACCGGAAACCAGTACATGTTTTCAACCAGTTCATACATCTGCTGGATTTTTACCGCCATACCCTTCTCCTGTCTTGCGGGCTCGGCTATCACATGCTGAATGGCCCAGCGGTTCGAATTGATATGCAGAACGCCTTGCAGGCCGTCGAAATTTGTGTTTGGTTTTGGGTGGTAGGAAATGATAAAAGTAGTATCGGCTGAGCCTGCCATGATCAGGGTGTCTTGCAGGGTAAACGAATAGCGGTTTGTGCTTCCACGGCTTATGGGATTTACATAGTTCTTATCCGAGATGCTGATCACATCGTCATAAAATGATGTGGATTGCAGCTGGGAGATCAGCAATGTAAAAATGGGATCCTTTAACCCGGACATTCTTCGTGCTGTTACTTTATGATGGTTGCGACCGGGGTAAAGAAACTTTCTTTCAGCTACGGTTTCCATTATGAAAAAATGCTGTTCGTCCAGAAACTCTTTCAGACGGACCAATGATGTATCCACACTGAGGGTATCTTCTGCAATAAGCAGATTCTCATCAATAGTGAAAATCATTTTGTCGTATGCGGTGTATGAAAAAGAAGGCAGGTTTTCATAATTGTTACGGGTGCGGTTTTGGATGGCAAGCTGAATGATCCGGTGCGCAGGGTTGTCACCGGCTATAATGGTAAATTCAGGAAGTTCATAGGCCAGCCTTTGCATTTTTACCTCAACCGGCTTCACAGGGTCTGTGATATAAAAATATTGCTTTACGTAACCCAGATAACTGAAATGCAGACTGTGAATGGGTTCCTTTGATGTGATCCTGAACCTGCCGTCAATATCGCTCACAACACCGGTATAGCTGTTGTTTAACACAATGTTCACAAAGGCCAGCGCCTGGTTTGTTTCGGCATCTGTTACCCTGCCTGCAACAGAGTAGGGTTGGGCTTGCAGGTAAAAAACAGAGAGGCATAACAGGAAGGCAAACCAGGTTCTCATCCTAAACTTCCTTCAGCTTTTCATTTTCGCGGTGCCTGTTATGATCACGGAGGCTTTTCTTTTCAAGGTTCCTGAGCAGGGCTTCCTCCAGGTTCACACCTGTTTGGTTGGCGAGGCAAATTAACACAAAGAGCACATCGGCAAATTCGTCGGCCAGGCTGACCTCGTTTTCACCGGCCTTGAAAGACTGCTCTCCGTATTTTCGGGCCATGATCCTGGCCACTTCGCCTACTTCTTCCATGAGAAGCGCAGTATTGGTGAGCTCATTGAAATAGCGCACGCCTGTGGTATTGATCCATTGATCAATCAGTTGCTGGGCCTCGTTGATAGTTAGCATGATAAGATGTTTTTGAACCGAAATAAATTAACAACGGAGAGTTATCAGCAAAAACGGCAATCCGCTATTCTGATACTTCCAGCCTGAAACCGGTTCCATGAACATTGGTGATGGATACATTCGGGTCGTCCTTAAGATATTTGCGAAGCCTGGCAATGAAAACATCCATGCTGCGGCCAACAAAATAATTCTCATCGCCCCAGATTTCCTTGAGCGCTTTTTCGCGGCTGAGAAGTTGGTTCTTATTTCGGCAAAGCAAACGCAAAAGCCCCGATTCCTTGGGTGTAAGCGATTGGTTTCCGGCTGATGAGCTGAGCTTCATGTTCACAGCATCGAACGTATAAATGCCTACTTCGTAGCTTTCTTCTTCAACAATCAGTCCGCAGCGTTTCAGAATGGCTTCAATCCGCAAACCAAGTTCTTCGCTGTTAAAGGGTTTGGTTACGTAGTCGTCGCAACCGGCTTTAAAGCCTCTGATGCGGTCTTCGTTGAGGCCACGGGCGGTAAGGAAAATAATCGGAATGGAAGAATTTTTCTTTCTGATTTGTTCAGCAAGGGTAAACCCATCCATCTGGGGCATCATCACATCAAGGATGCACATATCGTATGCGCCTTGCTGAAATTTCATCCATCCTTCTTTTCCGTCATTTGCGCAAACTGTTTCGTAACCAAGAAGGTTCATGTAGTCGCACAGTAAAACCTTCAGGTTGGGATCATCTTCGGCAATAAGTATTTTAACTGGTTTATGGTTGTTCATTTTACCTGCATAATTTCATTGAGATACAAAAGTAAACAAAAACAAATTTCTGACCGTTCCTGTTTTTTATCCGGGGCACAGGAATACCTATTCAAAAAGAAAGACGATTTTATTTTTTTTTCGTGCTTGCTTAATTATTTGATTGGCAAATGATTTTGGTTCATTGTCAGCATCTTTTAAGGTATTGAGACATACGTCAAATTCACCAAGATTCCGGAGTAATTCGGCCTGGAGCAGGTGATTGTCGCCCTGGCAAAGCCCGAGCAGGCGTTCTGCATTTTTGTTGTAAGTTTCGGTATTCCAATCTGGTATCTCATCTGCTTTGGGTTTGCGACGATAGAAGTGGTTCATTGCCCACCAATAACGTCTGCGCACGCAAAATTCGATATCAGGATTGTTTACCACCTTCGAATCCAAAGCTTCAGGGTAATCTTCCCATACAAGATGTGCTATATATTCAATTTCGTCGTACTCCCCTGAATCATCATAGAGGGAAATTTCTTTCAACACAGTGGCTTCACATGAGTGATAAAAACCCCTGCAGTTTTTACAGCGGACTACATCCGGAAGGTCGGGATACATCATTGCCAGCATAAACCCATCCGACCATATTTTTGCCCCGAAAGTGTTGGCAGACAAAAGTGAACGTTTCTTCGCCTTTTGGCTGCAATGCGGACAAGCAATGAGATAATCGGATCCGGGAAGCATATTTGGTATAACAGTTATTCCCCTGACTTAACCTTGATTGATTTTGTTTTGAGCGGAGTTACCGATCTGAAAAGAGAGGCAACAGTTTCGTGATATTTCTCAACAATCTTTTTGCGCCTGAGTTTCAGTGAGGAGGTTAGCTCGCCGGTATTGGGAGTCCATTCATCGGCAAGCAGGGCAATCTTTTTAATTTGCTCGGAGTTTCCAAGCTTTTTGTTCAGATTTTTCACCTCTTCCTCAAAATGCCTGATTATTTCAGGTTTTTTGATCAGCTCTGCCTGATACTGGAAATGGATTTTCTGTTTTTTTGCCCAGTCAACCAGTGCATTGTAATTTGGAATGATCAATGCGCCGGCATATTTCTGATTTTCGCCAACAACCATGATTTGCTGGATGTAAAAACTCTCTTTCAGTTTATTCTCAATTTGCTGCGGGGCTATGTACTTTCCGTTTGAGAGCTTAAACATTTCTTTCTTTCGATCCGTAATCTTGAGAAACTGTCCGTCGAATTCGCCGATGTCGCCGGTGTGGAACCAGCCATCTTCGTCAATTACCTCACTTGTCTGAACCGGATCCTTGTAGTATCCTTTCATGATGTTTGGCCCTTTTGCAAGGATTTCGCCGTCGTCGTCAATCTTTATCTGAACGCCTTCGAGTACAGGCCCGACCGAACCAATCATGACCTTACCGGGTTGGGAGTAATTCACCGTGAGGATCGGAGAAGTTTCTGTGAGGCCATAGCCTTCAAAAACAGGTAGTTTTGCTGCCCAGAAAAGCCGTGCAAGCCGTGGTTGCAAGGCAGCGCCTCCGCAACCGATAAAAGTAATGTTAGGGCTTAATGCCGCTCTCCATTTGCTGAAAACCAGTTTGTCGGCCACAGCCATTTGTACACGGTATAAAGGATTGTGTTTATGATAAGGTGTATATCGTCCTGCAAGTTTAAGCGCCCAGGCAAAAATGGCACGTTTCACAGGGCTGAGGGTTTTTGCCTTTGTGATTATTTTTTCATAAACAGATTCGAGAAGGCGTGGTACGGTGATAAATCCATCCACCTGCAGTTCCTTGATATCTGAAGCAATGGTGCTGAGACTTTCTGCATAATAAACGCTAACACCCAGATACTGATATTGGTAGCTTACCATGTGCTCAAAAACATGGGAAAGCGGAAGGAAGCTCACCACTTTATGGTTGTGGTTCAAATGCTGACATTTCGAAGATGATATGGCATTGCTCATCAGGTTTTTATGTGATAACATAACTCCCTTAGGATTGCCGGTAGTGCCTGAAGTATAGATGATGGTGAGCAAAGCATCTTCTGAAATTCCTGCTTTTGTTTTTGCTACCTGCTCTTTATACAAGCCTTCATTTTCTTTGCCGGTTTCGGTAATCTGCAACCAGTGTTCAGCCCCTTCAACCTGGTTAAAGGTATAAAGCTTTTCCAGCACGGGCAATGCGCCCTTTATTTCGGTGAGTTTTTTGAAAAGGACCTTGTCAGAAACTAATGCTATTTTGGCCTCTGAATGGTTGAGGATGAAAGTAAATTCTTCGTTGGTGAGTGTGGGATGGATCGGAACATGCACTGCGCCGATTTGTGCCAGGCCCATATCCATAAAATTCCATTCGGGGCGGTTGTTTGTGATGGTGGCAACTTTGTCGCCTTTTTGGATGCCGAGGGCGAGTAAACCATAACTTACATGGTTCACTATTTCAATATATTCCGGTGAGGTGTATTCCTTCCACTTGCCGTTTTCCTTGCATCCAAGCTTGAATTTTCCTGCTGTATCCGGATGGGCTTTGAACCTGTCGAGCAGGTCAAAAATGCGTTTTTCTGTCATTTAAGGGTGTTTTGGTTTGGCTGCAAAGGTAGGTTTTTCTTTACTGCCAAATTAATGCTGAATAAAAAAGGGAATACGGTTCTTAGAGGAGGGTTTATGCTGGTTTTTCCTGGACATTCAATTTTCTGCTGATTGAATGATAGGCTTTTGCAAGATAGGGTAAAAGGTGTGCAACAACCCTCCGGACTCTGGCAGGCAAATATTCTGCTGCGCTCATGGCTTTGTACAGTATGTTCCCGTAAATTTTCCACGGCAACACAAGAAGGCTGTTTTTGATAGCGGGTTCCTGATACTTTCTTTCATAGCCCATCAATTCAGCATAACCCCCCACGGCTGCGTCTGCCAGCGCTGTCTGGCGATTACTTAATTGTGTTTTCCAGCCGTAAAGGTTATTGCAGTGAATGGGCTGGTTTAAACCGTTGTGGAATTTGTTAAAATCTTCTTCGCCTACCAGGGCCACGGCATCATTGGTTTTTTCATGAAACCGAAGCATTTCATGACTGTATCCGATTTCAAGAAAACTGCAGACTGCCTGCAATTGCTTTTCAGGTTCAGTTGCCAGGTCTTCATACCTTAAGTGCAGAAACTGGCCTGGTTTTCCTGAGGCTAGGCGAACAAAGCATTTGCTGGCATATTTCCAACGGTAGGATTGCAGTGCAATGTTTGGCGCTTCAAACTCAAATTTGCTGATTGAACGGTAATTGTCGCGGTAATCGCGGGTCAGATATATGAATTTGGCGTCGGGAAAGATCTTGAATAAACGGTTCGTAAAAGAAGCATAAATCGGGTTTTTATCTCCCATAAGATGAATGCTTTTTTCTCCAAACAGAGAGCGGGAGTGGTAATAAAACACCTTGAATACGTCAGTGAAATCCGCATATTCTCCTGTAATGCTTTCCAGCGTCTTTTGCAGCGCTTCTTCGTTTACCAAAAGATATTCGTACTTCCAGAACTCCTTGGGTTGTTTGCGCCTGAAGTCCTTATGAAAGTCTTTGATTTGCTTAAGATCCCATCGCTTAATGCGGCCGTATTTATTATAGAGATCCAGAATAACCGGATATTCCGGGGGAACAATGATGTTTGGATGGGCATCAAGCATGGTTCTGAGCAGGGTGGTTCCTGAACGGGGACGCCCGATAATAAAGAAAAAAGGTATTTTACGAATAACTTCCAGTGATGCCATTCCCGGTGTGAGTTGTGGTAGATTTGAGTGCCTGTGAAAAGAGACAGGCACACCATAACTCAGATATGACAAGTTTTAACTGGTAAACTTGCACGAAAAGGGCAGGAAAGTGTGTCTTATTTCGTTTTACCTTTCAAAAAGTTGGTTTCTTGAACCGCAGATTGAGGGGAAAGAGCTTACTCCATTGCTCCAAATTCTATTCCCTGCGCCAATGGCAGTTCGGTGCCCCAATTGATGGTATTGGTCTGGCGTCGCATATAGGCTTTCCATGCGTCTGAGCCGGATTCACGGCCACCGCCGGTATCTTTTTCCCCGCCGAAAGCCCCGCCGATCTCAGCTCCGTTTGTGGCAATGTTTACATTGGCAATTCCACAATCGGAGCCTTGGTGTGAGAGGAAATGTTCGGTTTCATGAATGTTGCGCGAGAATATGGATGATGATAAGCCTTGTGGTACATTGTTATGCATTTCAATGGCTTCCTCAATGGTTTTATATTTCATGATGTATAGGATGGGGGCAAAAGTTTCTTCCTGTACAATCTGGAAATGGTTCTCCACTTCGGCAATGCAGGGTACAACATAGCATCCCGATTCATATCCGGGGCCTTCCAGCACCTGCCCGCCATACGCTATTTTGCCTCCTTCTTTCAACACCTGCTGCTGTGCTTTCAGGAAATCATCTACGGCTTTTTTATCAACCAGCGGGCCCATTACGGTTTTTTCATCCAGGGGATTGCCGATTTTTATCTGCTTATAGGCATCAATAAGCTTATCGCGGAATCTGGAGTAAATACAGTCGTGTATGATCAGCCTCCGGGAGCTGGTGCAGCGTTGCCCGGCCGTTGCAATTGCACCGAACAAACTTGCACGCAGGGCCATGTTCAGGTTGCCATATTGGGAGATAATGATTGCGTTGTTTCCACCCAATTCCAGGATGGTGCGGCCAAGGCGCTCTGCAACAATTTTTGCCACATGGCGGCCAACCCTCACACTTCCGGTTACTGAGATAAGCGGGATGCGGCGGTCGGCAAGAAAATCATCACCTACATTTTTTGAGCTGGCAGCCACCAGGTTCAGCACACCTTCGGGAACCTTATTGTCCATCAGCACTTTCTGAATGATGTTGTGAACCGCCACTGCACTGAGCAGCGTTTTTGAAGAAGGTTTCCAAACAACTACATCGCCGCAAACAAGCGCAATCATTGCGTTCCATGCCCAAACTGCCACCGGAAAGTTAAAAGCGCTGATCACGCCAACCACCCCCAGCGGATGATACTGATCGTACATCCGGTGTTTTTCGCGTTCGGAATGCATGGTTGATCCGTATAGCTGGCGTGAAAGGCCAACAGCAAAATCGGCAATATCAATCATTTCCTGTACTTCACCCAGGCCCTCCTGGTAGATTTTCCCCATTTCGTAACTTACCAGACGACCCAGCGGTTCTTTGTACTTACGAAGTTCATCGCCCATTTGCCTTACGATTTCGCCTCGTTTTGGGGCGGGGATCATGCGCCAGGTTTTAAAAGCCTCCTGCGCACGATGCATAATGGTTTCGTAATCGTCCCAGGTGGCCTGTCTTACGCTGGCAATGGGTTTGCCATTTGACGGAGAGAAGGAGTAGATTTCTTCGCCGAAGGTTTGCAACCAGCGTGTGCCTGTTGAGGCCCCGTGGTTAAGGGGCTGAATGCCTAATTGTTCAAGTGTGGCCTGAATGCTTTGATTGGATGACATAAATCGGATGTTGTGTGTGATACAATGGACAATAACACGCCTGTGAGGGCTTTGTTTACCTGCAAACCGAATAAGCCGTAGAATATTATGTATTGTGTTGGAAATTTTCCTCTGTTTGTTTGCACCGGCCTGATAGATCAAAAGGCTGATAATTAGTCAATAAAGGCAATCCTGATGATGTCGTCAACCTGAATGCCCAGTAAGCCTGCTGCATTTCCCTGATTTACAGCAATTTCCAGGAACCCTGTTGATCCAAACAAGGCAACTATGTTTCCTGCCGGCACATCGCTGTATGATTTGCTGATTTTGCTCACCGGATATTCGGCATTGCGAACCTGAATTTCGAAGGCGCGTTTTTGACGTGTTTTTTCAAATACTTCCTGTGTGATATTGATAAAAATGTTTTCATAGCCATCAACATAGATAACCTTGCCTTTGATAAGCGCCGGCTCAACCACCGGCCTGAAATGATGCCTTTCGGTAAGAAGCTCGCGTTTAAATCCCAGTTCTTCGATTGGCTGGCCGAGTGCCAGATGACAAGCTGCTTTAACAAACCTGTCGCGAACCGAAAATGTGAAATAATCTCCGTCCTGAAATATCTCAATCTCAACGATTTTTTCAGGAGTGTTGTCAAAGGCAAGGGAAAAAATGCCGTTGTCGGCGCCAATAAAATACTGGTTCTGGTAATAAATCGCCACGTGCGGGTGCTGTTGCGATTCATCGGTATTCACGCCTATGATATGAATGCTTCCATCAGGAAATTCCTTGTAGGTATTCCGTAATACGAATGATGCCTGCAAAATATTGAAAGGATTGATCTCATGTGTGATGTCAATCACCTGAACGGAGGGTGCCTGCCTGAGTATGGCTCCTTTTACTGCCCCGGTATAATGATCCTTTGGCCCCCAATCGCTTATCAGTGTTATTACAGGCATAATGAAACTTTATGCAAACTTCCGTAAAATTCCACTAATTTTGAAACCCGAAACCATTAAAATTATTTCCATTGCATGAGCGAAGCCCGGATCAACCTTGAGACCTACAACCTGATAGATATTTACGGAGTTAACGATCAGCATCTTAACGCCATTAAATCCTGTTTTCCGAAACTAAAGTTTGTAGCCCGCGGCGATGAGCTACGCGTTATTGGTGAGGAAGCAGAAACAGAGGCTTTTCAGAAAAAATTCTCGCTGCTGCTTCTCAGCTACGATACTTTTGGGAAAATTACCGATACCGATGTAGTCCAGATTATGGGCGGAGAGGAGATGGGCTCATCGCACATCCCATCGCCCTCCGGCAATGTGCTGGTACATGGCCGCAACGGAATGATCATCAAGGCCCGGACAACCAACCAGCAAAGAATGGTTGATGAATCGGAGAAAAACGATCTGGTGATCGCCATTGGGCCTGCCGGAACCGGTAAAACCTATACTGCTGTGGCCATTGCAGTGAGGGCGCTCAAGAACAAGGAAATCAAACGCATTATCCTTACCAGGCCGGCTGTTGAAGCAGGCGAAAACCTTGGATTCCTGCCCGGCGATCTCAAGGATAAACTCGATCCTTATCTCCAGCCGCTTTACGATGCCTTGCGCGATATGATCCCTACACAAAAACTGCTCAGTTATCTCGAGGACGGAACCATCGAAATTGCTCCGCTCGCTTTTATGCGCGGCCGTACCCTTGATAATGTTTTCGCCATCCTCGATGAAGCCCAGAATGCTACCGAAGGCCAGTTGAAAATGTTCCTCACCCGCATGGGGCGTAATGCAAAATTCATTGTTACCGGCGATATTACTCAGATAGATCTACCCAAATCGCAATCATCGGGTTTGGTTCAGGCTACAAGCTTGTTAAAAGATGTGCAGGGGCTTTCATTTGTTTTCCTGGATGAAACAGATGTGATACGGCACAAACTGGTAAGCCGGATTTTGAGGGCGTATGAGAAAAGGACGAAATGAATAGGTTATAGTTGTCGTATGTGTTTAATCGTTGTACAGCAATAGCGGACTCAAATTGAAAAATTTATTTTATGACAGCGAGATTAGCTTCGCAAAGTTAGCTTCAGTTGATTTTGATACGGCACAGGTGAGCAGAAAATCTGGTAAACCAGCCAGCCCCTATTGGTAATATTTTATAACTTTGCTCTCACAAAGGATTAACAGCTATGACTACGGTGTCTCAAATTGATAAGATATTAGCCCAGATTCGCAAACTCGATTATGAATCCAGGCTTTTCCTTACGCAAAAACTTCTCAGGCAGATGCGTAAAGACCATGAAAAGCATCCCTCACCGGTTCATTATCTAACCGAACTGGAATCTCTTGGTGCAGAAATTTGGAAAGACCTCAATATTGATGAATATGTTCAACAAGAAAGACAATGGGATTAGCTGAGCGGTTTCACCGTAAAACCCTTTTTCTTGACACTGCACCCTTAATTTATTTCATCGAGGGACAGTCTCCTTTCCACGAATCACTTCATGGTATTTTTAAAGCAAACAAGGATGGGCAATTACATTTCATTACATCATCCCTAACTTTATTAGAGGTGCTTGTTCTTCCTTTAAGATTGAAGAAAAATCTACTGGCAGATAAGTATGAAAGGCTAATTACGAAATCACAGAATATAGTGGTTGTTGATTTGGATACCAGTATCTCGCGGCGTGCAGCAGGATTGAGAGCAAAGTATAATCTTAAGACGCCAGATGCCGTCCAGGTTGCAACAGCGATTGAGAAAGGTGCTGATTTTCTCCTGACCAACGATGCCGACTTTGCCAGGGTATCCGAAATTGATGTATTGCTTTTAAACGATTTATAAGTTGCTGACTTTTAATGCTTTTATGATAAACACCGTTTAGTCTATATGAGAAACACCATCACCAACACAAACTTTCAATTCCCCGGCCTTACCAATTTTTATAAAGGCAAGGTTCGAGATGTTTATACAATCAAGGATGAACTGCTGGTAATGGTTACCAGCGACCGCATTTCGGCATTTGATGTGGTATTGCCAGAAGGCATTCCATACAAAGGCCAGGTATTGAACCAGATTGCCGCCGAATTCCTGGATGCCACACAGGACATTGTTCCCAACTGGAAAATCGCAGTTCCTGATCCCATGGTCATGATAGGCCGTTATTGCGAGCCTTTTAAAGTGGAAATGGTGATCCGCGGTTATCTTTCCGGCCATGCCTGGCGCGAGTATAAAAGCGGAAAGCGCAGCATCTGCGGCGTTCCCATGCCCGACGGCATGAAGGAAAATGATAAGTTTCCACAACCGCTCATTACACCCACCACCAAAGCGCTTGTAGGGCATGATGAAGACATCACCCGCGACGAAATTATAAGCACCGGCCTGGTAGATAAGGCAGAGTACGAAAAACTGGAGCAATATACCCTTGCTCTTTTTCAGCGTGGAACCGAAATTGCAGCCAAACGCGGCCTGATCCTGGTTGACACCAAATATGAGTTTGGCAAGGCCAACGGAGAAATTTTCCTGATTGACGAAATCCACACCCCCGATTCCTCACGTTATTTTTATCTCGAAGGCTACGAAGAACGCCAGCAACAGGGGCTACCTCAGAAGCAACTTTCAAAGGAATTTGTAAGGGAATGGTTAATGGAGCGCGGTTTCCAGGGCAAAGAAGGCCAAACAGTTCCCACTATGGATGAAGATTTTGTGAACTCAGTTTCCGAACGCTATATCGAACTCTATGAAAGCATCATTGGCCGTAAGTTTGAAAGGGCAGATGCAAGCAATGTGCTGAAGCGGGTTGAGGAAACCACCCAGAAGTTTCTGGAGGCGTATTACAGGTAATGTGCAGGGCTTTTTACCCGGCTTGCAGGCCAGGCTCAATTTTGCTCTTTTGTGTAGATCTTTTTAAAGACAGTTCTTTCTTGAGTTACTGAACTTTATTTGCAATAATTGCGTCACCTATACAAAAACGCATTACTTTTGTGATAAGCGCAAAAGTTGAGAGCATATAATATGCCAAAAACCTTGATTCTGACACAAAAACAGAGCTTTGTTTCGCAACTTGATACGTTTTTAGGAGACTCTACAGCAATACATGCAAAAACAATGTTAAGACTGATTTTATGCAAACACTGACAATAGAACTTACAGGAAATAACTCTTTACAAGCTTTGCATGAGTTGGAGCGCAGGCGCCTGATCCGGATAGTTAAAGCGCCTGATTTTGACTCATATGCATTACCTGGTGAAGCAATTAGCGAAGAAGATTTTAAACTTTGGGTTGAGTATGTTGAAGATTCAAACACTGTAAGTATAAAAGACGCAAGGCAACGATGGGCAGCACAAAAGAAAAAGCTCGAGAAACTTATTCGCTAAGAGTTACCAAAAATGCTCTCCAAAACATTGATGAGATAACAGGCTACATCGCCTACATCAAACATCAGCCATTAAATGCTATCAGGGTTGGTGATAAAATATTTGAGAAAATAGACCGCATTGAACAAAATCCACTGGCATTTCGGGAATGTGATGAAATTCCTACCAAAACCAAAATGTACCGTAAGGCGGTTTGCATGAGTTGGAACATCATTTATAAAGTAAAAGCCTCTGAAATAGTTGTGCTCGGTATCATACACGGTAGCAGAAGACCTTCAAAGGTTAGAAAGTTTAGAAAAGTAAAATAGAATGTATTCGGTGCATTAGCTATATTCCTACATTTGCTATCAATAAACTAGCATACCTGCATTCTTTTTATCATTAACACAAACCCTTATGAAACCATCATTCATTATCCTAATGCTGGCCTTAGTGCCTGCTTTAGCCTTTGCTCAATGGAGCGCCGATCCCTATCAGAATACTCCCATTGGTGTGGCAGCAGGCGAACAGGCCATCCCAAAGGTGGCAGTGCATGAATCCGGCACAACCTATATCTCCTGGTTTTCGCAGGAGGCTGGCAATTACAATGTCAGGCTTCAGAAGCTTGATATCCTGGGCAATAAGATGTGGGTGGATGAAGGCTTGCTGGTAAGCAGCCATCCGGCCATGACCTGGCTAACCGATTGGGACCTTGCTGTTGACCACAGCGGTTATGCCATTCTGGTTTTCCAGGATGTGCGAACCGGCCCTAATAACATTTATGCTTACCGGATATCGCCCACAGGCCAGTTTGTATGGGGAACCAATGGGCTGGCGCTCTCAAACAACACCGATTTTGAAGCTTCGCCGGTGGTTACGGTAACCAAGGCAAACAACGCGGTTTTTGCCTGGTCGCGCGAAAGTTTTCTCATGATACAGAAAGTAAGCCCGTCGGGTCAAAAATTATGGGGCGAAAACGGAATTCAGTTGCAGGGCCCGGAAGAATACACCTGGCCTAAGTTGATTCCTGTTCATGAAGATGAAATATTGATGGGCTTTTTAAACAAACCGGTCCTTTCTGGGCGCCAACAAAAAATGTTTTTATTCAACGTTTTAATGCCAGTGGAGTTGGGATGTGGGGCAACGGCCTGGCCATTTCAAACAATGCCGGAATACCGGCCTATGTGAAAATGGAAATGGTCAGCGATGAAAACAACGGCGCTTTTATTGCCTGGCATCGCGACAATGGCTTTGTTTTCGATGCTTACGTTCAGCATATTGCTCATGATGGCGCTCTCAGTTTTCCGGCTAACGGTCTTGTTTTAAGCAACAATTCATCCATTCATCAGCTTGATCCGGTGCTGGCTTATGATGCCCCAACCGGCGATTTATATGCTTTTTGGCGCGAACACAACGCCAACCAGACGATGCGCGGAATTTCCGGCCAGCGCATTTCGTCTGACGGTAACCGGCTGTGGGGCGTTCAGGGAAAAATCATTCTTCCGATGCAATCGGGTGAAAAGGCAGGCCTGAGCGCTGCCCTAACCGGAGCCCAGCCAGTAATCTGTTTTTATGAATCTCCGCAGGGTTCAATGAATTCGTTTGTCAAAGCCATACGATTAGATGAGAATGGCAATACCGTGTGGCCGCAGGAGCAGGTGGCGCTTTCGCTGGTTGAGAGTGATAAAATGCATTTCGATGCATCGCCATTCGTTAACAACCAGTTAATTATAACATGGGCTGATAAACGCAATGATGGCGGGGATATTTATGCACAAAACCTTTTAGAAGATGGCAGCCTGGGGCCTCAGATTCCCTACCTGATTACAACACCCGATATTTTGAGCTTTACAGAAGCTAACCAGATCATGGATGGCCTTGACTTTTATGTGAATAACATCTTCCCTGTAAGCCAGGCCATTGACAGTATGACACTGTTCGGCGACGTAAACAATCTCGGAGATTACATATGGTTTGTTGAACCTGATTTAAACGGGCAGTTCCCTTATCCAATCAACCCGGATGAATCTTTGGTTTTTTCAGTTTATTGGGGTATTCTTGTTGCTAACCGGAGTATGCTTTATGATACCATACGTATATGGTCAGGAGGGGATGAATACACTGTTGTTATTGAGTTGGATACGGCAGTTTTTCCGCTGAGGATCAATGAACTGAACAAATCGTTACAATTACAGGCCTGGCCCAATCCATTCAGCGCCGAACTAAATATGGTTTTCAACAGCTTACCATACGAGGATTCCGGTATTGAGATTTTCAACACTTCCGGTATATTGATGTGGTCTGAAATGATTAAAGGAAGCGGTTCAGAACTTCAAAGATTCAGCTGGGATGGTTATAATGCTGCGGGCAATAGGGTAAATCCGGGAATGTATTATTTACGATTCACCAATGCTGCAAAAACCGCTGTGTTGCCGGTTATGTACATGCCCCGCTGATATTTGTTTGGTAATCTGAATTGAACCCAGCTAAAACAGGTCGGTATCTTCGGAGATACTGCCCTGCATCACGGCGATCATCTTCTGTATGTACCCGATTTTCTCATGGGCATTTTTACTCTCGTAAACATTCCGCATTTCATTGAGCATCAGTATAGCAACCTGTATGTTTCCAGATGCTTCGTAATATTCGGGCCTGGAGGCGATATTATGGTTTTTCAAAAAAACATCAATCTCTGTTTTATTGAATATGACTCCGTTGAGCAAGGGATTGAGGTAAAACAGAATTGTGCCGGGTTTGAAATCAGGTTTATACAACGGTTGGCTGGTATAAGCCAGGATGAAATTTTCGGGCAGGCCGACATAGAAAACCGGCAGGGTAAGCCGCTGGCACATGCCCAGGTAAAAAGCGCCCAGGGTTGCAGGATGTGTTTTCTTCCCTTCAAGCGATTTATTCAGGAAGAAAAGATCCGGCTCGTGATTGTTGGCGTTTTCGGAAATAAAGCCCCAGGTTTTATAGAAAAAGTGATTTACAAGGCGCACACATTCCAGCGATGTAAGGTTTTCGTTGAGTTCCAGCCATATTTCTTTCTGCATGGCGGTAATACGCTCGTTGAACTTTACCATATCAAGTTCGGGCTGATGAAATTTGCTCAGGATCTGAAGCAACTGGATCAGATCCTGGTTCTCAGAATTCTTCCAACGTTGAAGATCATTAATGATCCCTTCGCTGTGCAGGTTGCAGATCAATTCATTGAGCCTTTCCAGCACAAGCGGATCAAATGAATTTTCGGCAACTTCCTGCAGCACGGGTATCGCCCCCGAACCCAGGTTCAGGATGGAATCTGAAATTTTTTCATACACCACCGGATCGGGGTCATCAAGCATGCTCACCAGCGAGAAAATCGGGTTACGCGAATCTTTTTCCTGTTTGTTAACATCCATGACAGATGAAAATTATTCTGTTAATCTTTCCAGCACAAGCCGGATTAGCTGATCTACATTCGATTTGTAATCTTTGTTGTATTCTTTGCGGTGCCGGTTAGCAATGGCTACACAAACCGTAAGCGCCTGATGGCCAAGCAAAGCAGAGAGTCCGTAAAGCGCGGAGGTTTCCATTTCAAAATTGCTGATTTTCAGTCCTTCGAAACTGAAGGTTTCAAGACGGTTGTTCAGATCCCCTATGCCCAGATCCAGCCTGAGCTTGCGACCCTGAGGACCATAAAATCCAGGCGCAGTAGCTGTGATGCCTTTCGCCAATCCTTTGCCCATTTTCTCAAGAAGTAATTCGGAAGCCCTGGCCACATAAGGATAGGCCATGGTTTCGGGCCAGTTGGCATGTTTATGGAAAGCATCCGCCATCTTTTGGTCAAAGGCTGAATGATTTGTTGAGTAGAAATTCAGCAGTCCGTCAATGCCGATTGCATGCGATGAAACAATAAATTCGTTGATGGGGATCTCTGGCTGAATGGCGCCTGAGGTTCCCAATCTGATCAGGTTGAGCGGGGTAAGCCCGGATTTTATTTCACGTTTTTCCAGGTCAATGTTAACCAGGGCGTCCAGCTCGTTGATGATAATGTCAATGTTATCGGTACCCATACCGGTTGACATCACGCTCAGCCTTTTATTATTCAAATAGCCGGTATGTGTAATGATCTCCCGGTTTTGTATGCGGTACTCAATGGTATCGAAATACTTTGAAATGGCTTCAACCCGTCCCGGGTCGCCAACCAGGATTATATTATTGGCAACATGTTCGGGGCGAAGTTTTAAGTGATAAACACTTCCGTCTTCGTTCAGGATTAATTCCGATTCCTGTATTCTAACCATAGCTTTCTCCTTACTTTTGCAAAAAATGCAAAATTAGACAAAATGTGTACAATTGTTTTTTAGATAATTAGTTAACTGAAAATGATTGCTGATATTATAAACATAGGCGACGAATTACTTATCGGGCAGGTGATCAATACAAATGCTTCCTGGCTTGCCGGGAAGCTTAATAGCATTGGGATCAAAGTCAGGCAGATTACTGCCATCTCCGATTCGGCTGATCACATAACCAATGCCATTGACGAGGCTTTTGTTCATTCTGATCTTGTGATCCTCACCGGTGGGCTTGGCCCGACAAAAGACGACATTACAAAATACACGCTGGCTGCATATTTTAATTCACCCCTGGTGATGCATGAACCCACTTTACAGCATGTGGAGCATTTTTTTATTCAAAGAGGCAGGAAGATCACCGAACTCAATCGCAAACAAGCTGAGATACCGGCCTGTTGCGAACCCTTGCCCAATTCCAATGGCACAGCCCCCGGGATGTGGTTTGAAAAGGACAGTAAGATACTGATATCGGTTCCGGGTGTTCCATATGAAATGAAAGCGCTGTGTGAAGATCATATATTGCCCCGGCTGGCTGCAATGATCAATGGCGATGTTATTATCCACAAAACTGTTCTTACACACGGAATTGGTGAGTCGTTCCTGGCCGATTTGATCGCTGCATGGGAAGATAATCTTCCTTCAAACCTCAGGCTGGCATATTTGCCCCAGCCCGGAATTGTACGCCTCAGGCTCACGGCTACCGGAAATCATAAGAGTGGCCTGGAAGAAATGTTGGCAAACCAGATTGAGCAACTTAAAAAGATCATTCCGGATGTTATTTTTGGTTATGACTCCGATACCCTGGAACAAGTAACAGGCGGATTGCTTAAACAGTCGGGCACTACTTTATGTACCGCCGAGAGTTGCACCGGCGGTTATCTGGCCCATATGATCACAAAAGTTCCGGGAAGTTCCGGCTATTTTATGGGTTCGTCCATCACATATTCAAACGAACTGAAAATTTCCTTGCTTGGTGTTAATCCCGGATTGCTTGATTTGCACGGAGCCGTAAGCCGTGAAGTTGTTGAAGCAATGGCAGTATCTGCAAAGGAGAAACTACAAGCCACCTACGCATTGGCTACATCAGGCATTGCAGGGCCAACGGGAGGCACTCCGGATAAACCTGTTGGCACAGTGTGGATTGCCCTTGCCGGACCAAAAGGCGTTGAATCCAGGCATTTTCTGTTTGGCAGCCACCGCGAACGTAATATTCACATCACGGCATTGGCTGCTCTGAATCTGTTGCGAATTACCCTGAACCGTGATTTTCCCGGTAAAATATAAGCCTGATTTTACAGTTTATGTTGATAGATTGTATTTGAAATCCCTGCTCTGAATTTGAAAATGCTGCAGGTAAGCTGAAATTTCATATTTTAGCCTGCCTAAAAAAGAAATAGTTGTTGCATAGTAACCTCCTGAAATTTAATTATTAATCATAGGCTGTTAATCCAGCAGATAATTTATTCCCATGAGTGAGAACACAATTAATTTGAAAAAACTCAATCTGATAACAGGTTGGGTTGTATTTGCCCTTGCCACGATGGTTTATTTTCTAACCGTTGAACCCACAGCAAGCTGGTGGGATTGTGGTGAGTTCATAGCCACGGCCTATAAACTTCAGGTAACACACCCCCCGGGTGCGCCATTGTTTCAGATGATCGGGAGGGTATTTACCTTGTTTGCTTTTGGCGATACTTCAAATGTAGCGCTGATGGTCAACCTGATGTCTGCACTTTCCAGTTCATTTACCATATTGTTTCTTTTCTGGAGCATAACCATGCTTGCCGAAAAAGCTGTGAAAGCCACCGGCGGGTTGAGCGATGCAAAAGTATATATCATTCTTGGCGCCGGTATTGTCGGGTCGCTTGCCTATACCTTCACTGATTCTTTTTGGTTTTCAGCAGTAGAAGGCGAAGTGTACGCCATGTCATCATTTTTTACGGCAATCGTTTTCTGGGCCATTCTCAGATGGGAGCGGGTAGCCGATGAAAAACGTCATTTGCATTGGATGATCCTGATTGCATATCTGATAGGCTTATCCATCGGGGTTCACCTGCTCAATCTGCTTGCCATTCCGGCCATTGCATTTATTTATTATTTCAAACGGTACGAAGTTACGGCAAAAGGTTTTATCGTTACCGGGCTTGTTTCTGTTGGAATACTCTATTTCATTATGAACCTGCTGATTCCCGGCATCGTTCAGCTGGAGGCGAAAGCCGAACTGCTTTTTGTGAACGGATTCGGCTTGCCATTTAACTCGGGGACCCTTGTTTTTTTCATGCTCATAATTGCATTGATCATCTGGGCGCTGATCTACACCCAGCAACATAAAAAGGTTATCCTCAACACCATAGTGCTTGCCCTTACTTTCATTCTTCTTGGCTATTCATCTTTTTTTATGATTGTGATCCGGGCCAATGCCAACCCGCCCCAGAATATGAACAATCCTTCGGATGCCATGGCCATGCTTTCCTATCTTGGCAGGGAGCAATACGGCACCTGGCCATTGCTTTACGGCCCTTATTACAACGCCCCGCTTGATCCTGACAACCCTTATGGCGACAAAAGCCCGGTGTATCGTAAGGACACCACCACCGGGCGTTATGAGGTTGTTGATGATCTATCCGCCAAACCAAATTATGACCCGCGTTTCGAGACTATCTTTCCCCGCATGTGGAGCAATACACGCCAGCAACACATTGATGCCTACAAGGCCTGGGGCAAGGTAAAAGGCGTTCCGATACCGGTGACACGAATGGATGGTTCACGCGAAGTGTTATACAAGCCCACTTTTCGCGAAAACCTTAGGTTCTTTTTTGATTATCAGTTGAGCCATATGTATTTCCGTTACTTTATGTGGAACTTTGTTGGTCGGCAGAATGATATTGAAGGCCATGGAACCATTCAGGACGGCAATTGGATCAGCGGGGTGAATGTCATTGATAAGTTAAGGCTGGGCGACCAGAACGATCTGCCCCCAGGCATGAAAAACCCTGCACACAATAAATTCTACTTCCTTCCTCTATTACTGGGGATCGTTGGTTTGCTGTATCACTGGAGAAGAAACTACAAGGACACCATAGTTGTGGGTCTTTTGTTCATCATGACAGGCATAGCCATCATTGTCTACCTGAACCAAACGCCCTTCCAGCCACGTGAGCGCGATTATTCCTATGCGGCATCCTTCTATGCCTTTGCAATCTGGATCGGCTTGGGTGTAATTGCCATCTGGGAGTTTTTGAGCAAGAAGATCAACCCCAAAGCATCGGCCATGCTTGCAATTGCGGTAAGCCTGGTGTTGGTTCCGGGCATCATGGCAAAAGAAGGCTGGAACGATCACAACCGTTCACACAAATACGTTACCCGCGATTTTGCCCATAACTACCTGGTGGGCTGTGATCCAAATGCAGTACTCATTACCTATGGCGATAACGACACTTTCCCCCTCTGGTATATACAGGATGTAGAGGATTTCAGGACAGATATCAGGGTTGCAAACCACATGCTGGCTTCAGGCGATTGGTATGTGCATCAGTTGGCGCGTAAGGTCAACGACTCGCCCCCATTGCCATTTACGCTTTCAAATGAGCAATATTCCCGTGGAGCGAATGATATTGTTTACTTCTGGGATCGCGGCCTGCCCGATCATGTTGAGCTGAGGGAACTTATCAATTTTGTGGCCAGTGAAGCAGATCATACCAAGATTACCATGAGTGGCAGGCGGCTGAATTATTTCCCTACCAGGAAGATCAAAATGACCATTGACCCAGTGGCTGTCGTTGAAAACGGAATCGTTCCCGAACACATGGCCGACCGCATCGAACCAGAACTAAAATGGGAGATCAGCGAAAGCTCCATATACCGGAATGATTTAATGGTTCTGGATTTTCTTGCCACCAGCAACTGGACCCGCCCTCTTTACTTCACAAGCCCCAGTGGCATTCTGAACGCATTAAAGCTGGATCAATACATTCATCTCGAAGGATTTGTGTATAAGCTAATGCCTGTAAAAGCCGATCACTATGTAAGGGGCTTGGGCGGAATCAATGTTGAAGCCACTTATGATGCAATGATGAACAAAGCCAAATGGGGCAACATCAACGATCCGCGTGTAACCGTTGACAGGGAAAGTATGAGGAATTCAATGTTTCCACGGCAAAATTTTATGCGGCTGGCAACAGCCTTGCTTGATATAAACAGGGTTGATTCCGCTGTGGCTGTGGCCGACAGGTTCATGGAAGTCTTTCCAAACGAAAAATTTCCTTACGACCGTTTTGCCACCCCTTTTACAGAGGTGTATTACGAAGCCGGCTTGTTTGAAAAAGGCAATGAGCTGGTTCTTACCATCGCCAATAACCTGATGGCCGAAGTTGCCTATTACGATGCCCAAAGGCCATCCATTGCCGCGTACTATGCTGAAGACCGGGAAATTGCCATGATTATCCTGCAGCGCCTGGCCATGTCGGCTCGAATTTACGACCAGCAGGAAGTGGCGGATGAAATAAACGGTTTTGTTACGCTGAGGAGACGTTAGCAACTTATAAATTTTCAGCCGTTTTATTTGTCCTGTTATACCGTATTGTTTCTTTCCTTCTTCCGGGTCAGGATCAAAACCAGTATGCCTGCGATAACCATCGGAATACTCAGCCATTGGCCCATATTCAGCGTCATGGCTTGCTCAAACATCACCTGAGGTTCTTTCAGGAACTCAATTAATATCCTGACCCCAAAAACCAGGATCAGAAACCATCCCGATAGTTTGCCCATTACCGGTTGCCTGTTTGTTTTGCGATAATACCAATGCAATAGAAAGAAAATAGTGAGATATGACAGCCCCTCGTAAAGTTGTGTGGGATGTCGTGGTAAATTGTCAACCCGGGCAAAAACAAATCCCCAGGGCAGGGATGTTGGTTTTCCAAAAATTTCTGAATTAAACAGATTTCCCATCCTGATGAAGAATCCGGCAAGGGCAACCACAACAGCGGTGCGGTCGAAAATCCAGAAGAAGTTCCAGTTTTGCCTTCTGGCAAACCACCATAGCGCAATTATGATTGTGATGGCTGCACCATGACTTGCCAGCCCTCCTTCCCAGATCATCAGGATTTCAAGTGGGTTTTTCAGGTAATAAGCTGGCTGGTAAAACAAAGTATGTCCAAGCCGCGCCCCGATCACTGTGGCAACGATGATCCATACAAGAAGGTTGTCGAGGGTTTTTTCTGCAATACCTTCCTTGCGAAACATGTCACGCCCGATCAGATAACCCAGGTAAAAGGCCAGCGCAAACATTAATCCATACCAGCGGATTTCAAGAAAACCCAGGGAGACGATTTCGGGATTCACATCCCAAACAATATATAATAGCATGATTCAGGGATTGACTGTTGTTAGCTGTTGAACATTTTTAAGGGTGCAAAGGTAATCAACTAATTTTCTGATTGCCGGTTCCGGTCTGCATCCTGAAGATATTTCCCTGAAGCCCGACGATTCCTGAGCTAAGCTTGCGATCTCTTTTAAATTAAACAAATGTTGTGGTGAGAAAGCTGCAATGCCCTGCTCCGCATAATAAGCAGCAAGGTATTCCTGCTCGGTTTGACCAGGTGTTGGAATAAAAAAAGCTTTTTTTTGCATGACAGCCAGATCCATTACGGTTGAGTAGCCCGGACGGCATACAATAATTTCGGCATTATCAATCAAAAACTTCATGTCAGCCGAACTCAAATGAGGAAATATCGTGAGGTTTCCCTGAATGCTGGGTTGGGTAACCGGGCCCGGTATCCCTTGCAGTAAAATCATCTTTTTATCTGTTGTATTTGCCTGCCGAATAATTAAATCCTCGAAGATACTGCGTTGGGGTTCGGGTCCTGATACAATAAAAAGAATATCGGCGGGCCTTAGTTCATTCTGGTTTTCACCACTGTATTCCAGGTTGTTGAAACGGCTTAACGGACCAAGGTATTCAGCATTCAGATCGTTTCCGAAATGATGGCCCAGTTCTCCCGAAAGGTTTGGCTCATTTTCATAGTCTGGTATCCAGAGCCTGTTAAATTTTCGGATAAAGAAGCTGTGAATGCAGTATAAAAGGGGTTCAAGAAATTTCAGCCAGGCACCTGCCTTAATCCTGACCTGATGTGTAATATATACACATGGAATTTTGCTGGACCAAAGTCCGAAGCGGTTATCGGAAATCACTGCATGGATGTTATGCGTTCGGATGATGTTTCTTAACTGCCTGTTTTCACGTAGGATGCCAAATATTATTGCCGGCGCCGAAAACGCCATTGCCGCTGAAAGGGGTATGCTTTTGCTGTAAAAGAAAGGATATGAAGGGATATGCAGAAACTGGCAATCGGGAAATTCAGCTTTAAGAAATGCGAGAGCCCGGCCGCTGCCACCGATTAAGACTTCACAACCCTGGGCTTGCAATTCCCTGATTATCGGAACACAACGGGTTGCATGCCCAAGCCCCCAATCAAGAGGGCAAACAAGTATGTTCATGTTTTTCTGCAAAGGTTTTTTACTTATTTTTACCCGTTGTTTTTGAATTTATCTTTCGGTTTTGGCTGTCAGCTTCCCGAATGGTAAAATTACAATTATAGGCCTTAAATCAAGATGTTTTTATTGAGTTTATGAGTTTGTTGCATCAGATAGCATTGACTTTTATTCCCGGTGTTGGCGATGTGCTGGGTAAAAAGCTTCTGGCTGTTTGCGGAAGCGCCGAAGCCGTATTTGAAGAGAAAAGGAAAACCCTCCTGAAAGCCGACAGGGTGGGGGAGTCTGTGGTAAATTCCATCCTGAACCATCGCCGCCAGGCGCTTGATCTGGCCGAAAGAGAAATGGAGTTTATCGCCCGCTATAAAATCAAAACACTTTTCTACACTGATAGTGACTACCCGCGAAGGCTTAAAGAATGCATTGATGGCTCATTGATGCTTTATTACAAAGGTACTGCCGATCTGAACCACCCCCGGATTGTTTCTGTTGTAGGAACCCGAAGGGCGACGCAATATGGCAAAGACATTTGTGAAAAGTTGATCCACGACCTGAAGAATCTTGATGTTTTGGTAATCAGTGGCCTGGCATACGGAATTGATACCTGCGCCCACAAATCTGCACTGGATTGCGACCTTTCCACGGTTGCAGTGCTCGCTCACGGGCTCGACAGGATTTACCCGCCCCTGAATAAATCCTTAGCCGAAAAGATGATACACCAGGGCGGTTTGCTTACCGATTTTCCAAGCGGCACCAACCCCGACAGGGAAAACTTCCCAACCCGAAACCGCATTATTGCTGGCATTGCTGATGCCACCATTGTTGTTGAGGCAGGTATGAAAGGTGGGGCGCTGATCACTGCTGAAATTGCCAACTCATACAACCGCGACGTATTCTCTGTTCCGGGAAATGTCGGCAATTATTATTCAGAGGGATGCAACTTTCTGATTAAAACCAACAGGGCAGCTTTGTTGCAAAGTGCGGATGATATCAGGTATATAATGGGCTGGGGTGAGCCTGTTAAAAAGCAGGCGGTTCAACGGAAGCTTATGATTGAACTCACTCCCGAGCAGGAAAAAATCATTGAAGTGCTTCAGGAAAACGGAGAGGCAAGCCATGATAAGCTGTGTGCCGAAACTGCCATAAGCCCATCATTGGTTGCCAATGCCTTACTAAACCTTGAGTTTGAAGGTGTGATACGAACCTTGCCCGGCAAGATGTATAAACTTGTTTAGCGTTAAATCGATTTATCTGGCAGTGCTTAATCCGATGGCTTTGTTGATCAGTATGGCAACAATCACGATTGAACCGCCGAAAACGATTAATATCAGGCTCGAATCGTTGGTAAGAATGCTTAATTCAAAAACGGCATGAAAAAACGTTGCAGCAAATAAGCCCGTCATGCTGTCAATGAAAACATTCTTCCTCAACTGCCCCAAACCGAGGAAAAATCCCAGAATGATTGCAGTGATAATGTTTGCCGGCAGCGTTAAAACACTACGGTAAAACTCAGAAGTCTCGGTTATCGGGAAGATAATATTCCAAATCAGGGCGGCAAATGTAAAGCCCAGGGAAGCCATTAAAGTATAAACTATGCCATCGGCAGGATTGTTGAAATCACTTCTTGACATAGCACTCATCCTCACAACCAGCAACTTGCCGAATTCTCTGAAAAAACCAGCGGTGATAAGGGAGTAGAAAGCAACTTTTTTAATGCTGTTTCCAAGAGGGAAAATGCCTGCCAGGTCAGATAAGAAATAACTGAAAATATTCAGTGCGATGCTCAAAAAACCCAGTATGAAAATCAGGATGAAGGTGCCTGAGGAGCCTTTTTTGATCCGCTTTCCCATGTAGAAACTAATCAACACAGCGATAAGCAGCGTGATAATTACTGAAATCAGGTAGTTGGTAAACATGATCTTGACTTTTGGTTGCTAAAAAGTAATTTGTAAATTTACAACAAATTTCAAAGCAACAAAAAATGGAAGAATTAATTGTAAAAAAATTGTCCGGCGAGGAGATCAATGAAAAGGCCATTAAATCATGGCCTGTGTGGGAGAAAGAGGTTTCCAGGTTTCCGTGGCAATACGAAAGCGATGAGGAGTGTCTGATTCTTGAAGGCGAGGTTATTGTAGAAACATCTCAGGGTGATTTTCGTATTTGTGCAGGCGATTTTGTTATTTTCAGAAAAGGCCTGAAGTGTGTTTGGGATATCAAATCCCCGATACGCAAACATTACAATTTCCCGGGTTAATGATAATTCCTGTTTAGTTTTGATTGGAGTAGTAACAAAGTCAACCGGCAGCTGGTACACAGTACGCCTTGATGACGGAAAGCGCATCGAATGCCGTTTACGCGGCAGGTTTCGCAATAAGGAGATCCGCACAACCAACCCGGTGGCTGTAGGCGATATGGTTCAGGTACAAATTGAGCAAGATGAGAACCAGGGATCCATCGTGGGCATTCAGGCAAGAAGTAATTACATCATCAGGCGGTCAATTAAATTGTCAAAAGCTTCGCATATCATTGCAGCCAACGTGGATCAGGCCTGGCTGATCACAACACTTGCCATGCCCCGCACATCAACCGGTTTTATTGACCGTTTTCTGATCACAGCCGAGGCTTATCATATTCCGGCCTGTCTGGTTTTTAACAAGTTTGATATTTATAATCGCCAGCAAGAGCTGGAGTTGAAGCAACTGACTGAACTGTATGAATCAATTGGTTATAAATGTTATATTTCATCAGCAATTCGTGGTGACGGAATTGTAGCGCTGCGCGGTGCATTAAGGAATAAAACAACCTTGATGTCAGGGCATTCGGGAACCGGGAAATCGGCCATCATCAATGCAATTGAACCGGGTTTGAACCTTAAAACCGGAGAGCTTTCCCAATATCACCAAAAAGGAAAACACACTACAACCTTTGCCGAAATGTTTGAGCTTTCTTTCGGGGCATTTATTATTGATACCCCGGGGATCGGGGAGTTCAGCCTGACTGACTTCGACCGCAAGGAAGTCTGGGAGCGTTTTCCTGAAATGCGTGCAGTCAGCATGGATTGTCAGTTCAATAACTGTACGCACACCCACGAACCCAAATGTGCAGTTAAGAATGCATTGACCGAAGGGCGCATCAGCATGATGCGATACAAAAGCTACCTGAGCATCCTGAATGATGAAGAACTTGATATTAATAACTGGGAATAAACATCTTGATTATGAGGGTTGTAGTACAAAGGGTTAGTGAAGCCTCGGTTGCCATACACAGCAAGGTTTCCGGAGAAATTGGAAAAGGGTTCATGATCCTTCTCGGAATAGAAGAGGTTGATAACGAAGAGGATGTTGAATGGCTGTGTGGAAAAATATCCAGGCTCAGGGTTTTTGATGATCAGGAGGGTGTAATGAACCTTTCCGTTGCTGATGTTGGCGGCGAAATATTGTTAATCAGCCAGTTCACACTGCATGCCAGTACACGTAAAGGGAACCGCCCATCTTATATCCGCGCTGCGCGGCCTGAGACGGCCATTCCACTTTATGAACTTTTCAAAACCCGTTTGTCGGAAATGCTGGGGAAGCCGGTTAGAAGTGGCGAGTTTGGCGCCATGATGCAAATACATCTGATCAATGATGGTCCGGTAACCATCATCATTGATTCCAGATTGAAAGAGTGAATTAATGATTACTGAGTCCAGTTTTATAGGGGTTAGTACAGTACAATTCGGGAATAACCAGTAACCAGTAACCAGTAACAATTTTCCCTCTTTTTCCAAAGATTGATCAAAAGTTAAAAACTCAGGCTTACACCCAGGCTTGGCATAACAGGCAACTGGTCAATGCGTTCACCGGTTATTCTGTCCTGATAAAACACATTGTTGCGGTTGTAAACGTTGGTAACACTTACAGTAGTTTCAAGTTTGCTGTGCTTGCCAAGCTTCAATGAATGCCTCAGGCTAACATCAAGCCGGTGGTAGTCGGAGAGTCTTCCCTGGTTAAGATCGGCGTAAATGATGGCCAGTTCACCGTTCACACTTGTGTAGTCAGAGAAAATCCCATCGGTAAAGGGCAGTCGTTCATAATAACCCTGTGATTGGGTAAACGGAAATCCGCTGCCGTAATTGAACCGGCTGCTTGCTTCCCAGTTTCTGTTCCTGCCAAACTGATAACTTGCTACCAGGTTTACACTGTGGCGCCTGTCGAAGTGTGGAGAATAGGTAATGAGGCCGTCAAACCGGTCAACATAGGTAAGTGAATATACGGCCCATATATACAGCCCTTTGTGATCATATTTCAATGACATGTCCATGCCTTTGGCTGCTCCTGTTTCCACAATAAAATCCTTTCTGAACCTTTCCGGTCGGTTGGCGTTTTCTGCAACATCCTCGTAAAGCTTGTTTCGGTTCAGATTTGTAAGTTGTGTGAAATCTTTGATATATGCTTCGAGGTTCAGCATAAGCTGGTCAGTAATGTCATATTCAAAGCCTGCAATCAGATGGCGGGCTTTTTGAAGCTTGTGGGTAACGGGCTGGTTGTCAAATTCCCTTGGCATGTTTTCCGGCCCTGAAAGGAAGCCATAGAAAAGGTTTACCACATCGCGGTCGGATGAGCCGCTCAAGAGATTCTGCGAATATAAGCCTGCGGCCATCTTTAACCTGAAATGATTGGTGGCATTGTATTTTACGGCCAGTCTTGGCTCGGGGGAGAACTCAGTTAATGACGCATACCATTGTATTCTGAGTCCGGGTTCGAAAAGAAACTTACCTACATTGTGGTGGTATTTTACGTATGCGGCTAATTCAGTGGTGTTTTGCTTTTGCCTGATCTGCCAACCCATGTTGTTATAGAAGGTGTAATCTGTGAAGAATCCCAGTGATTCAATACCGTATTTTATGTGGTGTTTCCCAAGAAAGAAAGTAAATGCTAGCCCTACGTTAAATCCATTTATTTCGCTGAAGCGCGGACGACCGTCTGCCTCGTTCAATGTGATCACATATTTTGAATAAGATGCATTTCCTTCAAGCAGGGCCGAGGTTTTTCCAGGTATAACCAAAAAGCTCATACCACCACCATAGGTTTCCCAGTTGAATTCACTTACAAGCCGGTAATTAACGTCGTCCTGAAACCTGAAGCCAAACAAATTAACCTTGCTTCCATTGCCTACACTCATCGACAATTTTCCGTATATATCAAGAAAGTTATAAGGCAAGCCGTCGTCGCTTATGTAATTGTAAAAAAGATCAGAACTTTCTTTCAGATAAGAATTCTTTACCGAAAGTATGAATGAAGAGCTGAACCCGTCAGGGTTTTCTTCGTTAAACCTGACTAAGGGGCCTTCAAGAAGCAGCTTGGCACCCAATGTTGAAGCATCAACTTTGCCCGCAAAGCGGTTTCGGTTTCCATCTCGGGTGGTGAGGTTCATGACCGATGAAATCCGGCCGCCAAATTCAGCATTGAACCCACCCGTGTAAACATCAACATTTCGTAAAATATCGGTGTCGAACACAGAAAAAAGCCCGATGGAGTGGAACGGATTGTAAATGGTTATTCCATCCAGCAATACCTTGTTTTGTATGGGCGGGCCTCCGCGGATGTAAAGCTGTCCTCCCTGGTCGCCGGTGAAAATAACTCCGGGAAGCACCTGAAGGTATTGAGCCAGATCAGCCTGACCGCCAAAAGTGGGTAGTTGCCTGATTTGCCTGGGTGTAATCTTTACAACAGATGTACGGGTTTCGGTTTGCGCCTCATCGCGGCGTGCAGTAATCTGAACACCTTCGAGCTGCAATGCACTGGCATCAAGATAAATGTTTCTTGTGATTACATCGTTCGCTTTGATTGTCAGCGGCATCTGTACGGTATCGTGACCCATAGAGGTGACCAGGAGTGTGTAGTCTCCAGGCGGAATCCGGGAAATAACGTAGTAGCCGTTTACATCAGTTGCAGCGCCAATGGATGTGCCTTTGAAATAAACATTGATGAAAATAACCGGTTCACCGGTTTCCTTTTCGTAAACAAATCCTCTTATGGTGCCTGTTTGCGCCAGCAGAACAGTTGAGAAAATGCTGAATACAAGTGGTAGTAGTAATAAGCGCAGGAATGCTTTGCCTCTGATCATCGTTTTATGGCTGGGTGTGTATAACAAGTTTGCAAATTTAGTCAAAAGCTTGTTTAAATAGTTTTAAATATCAGCAAAGTGCAAAATAAAATTTATGGGATATTGATTCATATCTCGCAGGATACATCCGGTTTAAACCAGCGGTGGCGGTTTTTTGCTATCAGCTTGTAAAAATAATCCCTGATGATCTGCGGTACAAGCAAAAAGATTGCACTGGCCTTATAAAAACCGCCCAATGCCATCAGTATTCTGATTGCGGCTTCTGAACGAAAATAGAGTCGTCCGTTGTTAAAAAATATTACTGTATCGGAATCGTCCGGCAGTTTGAAATCAACACTGAAAATACCTGATGCCTCCTGCGATTGCCGGCTTATAAACCGGAAAATACCGCGGCGATCGCGCTTACGGACAAATTGAACCGAACGCGAACACAAGCCACATTGCTCGTCGTAAAAGATAATATGTTGTGTTTTCTGCATCATTTCCATCTGTAACTGATAAACTATTCTTTGAAGAGATTGTTTAGGATGTTAACGGGATTTCCGCAAACACAGCTATTAATCCAATAATCTGAATTTTTCTATATTTACTGTCTTTTATTAACCATCTAATCATTCTGAGAATTATGCAAGGAGAAAAAATCACTGTGATAAATGGAAAACTATCAGTTCCCGATTTCCCTGTCATACCTTTCATTGAAGGCGACGGAACCGGCCCTGATATCTGGAAAGCTTCCGTCAGGGTTTTGGATGCTGCCGTTGAGAAGGCCTATCAAGGCAAACGCAGGCTTGTGTGGAAGGAAGTGCTTGCCGGTGAAAAGGCTTTTCAGCTAACCGGTTCATGGCTTCCGGAGGAAACCCTGAAAAGTTTTCGCGAATACCTGGTTGGGATCAAAGGCCCGCTGACTACTCCTGTGGGCGGTGGAATGCGTTCGCTTAATGTTGCCCTGCGTCAGGAACTTGATCTTTATGTCTGCCTTCGCCCTGTGAAGTGGTTTAAAGGCGTTCCCAGTCCGCTTTCCGACCCTTCAAAAGTTGATATGTGCATTTTCCGCGAAAACACAGAAGATATCTATGCCGGCATTGAGTTTATGCATGGCGAACCCGAAACTGAAAAAATCAAGAACTTCCTGGTTTCTGAAATGGGTGTAAGAAAGCTGCGTTTTCCCGCCACCTCTTCACTTGGTATCAAACCCATTTCTCTTGAGGGAACCGAGCGATTGGTAAGGGCTTCAATACAATACGCCCTTGATAAGCAACTGCCTTCTGTAACCCTGGTACACAAAGGCAATATCATGAAATTCACCGAAGGCGCTTTCAAGAAATGGGGTTATGAACTGGCCGAACGCGAATTTGCCGGCAAGGTATTTACCTGGGCAATGTACGACCGCATTGCCGGAGAGCAAGGCCAGGATGCCGCCAGTCAGCAGCAGGCAGAAGCCATTGCCAGCGGAAAATTGCTGATAAAAGATGTTATTGCCGATGCTTTTCTTCAGCAGATTTTACTTCGGCCAGCCGAATACAGCGTGATTGCAACCATGAACCTCAACGGCGATTACATAAGCGATGCCCTGGCAGCCATGGTGGGGGGAATAGGTATCGCCCCGGGGGCGAATATCAATTACCAAACCGGTCATGCTGTTTTTGAAGCCACCCACGGAACGGCTCCCAAATATGCCGGCCTGGATCAGGTTAATCCCGGTTCGGTGATCCTGAGTGGCGCGCTGATGCTTGAATATCTGGGATGGGACGAAGCCGCGGATTGTATTGTGAACGGTCTTGAAACCACCATCGGGCAAAAAAAGGTAACTTACGATTTTCATCGCCTCATGGAAGGGGCAACCAAGCTAAAAACTTCTGAGTTTGCTGATGCGTTGATCAGCAATATCTTGCATTCTTAAGCATTGATCACATAAAACAAATAGAAACCATGAAAATAAAGGAAAAACTTCGCCATAAGATTGAGGAATGGCGCCCAAGAACCGAAAGGCTTGTTAAAGAATACGGTGATGTCGTTATTGACAAAGTGACCATTGGCCAGGTTATAGGTGGTATGCGAGGGATCAAGAGTTTGGTTACAGATATCTCCTATCTCGACCCTATGGAGGGGATCAGGTATCGCGGATATACATTACCGGAAATCTTTGAAAAGCTCCCAAAACCCAAAGGTTCTGAAATGCCATATGTGGAAGGTTTATACTATCTTCTTCTTACAGGCGATATCCCCACCGATGAAGAGGTGGTTGAAATGCTTGATGAATTCAACAAACGGCGTATTCTTCCCCGTTACGTTTACGAGGTAATTGATTCATTTCCATGCTGCAGCCATCCGATGACCATTTTCTCTGCCGCTGTAATGACCATGCAGCGCGAGTCGTTCTTTGCAAAGAAATACCATGCCGGGATCAGCAAAATGGAGTATTGGGATCCGATGTATGAAGATGCGCTCAACCTGCTTGCAAAACTTCCGGAAGTAGCAACTTATATTTATGCAAAATTATACCGCGACGGGAAAAGGATTCAATCTAACCCCAACCTTGACTATGGCGCCAATTTTGCTCACATGATGGGCATTGACAAACCGTATGATGAGGTTGCCCGCTTGCATTTTATCATTCATGCCGATCACGAAAGCGGAAACGTGAGCGCTCATACAGGACATCTCGTTGCAAGTACCCTGGCCGATGTTTATCTTAGTATTTCCTCAATGGTAAACGGACTTGCAGGGCCCTTACACGGGCTTGCCAATCAGGAAGTATTACGTTGGCTTCAGGACCTGATGGAAACAATGGACGGGCAGGATCCCAGTGAAGAAGAATTGAAAAAATTTGTGTGGGATACGCTAAACAGTGGTCAGGTTATTCCTGGTTATGGCCATGCTGTTTTGCGTAAGACCGACCCGCGATATTCAATTCAGCGGGATTTTTGCCTGAAATACATGCCCGAAGATCCCTTATTCAAACTGGTTAACAAATTGTTTAAGGTGGTTCCGCCCATTCTGCAGGAGCATGGAAAAGCCAAAAATCCCTGGCCAAACCTTGATGCACAAACAGGTGTGATCCACTGGCATTACGGAGTTACACAGTATGATTTTTACACTGTTCTGTTTGCCATAGGCCGCTCATTGGGCATTGCTGCAAATCTTGTTTGGGATCGCGCATTGGGCTATCCGCTGGAAAGACCAAAATCGGTAACAACTGCCATGCTTGAAGAAATGGCAAAAAAAGCCGGCAAATAATAATAAAAGATGCCATAGTATGGCTCAAAGCCATGCTATGGCTATCATATCAACCAAAGAATGATCCGCCAGTATAATATACAACTCCCCGCTTTCAACAGGGGCTTCCATATCGTTACCGATCGAATATCCGATGCCATAGAAACGCTTCCGGAAAGCGGATTGATGCATGTTTTTATCCAGCACACTTCTGCAGCCCTCACAATCAATGAAAATGCCGACGCCACGGTGTTGATGGATTTTGAAACGGTTTTCAACAAGCTGGTTCCTGAAAATGCACCATATTATCGCCATACCATTGAAGGCAGCGATGATATGCCGGCGCACATTAAGGCTGCAATGCTTGGGTCATCTGTATCGGTTCCGATAAGCAATGGGCAATTACAACTGGGTACCTGGCAGGGTATTTATCTTTGTGAATTCAGGAACAGGGCGGGGGGGCGAAAATTATTGATAACCGTTATCAGTTAGTTATTTGTTCCGGGATTCCGTTTTTCTTCGAAGAATCTTGCTGTGTCATTTCTAAGGTCTTCAAAAAACACCCTGAACTCTGATTTAAACAGTTCATAATCAGATTTTAGCGCTACCACTGCGTGCTCCATACCCGAATTGAAATTCGTACGGCGCGACATGCCGTTCAGCGCCATATCCAAACCCTCAATATAGGCATAACCGGCAAGCCAGTCGTCGGTGGCCATAAAAGGCAGAATGCGCCTGGTTTTGGGAGGAAGTATCAGAAAATGTTTCATCATAACTTTGTACACCCCGGAGGTGAATTTTTTTATAGGGATTTCAGAATAGTCATCCCAGTTTTTTGCCAGGAAGTGATCGTAAAACATATCCACAATTACTCCCGCGTACCTTCCGTATGTATTTCTTAAGCGGGCGGCGCTTTTCCTGAAAACAGGATGCGAATCAGTAAATTCATCTATTCTGCGGTGAAGTATGATGCCTTCCTTTATTTGCGGTGTGTACCTTTCTATTGCCTTGCCTTTAACATGGTCGGCTATGAAATTTCCCACGATGATGTTTTCATCGTTACCAGAAAGGTATGCATGTGCCAGAAAGTTCATTGAATAAGGCTTATGTATGCACAAAAGTATACAAACCTTTTTGATTGGTGCTTTCAGAGATGTGTCGCGCCCGTCTTTGGCGCCCCTGCCATTTTGTTATACTTGAGTTACCAGGGTCTGATCGCTACGGGATCGGTACCAAGAGGGATTTTGGTCTGCAAAATAGCTGAAGCTGTAAAAGACTCCGGAGGAGCCAGATATTGGTGTGAAAAACCACTGGCGTACCCAAACGTTCCGGAGGAGCGTAAAATTTTATAAAACACTTTTTATCAGTGTAATACCCACATTGTTTATATTCATTATAGATAACCGGGCTTTCTCAGGCGCATTGCTTTTTTCTTTAGCTTTGTAGACCACAGAATTGAAGGTTTTGACCCGGATTTGGTCTGCTCTTCTAAACTGTTCATGATACCGTAATCTATCACACAAACTTTCAAAATATTCATCTATGAACAAATTATTATTACTTGGAGATGAGGCCATTGCCCAGGCCGGTATTGATGCCGGTATATCCGGTATTTACGCCTATCCGGGCACCCCTTCCACAGAAATTACCGAATATGTTGCAGCCTCTAAAGAGGCCAAAGCAAAAAACATCCGGGCTTGCTGGGCAGCCAATGAAAAAACTGCCATGGAAGGTGCACTTGGTATGTCGTATGCCGGAAAGCGCGCTATGGTTTGTATGAAACACGTTGGACTGAATGTTGCCGCCGATGCATTTATTAATTCTGCTATCACCGGAGCCAACGGTGGATTGATCGTGCTTGCGGCCGACGATCCTTCCATGCACTCATCTCAAAATGAACAGGATTCAAGGTTCTATGGCAAGTTTGCCATGATCCCGGTGCTGGAACCGGCAAGTCAGCAGGAAGCATACGATATGGTGCTGGCCGGCTTCGACCTTTCTGAAAAATACCGCATTCCGGTTCTTATCCGGATCACAACACGACTGGCCCACTCAAGGGCAGGTGTGGCCCTGAATGGCAAACGTGAACAAAATGAAGTTAAAATCCCCGGGAACCCTAAACAATTTGTTCTGCTCCCTGCAATCGCCCGACGTCAGTACAAGCATCTGCTTTCACAACAATCACATTTTGAGGAGGAATCTCTAAAATCCGAATTCAATAAATACATTGACGGCTCTGATAAAAGCATGGGTATCATCGCTTGCGGGCTGGCATATAATTATCTTTACGAGAATTATACCGACCGCCAGGTTCCTTATCCGGTGCTGAAAATCGGGCAATATCCTGTGCCAACGGAATTAATCCGGAAGATGTACAATGAATGTGAGACAGTTCTGGTTCTTGAAGACGGCTATCCGCTTCTGGAAGAATTGCTGCGTGGGATTCTGAACAATGGTAAAACTATTAAAGGACGGCTTGATGGAACGGTTCCCCGCGATGGTGAGCTGAACCCGAATATTGTTGCCGTTGCCCTTGGTATGAAAGACGAGTGGGGAAATCCCGTTCCTTCCATTGTTGCTCCCCGTCCGCCTTCATTATGTAAAGGATGCCCTCATATCTATTCTTACAATGCGCTTAATGAAGCTATCGAAGAATATGGCAAAGGACGTGTTTTTTCCGATATCGGATGCTATACCCTTGGGGCGCTTGAGCCATTTGATGCCATTAACTCCTGCGTGGATATGGGCGCTTCCATTACCATGGCCAAAGGTGCAGCCGACGCCGGACTGGCTCCTTCTGTCGCCGTGATAGGGGATTCTACATTCACACATTCCGGAATGACCGGGTTACTGGATGCTGTAATTGATAAAGCCAATATCACCGTTTTTATTCTTGATAATGCAACCACTGCAATGACAGGCGGGCAACCTTCGGCAGCGCTTGGCAAGATAGAAGATATTTGCGAAGCCCTGGGCGTTGAAAAGGATCATATTCATGTGCTGAACCCAATTCCTAAGAACCATGAGGAGAACCTAAGGGTCATGAAGCAGGAACTGGCATATGAGGGTGTTTCGGTGATCATACCGCGAAGAGAGTGTATAGTGACTGCTACGAAGAAGTTGAAGGAGAAGAAGAATGGTGGAGCGTGAAGTTGGAGGTCGGAAGACGGAAGCTGGAAGTCCGAAGACAGGAGATCAGGAGACAGGAGGCAGGAAGCTGAAGTTTTTATCTGTTGCAAACTTGCGAATAGCTACTAATCTAAGAAATTGAATACTCATCAAAAAAACATTACAATGAAGAAAGATATTATACTTGCAGGTGTGGGCGGACAAGGCATTCTGTCAATAGCAGCCACAATCGGTATGGCGGCACTTGATATGGGCCTGCACCTGAAACAGGCCGAAGTGCACGGTATGAGCCAGCGTGGAGGTGATGTGCAGTCTAATTTGCGCATTTCGGATAAAGAGATTGCCAGCGATCTGATTCCCAAAGGCAAAGCCGATATGATCATTTCAGTGGAGCCCATGGAATCACTGCGTTATCTGCCCATGCTTTCTCCTGATGGCTGGCTGATTACCAACACCACGCCTTATGTAAACATCAGAAACTATCCACCTCTTGAAAAAGTGATGGAGGAGATACAAAAACTTCCCCGGCATATAGCTCTTGATGCTGATCAGATCGCAAAGGATTTAGGTTCGGCGCGTTCGGCAAACATGGTCATTTTGGGAGCCGCCTCCCCTTACCTTGGAATATCTGCCGAAAAATTTGAACAAGCCATAACAAAAATCTTTCAGCGTAAAGGACAGGAGATAGTTGATGTGAACATCAATTGTTTCAGGGCAGGAAAAGAATTCTCGGAAAAGTACGTTGAGTAGTGATGCTGTCAGACTGTGATGCAGCGATACTGTGATACTGTGATACTGTGACTTGTCCGCCGAAAGCAAGGGCTGGTGCGTTTGGCTGGCGGATGCAGTGAAGCTGTTCCCTTATCACGAGTTGTTCTGGTAATTCGGATATCCTGGGATTTCGCATTGTTCAGTTTGAGCCGCTTTTCTGTGAGTGTTTTTAAATGGATATTTTTTATCAATGAAGAATAAATGGTTGATCGCCATATTGCTGGCGATTTTGGTTGTAACATTGCTTTTAACCTTCAGGTATCTCACCCGGGCACCTTCATTTCTCACCGAAGTTGAAGAAGGTTACGACCCGGAGCCTGTTACCAGATATGGCATCCCGGTTGACTCACTGATCATGTTTGACGGTGTGGTTTTACCACGCGAAACATTGTCGAATATTCTTACACGCTATGGAGTGAGTCTTTCAACAATTGATATGCTGGCCCGGCGCTCCAGGGGCGTTTTCGATCTGCGAAGAATTAGAGCAGGCAACAGCTATTCCGTACTTTGCCTGAATGATTCCTTGCAAACGGCAAGATATTTCATTTATGAAGAAAGCCCTACATCATTTGTTGTGTTCAACCTTACTGATTCCGTTTATGTTTATACCGGCGCTAAGGATATTGAAAGGCGGGTGAAGGAAACCTCGGGGATAATTGAATCCTCTTTGTGGAATGCCATGATAGCGGAGGGCAATAATCCTCAGCTGGCTCTTGAATTATCTGATATTTATGCATGGACGGTTGATTTTTTTGGCATTCAGCGGGGCGATAACTATCGGGTGATTTATGAGATGCTTTATGTTGAAGGTCAGCCAATTGGTGTTGGAAAGGTGCTCGCTTCGGTGTTTCAGCACAGGGGAAACGATTATTATGCCTTCTATTTTGAGCAGGACGACAAAGGCGATTTTTTCGATGAGCAGGCCAACAGCCTTCGCAAAACTTTCCTGAAAGCTCCCCTAAAGTATTCCCGGATTTCTTCCCATTTTTCACATCGTCGTCTGCATCCCGTTCACCGGGTTTACAGGCCACATCATGGCGTTGATTATGCCGCACCGGCAGGAACTCCCGTTATGGCCGTTGGCGATGGCGTAGTGACAATTGCCCGTTATCGCGGAGCCAACGGAAACATGGTGGAGATCAGGCACAACAGCGTTCACAAAACCCAATACCTGCATCTTTCAAGGTATGGCAAAGGGATCAGGGAAGGTGTGAGGGTTACCCAGGGGCAAGTAATAGGTTATGTGGGCAGCACGGGTACATCCACGGGACCGCATCTCGACTTCAGGTTTTATGAGCATGGCACGCCTGTGAATCCGCTTACGGTAAAATCCCCTCCGGCTGAACCGGTTCAGGAGGAATACAAGGAAAGTTTTCTGATTTTAGCCGACTCACTGCTCAGCCGGCTGCGGGCAATTGAACTGCCGGAATAATTAGTGATAGAATCTGATTTCCCAAACTCCCGGTTCGTTTATGGTTACATCGAAATGCACACGCACCATTGAACCTACGCCGAGTTTGTCATGCATTTCGTAGGTAATCCTGACCTCAGCAGGAAAGCTCACATTCTCATAGCCATGTGATTGCCCTACTTGTATGCCGGATCCGGTATTGATATTCATGACCAGGTTTCGTGGCGAAGGATGCACTCTTCCATGTTCATGCACACTCATCAGTATCATGTTTCCATCTCCGGTTCGCCGAATGCGGTAGCGGTCAACATTCATCATGTGCCCGATTGTATAGGCAGCCGTTTTTCCCAGCCCCTGATATTTCCCATTTTGCCAGATCCCTTCCTGAATGATAATCTCCCCATCTTGTTTGTAAATAAACTTTCCGGGGCCGTGCTTCATACCTTCTTTCCATCTGCCTTCGTATTTGTCGCCATTTGCCCAGGTGTAGGTGCCGATACCATGAGGAAGTCCTTTTCTGAACATGCCTTCGTAATGATCAGAACCGCGCGCATTGCCTTTTCCATGTGCAAAACCGCGGCGACAAGCGCCCTGATACTCTTCTGAAATTTCCGGGATAAGTACCTTGCAGGCATCCTGTGCCATAGTGACAGAAAAGATTGTTGCTGCGGCAATGCATAAGATCAGAATTGTTTTCATAGCAGAAATGTTTAATATTATACCGATTTACTGTTTCTTAAAACTTCTTTCAACAAAAAAACCCGGAGTGGTATGTTCTACCTTAAGGGTTGCCTTATCCATATAAATGATTTTCCATGTTACCTCCATCCTGTTGGCCTGATAGCTGATCTTCAGGGTTTCCGGGTCAACAAGCGTCCAGGTTGCTGTTTCTTGTTCCTCCTTGCCAGGGTATTTGATGGTTTGTGAAAAGTTTCCATTTTTCTCAAACGTCCAGAAAACTTTTACACTTTCGTGTTCATCAAATGAGTTAATGCGGTATTCGGTCATTTCCCAGGTGCCGGTAAGTGATTCTTTGCTGTTATTGCATGATACTGCGAAGAGCAGTGTGAAAGCCAGCAACAGTGTTGTAGTCATTGATTTTGCAGATAGGGTTTGGTTCATTATTAAATAGTTTGTTTTCCTGTATTTGATTGATGCTGTTTCTCCGGAACAACATTTTGCAGGTGCTAAATTAGCAAATAATCAGCATTATATCTGTTTCTTCCGGTAATAAAAAAAGCAAAGGTCATCAGCATGATGACCTTTGCCCAAATGAATTATTCAGGACCGGTGTCCTATTTTTTCTCAATTACCTGAGGTGTATCGGCAACAAATATCCATTTGCCTGCCACCTCTGTGAAAGTACCAGTAACGGTATTGGTGAAAATCTGAGTAAGAGCATCTTCATCCACCGGAAGACCATCAGGTCCTACCTCGCCGCCATAGTAAGCCTGCCATGAAATCCTGAATGAAGGAACACAGAAATCATATGTTCCGGGATAGGCGGCATCATCAACCAGAATTCCTCTTACCCAGTAGTTATCAGGATAATCGGATTGGCCGATCCATTGCAGCGGGAAATTTAAGGTGCCGTCAGGTTCATTAAATGAAACAACCGCTGTTCCATCACCTTCAACCCAATTTTCGCCCCACCAGTCAACAACCAGGAAATCGAGGAATCCGGTCAGGTTCAAACCATATTCATGGTCTTCATTAACCGTAGCATTGGCCATCTGAAAGTTTGCGCCGTCCAGGGTTGTTGTGCTCTGCCATACACCAGCCATTTCCTCAATTACAAGTGGGCAGAACTGTTTCACATAAACCTTGAGCTCATCCTTGATTATACTACCTCTTCGTGTAGTTACAGTCAGTTCGATCATAATTGAATCCAGAGGAGTGTCAGGATAAATATAGTCAACTACAAGTTTAGCTTCGTTTGCACCGGAGACAATGCTTGCCCAGGCTCCTGTAACTTTCCACTCATATGTTGCACCCGGATAATTTAGAAAATCAGGTACATATTCCTGTTTTACAACCTGTTCGGGTTGAACAGAGATATCATTATTGCCTGAAATAGCAATTCTGAGTTTCGTAACTGCTATGTTTATGGTGTAAGGTTCAGAGACCTTTCCTCCCATTGTAGTTTCCGTTACTGTGATTGTTGCATCTGCATCGTCGAACGACTCTTTGAAGTCCACAGTGATTCCATAGGCTTCACCATCAATTGGGGTGAAAGAATCTATGGCGCCGGTAGTAACAAATTCATAAGTTGATCCACCACGACCATGGGTGCGGTAATCAAATATTTGGCTGCCTCTGACCGTCACAGGTCCAACAATACCCTGCACAACAGGCTCTATGGCATCGTAGTCGTAATCATCTTTTTCTTCGCAGGAAGAAAACAAGACGATCATGCCCAGGAGCATTACACCTAAAATATCAATTAATTTTATCTTCATAGCAAATGATTTTTAAATTGTTATAATGTTGTCAATTATGGTTGGAAGTGATAGTAAGGTTTGATCCAGTCGCCACCGTCAGAGGTATTGATTCCATCGGCATTGCCGTACCCACCAAAGGTATACAGTTCCATACCCAGAGCCAGTAGTTCCCTTCCTGGAACAGGATAATGAAGGGGCGTTCCCTGCTGAAGTTCATCTGTTCTTCTCATGTCGCAGAAAGAGATCAGGTAGCCGTTGTGGAAAAGCTCAACATATCTTTCGTAGAAGATGGCTTTCAGTACGTCAGCATCGGCTACTACATCAGGCATTTCGCCTCTTTTCTTCCTGGGAAGATTTGGATCGTTCAGAATGGCTTTGGCTCCGCCCATGTTACCGGTCCTTGCCATGGCTTCGGCTTTCATCAGTTCATTGTCATAAGCCCTGAGTTCGCGCAGCGGACCGCGTGATTCACCCATAAAAAAGCCTTCTTCACTGGTTGAAGCGGGGAAGTCATAACGGCTATGCCTGTAGTGGCTAAAATGCCAGCCACCCCTTTCAGGCCTGAAGTCGTTCGAAGGCATAAACATAAAGTCTACCTCAAAGCGTTTGTCAATTGATCTTGCTTCACCTGGTTGCAGGTCAGCATGTGGCTGTGGCGGAGCAGTTGCAAGGCCCAGGTTGTTTGTGGGATACCTAACAGGGTAAGCAGGGTCAAGTAAATTTACCACACGGCAATCCACCCTTCCCCATCCTGGCTGACGGAGGTACTTGATGTTGAGATCCCACCAGCTTCCACCGTCCCAGGGTAAGCCCTGGCCAACAGGGGCAAAATCTGCTGCAATTCCATTATTGGTAAAGTTCAGCACATCAGTCCATGAGTACTTATCTGTCCAGTTCAAGTCGGCATTTTGTGCCTTGTTTCTGGCGCCAAGCGTTAAGAAGCGGGCAGCATAGGAATTTGCCAATTGTGCCATATAGGTATTGTTCATGGTCATACCATTTACAGCTCCTGCACCCCAGTCAAAGGAGTTAGCCTGGCAAATGGCAATGGCTTTTTGCATCTCTTCTACGGCAGCTTCAAGAATTTCATTCCAGGGTTGGAATTCTATCAAGGCAAGATCACTGTCATGATATGGGAGCATAGCTTTGTCAAAGGTAAGCCCGAGTTGCCCGAAAGCCATTCCTCTGATGAAGTAGGCAGTGGCTTCAATCATGGGGTTCTTGGCACCGTTTGAACCAATTTCCATTCCGTTTATCAGAATTTGTACCAGTGCATCATTTACCTGTGAAATCACAGCATACAGATCATAATACACACTCTCTGTCATGTCCGAGTCGCCGTACGAAGGGTCATTATTCCATGGGGTTCTTGGCTCTTCAGAATTATCACGCCATCCGAAGTTTCCCCAGCTTACAGTGGTATGATCTGCGGCCACATGGGCGGTCATGCCAATGTTGTATTGTTTGATGGCTTGCCAGTATGCAAGAAATGAAGATTGCACAACATTCTCAACATCACTCGGAGTTGCAAGCACATCAGACATATTGGGTTGGTTGAGATTTTCAACCTCAAGCTTTTCGCAACCTGTGTGTATCCCGAACACCATCAGCATTGCGACCAAGACTATCTTATTGATGATTTTTTTCATAGTTATAATCGTTTTAAATTTTCATTTTAGAAATTAATCTCAAGTGAGAAAGTTACGGTGCGATAGTTCGGGTAGTTGAACATATCAATCAGGTAGTTGGTGGAGTTGGATTGTGCATAGTCCACCTGTGCAACTTCAGGATCCCAGCCTGAGTATTTGGTGAAGGTAAGCAGGTTCCTGCCGATCACGCCAAATTTCACGCCCTGGATAAAGCCCATGCCCATATTGGCAAGCTGTTGTTTCCTGAGTGTGTAGTATAGTGAGGCTTCCCTCAATTTCAGGTAGGTGCCTTCTTCGGCAAAATAGCTGTTCGGTTCGTTCACCCTGTAAAAGGCCTGATAATAAGTAGCAGCCTTCTTTTGGTTTTCTGCCTTGCCAGACTGGTCAAAATCGCCATGACGCTCATCACGATACAGCCATTGTTTGGTTTGGTTGTATATGTCACCGCCTTGTTTGTATTGCCACAGCATGTTGAAGTTGATATTCTTATAGGTAATGGTATTCATCCATGAGAGATTGAAATCGGGGTTCATATTGGCAATCTGTACAAATGCTTCGTCACCGTTTTCATCACGCAGACGGATAGGTGCTTCAAAAACAGTACCTTCAGTACCTTTTCTGATCACGTAGCCATCGCTGTTAACAATATAATTATCAATATTGTCTTCGGGGGCCAGTTGTGCTTCCATTTGAGTAAGGGTTCTTACCCAGTCGCCACCGTACATGATGCCGAAAGGTTCTCCTTCGCGGATGTAGAACACCTGCAGGGCGTTAATGGTAGGACCAACCCTGAATGGAGGTGCATCAAGGCGTGTAATTTCCTGTGAAATCTTATCGAAATTGAAATTCATTTTCCACATGAAGTCAGGCTTCTTAATTGGCGTTATACCCAGCGAGATTTCAAATGCGGTAGCTGAAATATCAGCTGCATTTTGCCACTGGAACTGAAATCCGGTAGCAGCCGGCAGGGGAACATTAAGGAATGCGCCTTCGGTGATAATGTCGGCATAGGTAACTTCCAGGTCAAACATGTCGAGAAACTCAACATTCAATCCAAGTTCAAGTTCTTTTGTTTCACTGGGTTTGAGGTCTTTGTTTCCAATCGTTGTTTTTGAAATCGCGCCCTGGAAGACATTGTAGGTTTCGTACTGATAATTGAATCCTGGACGTTGTCCTGATGTTCCGTATGCGGCCCTGATTCTGAGTTCATCAATACCCGGGATGGCTACGTCCTGTGAAATACGATAGGCTGCCGATACCCTGTAGTAAGGATTCCATCTTTCATTTTCGCCGAACAAGGATGAGCCGTCCATGCGGAACAAACCTGAAACAATGTAGCGGTCTTTGTAGTCAGCATCTAGAATGGCAAAAAAGTTCCTTGCACGGGTTTTAATCTGTTCGGATTGTACGGTTTTGTCGCCGTAAATTGCGTTTAAGCTTGTAACCCTGGAAATGGCAAGGTCTGATGCATTCACCTGGAAGAAATATGAATCATATGCTTCGTGGAGATAGCTTAACTTACCACGTGTTGCAAGCTCCCCAAATTCTTTATTGGTATTGGCTGTGAAGCTTACAATCTGGCTTAATTGTTCCTGGGTGTATTTGAAAATACCTCCATCGGTTACTTGTTGTGATGTGTTGAATCCTTTTGGACGATAATTTTCATTTAGTGTGTTTACCCTTTCAAGGCTGTATTGTGCATTGAAACTCAGCCAGTCGGTAGCGAAATAGTTACCCTGGAAGCTTTGCATCAACATTTTACGCTCAAGGTTTCTTTGCTGATAGTATAAAGCATGCAGTGGGTTTCCATTGTCAACCTGGAAGTGGTTGGGGTGGATATAATATTTCGGAAGCAGGAATCCTTCGGGGGCATCCATCTCGAGGTTAACATCAGGTTCGAAGAAAAGCATGTCAAAGAATGCAGAACCTTGTCCGCCTCCCCATCCGTCAACAAAACGGCCATCTGCAACATCAATTTTGTTTTGGGAGACAAATGAACTTGTTGAAAATGATACTTTATCGCCAAACCAGTGGTCGGCATTCAGACGGAAGTTTTGCCTGCTTGATCCATCTGAATTCCATACAATACCTGTGTTTACGGAGTTTTCAAACGAAGTGAAGATGCTTGTTTTGCCGGCATTATGGGCAACTCCTGCATAGTTGGTATAGAAAGTACCATTCTGGAAAAGCATATCCTGGTGATCGTTCAGGAAAGCATATGGATTATCAGCATAGCCATCAAACTTAACCCTTTTGTTTCCCCCAATCCTGGCGTCTCTTCCACCGGTATAACCATCAGGATAGGTAACTCCGTTATACTTTGTAAAATCTTTGTAATCTTGCCAGTCTGCAGCCAGTTCGTAAGCATGGTGCTTAGACAATTCTACTTTTTTTGGTAATTGTGAGAAACCGTATTCGTTTCTCAGTCTGATTGAGGTGGTGCCTTCCCTGGCAATGTTGCCTCTCTTGGTTCTGATGGCGATAACGCCTGCACCTGCGCGGGAGCCGTAAAGCGCTGATGCGGCTGCGCCTTTCACAACTTCCATGCTTTCGATGTCGTCAACGTTCACGTCGGCAAGGTCGCCTTCCATCATCACACCATCAATAATGATCAATGGTTTTGAATCGCCGAGAAGGTTGGTTGATCCCCTGAGCCTGATGTTAGCGCCTTGTCCGGGGTTACCGCTGGCCTGAACGATGGTGATACCTGAGATTTTTCCCTGAAGGGCACTTGAGGCCGATGTTGCAGGCACGGCTTCGAGGGTTTCACTTGTAACCCTGTCAACCGTTACGCTGAGCTTTTGCCTTGGTGTGGCGCCAGCAACGCCGGTTACAACAAATTCCTCCATGGAAATCACGTCCGGATTCATCACCAGGTTGATGGTGGTGCGCCCGGCAATTGCAACTTCCTGGGTTCTCATACCAATAAAACTGAAAACGAGCGTGGTGGCATCGGCCGGGACAGTAAGGGTGTAATTCCCGTTAACGTCAGAAACCGCCCCGATGGTTGTACCCTTCACAACGATGGATACACCCGGGATACCACTGCCATCTTCAGCACTGGTCACAGTACCTGTGATCGTCCTTTGTGCGAGCAAAGCCTGCATGGCAAACAGCATACATGCAAGCAAAATGGTAATTTTTCTCATAATTGATTAATTTTAGTTAGAAATGGTTAAACATTGATTAGTAATTAATGAATTTACTTGCTCATTGATATATATTTGGTTAAACATTGGCTTACTTGTTTGGGCAATTGGTACCCCTTTCCTCCGGTTGTATGCATAAAATGAGCGGCTAATATAGGACAAAATCCAGTTGTGACAAAAAAAAATAATAAAAAATTAATATCTGGTTAACCAAAAAAACATAAAGAATTAGTAAGGGGTTGAGAATTAAACATTTGAATTATGCTAACGTTTGCATAACCTTCCGGTGATTTTTTCTACTTCATCAAGGATCTCACATGATTTCACCAGCGATTTCATATTGTTGTGGTCGGGATAAAGGGGTCTGTCAATGTCAAGATACGCTACATAGCGCCGGATCACTTCCCTTGCTTTTTCGGTGCCCACACCATATTTATATGGCGTTTCGTATTTTTCCCTCAGGTCAAGCGCCTGTGCTGCGGCCATGAATTCTATACCAAGAATGCCCCATGCGTTGTCAAGGATTTTGAAGTTTTTCAAAGCAGTGTTCATCCCCATTGAAACAAAATCTTCCTGATCGGCTGCTGCCGGTATTGATTGAATGGAGGCTGGCATGGAGAGGATTCTTTGTTCAACGATCTGCATGTCTGCCGTGTACTGGCTTAGCATCAATCCGCTGAACATACCGGCGCCTTTGGTAAGGAAAGGAGGGAGGCCTACGCTGAGGGCCGGATTATTGAGGCGGTTCATGCGGCGTTCAGACAAAACACTGACCATTGTAACGGCCGCACCCACCATATCCATTGGAAGGCAAACAGGGGATCCCTGGAAATTTGCACCCGATAGTTGCAGGTTTTCTTCAGGAAAGAAAATGGGATTGTCGCCTACTCCGTTCAGTTCAATTTCAACTTGCTGCCTGGCCCAGGCCACGGCATCATGGGCAGCGCCGATCACCTGAGGGGTTGATCTCATTGAATAGGCATCCTGTACCTTTACCTTCAGGCGTTTTTCGATCAGATCGCCGCCGCCTGCAACCTTGCGAATTGCAGCTGCACTGCGAACTGCTCCCGGAAACCCCCTTACTTCGTGGATGCGGTGATTGTAAGGCCCGAAATTGGCCTTCAGCGCTTCCAGGGTCATGGCACAGGCAATTTCTGCCTGTTTCAGCCAGCGTTCGGTATCATAAAGCATAATAGCGCTCATTCCGGTAAGGACATTTGATCCGTTTATTGCGGCTAATCCGTCGCGGGCAAGCAGGCCGGGAACCGGTATCCCTGCACGATCAAAAGCAACTTTGCCATCAAGCAACTCTCCTTTATAAAAAGCATATCCTTCTCCCATCATTAACAGCGCAATCTGCGACATGGGCGAGAGGTCGCCACAGGCCCCTACCGAGCCCTTTTCACAAACATGGGGGGTAACCCCCTTGTTAAGCATGTCCACGAGCGTTTGGGTAATCTCCAGCCGGCAACCTGAATTGCCATGTGCATGAACATTGGCCCTGCTAAGCATTGCAGCCCTCACCCATTCTTCGGGCATGGGGTCGCCAATGCCGGCAGCGTGGTTATAAACAAGATATTTCTGAAAGTCCTTAACCTGGTCGTCGTTAAGAACAACTTCAGAGAATTCGCCAATGCCGGTATTTACCCCGTACATGATTTCTTTGGCGACTATCTTCTTCTCAAGCATAGCCCGGCAATCATTGATCCGCCTGATTGCTTCGGGATGAAGTTCAACTTTCTGATGATGCCTTGCAACTTTTACAAGGTCTTCGATTGTAAGATTGGATCCGGTAATGATGTAGGTCATGGTTAATTGGTGGATTAGTTAATTAGTTGAATGGTTAATTGGTTGAATGGTTAATTGGTTAATTGGTTGATTGGTTGATTGGTTTATTGGTTGATTGGTTAATTTGTTAATTAGTTGATTGGTTAAATCGTACTTTGTATTTTGTATCCGCGGTCACTGAGCTTATCCGATAGCTATCGGATGAGGTGCCGTATTTCGCATTTCGTACTCCCGGTCACTGAGCTTATCCGATAGCTATCGGATGAAGTGCCGTTTTTCGTCCTGATAGCTATCGGTAGCCATCGGAATGCGTTCGGCTATTTTCCCAACTCCCGTTGCACCCCCTCGCTCCTCCACTTTCCTCATTCTTGTTTCTTCCCTGAACCCATAGGTATGGTGCCGGCTCTTTTACCTTGTCCTTCTTTAAATAATTTCCTGTAGGTGATATGACGTTTTGAAAAAGTGCTTTGTACGGCGGCGTGCAACCTTTGCATTTTGGGATTGAAATCTCCTACCCAGGCCAACTCAATTTCTGTATAACCAGGTTTGTGCTGCATCATCTGGTTCATATGCCAGAAAATGGCCGACTCAATTCCGTAACGCTGAAACCTCGGCACTACGCCCATGACGGTTATCCGGGCGCGGGTAAAGATCTTTTTACGTTTTAATCTCAGAAATCTGAGTTTGTCAAAAAGATTCATCCTGCCATTGAAGTGTTTGAGAATCTGGTTGGCATCGGGAAGCATGACCAGAAATGCCACGGGTTTGTCGTCGTGATATACAAACCACACGAATTCTTCGTCAAGAATGGTCCTGGCCTGTTTGAACTCATTTCGCAGCACTTCAAGATCGAGTGGGGTGAAGTGCTCATGAAAAACCCAGGCCTGATCATAGATTTCCTTGATGTCGCGAATATATTTCTCGACCCTGGATTTTCTGAAATGCTCGTATCTGAATCCTGGTTTTTGCCTGATCCAGTCGGCAATTTTCCAGAACCGTTCAGGGAAGTCTTTTGTAAGATCGAGCTTGTTTGTTATCTGCTCAAAAAAGTTGTAAAAACCATAAGCCTCAAAAAAATCTTTGTAATACGGAGGGTGATAGTTCATTCCAAAACTGGGGTTGTCAAAGCCTTCTACCAGCAAGCCCCAGTAGCTTTCGTTTTCACTGAAATTGATGGGGCCATCCATGGCTTCCAGTCCGGCTTTTTCAAGCCATGCACGGCAGGTGTCAAACAACAGAAATGCCGCTTCACGGTTGTTTATGCATTCGAAAAACCCAAGCCCGCCGGTGGGTTGTTCGTATTTTCTTGCTTTGTCCCAATTATAAAATGCTGCAACCCTTCCGATCAGTTTGCCTTCAGCATCTTTCAATATCCAGCGGCATGCGTCGCCATTGCGGAAAAAAGAGTTTTTCTTTGGGTCGAAAATACTTTCGATCGCATTATCCAGCGGACAAACAAAATTAGGGTCGTCCTTATAAATGATTCTAATGGTGTCGTGAAACTGTCTAATGCTTTGCCTATCATTAACTTGTATGATTTGCATGATGTAAGGTGCGGATTTGTATCTGATGCAGATTATACGCAAATGTATGATATTATCGTTATCCGGCTAACAATTGCCAATTTTTTTTTGGGGTATCGTGGTTTTTGTCAACAGATTTAAATGGCTATTTTTGCTGTGTTGGTTAATAAAGCATGGCAACGGCATCCTGTTTATGCATTAAAAGTGTTCGGTAAAACCGGAGAGTATGAAAAAAATTGATTTTCTGGTTCTTAAATCATTCATCGGGCCTCTGGTGCTTACCTTTTTTATTGCCATTTTTGTTCTTCTGATGCAGTTTCTATGGAAGTATGTTGATGATCTGGTTGGCAAAGGGTTGCCCTGGAACATTATCGCAGAACTCATGTTTTATGCTTCTTCCACTTTTGTTCCGATGGCATTGCCTTTATCTGTTCTGCTCTCATCCCTGATGACTTTTGGCAACCTTGGCGAACACTACGAACTGGTTGCCACCAAGGCTGCCGGCATTTCCTTGAGACGGGTGATGGCTCCGTTAATTGTTTTTTCTTTTATCATTGCAGTTGGCGCTTTTTATTTCTCCAATATCGTTTTGCCTATCGCAAACCTTAAGTTCCGGGCAATACTTTATGATGTGAGGCAGCAGCGATTGGCTTTTAACATAAAGGAAGGAATTTACTACGATGGAATAGATGGTTATGTGATCCGTGTGGGAGAAAAGGAGCGGGACAGCAAAGTCATTCGTGATGTCATGATGTATGACCACACGGGTGGACATGGAAACACCTCGCTTACCATTGCAGAATGGGGCACAATGGAGCAGACCCCCGACGGCCGTTTTCTCATTCTAACCCTGTTCAACGGTTCAAGTTATGACGAGAAACCCGATCGCAGTAATCCGGCATCTACGCCGTTTTTACGTATGTCATTTGAGAAAGAGGAGCGAAGGTTTGACCTATCGGGTTTTGAACTCAACCGCACCGATGAGGAACTGTTCAGAAACAGTTACCATATGTATAATTTAAAACAGCTCAGGTATTCACGCGATTCGCTGTTGAGGGTGATGAACATCAGGCAGCAGAACTTTGCTTCTACCATGCACCGCAATTTCACTTATTTTTCGAGGCTTGATATGGCCACAGAAGCAGAGCCTGATTCAGGTTTGATTTTTCAGGGTAATTTTCTGAGCGGATTTGATGAAAAAGAATCCCGCGAGATAATTGAGAAAGCGCTGGCCGCTTCACGCAGCAACAAAAAAATTCTTGAGGATGCCAGAACAAACGATACCTGGCAAATTCGTAACATCAGGAGGCATGATATCGAATGGCACCGGAAATACACCCTTTCCGTAGCCTGCATCGTTTTATTTTTTGTGGGTGCGCCCCTGGGGGCAATCATCCGCAAAGGCGGCCTGGGACTTCCGCTCGTGGTTTCTACTATTTTGTTCATCCTTTTCCATATTGCCAGCACAACCGGCGATAAGTACGTTAGAACCGGGGTTTTGGATGCATGGACAGGAATGTGGATGTCAACAGCGCTCTTTCTTCCGCTTGGAATATGGCTTACATACAAGGCTGTTACCGACTCGCCGCTCATGGACAGCGATGCATGGGGCAAGCTTTTAAGAAAGCGGGAAACGACTGATAATCAAAATCAGTAAATAAAAATTTCGATAATCTTCTTTTTTGCACGATCCGGGATCACAGACTTCTTCTATCTCCTGGTTGGTTGCCAGATACTGGTTTTTCGGCCGGAAATTGCTTTGAATAACCCAACCAGCAAAGCCAGGTTCATGGCATAAAAATGCCTGATAAACCTTAACAAGCGGTTGTGGATTCCCTGATTACCCAACAGGATGTCAACCGGGATGGCAAGCAGCAGAAATAGCTGTCCTGCAAACGTAAGCTGATAAATCAACCCCAATTCCAAGATCAAGAGGTTGCTGAAAAACGCTGCGATCAGGAATAAAGGGCCAAACCACCGCAGGACTTTATGTGAGAAATAGGCAAAAAACAAGGATGAAAAGGGTCGCAGGAAAATTCCGCTGAGGGCAACAAGGTTGATGAAGTTTCCCGCCGATATCCTGACTTTTCTTTTGAATTCGATCCCGATTTCATTCGGAACATTTTCAAAACAAACTGCATTCAGGTTCATGATTGCTTTTGAACCGTTTATCAGCGCCTTCAGGGTAATAAAGAAGTCGTCAACCGAGAAATGTGAAGGAACAACTGTGTATTGCTCCTTTTTAATCGCATAGCAGGCGCCATACACTCCGATTGTCTTTCCCCAGGTCAGGCCTTCATAGTATTTCAGTTTAATTTCGCGCGACATAAACGCATATTCCTGAACCGAAATGCCATCAACCGATTGTTTTCTGCAAACGATGTTTGCACCTACAACACCGATTTCCGGATTCTTCAGGTGCTTCACAAGTTTAAATATGGCGTCTTCCCTGAAAAACACTTTGGCATCGGTCATGATTAGAATATCGTGCCGGGCATTTGCAACCAGATCGTTAACAACCGAGGGTTTACCGCGCCGCTGCTGAAAATCGAAAATACGTATACAGGGATATTTTTCAGCAAGTTCCTGTAAGATGGATACCGTTCTGTCATTTGAGGCATCCGAGCCAACAAGGATTTCAAGTTTATCGGCCGGATAATTGCAATTTACGGTACTTTCAATTTTTTTCCTGATAGAGGCTTCCTCATTGTATGCGGCTATGATCACCGAAACAGCTGGCAGATTGTTAATGTCAAAAACATCACTGTTTTCTTTTTTTCCTCGTGCAAGCAATGTGACTATTGCCGGATATACAGCATAACTGAGCAGAATCAAAGCCACCGATAACCAGAAAATAATCAGCATACTATGAGAGGTTTTGGTTGTAAAATGTAATTAATGACTTGATGATTTTCCGGTTATCATAGTGCCTGAAAATAAATTCCGACGCCTGTTTGCCCATGTTGATCACCCTGTTATTATCTTCAAGCAGGTAATGGATTGCTCTTGCAAAAGATTCGGCATCATCGGCTATCATGACATTTTGTTTGTGTTCCCCGTTGATGCCTTCAATTCCGATCCCTGTGGTAACAATTGCCTTTCCGAGGGCCATTCCTTCAATAATTTTAATACGCAGACCGCTCCCTGACAGCAAGGGAACGATCATAATGGCTTTTGAGCGAATAAATGCATGTGCGTTTTCCACCTCACCCAGAAATACAACGTTCGGGATATTCATGCTGCTGAAGTAAGGCGGTGCATTTCTTCCTGCAAGATAAAATTTTAAAGAAGGATGCTCTTTGCGAACCAAAGGCCAAACTTTTGAAAAGAACCATTTCAGGCCTTCCTGATTGGGCGCCCAGTCGAGCGCACCCAGGTGGAAGAGGTTGGGAAAATCAAAGTTTTCGAAGCCAGGTTTAAGGTTCGCCGTATTAATGCCTGTGGGAGCCACATGCACCGGTATTCTGCAACCGAAATCAAGAAAACGCTTCGCATCCCTTTCCGTAATCGGAACCAGTACATCGTAGTTATTGATCATAGAGATTTCAAACCTTTTGATCCTTTTTGCGAGGTTCCGCAGATATATTTTCTTAAAGCCTTTGGCAAGCCCGGCGGTTCTTTCCCAAATCTCATGTTCCACATTGTGGGCCCGCATGCTTACCAGCGCCTTAGAATGTTTCCGGATTGTCCGGATATAAGGCCCCACATAAATGCCTTCCAGTTGGATAATGTCATACTCCTTTTCTTTAAGCAAATCAGCAATTTTTTTATCAAACTCCTCACTGATGAACCTTTGTGCATTATAGGGTATTGAACTGATCAAAAGATTTTTCAGTGCTTTCCCGGCAGAAAGATCGGTGTTCAGATACACTCCATGAAATTCAATTTTTTTTGATAACTCAACAGGAATCCGTGCGACATCAAAGAAATGCTTTGAAGTGTTCATTGCCAGAATGGTAACCTGATTGCCTGCATCGGCAAATGCTACCGCCATACTCATTGTTGCAATGGCTCCTCCGTCGTTCGGAGGATAAGGCATCTTATTGGTCAGGATCAGAATATTCATATCAAGAAAGCAGGTTGAATCCTTGCAACCGCTCTGCAAACATAGTAATATGATTTGGATTTCAGCAAGCTTTGTCGGGCTGCTCTTTTATCATTGGTTGTATATCAGATACTTCTGTCTGACGATCCTGAACTTTTCCAGGTCTTCCTGCCAGCTTTCCCTGATTTCCCGTTCCGATAAGCCGGCCTGGATCTGTTTACGCAGTGTGGCATTCCCGGCCAGCTTGTTGAAGTAATCGGTGAAAAACACCTCGTGTCCCTTAAAATAATTCCACGCATCAATCAGGGGTTGCAGGTAAAGCCGTTTGTTGGCAAGAATGCTGTCAGCAAGATAGCTCAGGTCGAACCCGAGGCATAGCAGGTCCTTATGGGGCGGGTTGATTGATGCACCGGGTATGCTCACCGGAGTGAATTCGATATTTCCTTTCGTGTATGCGGGATGCCCGATGATCCTGAACGGCATTTCTGTGCCTCGTCCGACACTAATGATCGTGCCTTCAAAGAAACAAAGCGAGGGGTAAAGGTAAACAGAAGTCATATCGGGCAGGTTAGGGGAGGGTCTTACCGGTAAATCGTACAAAATATCATGCCTGTAATTCAGCATGGGAACCACGATCAATTCACACTGTAATCCATCTTTAAGCCATCCTTCGCCGTTTACCATGCGGGCGTATTCGGCTATTGTCATGCCATGAACAACGGGAACAGGATGCATGCCAACAAATGATTCAAAACCGCTTTCAAGAACAGGTCCGTCAATATAAAATCCATTCGGGTTCGGACGATCCAGCACCATAAAAGGGATTCCGGATTCGGCACAGGCTTCCATCACCAGGCTCATGGTGCTGATGAATGTATAAAAGCGTGCGCCTGTTTCCTGTATGTCAAATACCACGATATCAACATCTCTCAGGTCCTCTGGCGAAGGTTTCTTTTTTCGTCCGTAAATGGAAACTACCATAACACCGGTTTTGCTGTCAATGCCGCTCGCGATGTGTGTTCCGTCTTCGGCTTCACCACGGAAACCATGCTCAGGGGCAAATACTTTAACCAGTTGTATGCCGCTGCTGACCAGGGTATCCACAAGGTGCCTGTTCCCCGCAAGCGATGTGTGATTTGCAACCAGCGCAACGCGCTTGTTTAGCAGCGACGGGAAATATAACCCTGTTCTTTCGGCGCCCGTCACCAGGTTAGTTTGCCCGGATGGCTCAGGGTTGAAGCTGCATGAGAGAAGTATGATTGCCAGCAATATCAAGCCGGTTAGTCGAATTATTTGCTGCATAAAACGTTTTCGAATTGATGTAAGGTGTTTGCTGAGGAAAACCCCGTTCCCGCCTTCTTTGGCCCAAACAGCATTAAACACAAAATAGTTGAAAGGTTCATAAAATTGATGTAGGTTTGCAAAATAACAAAATTTTTGCCTTGAATCTCGAGTTTTTCATCGCTCGCCGCCTGCTTAAATCCAATTCCTCAGGTTTTTCCGATCCCATCATCCGGATCGCCATCATTGCCGTTGCAATCGGACTGGCCGTGATGATAATTGCCTTGGCCATTCTTACAGGATTTCAGCAAGAGATCAGAAACAAAGTGATCGGATTCGGCGGACATATTCAGATAAGCCATTTCGACGCAAACATTTCTTTCGAATCTTCTCCGATTGATCACGATCCGGAACTGAAAAGGTCACTGGCCGGTATTCCCGGAGTGCGCCATGTTCAGGTTTTTGCAAACAAGCCCGGCATTATCAGAACCGATGATGCTATTCAGGGAATTGTATTAAAGGGAGTGGGAGCTGATTTCGACTGGTCGTTTTTTGGCGAACGCATCGTCAATGGCGACATTCTTAACCTGTCAGACTCACTGATATCCAGCGGTATACTTCTTTCGCAGAAAACAGCATCATTGCTGAAGCTGAAGCCTGGCGATGACATACGCATGTATTTTATTATTGATGATCTCATCAGGGCCCGCCGGTTCAGCATACAGGGAATCTATGAAACGGGGCTGCAGGAGTTCGACGAAATGTTTGCTTATTGTGACATACAGCATATTCAGCGCTTGAATGCCTGGAGAGCAGACCAGATTGCCGGCTTTGAGATATTGGTAAACGATTTCAGTTATCTTGATCAAATAGCATTACAGGTTTATAGTCTCATACCCTATCATCTGTATGCCCAAACAATAAAGGAATTATATCCCCAGATTTTCGACTGGCTTCAATTGCAGGACATGAATGTGGTAATCGTGCTTGCTCTTATGATACTGGTTGCCGTCATTACGATGATCTCAGCCTTGCTGATTATCATACTTGAACGCACCAATACCATTGGAATACTCAAAGCCATGGGCTATGAAAACTGGAATATCCGCAAGGTTTTTCTCATTGTTGCCGCCAACATTGCGATTAAAGGAATGCTATGGGGAAATTTCTTCGGGCTTGCACTGGCTTTGACCCAAAAATACACAGGCATCATCACCTTGTCTCAGGAATCATATTATGTTTCAGTTGTGCCAATTGAGATAAATTTTGTATATTTGTCGCTCCTTAACACAGGAACGCTGATTATTAGTGTGTTGGTTTTGCTGGTTCCTTCAGCCATAATCTCTGCCATAACTCCTGTTAAGGCAATACGATATGAATAAAATATCTGTTACGCATTCCGGAAAATCCGCTTTGAACTTACTGCGCGCCCTGGCTGTTGGCTATTTTAACTGAGCTTTCATCCACTGATTCTGACCACCACCCAACGCCAAGGCCTCAAAATAAGACTCTGCACAGACTTATGAATGCCAACCTGAGCAATGGTAACGCTTGTGCTTTTTCTTAGTTGTCAAATCAATTGCCCGTTCGTTGGTTATCAGTAATCAACCCTTTGGAAAATCAATCTTAGTCTTTAGAAATACTTATACCTTAAAACCTTAATTATGTATCAGTTTAATATTTACGATGCTTTTCAAAAGCCCGATCAAAAAACAAAAAACCAGATAGTTGATTTCCTTTTCGATCATCTTGATGAATTCGGAGATGAAAAAATACATATCATGAAATGCCTGAACTACGCAGTGAAAGATGAACCTTCTTTTGGAGGCCAGGTGATTGTGCTCATTGAGCAAGAAAAAATCCTTGGTGCAGTGATTCTGAACCAGACCGGGATGGGAGGCTATATTCCCGACACCATCCTTGTTTATATTGCCACACATCGCGATTACAGGGGAAAAGGCCTTGGTAAATTGATGATGAAGAAAACGCTTGAGATTACAGATGGCGATTTGAAACTACATGTTGAGCATGAAAACCCCGCCAGGTTTCTGTATGAAAAGTTCGGCTTTACAAGCAAATATCTCGAAATGAGATACAAACGAAAATAAGCATGGCATCAATCGTACTGGATTCAAAAAAGCTTCAGGCAAATTTCAGTTACCTCGACCGGCTTTTTTTGAAACACAATATCAAATGGTCGGTGGTTTCAAAAATGCTTTGTGGCAACAGGCCTTTCATCAGGGAATTGATCCGCCTGGGGATCACACAGATCTGCGATTCGAGGGTTTCAAACCTGAGGGCTGTTAAGACCCTGGCTCCCGAAATTGAGACCATTTACATAAAGCCCCCTCCCAAAACCCAGATATCCGGGGTGGTGAGGTATGCCGATATCAGTTTCAATACCGAACTGGATACCATACGTGCACTTTCGCAAGAAGCCGTCAGGCAGGGCAAAACACATAAAGTGATCATCATGATCGAACTTGGCGAGCTTCGCGAAGGCGTGATGCGCGATGATGTGATTGGTTTTTATGAGAAAGTATTTCAATTGCCATCCATTGAGGTTGTTGGTATTGGAACCAACCTGAGCTGTCTTTACGGAGTGTTGCCAAATCACGATAAACTCATTCAGTTAAGTCTTTACAAGCAATTGATTGAAGCTAAGTTCAACAAAGCCATTCCGTATGTATCAGGTGGTTCATCGGTAACCATCCCGCTGATTGACCAGAAACTGCTTCCAAAGGGCATCAATCACTTCAGGGTTGGTGAAACATTGTACCTGGGAACCGATGTTTACAACAACACCACTTACAAAAAGATGCACCGGGACGTTTTTACGCTTTACGCGGAAATTATTGAACTGATTGAGAAACCGGTTGTACCTATGGGCGAAATGGGAACCAATGTAGATGGCCAGTCATTTGATTTTCCGGAGGAGGAAATCGGGAAAACATCTTTCAGGGCCATCATTGACCTGGGCTTGCTTGATGTGGAGGAGTCGCATATCATGCCTGCCGATCCTGAACTGAAATTTGTAGGAGCCAGTTCCGATATGCTTGTGGTTGACCTGGGTCAGAACCAAAAGAAATACAAAGTCGGCGATTTACTGGAATTCCATCTTGATTATATGGGTACCCTGAGAGTGATCAATTCGAAGTACATCGAGAAAAAAGTGGTATAACCAATCCTTTTCCTGATCAGTTTTTATTGTCTGCTGATCAGTGCGAGGGTTTCTACATGAAGTGTTCCGGGAAAGAAATCGTAAGGAAGGATGCGCTCCGTCATATAGCCATGTTTACCAAGGTAGCTAAGGTCGCGGTGCAGGGTTCCGGCGCTGCACGAAAGATAAGCCATTTTATCAGGACAAAGGTCAGCGGCGATCCATTCGGCAACTTCCCGCTCCAAACCGGTACGGGGAGGGTTTGCAAACACCATGATGGCCAGATTTTTATTTCTTGCGATTGCTACCTCATTCTGCATCTGGGGAATGCGTAAACGGCAGGCGCCGCGAAGAAGTGAGGCTTCCGGGCAATTTATAGCGGCACATTCCAGGGCTTCACCTCCAAGTTCAATGCCCAGCACTTTGGCTCCTTTACTTACCCATTGCCTGAGAGAAGCCCCGGTTCCGCAATACAGGTCAATTATCATACTGCGCGGACCAGGTTTGAGAAAACCGGCTGTTTCATCCAGGGCCTCTTCATATAACAAGGGCAATACCTGTTGAAAGGATGATGGACCGTAAATCAGCCCTGACTCACTCACCGAACGTTGTTTCCCGAAAATCAGATGCCAGCCTCCTTTTCCTGTCACCTTTTTCCCGGTACTCGGGAAAAGGTGCAGCCAGAAGCCTTCCACTCCATTGCTTTGAAGTTGGTTAATCAGCGTTTCATCAAGCCATTTCATTTCGGGAATCTGGCGGCATTTTACAACCAGGCAAAGCTGGGCGCCCGATTGCATGAACCATGCAAGAGGAAATAATTCTGGCGAGGGAATACTTTGACTTAAAAGCCGGATGTTATTGTTTATGTTTTGATTATGAACCGGACAGTCATGAACCGGTATAACTTCGTCACGGCGCTTTATTCCAATGTTCCAACTGCAGCCGTTGTATTGTGCCGCAAGACAGACCTTTTTCCGGTAGCCCGTCCTGAGTTCTTCCGGAAGACCTTTTACCGGTTCAAGCAGCGGGGCAAATTCGCCCAGGCGATTAACCAGCCATTGTTGCTTCCGGGCCAGGCTTTTCGTTGCCGGTAAACTGCGGTGAGGGCAGGCCGGACAAATATCAACACAACCGGATGCGGGCATTATGTTGCTATTTTGTTTTGTTATTCCAGGCGGATCAGTATAAAAAACAACTGGTTGCAGCATTAATGCTGCAAAGCGGCTATTTGTTCTTCCAGCACTTTGATTTTGGCAAGCGCATCGCTTTCTTTGCTGCGCTCGTTCTCCACAACATCTGGCCGGGCATTGGCTACAAATTTTTCATTGCCCAGTTTTCGCTGCACCGAACCAAGAAACCCTCTGGTGTATTCCAGTTCTTCCTTTAACTGTTCCAGTTTCTCAGCAATGTTTACACTTTGCTCAGCCGGTACGAAAAATTCAGTTCTCCTGATCACAAAGCCCAATGCACCTGCAATTTTGTTATCTGTGTAAGCAAGTTTTTCAAGCCTGCATAATTTAATAACCAAATCATCAAAGGTTGGATCGGCGGCTTCATCATTGTTTTTTCTGATCAGCAATGTAAGGGCTTGCTTCAGAGGTATGTTGTTCGAAGCACGCAGGTTACGCATGGCGATGATTACTTCCGATGCAAAGTCAAAACGGGAAATAATATCCTGATCCACTTTCCCGGCTTCAGGCAAGGCGGAAACCATAATGCTTTCCCCGTCCCTGCGTTCGGCAAGCAACTGCCAGATTTCTTCTGTTATAAAAGGCATGAAAGGGTGGAGCAGCTTCATTTGCTTTTCAAAGAAAGCAATGGTTGTTTGAAGGGTAATGCCATCAACCGGCTGCCCGTATTCGGGCTTGATCATTTCAAGATACCACGAACAGAAATCGTCCCACACCAGCTTATATACCGCCATCAGTGCATCTGAAATGCGGAATTTGTCGAAATGATCGTTGATGGTTTCAATGGCGGCGTTAAGCCTGGCTTCGAACCATCTTGCGGCTACTTTTGCATATTGCGGCTGCTCGGCTGCTGAGTCAATATTCCAGCCTTTTACCAGGCGGAATGCATTCCAGATTTTATTGCTGAAATTTCTGCCTTGTTCGCATAGCGATTCATCGAAAAGCAGATCATTGCCTGCCGGCGACATCAGCATCATTCCTACCCTCACACCGTCGGCGCCATAAGTTTTGATCAGTTCAAGCGGTTCAGGTGAGTTTCCTAGCGATTTTGACATCTTCCGGCCTTGTTTGTCGCGCACAATCCCGGTGTAGTAAACATTACGGAAGGGAATCTCTTTCCTGTATTCCCATCCGGCCATGATCATGCGGGCAACCCAGAAAAACATGATTTCAGGGGCAGTGACCAGATCGTTGGTGGGGTAATAATAGGAAATGTCAGGATTATCGGGTTTGCGTATTCCATCAAAAACTGAAATCGGCCAAAGCCATGACGAAAACCAGGTGTCAAGCACATCTTCATCCTGGCGTAGTTCATCTGGCGCAAAGCTGCAGTTAAATGTTTCAGAAGCAATTTCTGCCGCTTCTTCAGCGGTTTTTGCTACGATCACATCGCCTGCCGGGGTATACCAGGCAGGGATGCGCTGTCCCCACCAAAGCTGCCTTGAGATGCACCAGTCTTTCACATTTTCCATCCAGTGCCTGTACGTATTCTTGAATTTAGCCGGATGAAAGCGGATTTCGTCATTCATAACCAGTTCAAGCGCCGGTTTGGCCATTTCCTGCATGTTGCAGAACCACTGAACCGAAAGCTTGGGCTCAATCACTTCATCGGTTCTTTCTGAGAAACCAACTTTGTTTATGTAACCTTCTTCTTTGATCAAATAGCCTTCATCACGTAGTCTGACGGATATTTTTTCCCTGACCGCGAACCGGTCTTCGCCAATGAAAATCAAGGCCTTTTCGTTCAATGTGCCGTTTGGGTTGAAAATATCAATCGTTGGCAGGTTGTGCTTCAGTCCGATATTGTAATCGTTGATGTCGTGGGCAGGCGTGATCTTTAAGGCGCCTGTACCAAACTCCCTGTCGACGTATTCGTCGGGAATGACCGGAACCGGGCGGTTGATCAGCGGAACCAGCACAGTTTTCCCGTGAAGGTGCTGAAATCTTTCGTCGTCGGGGTGAACACAAACTGCGGTGTCGCCTAAAATCGTCTCGGGGCGTGTTGTGGCAATGGTCACCCAGCCTTTTCCGCCGGCCAGATCTGCTTCGCTGGCATCCTGTACCTGATATCTGATGTAATACAGTTTTGAATTTACTTCGCGATAGTTTACTTCTTCGTCAGAAACGGCTGTCAGCGCTTTGGGATCCCAGTTTACCATTCGCACACCACGGTAGATCAAGCCTTTCTTGTAGAGGTCAATGAATACATCAATCACCGATTCGTACATGTGCTCATCCATGGTAAAACAAGTACGTTCCCAGTCGCATGAAGCTCCCAGTTTTTTCAATTGTTCCAGGATAATGCCCCCATGCTTGTGTGTCCACTCCCAGGCATGGCCAAGAAATTCATCGCGTGTGAGCTGCGATTTGTCAATCCCTTCGGTTTTGAGCCGGGCCACAACCCTTGCTTCGGTGGCAATACTGGCATGATCGGTTCCCGGAAGCCACAGGGCGTTGAAACCTTTCATCCTTGCCCGCCTGACCAGAATGTCCTGTATGGTATTGTTGAGCATGTGACCCATGTGCAATACTCCGGTAACGTTGGGCGGTGGTATCACAACGGTATAAGGCTTGCGGTGATCGGGAACAGAGCGGAAAAATCCACGGCTATTCCAGTAATCATACCACTTTTGCTCGGTACTGCCTGGTTCATAACGGCTTGGTATCTCAATTCGGGGGTTTGCCATTTTCAGAGTAGGTTCGTTTTTTAAAGGTGGCAAAATTAGTAAAAAGGGCCGGATTTCACAGGAGGGTCGTATGATTGAAATTGTGACAGTAGAAATCTTTCACATTCACTGCTTATAAAAACACAGAATTGCTTTCGGGAAAGAAAAAATAATCTAATTTTGCACGCTAAAATTTAAGAAGCTATGGCCAAGAAGAAAGCTAAAACCGAAGAAAACTTAACCGCTGTTGAAGAAGCTTTAAGTAAATCCGAACTTTTTATTGAGAAAAACCAAAAAACGCTCACCATTGTTATAGGCGTTATTGTGGTGATCGTACTTGCTTTTTTTGGTGCGAAAAGGTTTTATATTGACCCCAGGGAAGATGAGGCAAAAGCCTTGATATATAAAGCCGAACAATATTTTGCCCAGGATTCGCTGATGCTTGCCCTGAACGGGGATGGCAATTATCCAGGTTTTCTTGAGATCATTGACGATTACAAATGGACACGCACCGCCAGGCTCGCAAACTACTACGCCGGCATTATTTACCTGAAAACCGGAGAGTTCGAACAAGCCATCTCACATCTGAAAAGGTTCAGAAGCAGGGATTTCCTTGTCAGCAACATGGCAAAAGCAGCGATTGGTGACGCTTATCTTGAATTGGGCAAACCAGAAAAGGCTGTCAGCTATTACCTGAAAGCCTCAAAACGCAATGTGAACGATTTCACCACGCCTGTATTTTTAATGAAAGCCGCGCAAACATACGAGCACATGCAGCAATGGAACAAAGCCATCGGCGTGTATGAGCGCATCAAGAAAGAACACTTTCAGACACAGGAAGGGCGTGAAGCCGAAAAATATATAGCCAGGGCTCAAGCCATGCTTAAATAGCATAGCCCCGATCGTAAGAAAATATCAGAACCTGTCGTTGCGGCAGGTTTTTTTATATTTAACGGACGATTCTGATGAAAACACGAAAGGAATTCAATGTGGTTTTTATGGGTACACCCGATTTTGCCGTGCCCTCGCTTGAATTATTATATCATTCGGGCTATAGTGTTCCGGCTGTGGTAACCGCACCTGATAAGCCGGCCGGCCGTGGATTGAAGATGCATTCATCAGCCGTTAAAAAATGGGCGTCGCAGCAAAACATACATGTATTGCAACCGCCAAACCTGAAGGATGAAGGGTTCCGCAACAGCCTTGGGAGCTTGTTGCCCGATCTTTTTGTTGTTGTAGCATTCAGAATGTTGCCCGAGAGCATCTGGAAATTACCGGTGCACGGCGCCATTAACCTGCATGCTTCACTTTTGCCCCAGTACCGGGGCGCCGCCCCCATTAACCATGCAGTAATACACGGCGAAACCACAACAGGGCTTACCACCTTCTTTATCAATCAAGCCATTGACACCGGTAACATTCTTTTTCAGCAGGCCCTGCCCATTGGTTATGATGAAACTGCAGGGGAACTGCACGACCGTTTAATGATTGCAGGATCGGAGCTTGTGCTGAAAACTGTGGATGCCATCCGAGAAGGGAGGGCGGTTTCGATAGAGCAATCGGCTTTTTTGAAACAGGGAGCAGAACTGCGTACGGCACCCCGTATCTATCGTGACGATTGCAGGCTGAACTGGAGCCGGGAAACCAAAGATATTTACAATCAGATCAGGGGTTTAAGTCCCTGGCCGGCAGCTTTCACCACCATTTTTTCGCCGGAAGGAAACGCATACGAGTTGAAGATTTACCGTTCACAACCATCTGAAAAGAAAATGAGTGGTCGTGCGGGTGAAATTGTGGTGCAGAACAATCAGCAAATGTATATTGTTACCGGTAACGGTGCGATTGAATTATTGAAAATTAAGCTTGCCGGAAAGTCCGAAATATCAGTAAAAGAGTTTTTGAAAGGGTTCAGGATAGGTGCTGGTTGGAAAGCTGAATAGGCCTGCGGCAGGCTTTGCCTGGCAATGCTTTGCGCGGAAAAATGCGGTAAAGCGGGCGTTTTTTTCAACAATGGCGCTGTTTTATCAACATTTTTTACTGTTTTCTCGCACCAACACTTGATTTCTGTCATAAATGGAGTATATTTGCGTTTACTATTTCGTGAGTAAATCAATTTAAGTATTAACCAAAACTTTTGAAAAAATGAACAAGGCGGAATTAATTGATGCAATTGCAGCCGATGCCGGCATTACCAAGGCCGATGCAAAAAAAGCCCTGGAAGCTTTTGTTAAAGCAACCACCGATACTTTGGCCAAAGGCGGCCGTGTAGCGCTTGTAGGATTCGGATCATTCTCAGTAGCCAAGAGGGCTGCACGCAAAGGACGCAATCCACGTACAGGCAAAGAGATCAACATTGGTGCAAAAGCTGTTGTAAAATTCAAAGCCGGCGCCGAATTGGCTGGCGTTGTAAAATAACAGTGCCACTGTGAATTGATAAAAGCCCCCTTTCGGGGGCTTTTTTTATTTATGAAAGCAAAGTGAAGGCTACGGCCGGCAACTTTTTCACCTCACCCCTCGACAGAAATTATACTCAATTCCCAACTCCTGCAACCCCTCTCCTGAAGAAGAGGGGCAGTAAGTTGTTGCACGCGTGTACAAGTGTGGATGGGGTGAGGTCAATGCACCACAAACTTCCCCCTCCCCACCGGCATTCCATCGCTGTACACCACCACCACATACATGCCGGGTGGCCAGTTGCTTAGGTTGGCGGTGGTTTGTTGCTGCCCGCGCAGTATTGTGGTTTGATGCTGCTGTACGCCCAGCAGGTTAAAGCAGCGCAGCTCAATGTTGCGGTGGTGCTCTGTGTTCTCCAGCGCAAAGGTAACGTGGTCTTTTGCCGGGTTGGGGTAAATGGTGATAGGGATGTGCTGCACCCTTGCTCTGTACTCCGCCGCCGTGGGCATTTCTGTGCCCAGCACAATATCGCAATCGTCTAAGTAAATAAACCCGCTTTGCGGAGGGCCGGGGATGCAGAGGCTGTCGTAGGTTAAGTTGCCGGTGTAAGCGGTATCGTATTCCAGGTTGAGGTTGAGTTTGGCGAGGAAGATATCGTAGTTAGTTGAAGAATGAGGGTAAGTTGAAGCGCTTAGGTATTTTCCTGAATTTAAAGTAGCTAAAGCGTAGGGTGGGCGATTTGAAGGGTAATATTTGCTTCCCAATATATTCAAAGAATCAAAATTTATATCTTCCAGCAAGATTTCTCCGGGTGGCCAGGGATCCGGTGAGAAATAATCACCATATACAGCACCAAGGATGAACAATGAGTCAATTTCCGAGATATAGCGAAGTTCGCCTCCATTTGCATCAGGGTTAACCTGTTCAAATGAAAGTTGTATATAGTCTAGCTCGGTCCCATCTTCATGTATTGACATTATTAGCCCGTCATAAACCGGACCGGCAGTTACACGGACTCCTACAGAAACATAATTACCATCGTTGTATGCTATTGAATGATTTGACAAGCCGACGATGGTGTCATTTAACCCAAACGGTAAAACCCATAACTCGTTTCCTGTTGAATCTACCATGATAAACATGGGGCGCGCATAGTAACCTCCCCCGGGATTCCACGGATGTTCCCAAAAACCTTTTGCGCTTATTACATATTTATTTTCTTCTGTAACTATTAAACTACGAGGCACATGTACTCCTGCATCTGGATAATTAAAAGCTGTTGCAAAAGGTTCTATCCATAATATATCACCGTTATTATTCAGTTTAAATAAGTGGATTGTCTCTTCAGGAAAAGAGCCGTACTGTAGTACAAGTAGAATAATATTACCATCATTATCAACTTTGACATCAACGGCTCCAGACATTCCAATCTGGCTACCTTTAAAAATCTTACACCATTCCTTTACGCCACATGCATTTAATTTTAGCACAAGAGGATAATAAGACGCTGTAGCAACACCCACTGAACCACAAATGACATATCCTCCGTCTGGAGTTTGTTCAATGGCCCACAAACTAACCCATTCCTGAGGGTTCTCAATGACTTTTTCCCATAATATGCTGCCATTTACATCTGTTTTGATCAACCACCCCCAGCGTTTAGTGAAAGTGGTGTTAAAAAATTCACCCAGAATAAGGTAGCCATTGTCATACAGCTCAATAATATCCATAGGACCATCTGGCCGGTTTAACTGGCCGTAATATTTCGGCCATGTTTGTGAATATATTGTGTTGATATTCAATAGTAGGATTGTTATAGTAGATATAATTAAAGTTTTCATAATTGTAGGTTTTGAAACCGACCTGCCCCTGCTAAGAGGCAGGGCGGTAAAGTTTATCGAATAATTAATCGCTTGCTTTCATGCATTTTATTTCCAAAGTATAGTGTAAACACATAGGTTCCGGGTTGATAGCCTTTCAGCGGAAACACCAACTGGTCTTTAGGCTTCGTCAATGGCAGGGCTTCAATCAGTTTTCCTTCCATAGAGCTTATCTTTAACGTTCCTGATCTTTCATCTGCTTTCATCTGAACTATATCAAAGTCAACAATTACGTATTCCCTGGCAGGGTTAGGAAAGAGTTTCAGCATTTCCACCTCTGGCGTGCTTTGGCTGCGCGGCCGCTTTAGCGGTGTTGATTTTGTATCGTCAGGCAGCAAGTATTCAGGCTGATGTTCCACCAAACTGTGGGCAAGCAGGATGTTGCGGGCATAGATGGAAGCAGGTAAAACTGCGTTGTCCATCTTATCAATCAACCAGGCGATGGCAGCGCTGTCAGGAACAGCAAGACTTTTTTCCTGGCTATGCAGCAGGCTTTCCTGATCAAGCCATGAAACCACTTGGCTGTGCGACTGCAACTGTTCCGTACTTAGGCTGAAGGATGTCGGAATGCTGCTCAGGATAGCCGCGGATGCTACTGAATCGCCTTGCGCATGACGCATAAAAGCAGCCCGGTACCAATGTGCCGGGTGGTTTGAAGCCAGTAGCAGGTTCACCAGGCTGTCGGCAGCGGCTGCCGGTTGTATGGTATCGTTCAGATACAACTGTACAAGCTGCTTTTTATACAAAGCTTGTTTCTGCAGGTAGTGAGAAAGGCTGGATTGGAGGTTTTCATACACCGAAACCAGGCTTTGCCCCTGAAGTATTTCATCCAGCATATAACCCGGCAGCGGCTGTATGCGTTGGTCGAGCTTTTCCATCAGGGTTTCGCTTTTTGCGCTGTGGGGGTTGGCCACCAGCACATCGCGTATCATGGCATCCACCAACACGTTTTCCTTTTCAATGGCCGCATCCAGCACCGTATCGCTCACATAAGGCGAAACCGACATTAATTCGCTGTAAACCTCCATACCCTGCCAGGGAGCGCTCATGCTCACATCCCAGTGCAGCGCCTGGGTATCGCCGGCATCTTTGAGCATATTGATCTGGGTTTGGGTGGAATCTGCCTTTTGTTCTGCTTTCGCCATCATGCACATTAGCGCTTCCTCATCATGGCCGCCACCGGGAGGGATCAGGTTGGAAGGGCAGCTTTGCGCGTTCCAGGGAGCTTGAAAATTAGCAACAGGTACTATACCACGGTAATACCATGGTTCCAATCTATGATCAGCGTTGGTGCCGGCATGGTAATAATAATAAATGGTGCTGCTGGTTTGGTTATTAAAATCTGTGGGCCTTCCTCCGGCGCCATAATGACTAAAACGGTTGCCGGCAGGCGAATTGGGCAATGTGTCATATGAACCCTGTTGGTTGGCTATGCCTGCCCAGGGAGCATGTAAACTATCAGTGGTAACCATTATGTCCCAAAAATTCTGACTGTAATCATTGCACCTTATGCAAAGGCCTATCTCGGGCATACTTCTGGACTTGTTAATATTCATCGCCCAGGTTCCCACATTCAGCTTGCTAAAGGTATTGTTATAAAGTTGATTTGAGAACTCCCCAGTATTAATAAACACAGTGCCAGAAATTCTTTTCGTTTCAATAGGAGAAGAATTCTGGTAAAAAATGTTCTCTTCGATTGTAAATCCATAAGATGGCCCTTCAACATAGACAAATCCAAAATCACTATGGGTAGAAGATGGAAAGTTTTCCATCCCAAAAACAGAACGAATGATGGTAAAGTTATTAATCTGACTTGAAAAGATTCCGTTAATATTATCAATAAACAAAGCCGAATCCACAGTAAAAGTTTTTTCTGATCCTGTACCCAGTGCACGAATGCCATAGTTGAGGTTTTCAAAACTGCTTCTGCGATTTCCACCGGATAAATAACCCACATTAAAGCTTGAATTCAAACTCTCAATGCCAATATGTTCTGATTTTAAGCCGATAACTTTTTTATTCTCAAAACGATTGCCATGGATTCTGATTCCACGCACTCCGTTGAGTTTTATGAAAGTGGATATCGAAGATAATGTTAGCGATTCAGTGGTCAACTCAAAGTTGCAATTATAAAATCGGTTTACATTGTTGCTGATTATACCGCTCACAGGATCACGGTTCTCATAAGGGGGTAAATACACAGCAATTCTGTTGTTTATAAAGTTGGATTCTGCAGCAATTACAATTCCGCCGTTATATTGGTAATTATCAGGAATCGGAAATTCTGTGCTTTTTTTGTCAATTGGGTTATATGTTCCCAACAGCCCGGCCATTACCCCGATATGGGCATTTTCGATGGTTGAGCCATTTGCAAGCACAACCATTCCCTGATAAGTACCATTTTGTTGTTTTGAGTGATTGCCCATAACCGTAACTCCCTGCCAAAACTCAGATTTGCATAAATTACTCAAGGTGCTGTTATCAACGATTAATTTTGCACCGCGCTCCACAATAATGCCACTTTCAGGATTAAAGAGAACAAGTGATTCGTTGTTGATTGTTAGCGTGTTGCCTGTTTGAATGATCAGATTTTGGTTAAATTTATGATATTTACCACTCCAGGTTGTATTTGCACTGATTATCCTGTAAGGGGTTTGCCCCATCATCTGTTCGAAGTTGGCGGCTGTAAATGGAAGGCAGCCACCAAACAGGAATCCGTTTTGGAAATCAAAATTTGTTGAATAATCATCATAAACAATGATGGCTTCGTCGTGCAGGCAAATGGTAGCGCCGCTTTCGATGATAAGCTGTCCGCCGTTGATAATCTCCAGTTCAGCACAGGGGCGCATGATAAAGTGTGAGCCTTCTTTTATGCGCAGTGTTCCCCCGTCAATTTGGTAGCGGCTTCCGGCTTCAAGTTCCAGTGTGCTCAGATTTTCAACAATGACCTCCGAGCCTAGACGTTGTTCAAAATAGGAACCTGGAAGGCAGTAGAAATGGCTTGGAGCGGAGAATACGCCAGTGGTTTCATCTCTGTAAATAGTGTTGGGTGTGTAATTTTGATCAATACTTAAAACCTTATCATCCAAGAGAATTATCTTCTCATGAAGGTTGATGTTTCCAGTCCAGCGTGTATCGTTATCTACATTATAATGATTCCATCTGATATTAACCTGGTAATCATCATTTGCAAGGGGGATCATTTCAATCTGAAGACCTGAAAGTTGGATATACCTTTCATTCAAATGAGATAGATGTGGCTCTGTTCGGATAAAACCACTTTTCCAGTCCGGTTTATGGTAATAGGTTTTGGTATTAAAACTACCCGGATTGCTTGAAAGGTTTATGAATTTATGCCCGCTGAAAGCGTTCAGGTTACTCATCAAATACGGCAGATTGTCAACAAAGGTGTCATTTGTGTATGTTTTAGCCTGAGCAGGAAATGCATGAAATTGAGGGACTATTGTATCTTCCAGATATGGGACATGATAAAATGCCATTACATCATTATAACCTTGCATTGGGTTGGGAATAGAATCGCTGAAGTGATGAAAATCATTATATGTAACACAACTGCCGGGAACAGCTCCCTGGTAATATATATCATAATTGCCATTTGCGCAGATAAATTTCAGATTATCAGCCTCCAGCCATTTATTTGCAAAAACAGTATCGGGATGGCCAAACAATACATCTTTTCCAACCTGATAGTATGCGTATATGCCTTTTTCAGCCTGGGGCCTGCAATGATCATGTGTGTTTGAATATTGTAAAAAATCGAAGGTTTCTGGCAGCATTTTGTGATTCTCAATCCAGATGTATTGGTTTGCAGCGTCTGGCGAGATATAAGGAAGTTTGATTCGAATCACATCACCAGTTGTAATAAAGTCTCTCAGTATGAAAGTTTTATTTCCATCAGATTTTTCGATATCGGAAATTGCACCATTAACCGTAATTGGCCATCCGGTTTGGTTATCAGGATGCATCCAGCCTATCCTGTATCTGTCAAAGCCATTACAGCTTCCAAGTCCGCTGCTTGCGCCTCCCATTAAGCCGTAACCATATTGAATTGATGGATAAACCATTGTATATCCGCTATTCCAACCATGCCCGCCTGATGTATGGAAGTTGTTACCCCCAAACAGGTAATGAGAAAGTTCATGGTAGTGAATAAAAACAGGATTATCATTAAAATTGTCACAACGTACACCCTGGGTGGTAATACGTTGGCTTTTAGCGTAACCTTCATTAAAAAGTATATTTATTCTTGGACCATAGCCACTAGTTCCATGAAAATAGTTGTACGAACCATATCCGGTGGTTGAGTTTCGTATCATCACTTGTACGAAATCAAAAAAACCCGGTTCAGCAACATTAAAATTGTAGTCATTAACAGAGTTATGCCCATATACGGCATTTAGTCCCCCGGAGTCATTAATAATCTGAGCAGCTTTTTTCATTAGAGTATCAGCTTTAAAAGTAAATACAGTGTCGTTGATATCAACCAGCGAAGAATGCTTTACGTTAACAACAACATAATCCCCCAGAAGAATAAGTTCACCAAATGAAGATTCATAGAATTTTTTGGTTTGCATACCTTTCAGGCTGTCCGGGTTAAACGTAACATCAAGCATGTTTTCTAAAAAATCAGGGAACTGGTTGGTACTGTCTGGAGGCACTACTCCTTCAAATGTTGCCTTGCCCCACCTCGGGCAAGTACTGTTATTAAGCGGATCAAGCGCAGGGTCAATGTCATATTTTATGTTTATCATTAATACCAGTAGCCTGTATGTTGACCTGGGATTCATTCCATATCCATCCCAGCTACTTACCGAGTCTGTCTCAAACTGCTTGGGTGGCATGTCGCCACAGGCATAAGAATGGTTTACGGTGAAAAATGTTGAAATAAAAACAACCAAAATAAAAGCAGTAATTGTTGGTTTAAATATTAGTTTTTGCTTTTTCATGATTAAAAGGTTTTAGGTTAAATTAAGAGCTTTTTATTTATCTCCTCCGCTCCCGTGTTTTATATGAGCGCTTTACGGCGGAAACCTTTTCTCATACATAATTAACTTTGAACCGGTACTACCGGTAATTTGCAGCCGGCAGTAGCAGGAAAGTATGAAAGCACTAAGAGTATAAAGGCGTTTTTCAGGTTTTGCAATGTAAAATATCTTATTCGAAAATGCCAGGTAAAATGCAGGTAATAAGAGGTTTGGGCATTTGCATAACTGCGTAACTGCGTAACTGCGTAACTGCGTAACTGCGTAACTGCGTAAAGCTTTCATCATATATTAATCCTCAAAAATACAAAAAGTAACCTGAAAAAAGAAAATATTTCTTTATGATGAAATTTATTTACATAAACAATTGGCCTTATATATAAAAATATGTATACATAAATAGGTTTAGGGTTTCGAGAATAAAGCAAAAATCAAATAAATTCCCGTCTGCCTCTTTTTACCTCACCCCGGCTGTGATCCTGCGTGGCGCAAGCGTCCTGCAAGATGCTGCCCCATAAGTATTTTTTTTGCCACTAAAGCACCAAGGCACGAAGAACTTCAAATCGTAATATGTTATTAAATAGTATTTTAGTAAACCTTGGAGGCTTAGTGTTTTAGTGGCGTTGATGAATTTCAGATTCTTGAGGCAGCCTTGCAGCAAGTATTTTGCGGAAGAGAGAGGTTTTGTTGATTTCAAATTACAGCATAGCCCTTTCAATGGTGTTCCAAAGACGTTCGGCGGTCAGGTCCCAGGAGAATTTTTTTCGCTGTTCCCGGCCTTTGCCAATGAGTTCGTTACGAAGTCCTGCATCCGAAGCAACATCCAGCATGGCATCGGCTATGGAACCGGCTGAGAAGGGATTAATGAGTATGGCGGCATCGCCTGCCACCTCGGGCATAGAGGTCACATTGCTGGTTATCACAGGGGTGTCGCAGTAAAACGCTTCCACTATCGGAATGCCGAAGCCTTCAAAATAGGATACATAAGTAAGGGCAAGGGCCGATCCCAGCACTTTATTCAACTCGGTGGTGTTTAGCCGCCCGGTGAACACCACATCCTGTTTGAACACCATTTTATTGTAAGCCTGTTCTATGGCTTTTGTCCACCACATTTTCGCCCCTACAATCAGGAGGTTTACCGGATGAGGGTGCTGGCGGCGAAAAATATCGTAAGCGCTGAAAAGATTAACCAGGTTTTTGCGTGGGTGCAAGGCTCCTACAAAAACAAAATAAGGCCTTCCGCCTGAATACTTATGCAGGGTTTCTTCCTGGTCTTTCTTGCTTACAGGTTGATAGGCTGCATTGGATCCGTTATAAACTACATCAATTTTTTCGGGATCCACCCCATAAAGTTTTACGATGTCCTGTTTTGAATATTCCGAAACAGTGGCCATGCGTACAGCTTTTCCGGCAAATTTCGGGAAGTAGTGCCTGTAATACCAGCGGCCTGCCCTGGGGATGTCTTTCGGATAATGCTCAAAGTTTAGATCATGAAAAACATTTACCGAAGGCGTTTTGGTGTTCAGGGATAAATAACCGTCGGGCGAAAAGAATACGTCGGCATTGATTTTTTTCAGCATACGCGGTATGCTGTGCTCGAACCACAGATAATATAATAATGGATGCCTTGCCTGTGGCGCCAGGGAAAGGGGGGTAATATTGCCGGAGAAAATAAATTCTTCGTCCCACCGGCGGTCGAAAATAAAGTAAAACTGATGCTCGGGATGGTTCCGGCAGATTCTTTTCAGGGTTTCAAAGCTGAACCAGCCAATGCCTTCAAGCTTGTTCTTCAGCAGCAAACGGGTATTAACGGCTATTCTCAATTTCTCAGTGATTTGACGGCGAATACGGTAATGCGTTATGAAAACAAATCAATACATTTGCACAAAAATAAGCAAATTGCTTTCAACAAGCCTAAAAATAATACTTTTATCCTGAGCTTATTCCTTTGTCATGCAGAGAAAGTTTCTTTCGAACCTCATTTTATTGCTTTTTCTGAACCTGATGGTCAAGCCTTTCTGGATTCTTGGTATTGACCGCGGCGTTTTTAACGCTGTGGGAGCCGAAGAATACGGTTTTTATTTCGCAGTTTTTAATTTTGCCTTCATCTTCAACATCCTGCTTGATTTTGGGATCACCAATTTCAACAACCGCAATATTGCCCAGAACAGGCAATTGCTCAACAAACATTTTTCAAGTATTGTGATCCTGAAGTTCCTGCTGTCATTTGTTTATTTTGTGGTTATCTTCATTGCCGGCCTGATTATGAAATACGATAGCCGTCAGCTTGGCATGCTGCTTTTGCTGGGCTTTAACCAGTTTTTGCTGTCGTTTATTCTTTACCTCCGGTCAAATATTTCGGGACTGCTGATGTTCCGGACTGACAGCGTGCTTTCTGTGATGGACCGACTGCTTATGATCCTGTTTTGCGGCATCCTTCTTTGGGGCAACTTTACCGATACACCATTCAGAATCGAGTGGTTTGTTTTCACCCAAACGGCCTCATACATGATTACTTTTGTTGTTGCAGCTACTATTGTCATGATAAAAGCCAGATTCAGGAAACTGCACTGGAACCGTTTGTTTTTCATTATGATCATCAGGAAAAGCTTTCCTTTTGCCTTGCTGGTGCTGCTTATGGCATTCTATAACCGCGTTGACTCGGTGATGATCGAAAAACTGCTCAGAGATACCATCGGAAACGAACAGGTTGGTGTGTATTCTCAGGCATACCGCCTGCTGGATGCGGTTAATATGATTGCCTATCTTTTTGCGGTTCTGCTGCTTCCTTTGTTTGCCACGATGATCCGCAACCGTCAACCCGTTCAGGACCTGATCAGGCTTGCCTATACACTCTTGTTTGTTATAGGCATTATGGTTGCGGTGAGCGCTATCTTCTACAGCCGCCCCATCATGGAATTGCTATATCCTCCGCATGGACTTGAATCGGCGGCCGACTATGAAATCAGGATGCAACAGTCGGCAAGGGTATTTTCCCTGTTAATGTGTGGTTTTCTATCAATCAGCACAACTTATGTGTTTGGGACCTTGCTAACTGCAAACGGAAACCTGAAGCAACTGAATATTGTGGCTGCCTGCGGAATGGCTATGAACATAGGCCTGAACCTGATTCTCGTACCAAAGTTCTTTGCAGTGGGTTCGGCCATAACCAGCCTTACCACCCAAAGCATCACCGCCTTGTTACAGGTTTTGCTTGCCCAATATATTTTCCGCTTCAGAATTGACTACCGCTTCATTCTGCGGTTGGCTGTTTTTGCACTCGGGTCGGGTTTGATTGCCTGGAAATCACTTGGTTTAAACATGCCGTGGATATATTCATTTGCAGTTATGGTGTTGGGAATTCTATTGTATTCTGTGGCTCTCAGGCTGATGAACATTTGTTCTTTTGTGAGGATATTGCGAGGGGCTGATTGAACAATGGACAATGAGCAATGAGCAATGAACAATGAGCAATGTTCCGATAGCTAAAGGGAAATGAACAATTGGAAGTAGGGACTTGGTGGCGGATTTAATGTGTGTTTTTCATATAGATTATTTTTATACTTTTGCCTGTTCAAATTTTATCCTGATTTCTATGGCAGATCCCCATGCAGGCAACAGCAGGTTTGATTCCGGGAGCGTATTGTTTTTTATCTATAAGTGGAGAAAACCTCTTGGAATCATTGCTTTGACTGCAATCGTGCTTTCTTTTGTGTTTTCCTCCCCTTTGTTCGTAACACCCAAGTTTCGATCGGATGTAATCCTGTATCCGTCGGCTTCAAGCAGTATTTCCAAAGCACTGCTTACCGAAAGAAGCGGGCAAAGGTTCGATATCCTGGATTTTGGACAGGATTCGCAAACCGAGCATATGCTGCAAATCCTCAACTCAAGCCGTATACGCAACAAGGTGGTTGAACGCTTTAACCTGATGCAGCATTATAATATTGATCCTGACCACCGCTACCGGCAAACCCGCCTTCAGCGTGAATACCAGAACAATATTTCATTCCGCCGCACCGAGTATATGGCTGTGAGGATCACTGTGTTGGATAAGGACCCTCAGATGGCCGCCGACGTGGCAAACTATATTGCATCATTGGTTGATTCGGTGCGAAACAATATGATCAAAGATGTTGCGATTCCGGGGTTCCATATCGTTGAGCAACAGTTCTTCCAGCTTCAGGAAGAAATCCGCGCAAAGGAAGACTCCATGACCCGGCTTCGCCAGCTTGGGGTTCATGAATATGAATCGCAATCGGAAATGCTGAATCAGCAGCTTGCCATCGAAGTTGCCCGAAACAACAGGCCTGCCATCAAAGCGCTTGAAGAGCGCCTTGATATACTTTCAAAATATGGCGGCGCATATGTATCGCTGCGCGATCAGCTTGTACACGATCATAAGCAGCTGAGTTTGCTCAGAACCCGCTACGAAGAGGCAAAGGTAGATGCCGAGCAGTTGCTTCCGTTCAAATTTGTTGTGGAGGAAGCCATCAAAGCCGAGCGAAAATCATATCCCATACGATGGCTTATCATGGTGTTGTCAACCTTCGGGGCCTTGCTGGCCGGGGTAATCGTAATTATCCTGGTTGAAAACTTCAAAGAAATGGCAACATATGTTTCCATTCAAAAAAAAAATTACGCTGAAGGTATTTCAATTCCGATCGCTGAAGAGGAAAAAGGTCGCAAAACAATTAGTAACATCAAAAAGAATTAACATAATGGATGGTTTTTTTAATAATATGAGCCTGCTCAGGATATTTCTGAAATGGAAATGGCATCTGGTCGTCATCATTGGTGTTGCCGCAATGATCGCTGTGGTTATTTCCAGCCCGTTGATCATAAAACCTAAGTTCAGGTCGGTTGCTGTGTTGTACCCTTCAAACATCCAGCCCTACTCTGACGAAAGCGAAACCGAGCAAATGCTGCAATGGCTGAATTCGCGCGATATTATGGACAGCGTGATCCAAAAGTTTGACCTGGCCCGGCATTATGGCGTTGATCCCGGACATAAGCACTTCATTTCCCTGATGGAGTATTACTATCAGCGCAATGTCAGGATCAGCAAAACGCAATTTGAATCGGTGAGTCTGGAGGTAAAGGACACCGACCCGGTTATGGCCAGGGACATGGTTTATGCCATCATTGATTTTTATGACAAGAAAATCCGGGCAACCCACCGTGAGAAATGGGGCGAGGTTGTGGAAAGCTACAGGCGCTACCTGAATGAAAAAAGGGCCGAAATTGATTCCGTTCTGAACCAGCATTACATCCTCCGCACCAAATACGAATTGATTGACTACGAAACCCAGGCCCAGGAAATCTCACGCGGCTACCTGCGGACCATTGACGGCAACAATGTTCAGCAAATAAACACCGATGCCGTGATGCGCCTGAAAAACAATATCCAGGAAAAAGGAGGCGATTTCTTGTTTTACGACAACATGATCACCCGTTTGATAGAGCAGATGGCTGTGATAAAAAACGACTACGAAATGGCGCTTTATCATTACAACAAGGAATTTACCCACGCCAATATCATCAGCCATCCGGTTGTTGCAGATAAAAAATCATTTCCTATCCGCTGGTTGATTATGCTGTATACCGTTGTTGCCGCGGCTTTCTTCTCTGTACTCGTTATCGCCCTGATCGAGAATTCAAGAGCGATCGAAGAAAAGCTTGAAACGGGCAACAGATAGCCCAATACCCAGCAAAAAACGGTTTTCATGTTAAGCGATATCAGTTTTAGTAATATTGTCCGCGAACTGAAAGAGAACAAACTCAGTGAAGGAACCAAAACCCAACTGGTTTACCTGTTGAGTGGTGTTTTTATCGCTATTAACTCCTATCTCATTTACAAGGAATTTTTTTGGGGCATTTTTATACCCCTCTTTATCGTTGTGGTTTTCTTTTTCCTTTTCGCTTACGATAAAGTATTGCTGCTCATTATTTTCGTGACGCCGATTTCGGTTTATTTCTATAATCCCGAGCTCAACGTAGGCATTTCACTGCCTGCCGATCCTTTGATGTTCGGTGTTATGCTGCTGTTTTTTTTGAAAGTTATTTTCGATTATAAGTACGATCGCAAAGTGCTTCGTCATCCTATTACCATATTGATAATCATCAACCTGGTATGGATGCTGGTGGCAACCATTGCCAGCCAGATGCATGTTGTTTCAGTTAAGTATTTCCTCTCGAGGTTATGGTTCGTGATACCGATGTTTTTTGTGGCCATTATGTTTTTTAAAAAATACGAAAACATAAAAAAACTGTTTTGGTATTATGGTATTCCATTGATTATCGTAATAGTCTACACTACATTCAGGCATTATAGCACAGGCTTTGCCGAAAGAACCGGAACCTGGGTAATGAAACCCTTTTATAACGATCACACTGCATATGGTTCGGTAATGGCCATGTTTATTCCGGTTTTTGCCGGCTTTCTGCTGATGAAGGAATACAAACCCTGGGTTAGAATGCTTGCCTTTCTGATGCTTTCATTCATGCTCATGGCGCTGGTATTATCCTTTAGCAGGGCTGCCTGGCTCAGTGTTGCCATCGGATTCGGAGCCTTTCTGATTATCATTTTCAGGATCAAGTTTCGCTGGCTGTTTATGGCTGCTGTTGTGTTTGTGGCTCTTTTCTATACATTCAGGTTCGAAATCATTGATTACCTCTCAAAAAACAAGCAGGACAGTTCGGCTAATTTTGTCGAACACGTTCAGTCCATTGCTAACATATCATCCGATGCCAGCAACCTTGAGCGGATAAACCGCTGGCAATCTGCAATTCGCATGTTTAATGAGAGGCCATTACTGGGCCATGGGCCGGGAACCTACCAGTTTTTGTATGCGCCTTATCAAAGATCGAAAGAAAAAACCATCATCAGTACCAATTTTGGCGATGTTGGAAATGCACACAGCGAATACATCGGGCCGCTTGCCGAATCGGGTATACCCGGAATGCTTACCTTCCTGGCCATAGCCATTGCTGTGATCTACACCGGAATGAAAGTGTACAAACGCTCCAGGATAAAGCAGGTTCGCATCATCAGCCTTACCGTAACACTAGGGCTTATTACCTATCTTGCGCACGGCTTACTCAATAATTTTCTTGATACCGAGAAACTCTCGGTTCCTTTCTGGGGATTTGTGGCAGTGCTGGTAGCGCTGGATCTCTATCATAAAGATAAGCCAATGGAGGCTGACAGCCAGGCATAAAACCCTGTTAGCAGATCCGTTGCAGACATCATCAACACACAGAAGTTGTTTGAGGCTGTATCAAAAGTCGGGTAAAAGCTTGCTTAATTTGAAAATCAGCTTTACCCCTCCCTAAAGGGTGGCTGATTTTCAACACTTTCCCTTTAGGGAGTAAGGGTAAAAAAGCATTGAAAATCCTTCGAAACAGACTTTTAAGACAGCCTCGAAGTCAGAGCTTTCCGATCAAATCGGGCAATTGACGAAGGGCAGCAAGCTCACGCCATTTTTTCCGGGCTTCGGCAGCCGGCACGCCGAAATAAACTTTATTGCCTTCAATGGATTTGTCAACAGCGGATGTTGCCAGCACCACCGCACCTTTTCCAATCACAATGTCTTTTTGGATGGCAACCTGTCCCCACAGGATCACATCGTCTTCAATAGTGGTGACCCCGGCAACAATCACAGCCGAGGCAAACAAACAGTTTTTCCCGATTGAGGTGTCGTGGCCGATTTGTATATGGTTGTCGAACTTGGTCCCTTTGCCTATCCGGGTATCGCCCGATACGCCTTTATCAATGGTACAGCATGCGCCAATCTCAACATTGTCTTCAATGATCACCCTGCCACAGGATTCAAACTTTGAGTATCCGTGTGGCTTGCGCTGAAAATAAAATGCATCGGCGCCGATAACCGTTCCGGAATGAATGATGGCATTGTCGCCAATAATGCTGTGATCATAAATGCTCACATTGGCATGGATCAGGCAGTTTTTACCAATTTTAACATGGTTGCCGATAAAAACGCCGGGTTGTATAATGGTGCCTTCACCGATTTCGGCGGTTTCGCTGATCATGCGACTGGCCGGCTCAAAGGGTCTGTATTTCTTCACAAGGAAAACGTAATCGCTGAAGGGATCTTCGGAAAAGATGAGCGCTTTGCCTTCGGGCCGTTCCACTTTCTTATTAATAATAATGGTAGTAGCTTTTGATTCCAGGGCCTTTTTATAGTATTTCGGGTGATCCACAAATGTTAGATCGCCGGGTTCGACCATGTGGATTTCATTCAGACCGCTGATTATAAAATCAGGCTGGCCGTCGAAATCGGCCTTGAGCAGGGAAGCAATTTGTGACAGGGTAGTTGGGGTTGCTAATCGCATGAAAATGGAGTTTGAGCGTATGAGCTATGATTGAGGGATCAGTTTTTAACGCGTTCGGAATAATCCCCGGTACGGGTATCAACTTTGATTCGCTCGCCTACATTGATAAAAAGGGGTACATTCACTGTGGCGCCGGTTTCAACAATAGCCGGCCTCAGGGTATTGGTAGCGGTATCGCCTTTAATGCCTGGCTCAGCATAAGTTACTTCAAGTTCAACGAATGGGGGCAGGTCGCAGGTAAGAGGCGTTTCGGTATCGGCATGAAATACAATTTCTACATCTTGTCCTTCTTTTAAAAGTCCCGGTGCGCTGATCATTTCTTCAGGAAGAAAAGTTTGCTCAAAGGTTTCCCCATGCATAAAATGATAGCCCGATTCATCTTTGTAAAGAAACTGGTAGGGTCTTCTTTCCACCCTGGCTACATCAATTTTAACTCCGGCGTTAAAGGTGTTGGGGATTACCTTTCCTGTTTTCAGGTTTTTGAGTTTTGTCCTTACAAAAGCTCCGCCTTTACCGGGTTTCACATGCTGAAATTCGACAATGCTGTATAATTCTCCGTTGAAGTCAATACAGAGTCCGTTTCTGAAATCTGCGGTTGTTGCCATAAAGTACTTTGTTTATTTAAAAATCGTGCAAAGGTAGTAAACTTGGTTGGATTTTGGCTGTATGCAACAATGTGCAATGTTTTTTTGGCAATGTTAAAAACAAATTGCATGATCTCTTGTACGATTAAAATAAAACCATTACTTTTGCACCCTCAAAATCAGATAGGACTATAATTATGAAGAAAGACATTCACCCAAAGGATTACAGGCTGGTAGTGTTCAAAGATATGTCAAACGATTATTCTTTCTTAAGCCGGTCAACCGTACAAACCAAAGAAAGCATTACCTGGGACGATGGGAAAGAATATCCTCTTGTGAAGCTTGAGATATCCCACACCTCTCACCCTTTCTACACCGGAAAAATGAAGCTTGTTGATACCGCAGGCCGCGTTGACAAGTTCAGGGCAAGGTATGAAAAACACATGCAAAACAGGAACAAGCAAAGTAATGAAAAGTGATATGTTCATAACTTTTTGATAAAAGAAGCCCTTTGTATAGAGGGCTTTTTTAATTTTATGGATCATAAATCAGCGAACCAAACCCTTATTCCATATGAATTATATATTGTTTGATGACGCCCGCCGCAGCAACCTGCTTCCTCTGACTTTTACCCGTCCGGTGGCAGACATCCGGATCGGGATACTCACCATCCGGGAGAAATGGGAGAGAATACTGCAAACCAAAACATCTACCCTTACAGAAAAATACCTGAGAAAGAAGTTCCCTGTTGTAAAAGCGCCGGATAACTTTCTCATCAACGGGTCAGTCTGCCCTAATGATACCTTAATTGAAGAAATTCACAAGCTTGAAGCCAACCAGGCCCTGATCAGAAACGACGTTGTGATCGCCATGCGCCTTACCGAGTCGGAACTTGAAAGAACCGGTTCAAAAGAAGCCGGCGAAGTGAGCGAAGTTTATACACAGGTTGATTTTCTTGAAGTGGCCAATGTATGGGATATTTTCTCAAAAAACGATGCAGCTCTGCGCAGCGATTTTGATTTGATCACCAGGGGGCGTAAATCACAGCCAACGGGACCGGAAGTGAGAATCGTAGCGTCTGAAAATGTTTTCGTTGAAGAGGGCGCCCAAATAGGTTTTGCTGTTCTGAATGCCAGCCAGGGCCCGATCTATATAGGCCGCAATAGCGAAATCATGGAAGGCAGCCTGATCCGGGGGCCATTTGCATTGTGCGATCATTCGGTAGTAAAAATGGGCGCAAAAATTTACGGGCCTACAACCATTGGCCCATATTCAAAGGTTGGCGGAGAGGTAAATAATTCAGTAATATTTGGTTACTCAAATAAAGCGCATGACGGCTTTTTGGGGAATTCCGTTATAGGCGAATGGTGCAATTTGGGAGCCGACACCAATACCTCGAACCTGAAAAACACCTATGACGCCATCAGGCTGTGGAATTATCCTGAGCAAACCTTTATTGACACCGGACTGCAGTTTTGCGGCCTCATCATGGGTGACCACTCAAAATCAGGGATCAACACCATGTTTAACACCGGCACTGTGGTTGGTGTGAGCTCCAATATCTTCGGAGGAAATTTCCAGCGGAATTTTGTTTCGTCCTTTGCCTGGGGAGGGTATGCAGGGTTTACAACTTACGATTTCAACAAAGCAATTAAAGTTGCTGAAGCCGTTTACAAAAGAAGGAACCTTCAGCTTACTGAGATTGACAAAGAAATTCTGAATCAGATTTATAACATCACTCACGAATACAGGAAAATATGAAATAAGCGAATCTGACAGGCTTATAACAGCTTGTTGATTACGACAAAGGGTCATGCCGACTGTCCTTTTGGCTTTTCTTACGGTATGGCAAAATTATTGTTAGGAGCGCAAACATGTTTGAACAATTCATAAATCCGAAGTTATCACTCGTTTCCGACGAATTGGAAGAAGGAACGGAATTTATTCCTCTGCTCTCAACCGAGGACGAAGAGCAAATGCGCGCCGAAGAAATTCCTGAGGTGCTGCCCATTTTGCCATTAAGAAACACCGTGCTTTTTCCCGGTGTGGTAATCCCACTGACCGTTGGTCGCGACAGAAGTATTCAACTGATCAAAGATTACTATCGCGGCAGCAGGATCATTGGTGTGGTTGCACAGAAAAATCCCGCAATTGAGGATCCTGTTTTTAACGACCTTTTTAAAGTCGGAACCGTTGCCTATATCATTAAACTGCTGCAAATGCCCGATGGCAGCACTACTGCTGTGATACAGGGTAAGAGGTGTTTTGTGATGCACGACCAGTTGCAGGAAGATCCTTACATAAAAGCCAGGGTTAGCCCCCATGAACCGCAAAAATCCTTTAAAGGCGGGAAACAGTTTCATGCGCTTATCGGTTCGCTCAAGGACCTGTCCATACAAATAATTCAGAAGTCGCCAAACATTCCATCCGAAGCGGCTTTTGCGATCCGGAATATTGAAAGCCCAAGCTTTTTGGTAAACTTCATTTCTTCCAACCTGAATTCGGATGTTCTTGAAAAGCAGAAATTGCTTGAATCACTCGATCTTTCTGAACGTGCCAATAAAGTTCTTGCGATGCTTACAAAGGAGCTTCAGGAGATTGAGCTGAAAAACCAGATTCAGAGCCGTGTGAAAACCGAGATTGACAAACAGCAGCGCGATTATCTCTTGCACCAGCAGCTGAAAACCATACAGGAAGAACTCGGCGGCTCGCCCAATCAACAGGAAATCAGCGAGATGAAAGAAAAGGCCGCCAACAAGGCCTGGCCAAAAGCGGTTGCCGAAGTCTTTGAGAAAGAGCTTGCGAAATTGCAGCGTATGAATCCGGCTGCCATGGAATATTCCATGCAAATGAATTATCTTGAAGTATTGGTTGAGTTGCCCTGGGATGAATGCACTAAGGATAATTTCGACCTGAAACGCGCACAAAAAGTACTGGATCAGGATCATTACGGACTGGAGAAGGTAAAGGAAAGGATCATTGAATACCTTGCCGTGTTAAAGCTCAAAGGTGATATGCGATCGCCGATTTTGTGCCTGGTCGGACCTCCGGGTGTCGGCAAAACATCGTTGGGTAAATCTATTGCCCGTGCCATCGAACGCAAATATGTGAGGATGTCGCTGGGTGGATTGCGCGACGAGGCGGAAATACGTGGACACCGGAAAACCTATATCGGAGCCATGCCTGGCCGGGTCATTCAAAGTCTGAAGAAGGTTAAATCGTCCAACCCGGTTTTTGTTCTTGACGAGGTTGATAAAGTAATGGGGTTGAATATCAACGGCGATCCTGCCGCAGCCTTGCTTGAGGTATTGGATCCTGAGCAAAACCAGGCATTTCACGACAATTACCTCGACATAGATTACGACCTCTCGCGCGTTATGTTTCTGGCCACTGCCAACACGCTGAGCACCATTCATCCCGCACTGCGCGACAGGATGGAGGTAATAGATATCAGCGGATACCTGATTGAGGAAAAAATTGAAATTGCGATCCGTCATCTCATTCCCAAGCAATTCAGGGAGCATGGACTTGTACCGGATAAACTTAAATTTTCCAAACCCATCATCCGTAAAATTATTGAGGATTACACACGCGAATCGGGTGTGAGAAACCTGGAAAGACTTATTGCAAAAGTGATTCGTAACCGCGCACGCTTTATTGTTTCGCAAGATCCTTACAACCAGAAGTTGTCAACGGATGATATCAGGGAAATACTTGGCCCCGAGCAATATCATATTGAGAAAGACCTTCCCGCAAATATGGCCGGTGTTGCAACCGGGCTGGCCTGGACATCGGTGGGCGGGCAGATCCTTTTTGTTGAAGTAAGCCTCAGCCGCGGCAAAGGCAACCTGACCCTGACCGGAAGCCTTGGCGAAGTGATGAAAGAATCGGCAACCATTGCTTTTGAATATCTCAAATCGCATTCACGCGAACTGGGCCTCAGCGACAAGATTTTTGAGAAATGGAATGTTCATATTCACATCCCGGAAGGAGCCACACCCAAAGACGGGCCTTCTGCCGGCATTACGCTGTTCACCGCGCTTGCTTCGGCTTTTACCCAGCGCAAAATAAAACCAAATCTTGCGATGACCGGTGAGATCACCCTGCGCGGCAAGGTTTTGCCCGTGGGCGGAATAAAAGAAAAAATCCTGGCTGCAAAGAGGTCAAATATTACAGATATCATACTTTCGGGCGAAAACCGTAAAGACATTGCTGAAATTCCTTCACGTTATATCGAAGGTGTTGACTTTCATTACATTGACCGCATGATTGATGTGGCGGGTTTTGCGCTTCTTACCGATAAAGTTGATAAACCTATTGATTTATTGCAGGATTGACCTTTAACAAACAAACCGGGCAATTTCGCCCTGACTTATGAAGAAAATCTTGATCATCCTGGGGCATCCGGTTAAAGATACCTTCAGCGACAACCTCACACAGGCTTATATTCAGGGTGCAACACAAGCGCAGGCTGATATCCGTTATCTGAAGCTGAACCAATTAAGTTTCAACCCCAATTTCAGTTCCGGATACAGAGGAAGGCAGGATTTGGAACCCGATCTGGCCATGGCTCAGGAAATGATTGCCTGGGCTGACCACCTTGTTTTTTTCTACCCCAACTGGTGGGCAACATTTCCAGCACTGCTCAAAGGCTTTATTGACCGTACTTTTTTGCCTGGCTTTGCTTTTCGCTACGGAAACGGACGAAAACACCCCGAAAAACTGTTAAGTGGCCGCAGTGCACGCCTGATCGTAACTATGGATAATTCTCCGTGGTATTATAAGTGGGTATTAAGACAGCCCGGGCATCATGCCATGAAAAAAGGGGTATTGCAGTTTTGCGGCATCAATCCGGTTCGCATCACAACCATTGGTTCTGTAAAATTATCTTCTGAAAAACAACGCCGGAATTGGCTGGCGCAGGTCCAAAAACTTGGCAGGAAAATGATCTGATCACCCTTTAATCTTTCATTATCGCCCTGATTCTCTGCAATAGTGTGGGATGCGAGTAATGGAAGAATACGTAAAGTGGATGGGGTGTAAGGTTGCTGAGGTTTTTCTTTGTGAGTTTCTTTAAGCCTTCAATTAATTCGGCAGCAAAACCATAATCCTTTGCGAACCTGTCGGCCTGGTATTCGGCTTTGCGTGAATAAAGGTTCATAAAAATGCCGATCATAAACGAAATGGGGCTGTAAAGAACCCCGAATGCTACCAACCCGATATGAAAGGAATGTTGATCAACCCCAAGGGCTGCGCTTAGTAAAGGACTGCTGATGAAAAGTGATAAAAGGTAAAGTGTAATCCCGGTTTGTATTACCGAACTCACCAGGTTAGTTACGATATGCTTTCTCTTGTAATGCCCGGTTTCGTGTGCCAGCACTGCTACAATTTCCTTAATGCCAAGATCATTGATCAGTGTATCGTAAAGAACAATGCGTTTTTTGGGTCCGAAACCGGTAAAATAAGCGTTTGCCTTGGTTGAGCGTTTTGAGCCGTCAATCACAAAAATGTTTTTCAGTTTGAACCCGGCTTTAACTGAAAAATCGGTGATGGCATCCCTGAGTTCGCCTTCTTCCAGCGGGGTTTGTTTGTTGAAAAGGGGCACGATAAGGTTGGAGTAAAACAGGGTCATAAAAACCGAAAAAGCGGTGATGGCAATCCAGGCATAAATCCAGAATATATCGGGAAACTGGAAGTAGATCCAGATGATAAGCGCCAGCAATCCGCCGCCGATCAATATGCCCAGCAGCCAGCCTTTTATTTTATCGAGCACAAAGGTTTTGGGTGTTGTTTTATTGAACCCAAAGCGCTCCTCAATCACAAAAGTGTGATAAATGGAAAATGGTGTACCCAAAATATCCGAGGCAAGCATGAGTATGCCAAAGAAAACCAAAGCCATGAGTATGGGATGCTCTGTGATGTTGCGTACGATGCCGTCGAGCCAGGGGAATCCGCCTGCCAGCAGAAAGACCATGAGCACAACAAAGCTGAAGCTCCCCGAAATAAAACCAAAACGTGTGTTTACTTTTTTGTATTCCTGTTGTTTGCGGTATTGTTCTTCATCGTAAACCCCTTCTAACTCCTTCGGTATTTTTGTTTTGCGATGCTTGTAATTGAGGTAATCAAGCCAGAGGCCAAAAAGGAAATCAAAAACAAGGATGGCAATGATTATATAGAAAAGGGTTTGCGGATTCATTTTTTAAAGCTTCAGAATTTAATGGCGGCAAAGATAGGCATTGTGTTTCGTAATTGCTTATCAGGCCTCAAGCCGAACCGTATCAAAATTGTAGGATGGTCACGCCCCTCGTCCCTCGCCCCTCGCCCCTCGTCTCCATGTCAACTTCTATCAGGACAAGACACACTTTCCTCACTCGCCCCTCGTCCCTTTATAATACCTTTAATGCGCCAATCAATTCACTCACTTTATCAATCCTGTGGCGGTCAAGATATTCCTCAATGCCATCCACAATTTTCATGGTCACAGAAGGGTCAATAAAGTTGGCTGTACCAATCTGGATGGCTGATGCTCCGGCAAGCATAAATTCTATTGCATCGGCGGCTGAAGAAATCCCTCCGATGCCGATCAGAGGAATTTTTACTGCTTTGCTCACCTGCCATACCATGCGCAAGGCAATGGGTTTGATTGCCGGACCTGATAAACCGCCTGTGATTGTGCTCAGCACAGGGGTGCGTTTTTCGGCATCAATGGCCATGCCCAGCAAAGTGTTGATCAATGAGAGGCTGTCGGCGCCTTCGTCTTCAACTGCTTTGGCTATTTCGGCAATACTGGTTACATTGGGCGAGAGCTTTACGATTAGGGTTTTCTTGTAGAGTTTGCGAACCGCTTTTGTAACCGATTGCGCTGAAGCGCAACTGGTTCCGAAAGCCATACCGCCTTCCTTTACATTAGGGCAGGAAATATTCAGCTCAATGGCCGGGATGTTTTCCAGATCATTGATTTTTTCTGCCACAACTTCATATTCTTCAATGGTGGAACCCGAAACGTTTACAACAACATTGGTGGGATAGTCTTTGATTTTGGGATAAATTTCACTCACAAAATAATCAACACCTTTGTTTTGTAATCCAATGGCGTTTAGCATACCATGGGGTGTTTCAGCAAGTCGCGGATAGCGGTTTCCTTCGCGATTGGCGCCTGTGGTTGCTTTTACGATAATGCCTCCAAGACGCTTTAAATCCACAAAATCTTCATATTCCCAGCCATATCCGAAAGTGCCGGAAGCAGTGATTACCGGATTGCGAAGCTGCAGGTTGTGTATTTTAATGCTAAGGTCTTTCATTATTTATGTGTTTGATGTTGGAAGAAGGATGTCAGGAGTCAGGATGTCAGGAGTCAGGATGTCAGGAGTCAGGAGGCAGAAGTCAGGAGGCAGAAGTAAGGAGACAGAAGGCAGGAGTAAGGAGATGGTAGAAATCGTAAATTAAAAACTACCATCCTTCCAGCTCTTTTGTATTAAACACCGGCCCGTCAGTGCAAACGCAGCGATGCCCGGTTGTGGTTTGAACCACACAGCAAAGGCAGGCGCCTATTCCACAGGCCATGGTGTTCTCAAGGGAAACATAAACCTCTGTTTCATATCCTTTCGTGGCATTATTTACAGCTTTCAGCATACCTTCCGGCCCGCAGGCAAAAACGGTTTTGTAAGGAAAATCCAATTGTTTAAAAATGCTGTGGTGTGTAACAAGGCCCTTTTCGCCAACAGATCCATCCTCGGTAATCAGATGCAGGTTTCCGTATGCCTGGTATTTTTCTGTTTCATGAATTTCGTCAGCGGTACGTGCACCGATCAGGATGTCGGGGGTGTAGCCGCTGTCAAACAAGCGGTGAGCCAGAAAAAGTAGCGGTGCAACCCCGCATCCGCCACCCACAAGCAGTACTTTATTGTGCTCAGGAAAACCAAAACCATTGCCAAGCGGATAAACCAGGTTGAGTTTATCTCCTTCTTTCAGATGTGACAAGGATTGCGTTCCTTTTCCTACAATCTTGATAAACAGGCTGATACTATTGTTGTGAACATCCACATCATGAATTGAGAATGGACGGCGAAGAAAAACTTCGTTGTTGTTTGGGATCAGCACTTCGGCAAACTGCCCGGGCTCCATGATGGGTATAGGCGAGGGGCAATGCAAATCGAGGATAATGTGCCCGCTACCGAGCTGTACGTTTCGTGTTATGGTGAAATCATGAATGAATTTCTTCATAGATCTAAGTATATTATCAGCCCAGCCGTATTATCCGGTTTATTCTTCGCTTGCTTGCTTCTCCGGGTCAGCGGCTTTTTCAGATGGCTTTTCTTCGCTGTCTGAAGCTTCTGGTTTTTCTTCAGCCTTCTCTGTGAAGTCAAGCATGTTTTTCTCATGCAGGAGGTTATACCAGGCATAAATCTTCTTCATGTGTGAAACATACACGCGGTCACGATCGTAATCGGGCATGATGGTTTCAAAGAATTCCTTCATTTTCTGGTTGTCGGCTTTGGCGTCCGGTGCCTGGCCATTGCCGGTTTTCTCCCGGATGCTTTGAAGAATTTCGCGCAGAGGTTTGTCGTCGGTATCAGTAAAAACGCTGATCTCTTCAAGAGAGCTAACTTTATCGCTGGTGAATGCCTGAAAGCGTTTTCCGTCAACCAAGGACTCAACTACTACGCCGTTTTTGGCTTGTGCCACCATTTTGTAAAGCCCGGGTTTGCCAGAGATAGAAAGGATTTTGCCTAAGTCAGTGGTGTTTTCTTCCATTTTTTAAATAATTAATCGGATGCAAAAATAAGAGAAATGTTTTGAAAGCTGCCAGACTGATGCCGGAAACTGAAATATACGGTCAGGAACGCAAGGGTTGATAACACAAAAAACCCAAAATCCAAATTCCGATAGCTATTGGAACAAAACTCAAAAAATTTGAAAACTGCAACTTAGCGAAGCGATCTCACCGAACTTAGCGTAGCGATCTCACGACCGGCAGGGAGTAACTAAGGTAATACGAAAACCTTCTACTGCATCACTGTATCACAGCATCACTGCATCACAAAAAAACCGACAACATGTTGGTAAGTTTGAATTTTTAAGCACCTAACACTTTAACACCGGCCTACTGAAACATCTGCATGCTGTGCAGTTTCGAGTAAATGCCGTTTTGGCTGATAAGCTCTTTATGGGTTCCGCGTTCAACGATCTTTCCTTCCTGCATCACACAAATCATATCCGCATTTACCACGGTTGACAAACGATGTGCAATAATAATGGAAGTGCGGTTTTTCATCAGATTGGTGATGGCTTCCTGAACCAGCTTTTCCGATTCGGTATCAAGCGCGGATGTTGCTTCGTCAAGGATCAGGATCGGAGGATTTTTAAGAACAGCCCTGGCTATGCTGATCCTTTGCCGCTGCCCGCCGGAAAGTTTCCCCCCACGGTCGCCGATGTTTGTATAATAACCGTTTTTTGAATCGGCGATAAATTCATGTGCATTGGCAACTTTTGCAGCCTGAACAATGTCTTCTTCGGCGGCCTCGTCCGATCCAAACGCGATGTTGTTGGCAAATGTATCGTTAAACAGTATGGCTTCCTGGTTAACAATGCCCATCAGGTCGCGTAAATCTTTTGTTTTGCAGTCTTTTACCGAAATGCCGTCAATCAGGATTTCTCCTTCTTCAACATCATAAAAGCGGGGCAACAGATCAACCAAGGTGGATTTTCCGGCTCCTGACTGCCCAACAAGCGCAATGGTTTTTCCTTTTTCTATTTTCAGGTCAATGTTTTTCAGCACCCAGGCATTCTCGTACCTGAAACTTACATTGCGGTATTCAATACTTTCTTTAAAATTGTTAAGAGGCTTTGCATCAGGCTTTTCGGCAATCATGTTTTTGGCGTTGAGTACTTCTTCTATTCTCTCTGATGAAGCCAGCCCTCTCTTTACATTATACCATGCAGTTGAAAATGATTTGGCCGGATTGATGATTTGTGAGAATATTACCAGATAGCCAATAAAGTTTTCAGGCGACAGCCTGGTATCGGCTCCCAGCACGAGCGATCCGCCATACCACATGATGAAGACGACGACAAGCGTACCGAGAAATTCACTCAAAGGTGTAGCAAGATATTGCCGCCTGTAAAGTTTGGTCATGAGCCGTGTATAGAAATTGTTGACGCTGAGAAACTTTCTTTTAACGCGGTCTTCACTGTTGAATGCTTTGATAACCCTGAGGCCGCCAATGGTTTCGTCAAGAATGGAAAGGATCAGCCCCATTTTTTTCTGACCCCGTGCCGCAGAGGTCTTGAGCGATTTACCCAACCGGCCAATTATAAAAGCGCTGATTGGAAGAAGGATAAGAACAAAAAGAGAAAGGTGTGGGCTGATTATCAGCAATCCGGCAAGGTATACAAGGATGGTGATCGGTTCACGGAATATCATTTCAAGTGAACTGATTATACTCCACTCAACAATCTGTACATCATTGGTCATACGGCTGATGATGTCGCCTTTGCGTTCGTTTGAATAATAAGACAGTGGCAGTTCAACTGATTTTCCGTAAAGTAGGTTACGCATATCCCTGACCACACCATTGCGGATACTGGCAAGGTGGTACATGGCCAGGTATTTGAAGCCGGTCTTAAGAAAAGAGGTTACAATTACCAAACCGCTGACAAAAACCAATGCATAAATTTTTTCATGATTCTCAATGAGTTGGCTTACATAATAGTAGAAATTGTTTTTAACAATTTCAAAAAGCCCAATATCAGCAATGTTGTTCAGATTGAATGAGTGATAAACCTCTACTGCCGGTTGCCTGCCAAACAGGATTTCCAGGAATGGAATGACCATGGCAAGGCTGAAAAGTGAAAAAACAACAGAAACAAAATTGAAAACAATATTCAGGATAACCTTTGTTTTATAGGGCAGGATGTATTTGATCAGTTTGTGAATCGGGTTCATGATGTGATGTTCAGAAGAATAATAGTTTGAGCGGCAAAAGTAAGCCAATTATAACAACTTGTTGGCTGCACAAGCGCGCTTAACTGAAAAGTAACGCCTTCATTTATGAACAATTTCATTTTCCGGTGAATAATTTTTTTATCTTTGGCCGCTTTCTTAACGGAGCATTTGCCGGGAAAGACTTTAAACATTTGTTTATCAACTACATGGTGCTCGCTGCCAATCACCCTTCCAACAGCAGGATTGCATCAAAAGAGCGGATACGCATATGGCATCATTAACAGGAGAACGATGCGTAAAACTATTCTGATCACAGGTTCCACCAGCGGAATCGGCGAAGCTGCTGCAAACATCTTCGCCAGTAATGGCTTTGCCCTTATTCTCACCGGACGTCGAAAAGACCGGCTTGATGGCCTTGCCGAACAACTTCGTGTAAATTATCATGCCGAAGTGCTTGCACTGTGCTTTGATGTGAGGAACCGCCGGCAAACTTCCGATCTACTTGGAAACCTTCCATCCGATTGGCAAAACATTGATATTCTTGTAAATAACGCAGGACTTTCGCAAGGCCTCGATCCTATACACGATGGGAGTATTGATGACTGGGAAACCATGATTGATACAAACATCAAGGGATTGTTGTATGTTACGCGTTTGGTTTTGCCCGGTATGATCGCCCGGGGAAAGGGGCATATAATCAACATCGGAAGCATTGCAGGAAAAGATGTTTACATGAAGGGCAATGTTTATTGTGCTACCAAATTCGCAGTTGATGCTTTGACCAAAGCCATGCGCCAGGATTTGCTTACTCATGGCATCAAGGTTACACAGGTGGCACCGGGTGCTGTTAACACTGAGTTCTCAACAGTGCGTTTTCACGGCGACAAGCAACGCGCCGACAATGTTTATCATGGTTTTAATCCACTTACGGCCGCGGATGTCGCCGAAGTGATATGGTATGTGGCCTCACGGCCCGATCATGTTAATATTAACGATATTGTGGTTATGCCCACAGCCCAGGCAAATGCTTCACAAATATTCAGAAAAACAGAATAAAGCAGAAACAATTAATCACCAAAACCATTATTCATGAGTACAAATGTCACCCGTCTCTTTGACATCCTGCCCTGGATGAAAGAGAATTACTCACACAGGGATTCTGTTCTTGCCGGCAAGGAGGATGGAAAATGGATCACCTGCAATGTTGATCAATACATTGAAAATTCCACAAATGTGGCTTATGGACTGATTGCGCTTGGCGTTCAGCCCGGCGATAAAATTGCCACTATTACCAACAATCGTCCGGAATGGAATTTTCTGGATATGGGCATTATGATGGCGGGCGCTGTGCATGTGCCTGTTTATCCCACCATCAGCGAGTCTGATTACAAGTACATTCTTTCTCATGCAGAAGTGAAATATGTTTTTCTTTCCGGAAAAGAACTGTTGAGAAAAATTGAACACATCATTTCTGATGTTCCCTCTCTGAAAGGGATCTACACTTTCAAAAAAATTGATGTACATCCTCATTTTCCGGAACTGATGGAATTAGGCAAAAAGAACAGCGCCCCGGAAAAAGTGGAGAAGCTTAAGTCTGCTGTAAAGCCCGATGATGTGGCTACCATCATTTATACTTCCGGTACAACCGGTAATCCCAAAGGGGTGATGCTTTCGCACAGCAACATTATCAGCAATGTAATGGCTGTAAGGCATATTCCACCCTTAACAGGCGATGACAAAGCGCTGAGTTATCTGCCGCTGTGCCATATTTATGAACGAACAATCAATTATATCTGGCAATACGTGGGGGTTAGCATTTACTACGCTGAAAGCATGGCTGCAATCGGCGACAACATGCGTGAGATCAAACCACAACTGATGTCAACGGTTCCACGATTGCTGGAAAAGATTTTTGACAGGATCATGGCAACCGGCCGTAAGCTTAAAGGCATTAAGCGCTTGTTCTTTTTCTGGGCCGTGAACCTGGGTTACCGTTATGAACTCAACCGCGCCAATGGTTGGTTCTATCATTTGCAACTGAGCATAGTTGATAAGCTGGTGTTTTCGAAATGGCGTGCCGCTACCGGGGGCAACCTCAATGTGATGGTGTCGGGTGGCGCAGCATTGCAACCTCGGCTTGCCAGGGTTTTCTGGGCTGCAGGAATTCCGGTACTCGAAGGCTACGGCCTTACTGAAACATCGCCGGTGATTGCAGTTGGCCATTTTGGGAAAAAGGGTTTTAAATTCGGAACGGTTGGGCCACCGCTAAACGGAGTGGAGGTGAAGATAGCCGAAGATGGTGAAATCCTTTGCAAAGGACCAAACGTGATGCTTGGCTACTACAAGGAGCCCGTAATGACCAAAGAATGTATTGATGAGGACGGCTGGTTCCATACCGGCGATGCGGGGGTCATTGAACCTGAGGGTCAGGTTCGGATCACAGGCCGTAAAAAAGCGATTTTCAAAACTTCCATGGGTAAATATATCAATCCGGAGTTAATGGAAAACACCTTTAAAGAGTCATCATTTATTGACAGTATCATGGTGACAGGCGAAAATCAGAAATTTGCCGCTGCTTTGATTGTTCCCGATTTCACTTATCTGAAATCCTATTGTGGCGTGAAGGATATTCCATACACTTCGGATGCCGAAATGGTGAATAATCCTGTTCTCAGAAAACGTTTTCAGGTTGAGATCGAAAAATACAATGCCAGGTTTGGTTCGCATGAGCAGATCAAAAGATTTGAACTTATCGGCAATGAGTGGACAGTGGACGGCGGCGAATTAACGGCTTCCCTGAAAATGCGCCGCGGCTTCCTGTCAGAGAAATATAAAGACCTGATCAATAAAATGTTCAGGCTGGAAGAATAATTGATTTTTCCAGACGTTTTTCCTATCTTTGACAACTCTCTGAAATTTCTCAGGGAATTCATGCCGTTATATTATTTATGGGTAACATCACCCGTATATTCGACTTGCTTGAACTTTACCGTGGGCCGTTTGCTTTGCGGAAAATCGTTTTTGCCGGTTCAGATGACAACGGTAAGTGGTTAACCTATTCTGCCTCCGATTACTCCATGCTTGCTGACAGGGTAAGCGCTGCATTGCTTGCACTGGGTGTGAAAAAGGGAACCAAGGTGGCAACCATTATGCTCAATTGCCCCGAATGGAATTTCCTTGACATGGGTTTAATGCAGATTGGCGCAGTACAGGTTCCCATTTACCCCACTTTGAGTAAAGATCACTTCCACTATCTGCTTGACCACGCTGATATTGAACTTGTTTTTGTTTACGACGAGGGCATCTATCAATCAATAGCTGAACTTATTCAAGGGAATTCGCGTATCAGGGATGTTTTTTCAATAAAAAAAATCGCCGGGATCAGGAGTTGGAAAGAGTTCCTTGCTTTGGGTGATATTGAGAAGCAAAAGGAAGAAATACGCTCAATACGGCAGCAGCAACTGCCCGAAGACCTGGCAACCATCATTTATACTTCGGGCACCACAGGAAAGGGCAAAGGTGTTATGCTTTCGCACCGGAATTTTGTGAGCAATTTCATGGCAGCACAATCAATTCTTGCTCCCAAGAAAGTTGAAACCACCTTAAGTTTCCTGCCGCTTTGCCATGTTTATGAGCGTATGCTGAATTATGTTTACCAATACCTCGGGATAAAGGTTTACTATTCGGCGGGCATGGAAAACCTTGCAGAAACCATTCGCGAGATCAGGCCGGATATGATATGTGCGGTTCCACGAATGCTGGAAAAAATCCTCGACCGCATTGTTGTGAGGGGCAGGGGATTGCCTCAGCCACGAAAGACATTGTTTTTTTGGGCATTGCACCTTGCAATGCGCTATCAGTTATATGGCGCTAAAGGACTCGGGTATGAAATTAAACGAAAGATCGCCGATTTGCTGGTTTACTGCAAGTGGCGTGCTGCTCTCGGAGGCCGTTTGCGTTATGTAGTTTCCGGAGGGGCAAGCCTCAGGCCATTGATTGCAAAGGTGTTTTGGGCGGCAGGCATTCAGGTTGTTGAGGGCTATGGCCTTACCGAAACATCACCAGTGATTGCGGTTGGAAATTTTGAGCCCGGAGGCCTGAAATTCGGAACGGTTGGCCCTCCGCTGGAGGGTGTGGAAGTTAGAATTGCAGAAGACGGAGAAATTCTTTGCCGCGGGCCGAATGTCATGCTGGGATATTATAAGGAAGAGGCGCTTACCCGCGAGGTGATCAGTGCCGGGGGGTGGTTTCACACCGGAGATATCGGTACCTTAGATGAAGGCCGGTTTGTTAAAATCACCGACCGCAAAAAGGAAATATTTAAAACATCGGGCGGCAAATATATTGCGCCACAGGTTATTGAAAACCGTTTCAAAGAATCGGAATTTATTGAGAACATTATGGTTGTGGGCGAAAACAGGCATTTTGCAGCTGCCCTGATTGTTCCGGCATTTGAACACCTGAAATCATGGTGTGCGGTAAAAGGCATTGAGTATAACGGGAATGATCAAATTGTCCGGAACCCTGAAGTAGTGGCGAGATATCATAAGGAAGTGGAGCGCATAAATACACAATTTGATAAGACTGAGCAGATCAAGAAATTCAGTTTAATGGGTGAAGAATGGAATGTTGACTCCGGCGAACTTTCGCCCACGCTGAAGCTGCGGAGGAAATTTATTCAGGGCAAATTCGCAAAAATCATACATGAGATTTATAAAGCATAGCCATTATGTTTTATTCAGGGATTCATATCTGATGCTCTGATAGTATTATCAAAAAGTTGGATATACACTAATCAGGAAATTTGTTATTTTTGATCCGGTCAAAATATGCAAGAATTTCTGTATGCCCTCAAAACTCATTCAACATTATCTTCCTGAGCTAAAATCATTCCTGTCGGGCAGACCCCGCCCGGGTTCCGTATCGGTAAACATCACTGCAAAATGCAATCAGCAATGCATTTACTGTGAGATCGGGCAGGATATACCATCGGCAACACCTGGCAGGCTGAGCAGGGAGGATATGTTCTGGATCGTTGATCAAATGGCTTTGAACCGGATCAGAAGAATATCCATTTGCGGTGGCGAACCTTTTTTATTTGACGGCCTTACCGATGTTGTATCCTATGCAGGTATGAAACAGATCCAATGTGCGATCACAACAAACGGAATGACCGGCCATATGCTTGGGTCTGATGAGTTGAAAATTTTAAAAGCCTGTAAAGCAGAAATAAATGTTTCAGTTGATTCCTTTGACGAAAATGTCAATTCGCTGACACGAGGCAGCAAAGTCGCGCTTTCCAATGCAATTAAAACCATTGAAAAGATATTGGAATGGAATATTCCACTTTCTTTGCTGGTAGTGATCTCAAAATTTAATTATCAGGATCTTTTCAATTACACCCAAAAGGCCCAGGCAAGCGGAGTGAAACAGGTGTTATTTCAGCCGGTTATTTCCTATTCAAACTATCCCGACCGTAGAACGCTTGATGGCAAGCCGAATCTGAATGTTCCGCCTGAAGCAATAACCACTGTAATAGAAGAACTTAAGAAAATCCGCAACTTCGAACTAACACATCCGATCAGCACAAACGCTTACAGGCTGCTGCCATGGATTTCCAGCTACATGAATCATATTGCCGGCTCAAACGGTGATTGGTTTTTTCATGATGTGCTCAAAAAATTTTATTGCCGCGATGTTCATGCCATCATTGATATAACATACGATGGAGGCATTCAACCATGTGGTTTGGCAAAGGCTGAGGTTAACATCCATGAGCGCAGGGAATTGGGCTTGCTTGCATTGTGGCATGAAGCCACTCAGAAATTGAAGAAAGATCTGGATAACCAACTTTATCACGATATTTGCAATGGTTGCTGCCATCACTTCAGCAGGAATATGATCGCTTCTGTGATGAAGTATCCTTTCAGCAATCGGGCTGCATTTTTGGCAATCATGCCTTTAATTATTTCTCGTGTTACATCTAAAGTGTTGAAATCCATACGAAATACAACCTGAATGAAAACAATTATTGTAACGGGTGGGAACCGTGGGATCGGGCTGGAGATTTGCAGACAGCTTGCTGCATTGGGGCACCGGGTCATTTTGGGAACACGAAATCAGGAAGCAGGAACAAAGGTTGCTACAGAATTTGACGGCAACATTTTGGTCAAACATCTTGATGTAACCGATTCAGAAAGCATGCTGGCCCTTTCTCATTTTGTTAACACTACATTTGGTAAAATTGATGTTCTGATCAATAATGCCGGAATCATGGAAGCTTCTTTCGATTCTTCCAAATCAGCTTTTTCCAGAACAAAAGAGTTTATTGAATCAAGCATACCTGTTGCACGTAAACTCAAAGAACTTGTTGTATCGCCTTTGAAGAAATCCGGAATTATCCCTGTAAAACATGGTGTTAATGATATCCGGCTGGATATGGTAAAGCAAATTGCTGAGGTGAACCTATATGGCGCCTGGTATATGATACAGGTATTTCTTCCTTTACTGCGAAAGAGCGCCGATGGAAGGATTATCAATATCAGCAGCGGAATGGGCGAACTCAAAAGCCTGGCTGGTGACCATGCGGGTTACCGCATGTCGAAAGTTGGGTTGAATGCACTCACCATAATGCTGGCATTTGAAAATAAAGATTTGCGCGTGAATGCCATGTGCCCGGGTTGGGTCAGAACCGATATGGGAGGGAAAAATGCACCCCGTAATGTAAGCCAGGGTGCAGACACAGCCGTTTGGCTCGCCACTGAAAAAGAAATACCTACCGGTAAGTTTTTCAGGGATCGAAAAATTACAGACTGGTAAAATCCGCATAAAATGAAAATAGGCCTCATTTTTCCGAATAAGGACCGCCGTTACAAGACAATCCATCTTGGGCTGGCTTATCTGGCTGCATATGCCCGTGAGCAACATGAGGGCCTTGAGTTTACACTGCTCGATACCCGTGTGGCAAGCAATAGAGAAACAAAAGCGTTTTTCGATACAAACTTCGATCTGATTGGGATTACAGTTTTTTCGCCGGTTTATTATGAAGTGATCGGCATCATGAACCGGATCAGAAAAGCAAATGCAGGAACACCTGTTTGCCTGGGCGGGCCTTACGTTACTACGATAAGGGAGGAAATTTTTAAAGAAACACCCGCCGATTTCGCTGTTTACGGCGAGGGCGAAATCACTTTTTCTGAACTGATCTCACACCTGAAAGGCCACAAAGATATCCGTGAGATCAATGGATTGATGTACAGGAATGGAAGTGGAAACATCATAACGAATCCTGAACGGGAAAAAATCAAAAATCTGGATTTAATTCCCCGTCCAGCCTACGATATTTTTCCAATGGACCGCTATCCATTGCACAGAATGGTGACCAGCCGGGGTTGCCCTTACGCCTGTGCATGGTGCAATTCCAGTTCGATCTGGGATCACAGTTACCGCGCTTCCAGCATCGAAAAAGTGATAGATGACATCGAATATCTGATCTGCAACTATGGTAAGAAGATTTTTATCTTCGGCGATAATACTTTTAACGCAAGCGTAAAAAGGGTTGATGCATTTTGCGACCTGCTTCTGGAACGCAATTTTGATATTCTTTGGGCAATTTCCATACGGGCGGATATAATGACTCCTGAGCTTGCGCATAAACTGAAAAAAGCCGGCTGCTATAATGTTTCAATCGGAATAGAATCGGCTAACAACCATATACTTGGGAAATTAGGCAAGCAAACCACCATTGAAAAAATGACGGCCGGGATAAAAATGCTTCAGGAAGCAGGAATTGAGATTATGTCGCAGTATGTTATAGGAAGCCCCTTTGAAACACTTGAGCATGTTAAAGAGTCAATAGCTTATGCCAAAGCTTCCGGTTGCGATTATACAAACTTCTATACAGTGCTTCCTTTTAAGCATACCCCCCAATGGGATTATGTTTCGGAACACGGGAAATTCTTTTTCGACAAGATCCATGATTTTCATGAACAAAAACCCAGGGTGGTTTTTGAAACACCTGAATTTCCATACCAGGACAGGGTGAAAGCCATCGCAATGGTGAAAAAGGAAGGGTTTTACAGCAATCAGGATAAAAAGAACTGGATGTTTGACTTTGCCAAGGAAACCTCGCGAAAAATACAGGGGCTGCTGCCCAGATCAGTCGGAGAAAAAGTGTATATGGTGCTGAAATCAATCTACAGGTTAAAGGTTGTTAAAAAACATAATCAGTAAAATGGGGTCATTCAGATGGTCATAGTTTTATCCGCTACCGTTTTTATCATCCTGCTATACCACTTCTATCCGTTGTGGCTGGTTTTGTGTTCGCCGAAAAAGGAAGCCCGGGTGGTTGAAACGGACAGGATCAACAAAGTTTCTGTGATCTTGCTGGTTTACAATGGAGTAAATTACCTGAAGGGAAAAATTAATGTCCTGTTAAAGGAGTTGTCGGCTTTCTCCGAGTTTGAACTCATCATCATTGACGACAACAGCACTGATGGAAGCAAAGAGTTACTGGCCGGTTATCAGAACAACAGCAACATAAGGCTTATTATGAAGGAAGATCACAGAGGGATTCCTCACTCTATGAACACCGGAATAGAAACGGCTAAGTATGACCATGTTATTTTCTGCGATCAGCGACAGAATCTATGCTGCAACATTGTTCAAAAAATTGTGGAACCCCTCAGATACAGTGATGCTGGTGCTGTTTCGGCTTGTATCTCTCATTTTGATAAAGGAAATTATTATAGCCCCATCCGGCGGTTCGAAAATTATATCAAAACCAGGGAAAGCAAAATCGGCAGCCTCATCGGGGTATATGGCCCATTTTATGCGATTAAGAAAGCGTGTTATCCAGGTATCCCGGAATACATCATTCTCGACGATCTTTACCTGAGCCTGAAAATAATGCAGCACAAACAAATCAGAATACTTGAGGATTGCCGGATATTTGATGAAGACTATTCGGTAACACATGGTTTTGAAAGGTCAAAACGTTACCTGAAGGGATTTCTGCAGATTCTGAATGAAAAATCCCTGATCAGCAATCTGAACCCCCGGCAAAAAGCCATGCTTATCTGGCATAAGTACCTCCGGCTGCTGATTCCTGTTTTCCTGTTCATCAGCTACATTGGCATAGGTTTAATGGGCTTTCAGAATATGTACTACCTATTGCTGTTTTCAATTTTAACCCTGCTTGGGATTATTGCGGTTTTTCAAAAGTTTTTCAGACTTGAGTTCTGGATGAATAATTTTTTCCGGATCAACATTTTCTACGCCCTGGCCATTGGTGATGCTCTCATTAAGAAGTTTTTGCCTGCCAGAATGAATTCCGGCCGCAGCGGGCAAGCACTCTAACTCTCTAACACTTTAACACCTTAACAAATTAAGACATCAGCATCTTAGTGCAAAATCTTATAAACCATTTCCCGCATAAGTTCGCCTTCCGTTGTTGATTCGTTGTTAAGGCCTTTGGCGCGTAGATCGTACTCGCGAAGAACAGAAATTATTTCGCTTAGTTTGCTCATTTTTAAGTTTTTGCCGGCATCAATATATTCACGGGCAATAAATGGATGAACCCCAAGTGCAGCAGCCACACTTTGTTGCGACTTATCCTTCAATTGATTGTAAATCATGAGTTTAACAAAGAATTGATGCAGTATGGGGATGATTTTGAGCAATGGATTTTCCCTGGGGTTCGCAGCAAAATACTTTACAATCTGATTGGCTTTCAAAATATTTCTCTGACCCAGGGCTTTCTGCAGTTCAAATACATTAAAATCTTTGCTGATCCCGATATTCTGCTCAATGATGTCTTCATCAATATCGGAGCCTTCTTTCAGGCTTATAAGGATTTTATTGAGCTCGTTGACAATCTTACCGAGGTTGTTCCCCAGAAATTCAGTAAGCAAAATGCTGGCCTTTGGGGTGATTTTATAGCCTCTGTCTTTGAGGTAGGCGTTGATCCAGTCAGGGATTTTGTTGTCGTAAATTTTTGGAGATTCAAAAAAAACACCCTTTTCCTTTAGTTTTTTGGCAAGCCTGGTGCGGCCGTCGAATTTCTTGTATTTGTAACATATTACCAGAATGGTGCTTTCAAGAGGTTTTTCCATGTACTGTTCCAGCCCTTCGAAGTTGTCAAGATCCTGGGCTTCGCGCACGATCACAACAAAATGGCTTGCCATCATCGGATAACGCTTGCAATTACTGATAATGGCCGGCATTGTGCTGTCGCGGCCATAAAGCACAATCTGGTTAAATTCCTGTTCGTTTTCGGTCAGGATGTGATTCTCTATGTAATCGGCAATTTCATCAATGTAGTATGGCTCTTCGCCTGTTAAGAAATACACCGGATGAAAGATCCGTTTTTTCAGATTGGAAATAATGTCCTGGTAATTCATGAATGAGCCTGTTCGGTGGCGTGTTAGTTAAATCGAAGATGCTTGACCGTAAGCCCTTCATTGATAAGCTGGTGCAGCGAATCGATCCCGATCCTGATATGTTCTTCAACAAATGTCTCCGAAACCATTTTGTCGCTTGCCTCTGTTTTAATCCCTGATGATATCATGGGTTGGTCAGATATCAGCAGCAATGCTCCGGTTGGAATGGAGTTGGCGAAACCAACCGAAAACAAGGTGGCTGTTTCCATATCCACTCCCATGCATCTCACTGAGATCAGGTAATCTTTGAAATCTTCGTCAAATTCCCACACCCGGCGGTTAGTGGTATATATGGTACCTGTCCAGTAATCTTTCTGGTGTTCCCTGATGGTTGTTGAAACTGCTTTTTGCAGGCTAAATGCAGGAAGGGCCGGAACTTCGGGAGGGAAATAGTCGTCAGAAGTACCTTCACCGCGTATGGCAGCAATAGGCAATATCAAATCGCCAAGCTGATTTTTAGGTTTCAGGCCACCGCATTTACCAAGAAAAAGGCAGGCTTTTGGTTCAATAGCACTCAACAGATCCATGATTGTTGCAGCGTTTGCACTGCCCATTCCGAAATTGATCATGCTGATGTTGCCGGCTGTAGCGCTTGGCATTGGCCTTCCGGCGCCTTTAACCGGAACATTGTGCCATTGGGCAAATAATTCCAGGTAGCTGTTGAAGTTGGTCAATAAGATGTATTGCGCGAAATCTTCGAGCGCCGTTCCGGTGTAGCGGGGCAGCCAGTTTTTTACTATTTCCTGTTTTGTTTTCATTCTGTTGAAATTCTTTTTTCCTGTGTTGAGGCAAAGTTATGGCTTTTAAAAAAACTATTTACTTTTATCGCACGATTGAAACTAAATTTTACACATGCAGGCGCTTAACCTCCCGGCTATCAATGCCCGTATCCGCACACAAAATGGTCGCCACGAGATACTTGATCCGGTCAGAAAGCAATATGTTGCGCATACACCCGAGGAATGGGTCCGCCAGCATTTGATTGCATTTCTGATTCATGACCGTAAGGTTCCCGAAGGATTAATAGCCGTTGAAAAGCAGATAACGGTAAACCAATTAAGTAAGCGTTGCGATATCGTGGTTTATAACCCTTCAGGTAATCCCGTAATGGTGGTGGAGTGCAAGTCACCTTCGGTGAAGATCAGCAAAGAAACTTACAACCAGGCTGTACGCTATAACCTTTCGCTGAATATCAGATACATGCTGCTGAGTAACGGCCTGAGTCATTTTTGCTTCAAACTCGATTATCAGGATCATAAAAGTATTCAGCTTGATTATATTCCCGTTTTTCAGGAGCTTTCCGGGATCAACCCATGATATATACACCTAAATAGCCAGTGAAAGTAAGACAGAAGAAACAGCATCGTTTTCCGGCTCAGCAATAATGCCGGTTTCCTTGTTCCATATGTTTTTTTTGTACTTTTACCGCTTTCAATCATTATCTATGACGCTCATACCACCAGAAGAGTTTGCAAAAACGCTGTCGTTGCAGAAGTTAGGTTTAAAGTCGCTTGCGGTACCCCTGATGCGGCTCTTCAGAATACAACGCCTGAATAAGATTTATCACAAGTTCAGCCATTATGATGGACTTGATTTTATTGATGCCTGCCTTGCTGAGTTGCAGATAAATTATGATGTGCCGGTTAACGACTTTAAGAACATCCCCCCCAAAGGCCCTGTGGTTTTTATAGCAAACCACCCTTATGGAGGGCTGGATGGTTTGATTTTAATCAGGTTGATTGCCGGTATTCGTCCCGATTTAAAGGTGATGGCAAACTACATCCTTAAGAACGTTAGACCAGTAGCCGATTACATCCTTCCTGTTGATCCTTATGAGCGAAAAGATTCTACCCAGAAAAGTATTATTGGGGTAAAAAGCTCTCTTGAAGTTTTGAGCAATGGCGGCTGCCTGGCAGTTTTTCCGGCTGGTGAAGTTTCGGCATTCCATACCAATTCTCGCCGCATTACCGATAAGCCCTGGAACCCTGTGATCGGTAAGCTTATCTCAAAATCCGGGGCCAGGGTAGTACCCATTTATTTCAGCGGCAGCAACAGTTTGTTATTTAATTTGCTCGGTCTTATACATCCCCGGTTGCGAACCGCACGCCTGCCATCCGAAATTCTGAACAAGAAAAGGTTTTCACTTAAAATACGCATCGGGAAACCCATCAGCGCTGAGGATCTTGCCGAATTCTCCGACAACACCCAACTCATGCGTTACCTCAGGGCAAAAACCTATGCGCTGGCAACTTCGCTTGAGGTTAAAAAAAATTATTTCACCTTGCCACTCAGGGCAAAGTCTCATCCTGAACCGATTATCGAAGCTGTTGACAAATCCTTGCTGGAACAGGAGATAAATACGATAAGGAAGAATGATCTGATAATTGATTTTCAGGATTTTGAATTATACCTTGCCGAGTCAACGGACATCCCAAATATCCTGCGTGAAATAGGGCGGCTCAGGGAACTGACATTCCGGGATATCGGCGAAGGAACAAACAGGGCTATTGATATTGACGAGTTCGATCTTTACTACCACCATCTGTTCATTTGGTCAAAATCCGAAAAACGAATAGTCGGCGCTTACCGTATTGGGAAAGGCAACGACTTATTTAATAAATTTGGTGTTAAAGGGTTTTATATCAGCACCTTATTTAATATGCACCGCAAAATGCATCCTATCCTCAGGCAATCCATTGAGTTGGGCCGTTCGTTCATTATTAAGGAGTATCAGCAGAAAGTTTTTGTACTGTTATTGTTGTGGCGCGGCATCCTGACATTCCTGCGGCAAAACCCGGAATACAGGTATCTGATCGGGCCAGTGAGCATCAGCAATCATTTTCTGAAAATATCCAAGGCTTTGATTGTGCATTACATCAAGCAAAACTACTACGATCATGAACTGGCAAAACTGGTTTCGGCCAAAAAGGAATTCAAGGTAAGGCTGTCTAATATTGATGCTGAAATCCTGCTCAAGAATAACAAGTCAATATTCATGAAAAATATTGACGACATTATTTCCGAGCTCGAGCCCGAAGGATTTAAGACCCCGGTGTTGCTGAAAAAATACCTGAAGCAGAATGGCCGGATCATTGGGTTCAATATTGATCCCAAATTCAACAATGCGCTGGATGGGTTCATTATTATGGATATACATGATGCGCCGGAAGAAACCTTGCAAATGCTTGAAAAACAAACTGCCGCAACATAGTCTCAGCTTAATTTGATAAATTGAAACCTGGATTTGCCGGAATATTAAATTTTATTTCCAGCCGGATGAATAAAAAATTATAAATTTGCGCGTACTTTAAATCTTATACATCATGAACCGTTTAATCGTTCGTATTGCACTTACAATCGTTATTATTGTTCTTGGCTATTTCGTTGTCGAAAGCATCATGGGACCGGTTCGCTTTCAGCGGGAACTGGATCACCGCAGAAGAGTAGTGGTTGACAGAATGAAAGACATTCGTTCTATACAGCTAACTTACAGGGCATTAAACAATGTTTACGCTGCTGATCTGGATACCATCATGTATTTCCTGAAAAATGTTGATATCCCGGTGGTAAAAATCATTCCCGATCCCAACGATACCACATTTACCAGAACCATCAACGACACGATTGCATTTATCAGGGCAGCCGATTCTTTGCTCAGGCATGCAAGGTATCCTGTTGACTCGCTTCCTTATATTCCATTTTCAACCGGTTTGAGATTTGAGCTGGATGCCGGACGAATTGACCGTGGTGGTGTAATGGTAAATGTTTTTGAAGCCAAGGCACATTTAAACACTTTCATGCAAGGTACAAGTGACCAGATGCTCAGGAATCTGATTGCATCTGAGGAACAAATAAACCGCTATCCGGGGCTGAGGGTCGGATCAATGACTGATCCTTCAACCGATGGCAACTGGGAATAATAAATCCATCTCCCGATGTCTGATATTTCACCGGTTCATCATCTTGTTGATCCCGGCTTAAATTATCTGTTCACAAGAAATTACAACCTATCCATCCGGATGCTCCCGGATGGATTTTCTTATACTGTTTTTGATGCCACCAAAAACAGGTTCATGGCATTGGCTGAGTTTGCCTTTCCTTTCCTTTCGGCAAGCCTGCCTGTATACGGAAGCGACCAATACCTGCAATGGGTTGAAAAAATTATTTCCCAACATATTTTACTGAAAGAGGACTTTAATAAAGTGTCCGTTCTGGTTGGAGGCAACAAATATACTTTAATGCCGCCACCTTTATTTAATCCGGAAAATGCGCGTAAGTACCTGGCGTTTAATCATCCGCTCAGTCAGGAGGATGAAGTCAGGTTTGATGAAATCCATGCCCCGGAATCTGTCCTTATCTATGGATTTGCCGGTTCAATCAATTCCTGGATCAATCATCATTATCCCGATGCGACGATTTTTCACCAGTGCAGCCCGTTGCTTCGCAGTATGCACATTCAAAACAAAAGCGGGAACCACATAGCCACGGTAATGGCTAACATCCGCTCCGACATTCTCGATATCATCGCTTTTAAAGGCGCAAGCTTACATTTGTGCAATTCATTCAGCTATTTCACTGACACCGACCTTTTGTATTATCTCTTGTTTGTTATGGAGCAGTTGAAAATCAATACGGATGAGGCATCATTGTTGCTTTGCGGCGCAGTGGACGAAAACAGCGGGCTGTTCAATCTTCTGAAAACCTATGTAAGGTTTGCAGGTATTGTGCCCGAAACGCAAGCCTATCCCTACCCTCCTTCATTCAACAGCGACCTGCTGCAACATCGTTATCACGACCTGTTAAACATTTCATTGTGCGGATAATAAGAGGATCACATCGCGGGCGTCAGATATACCCACCTGCAACACTTCCGGTTCGGCCAACCACCGATTTTGCCAAAGAAGGGTTGTTCAACATTCTTGAGCACACTTTTGAATTTGATGGTTTGGATGTGCTTGATCTGTTTGCCGGAACAGGTAGCATCACCTATGAATTTGCATCGCGTGGCTGCAGAAACGTGCTTGCAGTTGATCATAACCAGAGGTGCACCTCGTTTATTGCTGAAACGGCAAAAGGTATGAAAATGAGTAATATACGAGTCGTTAAAACCGATGTATTCAGGTTTCTGGGCGGCTTAAAAAGTAAGTTCAGCCTGGTTTTTGCAGATCCTCCCTATTCTCATGAAAACATTGCATTACTGCCCGAACTCATATTAAAAAAAGAAATACTGCACCCGGATGGCTGGCTGATCCTGGAACATCCCGGATCGTATGATTTTTCAGATGAGCCTTTTTTTCTCAAGCACAGAAAATACGGCGAAGTAAATTTCAGTTTCTTCGAATTCTCACCTGAGGCTGCTGATTAAGTTTCCGGCTATCATTCTGTGTTCCTCAAAAGCACCGTTTGCCTGAATGTACTCAAGCAGGTTCAGAATGTTGTTTCTGTCAAATCCCGGAGTCACATACAGGTCAAATAACCCTTTCAGCAGAACAAGCTCCCTCAGGCGATGGTCCTCCAGTACAGGATCCTTGCTTAATAGCTTCATCATCTGCGGGTAAGGCTGCCCGGAACGTAAAATCTCTTCCAACTCATTGCGATCATACATGCGGGAAGCAATGAGATATTTCTCAAAATACTGCGTGAAAAACTCCATGTAAACGAAGTGATCGTAGAGGATTTCCTTTCCCTTAAGATAGTCGCCTGCAATGACCTCACGCCCTCTGGACCGGGCCATAATCTCCAACTGACCGGTTTGATAGGTCAGCATGGTGTTGAACCAGGCATTGTCAATTCCGGGGAAGCGACTGTATACTTCCCTTACAAATCCTTCTACCGTGGTTTTATCACGCTGCCTGATGATAGTTGAATAATTTTCAGCAATAAAGTTGTCGTAAAAACGGTTGAAATCATTTACCAGGCCGTTCAATTCAAATCGCCAGGGATGGTTTATTTCAAGGGAGAGCGGAGGGATCTGAAAAGGTGCAATTTCCTGATTGCGGATTTCTTTGCCCAGTAGCCCGCTTAAGCTGATATTATATTCTTTTCCGGGTTCAAGAATGATCTCTGCTTTTTGTATCCCGATCTGCAGCCATGCAAACAGTGTTTTATCGTGTGTAAGTTCAAGCGAAAAAGTTTGGTCTCTCCCGATTTCAGTTTGCGCAAGGATGGTTTCACGAAAACTAATTAAATCGGCATAACTGTTCAGGCTAACGGATAATCCCGCGGCATCGCCTGCTGTTCCTGTGATACGGGTTGTTTGCGAAAAACAGATGGCGGTGAAGCATGACAAAATCAGTGTTGCAAATATTGTAATCTTCATTTTCAGAATCGCTTAGCTTTCAAACAGATCAATGGTATCGGGAACAAAGGCCGATGGGTCGCCGCCATTGCGGATAATATCCCTGACGATTGAAGAGGTAAGCATCGTAAACTCCGGAAGGGTGAGAAAAAAAACCGTATCAATTTCGGGGTGCATTTTCTTGTTCATCTGGCCGATGCTTCTTTCAAATTCAAAATCGGCCGCAGTGCGAAGCCCGCGCAGAATAAAGCCGGCGCCGGTTTGTCTGCAAAAATCAATGGTAAGGCCTGTATACGACTGCACCGAAATGTTTTGTTTCCCTGCAAAAACCTGGCTGATCCATTTTATTCTTTGTTCAAGCGGATAAAAAGCCTGCTTACCGCTGTTTACGCCTATGGCTACTATGATCTCATCAAACAGTTCTGTAGCCCTGAGCACAACATCCTCATGGCCTTTGGTGATCGGATCGAACGATCCGGGGAAAACTGCAATTTTTTTCATTTGCATCTATTTGGTTTATGACCGGAAAATACCGGCAAATATACGTTTAATCAATCAATTGCCGGAAGTTGCCAATTGGTATGGCTGATAACGAATTCCCTGGCAAGTTCCTTCAGGCTGGCATATGTTTCGCCTATTTTTTCTGCAATTGTGTCTTGTCCAGCCCATTCCACTTTTGTGATCCCCTCGTTTAATTGAGGAACCAGCATCTGATCAGGGTCATGGGTTTGCATACTATACCAGAACGAGGTTTTAAGTGTCAGCCTGTTTTTTTCCCAATAAGCATGCCGGGTAGCGCCAAGCGGGGCAGAAATCCGCAGCTGGCGCAAGCCGGTTTCCTCTTCAACTTCCCTGATGGCAGCTTCTTCTTTGTTTTCGCCGGCGTCAATTTTACCTTTGGGCAAATCCCACCTGTTATGCCTCAGTATCCATAGCATCCCCTTCTTTTTGTGGTAGACTATGCCTCCTGCAGCGCAAATGGGTTTGAATAAAGAAAGAAAGGTTTCGTACAACAAATCCGGGTTTTTCCTGTTAATGATGATCAGTTTTTCGTTGGTGTCATTTTCGGAAAACCGATGAATAAGCTGTTCAAGATCACACCGATCGGTGTAATCGTAAACAAGGTCATTGCCCTTTGGATCAGCAATATGCACCTTGTTGCTTAAGATGACCGGTTTTTCGTTGATAAAAACTTTATACATTTGCCGCATGAAAATGAATGAAGAAGTAGCCCTTGCAACAGCCGAACTGCTGCTGCAAATTAAAGCAATAAAACTGGATGTTAAGAACCCATTTACCTGGGCTTCGGGAATTATTTCCCCCATTTACTGCGACAACCGCAAAACATTATCGTATCCGAAAATCAGAACCTATATCCGGCAGGAACTGGTAAAGCTGATCAATGAGCACTTCGCTTCGGTTGATCTGATTGCCGGTGTGGCCACCGGAGCCATTGCCCAGGGTGCACTGGTGGCTCAGGAACTGGGTTTACCGTTTGCATATGTCAGGTCTTCAAAAAAAGATCATGGTTTGTCGAACCAGATTGAAGGTGTGGTTGAATCAGGACAATCGGTTATTGTGGTTGAAGACCTGGTATCAACCGGGGGCAGCAGTCTGGGAGCGGTTGATGCCCTCAGGGATGCCGGCTGCATTGTTAAGGGAATGGTGGCTGTTTTCAGCTATGGGCTCAAAGAAGCCGAAACAAATTTCCAGAAGGCGAATGTGCAGCTCTTTACACTGACAAATTATGACATGCTGATCAGGCAGGCAATTGAGCAGGGTTACGTAAAGGAAAGCGACATGAAGGTGTTGCTGAAATGGAAAGACAACCCCAAAACCTGGGGAAAACCAGAATAACTGCCGCTTATGCATATAAAAAGCCACGAAGAGAAAATTGCCCGCAGCGCGAACGAGGTTTACGCATTCCTTGAAGATTTCAGAAATTTCGGACATCTGTTGCCTTCCCAGGTTCAGAATTACCAGGCCGGCTACGACCAATGCAGTTTTGAGATCAGCGGCATGGGAACCATCGCCCTTGAAATGAACGAAAGGATTCCCGCAAGCAGCATCAAGGCTGTGGCCATCAAGCCAACTGCTATTGATTTTCACCTGATCGTAAACATTTATTCAGAAACCTCCGAAAGTTCTTCTGTGGTTGTTGAGCTTGATGCCAAACTCAGCATGATGCTTGAAATGATAGCAGCCACCCCGCTTAGCAATTTCATTAATATGCTGGCTGCCAAGCTGAAGGAAATAATGGAGAGCAGCCAATAATGCCGGCATCTGTATGACTGTCCGCTTCACAGCAAAAATTTCACCTCTTTCAAATCGCACATAAGAGCTTTGCCGTTCACCGGTTGAAGTTTCAGATGTCCGTATTCTCCAACACCTGTGATCTTTGCCTCAGTTACCTGCCCGTTTATGATGTATTTTGCCACAACACCGTAACGAAACAGCGAGGCAATGTAATGCGAATCAATGAAATGGGTGTTTTTGTTGCAAAGCGCTACAAACCATTTTTCAAAGCATTCGCAAAATTGCTTCAGGCAGGTTTCCAGCTCATATTCCTGACCGCTGATTTGGTGCAGCGAAACGGGATTGGGTGCATCACTAGTAAAAACCGCTTGGTTGATGTTGATCCCAACGCCAATTACCGACCATGAAATTTGCTGGCCCTCAATAATGTTGCTGATCAGGATTCCTGCGGCTTTTTTATATTTCCAGTAAATATCGTTGGGCCATTTGATACTGAATGCCTCGGTTTGGATTTTACCGGAAACAAAATCCAGTACTGCCAATGAGGTAATTTTGTTCAGCATAAACTGATGGGCGGGCTGTAATCCTTCAGGCTTCACCAGGATGCTTAAAGTCAGGTTCTTGCCTGGCATGCTTTCCCAATTGCTGTTGTCAGCGCCTTTGCCTTTGGTTTGTTCCGTTGCAGTGACAACCATGCCGTTTACCGCTTCTTTCTGTTTTATCAGCGATAAGGCATATTCATTGGTTGAATCTATGCTGCCAGGCCTGATGATCTCATCTCCGATTCGCATTAGGGTTTCATATTTATTATTGTCTTATACGGCTTATCGAAATTCATTACTTTTGCATTGGCAAAGTAAATGAAATGGCAAGAAATAAAAGCAAAATTAAACCAAACGATCTGGCATTATCCGTCATTGAAGGAATACGTGAGAAGAAAGGTTCGGGAATTGTTACCATGAATTTGGGTAAAATCAAGAACTCAATTTGCGATTTGTACGTTATCTGTCATGGAACCTCACGTACACAGGTTGAAGCCATCGCAGGCGGCTTAGAGGAATATGTGCGAAAAAATCTAGGCGTAAAACCCTGGCATAGCGAAGGATATGATAACGCCGAATGGATCCTGATTGATTATTTTGATGTGGTTGTGCATGTTTTTCAGAAACATGTGAGGGACCATTACAAACTTGAGGATTTGTGGGCCGATGCTGAACTTAAACACTACGATACCGTTGAATAAAGATCATTAATTTTTAAGATTACCCGGAGAATTACCTGTAATGACAACAAAAGAAAAAAAGAAGAGCGATAAAAAACCAATAGACCTTCCGCCGAAAAACATACGCCCGAAGTTTAATTTTTACTGGGTTTATGCAGCATTGGCCTTGCTGTTTGTATTTATGTGGTTCAGCAACTGGGACACCGGAACCCGCGATGTTGACTGGGGCGAATTACGCCAGATGCTGACCAATCAGGATGTTGAAAAAATTGTTGTGGTAAACCGCGAAACCGCTGAGATTTACATCAAGAAAGACAGATTAAGCCTTCCGCGATACGAAGATCTCAAAGGATCGGGCGAAAGCCTCTCAAGGCCGCATTACCAGTATGTGATCGGATCATACGATTCTTTTAAGGATGACGTGGAAAAAGTTCAGGAAGGCTTATCCGACCCGGTATACCTGATCAATGAGAATCGCCGGAAATGGGGCGATGCAATCGGATGGGTGTTTCCGCTCATATTGCTTGTGGTTGTTTGGCTGTTTATCATGCGGATGATGACCCGGGGAGCCGGTGGTGGCCAGATTTTCAACATTGGCAAGTCGAAGGCACAGCTTTTTGATAAAAACACAAGCGTTAACATCAACTTTACTGATGTTGCCGGATTGGAAGAAGCCAAGGTGGAAGTGATGGAGATCGTTGAGTTTCTGAAGAATCCCGAGAAATATCACAATCTTGGTGGAAAAATTCCCAAGGGCGCACTGCTTGTTGGCCCGCCGGGAACCGGAAAAACATTGCTTGCCCGGGCCGTAGCCGGCGAAGCAAAGGTTCCTTTCTTTTCCATATCCGGATCCGAATTTGTTGAAATGTTTGTTGGCGTCGGGGCTTCGCGTGTTCGCGATCTTTTCAAACAGGCCAAAGAAAAAGCGCCATGTATCATTTTTATTGACGAAATTGATGCGATAGGACGCGCCCGCGGCCGCAACCCTATTACCGGATCGAACGATGAAAGAGAAAACACCCTGAACCAACTGCTTACCGAAATGGATGGCTTCTCAAGCAATACAGGTGTAATCATTCTTGCCGCAACCAACCGTGCCGATGTGCTTGATCGCGCCCTGATGCGTGCCGGACGTTTTGACCGGCAAATCCATGTTGAACTGCCCGACCTTGATGAAAGGCATGCCATCTTTAAAGTGCATATCCGTGATCTGAAGATGGAAGAAGGGCTTGACCTTTCATTTCTGGCAAGGCAAACGCCGGGTTTTTCAGGCGCTGATATTGCCAACGTTTGTAACGAGGCGGCTTTGATTGCAGCCCGTAAGGATAAAAAACAGATCGAGAAACAGGATTTTCTGGATGCAATTGACCGCATTGTTGCCGGGTTAGAGAAGCGAAGCAAGTTTATCTCACCCCAGGAAAAGAAAGTAATTGCTTTCCATGAAGCCGGTCATGCAGCCATTAGCTGGTTGCTTGAACATGCTCATCCGCTGGTTAAGGTTACCATCATTCCCCGTGGCAAATCGCTGGGAGCCGCCTGGTACCTGCCCGAAGAGCGGCAGATTACCACCTTTGAACAGTTGTTTGATGAAATGACTGCCGCTTTGGGCGGACGGGCTGCAGAATCTGTTGTTTTTGGCAAAGTGTCAACCGGTGCTTTGAATGACCTGGAAAAAGTAACCAAGCAGGCTTATGCCATGATAACTTATTTTGGGTTGAACGAAAAAATCGGCAACATCAGTTTCTACGATTCAACCGGCCAGCAGGAATATATGTTAGGGAAACCCTATAGCGAAAAAACCGCCGAAACAATTGACGGGGAAGTAAAACTGCTGGTTCAGAATGCCTTTGAAAGAGCGGTGGGAATACTTACCGAAAACAAGGAAAAGCTTTCACAGCTTGCCGAGCTTTTGCTCAAAAATGAAGTAATTTTCCGGGAAGATGTGGAATCAATTTTTGGCAAACGGCCTTTCCCGGAACCTGAGCATGTGATCAATGATAACGGCAACCCTCAGCCCCAGGATAAGAATGCTGAAGAAAGTTCTACCGGTACAGAAGACGTTAATAATCCTGCCACTGATAATAATCCTGAACATAAACAGCAAGCAAACCCCGAAAAAGAATAATTCGGAATCCATCACCTGAATTTGCAATGGAAGAAAGCACCATCAAAGAAAAGGTACTTAAACGCATCAGAAACGCGCTGATCAGCAAGATGCCGAATCCCTATCCCAATGTGGACATGGGCGGGGCTGTTTTTGAAGCGGTTTCCGATGGTTTGGATGTAAGCTTTGCCGAAGAGCTGACAAAGGTAGGCGGGCATTTCATTTTTTGCGAAAACAGGGAAGAGATGGTGGCCAACCTGGGTTTGCTGATTCAGGCCCATCATTTTCAGCCGGTTTTTTGCCATCATAAGCAATTGTTCAATCAACTTGTTGAAGCAGGGATTCCTGTAGAGAATGACCCCAGGCATTTTGCAGAGGTAAAAGCCGCTGTAACTTATTGCGAATTTCTGATCGCACGATCGGGAAGTGTGATGGTTTCATCACTTTCGGGACCCGGGCGGAAGATCAATGTTTTTCCCGAGGTTCATATCGTATTGGCGCACAGCAAACAACTTGTTCCGGATTTAAAAAATGCATTCAGCCTGCTCAGGCAGAAATATCCCGAAAGGTTGCCCTCAATGGTGAGTGTAATAACCGGCCCCAGCCGTACTGCCGATATTGAAAAAACCCTGATTATGGGCGCCCACGGGCCAAAAGAACTTTACGTTTTTCTTACCGACGAGATGGACTCTTAAAATTAGGCTTATGATGGAAGGCAAATGGACAAAGGTGTTTAGTTCGTCAGATGGTTTTCGCATCGAGATGCTGAAGGGATTACTGGCTGAACATCATATTGAAGGCGTTGTGATCAATAAAAAGGATTCTGCTTACCTGATAGGGGAAGTGGAACTCTTTGTGCGGGTTGAAGATGCTTTCAGGGCAAACCAGATTATCAGTAACAGCATTTCATGAAGCAGTCAGATTTTCTTACCCGCACACTCACGGCCCTTGTTTTTGGCTTCGTGATGATTGCTTCCATCCTGCTTGGCCCGTTGTATTTTGGCGCACTCATGCTCCTGGTGGTTGTTCAGGGAATGCGGGAGTTTTACGGCCTTTTCCATGCAACTGTTTCCTCAAAAGCCAGAATTAGCGGTACCATTATTGCAGCGGCTTTTTATTTACTTGTGTTTGTATCCAATCTTGGCTGGGTTGAAGAACGCTTATTCTGGTCGCTTCCTTTTTTGCTTACGGTTCCGTTTATCATTGCCATGTTCGATAAAATGGGAAATCCGGCTCTTTCAGCAGGTGTAACCCTCAGTGGGATCTTTTTTGTGGCTGCACCCCTGTCGCTCTTCGGCTCGCTGATGCTTTTGGATTTTGGTGATACGGGAATTTCGGGGAAGGCATTCCTTCTGATATTTCTGGTTGTTCTGTGGACGTACGACTCATTTGCCTATATCATCGGTTCGCGGATCGGGAAACACAAGCTGTTTAAGCGTTTGTCGCCGGGTAAATCCTGGGAGGGCGGCATTGGTGGTTTGATATGCGGATTGTTTGCCACATGGATTATTTCAAATCTTTATTCAGGTATCTCCCTGGCAAATTGGCTTGTTATTGCCTTCATGATAATGGTATTTGGAACCCTGGGCGATCTTATTGAATCCATGTTCAAGAGGAATGCCGGTGTGAAGGACAGCGGCAAACTGCTTCCGGGGCATGGAGGGGTTCTCGACCGGTTTGATGCCGTGTTGCTGGCTGCCCCCGCTGTGTACATGTATTTGGTTTTGATTGTGCTATGAACAAAGTTTAATAAATGATGAAATTACACCGGGAAGGATATAAAGTTTGTTTGATCATATTTGTTACACTGGTATTGTTGTTAACAGGACTCTTTGTGTTTTTCAGCCTTCCTTTGTGGTTCAAATATCTGCTGTCCATTGCCGCCACCTTGCTGATGCTTTCATCTCTGCTTTTTTTCAGGGTTCCTGTGCGACATGCTGCATACGGTTCAGAAAAAATATTCAGTGGCGCCGATGGGAAGGTTGTTGCCATTGAAGAGGTTTATGAATCAGAATACTTCAATGACAGAAGAAAACAGGTGTCGGTGTTTATGAGCGTTTCCAATGTGCATGTTAATTTTATCCCGGCAGGCGGGGTTGTTTCCTTTTTTAAACACCATCCCGGTAAACACCTGTTTGCATGGTTGCCAAAAGCATCAACTGATAATGAGCGAACTACGCTGGTGATAAACACCGGGCATTTCGGTGAAATTTTGGTTCGACAGATTGCCGGGGCTTTTGCAAGGCGCATTGTGTGCTATCCGCGAAAAGGGGAAGAGGTAAAACAGGGCGATGAGATGGGCATCATCAAATTTGGCTCAAGGGTTGATCTTTTTTTGCCGCTGAATTGCAAGATACAGGTGGAGATAAACCAGCATGTCAGAGGAGGTGAAACCCTGATAGCGACCCTTGATTGATCGTTTTAACAAAATATTAACATTTTTAAATTACCAGAAAATCCATTGAATGTATATCTTTGCCACATAACACTAAAAACGCAATCCTATGAAAAAGTCAATTTCAATTTTATTTTCTTTCATCGCGCTCGTTGCTTTCCTTACCGTGAATGTTGCCAATGCGCAATCGCCAAAAACAGACAAGAAAGCAACCAAGGTTGAACAAACTGTAGAAAAGAAATCAGATGATGGTTGTTGCACATCAAAAGCACAAACCACCACTGCCACAACAGCAAAGCCTGGCTGCTGCACCTCTGCTGCGAAAGCCGAAGCCGCTCAGGCAAAAACAGATTGTGCCTCAGCCGGAAAAACCTGCGGTGGCTGTTCATCAAAAGCTTCTGCAAAGGCAGCTGATGAAGCTCCGGTTCCACGCCGATAATTCTAAAATCAAAGTTATACAAAGAGGCTGGCAGTATTTGCCGGCCTTTTTTGTTTATGGCTTTTGTGTTTTCTCGCCCCGTAAAACCACTCCCGATAGCTATCGGGAGGCACTGAGATCACTAAGTAGCACTTAGATGTTGAATGGATGATGGAAAATGTAAAATGTATAATGTTTGGATATTGCCAATCG
>ERZ869909.107-NODE-107-length-125339-cov-8.985518_pt1 | contig 125339 bp, 104 predicted proteins | sample MGYA00520892_ERZ869909 | MGnify/ENA primary metagenome ERZ869909 (study PRJEB32215, sample SAMEA104723947) | bioreactor metagenome | biome: bioreactor; feature: anaerobic bioreactor; material: water | place: China | collected 2015-03-12 ... | reverse complement strand
GGGTGCGGTCGAGCTCGGAGAGGTTTTCGGCGGCGATATGATTGCTGGGCCGGGAGCCTGAGTGGATTTGCTGCAGCTGGTTTCTGATGCGCAGCAGCATCAGGAACCGCAGGGCCTGGCTGAATTCTTCGGCGGTGCTCTGCGGCAGTACATCGGCCGTGCGCAATGCCCATAGGCGCTCCATGGTATTGCGTTCGCTGATGCCATACTTGAGCGACCACAGCCGCATGATGGCCGTGAGGGTCATCAGGGGCTTTTTGATGTCGAGGTACTCGCCCTGCTTGTCGCTGCTTTCCAATACGATTTGTCCCATTACTCCCTGGGGAGGTTTCATGGCGATGGTGCTTTGCGCCAGGTTGTAAAAAAACCTGCTCTTGTCCCTGAACTGGGCGAGGCAATGGCGTTTGAGCATCTCTGCAATCTCGAAATCACCATAAACGGGTCTGAAGTCGAAAAACATACCCACCTGAAGCAGTTCTCTGGGGTTGGGGATGTCAATCCAGGCTGTAATCTGCTGTTTCATGGCCTGGAGGCTTTGGCACCACTGGGGGTGCATGGCCATTACCTTGCCCACACAGAAGGGATACCCCGCTGCGTCCAGCAGGGCACATACACTTTTGCCTAATTGCAGAAAGTACTCCTGGAGCTCATCTTCCGGTTTGTCGTCCTGTGGAAGATAGATGATGGCATTGTCCTGGTCGGTGGCCAGGCTTTGCTCGCGGCGCCCATCACTGCCCAGAACCAGGAATACAAAGGGAGCAGGAGCGGGCCCCAGCTGATGTATGGCCATTTCCATGATCCGTTCGGTTACGGCATCGGAGATACGGCTGATGAGTTTGCCGCTGGTGGCAGCACCGGTGCCGGTTTCCACCAGTCGGGCCATCAGGTGGGGCAGTTGTTGCATGTGCTGGGCAATCTCCTCCACCGAGCGGGCTTTCTGTATGCTGTTGATGAGGTATTCGGGGGTTTCCTTCCGCAGCTCCGAAAGGGCCAGCAGGCTGATGTAGGCAGGGCAGCCCTGGCCGGTGGGTTGTACCACCACATACGATACTTTGTGCTGCACCATCAGGGTAAAGGCGTCCATTACCATCTCCTGGTCAGAAACGGCAATGATGGGTGCGCTCATGAGCTGGCTTACGGCAGTGGTTACGGGCAGATTGCGGGCCACCAGGCGGCGGCTGATGTCGCCATGGGTAAGCAGCCCCACCACTTCCTGTTTGTGGCTTGTTACCAGCAAAACATCGGCGGAGCGCAGGGTCATAAGGCGGGCAGCCACTTCTACCGGGGTGTCCAGATTGCACAGGGGTGCCGGGGTGCTGTAGTCTTTTACCGGTTGCAGCAGCACATTGGCAGAGAAGTGTTGCTCGGGAGGGTGCTGGCTAAAGCCCGAATTGCGGCTCAGGTGCTCGTAGGCATCCAGCAGGATACCATCGCAATACACTACTTTGTCGTGTACATCCTTTACGGGGAACAGCGATACCAGTGCCGGCAGGATGCTCCCATCGGCCTTTTTGATGCGCAGCAGCCGTTCCTGCATAAACACCCCTTCGCTGATGGCGCGGATAACCTCCTTCTTCTCGGGGCGGTCGAAAAACAGCTCCTGCACCGCAATGCCCCTGAGTTCAGCTTCGGAGGCATAGCCCAGCATCTGGGGCAGCCTGCGGTTGAGCTCCACAAAGCGCGAGCTGCGCCCAATGGTGCAACGAAATACACCCATGTGCAGGGAGTCGGCAATGGTTTTGAATTTTTCCATGTTAAGGTCAAGCTCACGCTCCACATCCTTGTGCCGGGAAACATCCTTGATGGTATAGATAAATCCTCTTTTCCCCTCCATATCAAACTCCGAGCGCGATACTATCACATCTACGGTTAGTTTGTTTTTCCTGCGTAGGCGATGTTCCTTCACGATTTCAGAAGGGGCATCGCCAGGGATATTTTTCCTGAGATGAAGCAGGCAGTTGAGGCTGTTGAGAAATTCAGGGTCATTCTCATCCGCTTCAAGCTGGCTGAAGCCCAGCAGGTTGAGCAGGCAGGGATTGGCGTAGATAATGGCACCGTCCATGGTCATGAGTACCCCGTCGGTGGAGGCTTCCACCAGGCGTTTGTACTTTTCCATGGTGTCCTGCAAGCGCTCCTGTGCTCTTTGCCGGTTCCTGTCTGCCAGGTAGTTTTTACGGGCAAGGTAAGCGATGATGGCCGCAATTACCAGTGTGATGACAAACGATATCCATACCACCTGCCGGGTAATGGCCGTTATCTCACGTTTCACATCTTCCACGTAGATGCCCGTTCCGATAATCCATCCCCAGGGTGCATACAGCTTTACAAAGGATAGCTTGGGCACCACCATAAGGCTGTCGTCTTTCCATTGCCATTTGTAGTCGATGTATCCGCTGCCGGTTTCTTTTACGATTTCCACAATTTCCACGAAAAAACGCTTCCCTTCCTGGTCGGTGTAGTCGGCCAGCAGCATACCGTTCATCTGGGGGCGGTAAGGATGCATCACCATGCGGGGGTTGGTATCGGTAATCCAGAAATAATCTTTTTGCTCCTCTCCATACCGCATGCTCCCTATGATGAGCCTTGCCTCTAGCTGTGCCATGGCAAGGGGGAAGGTATCGCTTACCGACTGGTCGAGCTTCTGCAGTATGCTCCAGGAAGTGTTGGTGAGCTCACGGATGGTTTCGCGCTTTTTGTCAAGCAGACTTTCGCGGTAGGTGGGGATGACAAACAGGTAAATGGCAGCCAGGAACAACACCACCGCAGCCATTGAGGGGAGTAAGATACGATAAAAGAAGCCTGACTTTTCCATGGTTGATGGGTTTAGCTTACCAGCAAAGGGGTAAGGGTTTGGGAAGTTGTGTCGAAAACAAGGCAGCACCCCGGATGGCGTTCGCCTACCACGGCCGGACAAATCACCGCTTTATGACGCTCCCTGAGCTTTACCTGGCAATAGCCGAAGTTGCTCCATTTGAGCCAGCTGATTAGGGTAGGGCCCGGCGGATGGGCATGGCCGGTGAAAGCCAGTTGGCAGCCGTGCTCTTTCATAAACCGGAAGTGTGCATATATCTCCATGCTGGTAACGGGAAACCAGCGGCTGATGCCGGAGATGTCGGGCCGGAAGAAGTGGGTGAAGAGGTATTTCTCACCCCCGTTTTCATACACGGCCCACTCGCGCAGCCCTGCAAAGAAACGTTGGTTTGCAGGGGATAGCTCTGGCACCACCTCTTCCTCATACAGCCACAGCTTTTCACGCGAATGCTTCAGTCGTTCCATGAGCGACATCTCGTACCAGTGGGCCGGGATGTTCTTTTCGATGTGATAAGAGGGCAGGCGGGCAGCGGTATGCAAATCGTGGTTGCCGGCAATCACAATGTGTGCATGCTCGCGCAGCAGGTCGGCACAGGCATTGGCATCGGGCGTGTGCGAGTAGAACAGGGGGCTGTAACCCGTAATGTCGCCCAGACACACCAGCATATCGTAGCCATGTTTCCGGAGCATGGCGTGAGATTTTTCAAGCATCTGAAAATTCTCGTGGATATCGGTGATGATGGCGATGCGCATGGGAGGGGGTGAGGGGTTTGGGAAAATGGAGATCGGAAAACGGAAACCGGATCTTTATATGTGAATATTTGGATTAACAGGTTGTTTGGATATCAAAGCGGAGCAGAGATTACCCGACTATATGGCTACGCGATAGGGTTGATTAGATGCAATGATTTGAATGCTTTTCACTCCATTAACTTTGCGTAACCTTTGTGTCTTTGCGTGAAAAAAGAGAGTTATGCTGTTTCTTAAACTCCAGTACCTTAGTAATCCCACATTCTTCTAATCCGGTCTCCTTTATCCTTACACCCCACGCAAAGACGCTAAGCCAGCGCAAAGGGTATATGAGATTGATTTTGTTATTCAATTATTAAGAATGCATAGTGCAGTCTGCCAGCAATCCCATCATCCATCATTCATTTAACCCGGTTTTCGGTTTCCCTTCTTCGTTAATTCTTCTTTTGAGTAACCAACGACACCACAATCACCACAGCAAACGACAACGGAATAGAAATAATCCCCGGGTTGTCGAAGGGAATGGGTGCCTGGGAGGGTAGCAGTCCATATCGTTCAAACATGCTGGGTGAGAGCAGGATGATGATTACCGACGAAAGGATACCAGTGATGATGGAAGCGGCTATGCCCCTGGAAGTGGTTTTCTCCCAGAATATCACCGCCAGGATGGAGGGCAGGTTGGCAGAGGCTGCCACGGCAAAAGCCAGTCCTACCAGGAAGGATACGTTCATCCCCTTGAATAGAATGCCCAGCACAATGGCAAAGATACCTACTCCAAAAGCGGCCAGCTTGCCAGCGCGCACCTTCTGCATGTCGGTCATGGGTACTTTGAGGTATTTGTCTACAAAGTCGTGGGCAATGGCGCCTGAAGACGCCACAATCAGTCCGCTCACTGTGCCCAGCACCGTGGCAAAGGCGATGGCAGAAATAATGGAGAAGATACCCACTCCAAAAGATTTGGCCAGCAAAGGGCTCGACATATTACTGCTTTCCAGGTCATTAACACCTCCTACCATGGAGCCCAGACCCAGGTACAGGGTAAGGATATAGAAAAAGCCGATGGCGGCGATGGCCACAATGGTCGATTTGCGTGCAGCGCGCTGGCTGGGTACCGTATAGTAGCGTATGAGGATGTGGGGCAGGGCAGAGGTGCCAAAAAACAGGGCCAGCATCAGCGAGAGAAAATTCACCTTATCCCAAAGAGAGGCATCTGCACCCACTTTGAGCAGAAGCCCCGGTTTCAATACAGCAGTTCCGGGAGTAGGTTCCTGGTAAAAAACGGTAACCCGGTCACCCTCGTAGTCGAACAGGGTGCGTTTGAAGATAACCACTTCGCTGTCTTCCAGTACGCTCAGGAACTCGAAAGGGCCCAGCGGGCCGGTCTCTTCTACCTCCTCGCCTTTGTAAACGATTTTACTCATGTGGCCTACCTGGAAAAACCGCTCCTCTGCCTTGGGCGCCCCATTGTACAATCTCTCGCCGGCAGCGGTGAGGGTTATGCTGAGTGCTTCGGTAAGGATGGGCTGTTCGGTATGTTTGGCTGCCAGCCTGAACCAGGTGTCATATGCTCCGTCGGTAAGCACAACAAAGATGTCGTCACCTTTCTTTACCTGCCCTTTGAGCGCAAATTGCTCACTATCGATGGCAACCACCTGCCCTTCATGCAAAGAGGCGGGAATTTCGGTAAACTGATGGTAGTCCTCTGTAGGCTTCAGGCTGAAGCCATTGTTGAGAATATATCCCGTTAGGATGGTGGCAAAGGTGATGAGCAATGCTCCTTTGATGAACTGCACGAAAGTGGTAGACGTCATCCCGGCGGTAGCTACGATGTAGATTACGATGGCACCCACAATCAGTACCCCTGCCCAGTGAGGCAGCCCCAGTAAAGGTACTACCAGGTCGCCCGCTCCCACCATCTGGGGGATAAGATAAAAGATGGATACGATAAGTGTACTGATGGCAGCCGTAAGCTTGATGGCCCTTGAGTTGAAGCGGGCATCCAGGGCATCGGTAAAGGTGTATTTACCCAACCTTTTCAGCGGCTCGGCCACCAGGAACAATGCTACCACCCAGCCGGCCAGGTAACCGATGGAGTAGATAAATCCGTCGTAACCCGCGTAGGCAATCATCCCGGAAATTCCCAGGAAGGATGCAGCGGAAAGATAATCGCCGGCAAAGGCTACTCCATTCACTCCCCAGTGAATGTTGCCTCCGGCAGCATAATAACCGGCGGCAGATTTGGTTTTGGCCCCAAAGTAAAAACTAAGGCCCAGTACGGCGGCAACAAATAGCAGGAATATTACAATTGCCCAGATGGATACGTCGTAAATCATTGCTTAGCCTCCTTTTCCATTTTGTCCTCCATATGAGTGCAGATAAGGCTGTAGATATAGCCCATAACAATGGCCAGAATGATTAGGCCCATGCCATACACCACGGCCAGATTAAGCCCGGCAATAACCTTTACACCCATTAAATGGGTATAGCTAAGCCCGATGATAACAAAAACGGCATAAATGGCGGCATAGACGAAGAAAAGTATAAGCCCCAGTCGGGTCTTCTTTTTGGAAGCATAGTCCACTCCCAGTTCCACTGCAGGTTCGTGTAGCATGTTGATCGTAAGATTTTTTAGTTAGTAATGTAAGCCAGGCAGTATTCCTCCAATAGAAGCGCTGTTATGGGCTCAGACCATTGAATTGAACGCTGCTAATTTAAGGGATTTTAACAAAAGTTTAAAATGATATTTCCCATTGTAAAGCTTTAAACTGTGCTTTACCTGAAAAATTGTGTGTCAGTAAAGGTGGGTGAATTGAAGTCGCTCCGTCACCGGGTATATTTTTAAACCCCCACCAGGTTATAAAACACAAACAACCACACCAGCCCCACTGCAAAAAGGGTGTACAAGCCGTAATGAGTTCGGGCAAACGTGCTCCACCACTTTTGTTTCCATTGTACTATGGCGAAGTAAACCAGGCCGGCAAACAGCAGGGTAATGGCATAGGGCATCCATCCCAGCAGGGTAGTGAGGAAGCTGGTTTCGCCAAAGGCAGTGGCGGGCAGGATGTGCACAGGGTCGGGTTGCCCGGTGGCGGCCAGCAGCCAGAGCATCATTATAAGGCACAAGGCATGGGCAATGAGCAGGGCACGGGCCAGCAGGGCTTGTTGGGGCAGGGCAGGGCGCGGTGCCGAAAAGGCCTTGAAAATGCCTCGCACGGCAAATGTCAGCAGACTGACAATGGCCAAAACAACCATGGGGAGAAGCAGCAGTGCTGCAAAGGAAGATGTGGCAAACCATGGCATGCGGATGTAAGTAAGGGGGCCATCTGTCACCAGCATCAGCCTGCCATCGGGTGCCTGGTGGGCAACCAGGAATTCGAAAGGGCCAAAGGGATAGACAGGCTTTGGATCGAGTTTCTGGTAAATACCGGGTTGCACCTGGCGGAAACGATGGGTGTGGCCCAGGTGGCTTACTTCCAGATTTCCCTCTTCATTGGGTTTTATGTGCATAACACCCATCATCAGGTTCAGGGCTTTGTCAGGGGTGGTATGCAGCATGCGGCTCTGGTGGTACTCGCCCCGTAGCTGCTGCAGGGCAGGGGTGGAGGCAGGAGCCGTAAGGTTGGCAAGTGGCACAGATGGCTCTGCAGTGAAAAAGGTTTTCAGGAAATTGTGCAGTATGCTGATATGCCCCGTGTAGTTGCCCCCACTGTAAACCATAAAGATACCCAGGTTTTGCTCCGGCAATAGATACAGCCCCGAATCAAATACATTGGAGCTTCCCCCATGGAAAATGATATTCTGTCCGTTCATCCGGAATTGTTTAAATCCCAGGCACATGGCCCCCAGAAGCGGGTGGTAGCTCATAGCCGGACTGAGCATCAGCTGCAGGGTTTCGGGTTGCAGCAAAGATGCAACAGTATCCTGCCCCAGCAATGCAAGCATGTAGCGGGCCATATCGTGGGCCGAGGTGCTCAGGCCACCAGCCGGGGCGGGCATATGTTCGAATTTTGCCGGCAGGAATTCATCGTCTGTCATACGGTAGGCCGTTACTGCTTTTCCATGCAGCGTTTGTGGAAGAGGCTGGCGGAAGGTGCTGTGGTTCATGCCCAGGGGGGTGAAGATATGCTGTTCCACATAATCCTCAAAGGGCAGTCCGCTCACCCTTTCCACGATATACCCTGCCAGGGCGGTGCCATAGTTGGAGTAGGCCATTACCTCGCCGGGCGGAAAAATGCGGGCGGGGATATGCTGTGTAAGATAATCTCTCAGGGCAGGCTGGGGGTCAAAAGAGAAAAGTCCTTCCAGCACATCTTCAAAGCCTGCCGTGTGGGTCATAAGGTGTTGCAGACTGATGGATTGCGTGGGGTGTGTGTTGCGATACCTGCGCGGAAAATCGGGAAGCTGAAAATCGAGGTACTGTTGTATATCAGCATGCAAATCCAGTTTGCCCTGCTCCACCAGCTGCATCACAGCGGTCCAGGTAAAGACTTTGGCTACGCTGCCTGTACGAAGAAGTGTATGGGCATCTACCGGTTCCTGACTTTCCAGATGCCGGAAACCGTATCCCTGCAAAAACACTACTTCTCCATCCTTCACCACTGCCAGGGCGGCATTGGGAAGCTGGTCGGTGGTTATCATTTGCTGCATTTGGCGGTGGAGGAATTCGGCCCAGGGCAGGGTGGTTTCAGCGGAATAAACGGTAAGAGTGGTCAGAAGCAAAACAATGGTGGCTAATCTCTTCATGTTTTTGGGATTTGGGTGATGGATGCGTATTTATCAAAAATCCTTTTGTGCAATAAACTTAAGATAATTTTCCTTGTGAATCACCGTAAAGGTGGCATGGGGATAGTTTTTTGACCAGGCACCCGGTGTTTTTACAGGCTGGTTTTTATATTTCATCTCGTAGGCAAACAAGCCCCCATCGCGCTCTTCTATCCAGTCAATTTCCTGCTGGTCGTAGGTTCGCCAGAAATAATTATTGGAGGCCCATCCGTGGTAATGTTGCAATTTTATTCTTTCCGAAATGATATAATTTTCCCATAACTGTCCCACATCATTGCGTAAAATAAGATCGTTAAAATTGGCAATGAGCATATTTCGTATGCCATTGTCCCAGAAATAGTATCTCGGCGACTTTGAAATTTCCTTGCGCAGATTTCGGCTATAGCCTTCAACTCTATAAATGACAAATACTTTTGTCAGCAAATCAAGGTATCTTTCAACAGTCAGTTTATTAAGGCCTACATTTTGTGCAAGTTCGTTTACTGATACTTCCTGTCCGACCTGAAAGGCCAGCAATCGCAATATATTTACCAGTTTTGAGGAGTTCTTTATCTTGTCCAGTACGAGTATATCCTTAAGCAGGTAAGAATTGATCAGGTCGGAAAGGTATTCTGACTTTTCGTTGTTGTCTTTTAGGGTAAGCACTTCTGGATAACTCCCATAAATAAGTCTGCTGCTCATCATGCTTTCTGTGATTACCGGATTTTCATAAGGGAGTAATTCAAGCTGAGATACGGGATGCATCAGGTAGCTGTACTTTCTTCCTGTAAGGGGTTCTCCTATGGTGTTGAACAGATCAAATGCTGATGAGCCTGTTATCATTATTTGCAGCCCCTCTATTTCATCAATCATCAGTTTAAGTATCTGCCCGATGTTTTCAATCCTCAGGGCTTCATCAATGATCAAGTATTTGTTGTTACCTATAAGGTTTTTGTATTCTTCAAGACCCTTGTTCTGAAGTTTGAGATTAGTAGTATAGTCCTCACCATTGAGATAGAGGTAAGGCGCAGGAAGGTTTTTTATTATTTCTTTGATAAGAAAAGTCTTTCCTGTGCGTCTGGCACCGGTCAAAACAATGACTTTACCCGCTCGTATTCGATTGAGTATTTTGTCCTCCAATGCCCTTTTAATAAGTTGCATTTGTATTTTTAATGATAAAAATGATGAAAAATATGATGTTCTAATGGCAAAATTAACGTTAATAATGTTATTGTAAAATCATAATTCACTAATAAATAACACCGTAAAGGCAAGAACTATTGGAAATGAAGTGCCCCAATAAGGCTATGGATGTAGTGATGGCACGACTAAAGTTTATGCCCTGACCGCATGGGATTCAATGCATTTTCAATTGTCAGTTCGTCTTTACAATAAAAAACATTTTTCCCAGGCATTCATCCCATTTTCCTGCAAATTCAAATAAAAAACCAATCACTTATCAATCAATACGGTAAGAATCATCTTTTTTGATTTCTTTTGTAGAAATTCTCAACCTTAACCTCACCACCCATGCCCTGGAAAAAACTTATAGAACCCCTTATACACATCATCGTTTGGGTATCGTTTTACCTGGTAGCCATACTGTTTATCCGTACCATAGGCCCTTTCAACCGTATCGACGGAACGCTGCTGTGGCCGGTTACGGCAGGGACGTTGATAAATGTATTGCTTTTTTATGTTACCGCATTATGGCTGATACCGGTTTATGCTCTTCGCAAACTGCACAAACAGTTCTGGCTGCTTCTGGGCAGTCTTTTCGCCGGATTGACTTTGCTGGAGACGATGATTGACTATTTTCTCCTGGAGTATGTGTATTCTACCGTTGATGAGGGGTTTGGTTCCATGTTTATGACCAATGGCATCGTACATTTTGTGATTGTTTCCCTGGCCCTGGGCTATGGCTTTGCCCGCAACTGGCTGGTGAACGAACGCAGGCGCCAGGAGCTGACCCGCGAGAAGCTTACAGCAGAGCTTAATTTTCTGAAAACCCAGCTCAATCCCCACTTTCTGTTCAACGTGCTCAATATGGCTTACAGCAGTGCCAGCCGTGCGGGCGATGAACAAACGGCCGATATCATTGAAAAACTATCCGGGCTGATGCGCTATATGGTCTACGACAGCAATGTGGAGAAGATTGCCGTTGAAAAGGAAATACAGTATATCCAGAACTACATCCGGTTGCAGCGGATGCGTTTTTCTGAGGATTTGCCCGTAAAGGTTACCTTTCAGGTGCAGGGCAACTACCAGGGGTTGTATATGGCACCCTTAATGCTCATCCCGTTCATCGAAAATGCCTTTAAATATGGAGTGAAGCTGGAGCAGCCTTCTGAGATTTTTCTCTCGTTGAATTTCCAGCAGGGCGAACTGGAGTTTCTTGTGCGCAATCCGGTTTTCAAAACCAGCCGAAAACCTGATAAATCAAGCTCAGGAGTGGGGATACAGAATACGCGAAAGCGCCTGGAAATACTCTATCCCGGCAAGTACAAACTGCATATCGATGACAATGGAGAGGAATTTTTTGTGAAACTTAAAGTAAACCTTCAATAGTATGACAATACAATGTGTGGTTATCGACGATGAACCCTTTGCGCTGGAGCTGATTAAAGACTATATTCAGCGTACTCCATTCCTTGCCCTGGCCGGAGCTTTTGCCAATCCCTTCAAAGCATTGGGGTATCTCAACAGTAGCAAGGTTGATCTGATGTTTCTGGATATCAACATGCCAGAGCTTTCGGGTCTGGAGCTCTACAAATCGCTGGTGCATCCGCCGGCTGTAATTTTCACCACTGCCTACCCTGAGTTTGCTGCCGAAAGCTACGATTACAACGCCGTGGATTATTTGCTCAAACCCATCAAATACGAACGCTTCCTGCGTGCTGTGAACAAGGCCGCAGGGCAAAAGCCGGGGGCAGCGCCTGTTGCTGCCTCAACAGAAAAACAACCCGAACATTTATTTCTGAAAAGTGGCACCAGCCAGGTGAAGATTTTTCCGCAAGATATTTTGTTTGTGGAAGCTGCCGGGAATTACATGTGCTTCCATACAAGGGAAAAGAAAATTATGTCGTTGCTCAGCATGAAAGAGGTACTGGAATTGCTGCCCCGGCCAACTTTTGTACGTGTGCACAAATCCTGGATTGTCAACCTCAACCATCTGGAGGCCATCGAAAAGCATGATGTGGTGATAGCAGGCCATAAAATCCCCATTGGCATTACCTACCGGGAGCATTTTTTCAGGGAAATAGGGAAATAGGGAGAGGGTGAAGAGAGGTGTTTTACCGCGGAGCCGCTAAGGCGCTAAGGTTTGGCTTTATGTAAATCAACGGGAAGTTCCGGCTTTCCCGGAAATCGAAAGTTCCCAGAAACACATCGTTTTAGACAGGCATCCGACCCCGGATGGGATCGAGTTATCTATACCTCACACCTCAGCACTCACCACCTCTTTGCTTACCCTGCTTTCTGAAACTCCCCCGGGGTCATTCCAGTGGCTTTTTTGAAAACCCGGTTGAAGGTGGCTTTGGAGTTGAAACCGGCATCCCAGGCCAGTCCCATTATGGTGATGTTCTGGTTTTGGGTTTCGCGGCACAGGCGTTTGAATTCCTCAATGCGGTAATGGTTTACAAAATCGAAGAAGTTGCGGTTGAGCTTTCCGTTGAGGATGCCCGACAGATAGTCAGGGCTTACACCCAGCTCCTTTGCCAGGGAAGCTAGGCTGAGCTCCGGGTTCTGATAGGGCTTGCTGGTTTCCATACATTGAAGGAGCTCCCGGGTAAAGCGACTGTCGGCATCGGCAGCCTCTTCAGGCATAGAGATGGGCTGCTCTTTCACTTCTTCAGGGTGTGGCAAAATTCCCTGCGATTGAAAAATATTCCCCTGTTTATTGCCAAAATAGGCCAGCACAAGCACCATCAGCGCCATGTAGGCATAGCCTGTGGTTTGCAAAACATGGTAAGATACGAACCCAAAAATATAATCTGCGAAATAGAACAGGCTGATCCCACCATAAAAAATCACACTGGAGATGAGTACAATCTTCAGCCAGTTGAGATCCATTTCCGAAATATCAGAAAAGTAATTTTTGATTCGTTTGCGGTAGTTGCTGATGAGGTTTAATCCCCAGAAAAAGTATGCCTGGGTGGAGACCAGGATCAATCCCATAACGATGGGGAAACTGATCTCCTCTTTGAAGGCTTCGCTCAGTTCTATTTCGATACGTTGTTCTGCAGGCAAAATATACAATCCTGCCGACATCATAAGGAGTACCAGCATAAAGGGTATAAAATGAAGCAGGTATTTGATTTTAAATACGAACCGGCGTGCAGTGATGGATTTAATATAAAACCAAAGTGCCGGTCCATGGAGCATGATAAAAGGAACCGATATGCTGATAAAAAAGGGATAAGGGAAATCATTGGCGCGGTTGTAAATCTCCATGTATCCCAGAAAGAGCGTAAACCCATGTAAAAAAAACAGGGCGGACAGGAAAAAATCGGGCTGTTGTTTGTTTTTCTTGGTAATTACCAGTCCGGCCAAGATCAGGGCCTGCGAAAAACCGATGATCAGAATTATCAGCATAACCTTTCAGAAAGTGAATATGTGCGGGCAAAGTTAACATAATTTACAGTATTTTAGCTTTCAGGCCACAGCGCACAGATGTATGAAACCTAATCCTGAAAATCATGCAAAAAACTACTTTTAGCTTAATCTTATTGCTCTTGCTTGTAGCAGGTGGAGTGTATGCACAGCAGCAAAAGCATACCCAAAGGGAGCTTACCGAGGTAAAGGACCTTATGACAGGCTTTTTCAGCACCAAGAATCAATGGCAGGAAGATACAGCCTATTTTTACATTACTCTTTGTATGCAACCCTTGTGGCCGGAAAGTGCACCCGGATACTGGCTCTATGTGGAACAGGCTGCCTTTGCTACACCCGATCGGCCTTACCGGCAACGTGTTTACCATTTGTTCTTGCATCCCAATGATGATGTAATTGTAAGTAAGGTGTATGAAATGGTTGATCCTGCCTATTTTGTGGGGGCTTGCCACGACAGGGGTTTGCTTGATCTGCTTACGCCAGAGATGCTTATGGAGCGGCCGGGTTGCGAACTGCTTTTAACACGCACTGCCGACAAGGTTTTTGCGGGTGCAACCCTTCCGGGTGCCTGCCTGAGCGGATGGCGCGGTGCTGCTTGGGTAAGCTCCGATGTAACAATCACTCCCGATGGTTTGATCACCTGGGATAGAGGCTGGAATGAACAAGGTGTACAGGTATGGGGGCCCGAAGATGGCGGATACCGCTTTGATCGAATAAAACATGAAGAAGAACCTGAGGACGACTTCCTCCTGGATGAGAATCCCTAAAAATAGTGAATCTGACGCCTACAGGTTTTTGTAAACTCTTTCAGGCTAACTTTGTTTAGAATTCAGGGAAACGGGTACCTGTTTCCCTTTTTGTACAAACAATACCGCAATGGAAGAGAAAAAACTTCATATCGCCGAATTGAAAGTTGAGGGTATGAGTTGCACCAACTGCTCCCTGGGAATAAAGAAAGCTCTTGAAAAAAAGGGATTTACAGGTGTAGAAGCCGACTTTACCACCGATCATGTTCAATTCAATTTAACTCACGAGAGCCAAACAGCCCAGGCCATAAAAACCATTGAAGGACTGGGATACACGGTAAGCTTGCGTTTGCCGGGAAGCGGGCCTTCAGATTCTGCATCACAGGGATGGAGTACCATTGAGAAGAAATTCTGGTTTACGGCCATCTTTACCATCCCCCTGATCCTGGCCATGTTTATTCCCATAGACTTGCTGCACAACGACCTGTTTCAGCTTGCCCTCACGGTGCCGGTATTTGCAGTGGGTTTTATGCATTTTGGCAAGAGTGCATGGAATAGCCTCAAATCAGGAGTAACCAACATGGATGTGCTCATCTTTATGGGCAGCACGGCAGCTTTTGTTTACAGTCTTGTGGGAACGATCAATGGTCTGGGGCACGACTATATGTTCTATGAAACTTCCGCCAGCATCATCAGCATTGTTTTATTGGGCAATATGCTTGAGCATCGTTCGGTAAAGAAAACAACATCTGCCATCGACGAGCTGACCCGTTTGCAGAAAACAACGGCCAAACGCATCAGCCAGGAGATGCACGAAGGGCAGGAATACATCGAAGAGATTGATGCCTCAAGGGTGCGATTGGGCGATCTGGTATTGGTAAATACAGGTGATAAAATTCCGGTGGATGGGGAGATCTACTGGGGACACGGCAGTATAGATGAGTCTATGGTGTCAGGTGAGAGTGTGCCTGTAGAAAGAACCAGGGGCGATAAGGTGATAGGAGGTACCCTGCTCGAAAAAGGAAATATAAAGATCCGTACAACCGCAACAGGCACCGATACGGTACTTTCTCAAATTATCGAAATGGTACGCTCTGCGCAGAAAGACAAGCCCAGGCTGCAAAACCTTGCCGATAAGATCAGTGCTGTGTTTGTACCTACAGTGGTGGCCATAGCTTTGATAACCCTGTTTGGGTGGTGGTTGCTTACGGAACTTCCCTTTCGCGATGCCCTGATGCGCGGAGTGGCTGTTTTGGTTATTGCCTGCCCGTGTGCTCTGGGGCTGGCCATTCCTACTGCTGTGGTGGTGGGATTGGGTCGAACCGCCAAGAGTGGAATCCTCATCAAGGGGGGGAGTGTGTTCGATAAGTTTCCCAGAGTAGAAAAGATCGTCTTCGACAAGACCGGTACCCTTACCACAGGCCGTTTCAGAGTGAAACACCTGGAAGCTATGGGGGGTAAAAGCCAGCAGAGCGTGGTCAAGGTGCTGTATAATATGGAAAAACACTCTTCTCACCCCATTGCCAGATCCATTGTAAGAGAATTTGATGGCACCGAAAGCATGAGTTTCGACAGGGTAGAAGAGGAGAAGGGGTTTGGGTTAACCGCCTGGGATAAAGAGGGGAATGTGTTTCGTGCAGGCTCTTATGAAATGGTGCGAAGCCTTACCAGCCAGCATACCCACAATATCTACATCACCATGAACGATCAGCTTATCGGTTGGGTAGATATTGAAGACGAGATCAAACCCGAAGCCCGGCATACCATCGACTTTTTGAAGGAGCGGGGTATTACCCCGGTTCTTCTCAGTGGCGATCGTGAGCATAAGTGCCGTGAGGTAGCCCTTGCACTGGGTATCAAGGAGGTTTACGCCGAAAAACGTCCAGACGAAAAACTGCAGATACTTGATGAACTCTCTGCAAAGCATAAAGTAGCCATGGTGGGCGATGGCATCAATGATGCACCGGCGCTTGCAAGGTCTTTTGTGGGTATCAGCATGAGCAATGCAACCCAGGTAGCAGTAAAATCGGCCGATGTAGTGCTGCTGAAAGGCAATCTTGAGCTGCTTACCCGTACCTTTGGGCTGGCGCGTATTACCCAGCGCACCATCAAGGAAAACCTGTTCTGGGCATTCTTTTATAATGTTATGGCCATTCCCCTGGCCGTGGTGGGGCTGCTTAGCCCCATGGTAGCAGCAGCTGCCATGGCCCTGTCGGATGTGGTGGTGGTAATGAATTCGCTAAGGCTCAAACGACGGAAGGTGAAAGCCTGATTGGGGTGCGTTGCATGGTCTTTAACCGGCATGCAACATCAAACCGATGGCTTAAAATACTGGTCCAGCTCTTCGCGCAAAGCTTTGGTTCTGATTACAATCAGCAATTGCCTCATATGCTTGAGCAAAGGGTCCGTGAGAACCACCGGAGGCTTCAGCTTACAGTTGGTTTCTACCCATTGAGAGGTAAATTCATCCTGGATGGCCACCAGTTCGCACAACAGATTAAAATCGTGCTGGCTCATGTGCGGCTTAAGGTAGTCATCCATGGTACGATGAGCCGGGTTTTCTATTCGCTTTTCATACTCGGCCTGTTTCAGCAACCAAAACTTTTCCAGATCAGGAACGTCTTTGACTTGAAGAGGGGCTTGCATATTTGCTTTATGTCAGAGGTTTAACTTGATTAAAATGGGTATACTCAGTTTCATCTCATGGGGGTGGTAAATATAGTAAAATTTGTACAATAAAGAAACTGCAAGCCACTATTCAGCCACCCGAGTAGCCGATTGCCCCCCCTTTGGCATGTAAATACCGCCAGGCCATATGACACCATCGCAGTGAGATTTACGAAATAACCGCTATATTTACAACCGTAAGGAGCTGCAGGATGATTTTGGGCTGGATTGGGTAGCCTGTCCCGAGCAATGCGGGAATTGCGGGGCAAGGTTTTATGATGCGCAGATAGGGAGGTGGCATAGTCTGATTTTTACAGTTCTGGCAGTTACTTTTAATAATGCCCTTTTGCGGAGAGAATGTAAACTATATCATCAGCAACCTCATAAATTAGCCTGTGTTCTTTATTAATTCTTCGTGACCACATTCCCGAAAGCTCATATTTCAAGGGTTCAGGTTTTCCTGTTCCGGCAAAAGGTTGGTGTTCCAGTTCTTCCAGTAAAGTAAACAGTTTTTTGAGAACACCTTTATTGCCCGTTTTTTTGTGATAGTCAATATCTTCTTTTGCCTTATCTGTAAAGTCAAGATGGTACTCCATTTTATACTCCCAGAAATTCTTTCAGGTTTTCCTTTTTTATCCTTGTAACCTTTCTGTCTTTGGCTTGTTGTCTGCTTTCCAGTACTTTCTTAACAAATTCTGCATTGTATTTTTTATCCCCAGGTATTTCAAACTCTATCTTAAGTGCCTGAAGAAAAGCTTTTAGAGCTTTCGATTCTGCATCCGTTTTTGGGTGTGCAATATATATGTCTTTTGTTTTCATAAGTTGATTATGCTTTCAGGAATAACTCTTGAACTTATCAAAATTACAAATTATTTCATCATCTGAAAAAATGCCATTCAGTTAAAAGTGTTCAATTAAAAGGAAAAAGGTGTATTTTTGGGCGTTATACGTTCTTTGAACACCCTGTTTTTGAGCAGGTAATGCCGGCGGGGGACATGATTTTTTTGGCGTAAACTGGGTAGCCTGTCCCGCGCAATGCGGGAATTGCGGCGCACGGTTTTATGATCCGCAAATTGCCAGCAGCCCAGATCTGCTTATTAAAATCCATCCCCCCCCTGCAAAAACCACCCGTTTCCGACAAATAGCCCCAACGGGGCGCAATCACCAGCACAGGGTGCAGCCCTGTGATGAAAATGGGATATTCTCCATTAAGCCCCAACGGGGCGCAATCCAGTTCCGAAACAGATGCCTCAGTCCCTGGCATAAAACTACTACACCCCGGGTTGATGATTATGCCCCGTTGGGGTTGTACCACTGCACAATACATGTTCCCGTAGTTGGCAGAAGAGCACTCCCCGAATAGGGTGTTAAGGATGTGTCTGTCATCCACACCACATGCGCCTGCCTGGTTTTAACTTCCCTGATATAGGCACCAAGAATTACAAGCAGTAGGGTTTTTAAAAGTGAATGATTTGAAAAATCATTAACTTTGTACCTAAAGTGGTACACAACTTAAGCCTGACAAAATGAAAATTATAACAAGCCGCGAATTCCGTGACCATCAGAAGAAATATTTTGAAATGGTTGATAATAATGAACAGGTTATCGTTAAGCGAAAAAATCGTGCTTATAAACTTGTTCCGGTAAGTGATGATGATATGCTTGTAGATATACCAAAAGAATTTAGATGCGATCCTTATGAAATCAGCCCGAGTGGCGATATATTTTGGGCCGATAAACGAAATATAGAAAAAGTAAAAAAAGCGATTAAGGATAAAGAAGTTGCATTGCGCCTGAGCTCGAAAGATGAAATTAAAAAACTTCTTGATAATCTGTAAACATGTATGCACTTGACATAACAGTCCGGGCGAAAACAGATATCGCTTCCCTGAAAAAGTATGGAGGAAAAGCGATAACCCAAAAAATAGAAAAACTCCTACAGGAACTCATTGAGCATCCAAAAACCGGGACAGGTCAAGTAGAACAGCTTAAAGGCAGCATGCATGGTAAATGGTCAAGAAGAATAGACAAGAAGAACCGTTTAGTATATTCCATTGATGATATTACAGTTACCGTAGAAGTAATATCAGCCAAAGGTCATTATGGAGACAAATAAGCCTGTGTGCCGCCAAGAGCTTTGTTGATCCACTTAAAAGCGGTTAATACAAATAAACATTGTTGTATTTCTGGGCATAATACGATCTTTGAGTACCCTGTTTTGGAGCAGTTAATGCTGGTGGGATTCACGATTTTTTTGGTGTAAACTGGGTAGCCTGTCCCGCGCAATGCGGGAATTACGTCGCAATGTTTTACAACCCGCAGATTGCCAGCAGCCCAGATCTGCTTAATAAAATCCATACCCCCCTGCAAAAACCACCCGTTTCCGACAAATAGCCCCAACGGGGCGCAATCACCAGCACGGGGTGCAGCCCTGTGATGAAAATGTGATATTCACCATCAAGCGCCAACGGGGCGCAATCCAGATCCTAAATATATGAAACAAGCACCCCAGGCAGATGGGAGAGAGGCAGTGAATAAAAACACCAAAGGGCTGCAAGTGCAGCCCTTTGTAATTTGAGTTCCTGAATGCGTTGGGATTTTTGTTTTCTGAACCTGTATCCTTTATCCATTCATAGAAAGAAGGAACTCTTCATTGGTTTTCGTATGTCTTATTTTGCCCAGCAGAAACTCCATGGCTTCGATGGGGTTCATATCTGCTATAAATTTACGCAAAATCCACACACGGTTCATCATATCTTTATCCATAAGCAGGTCTTCGCGGCGTGTGCCTGAAGCTACAATATCGATGGAGGGGAAGATACGTTTGTTGGAGAGGCGGCGGTCGAGCTGAAGCTCCATGTTACCGGTACCTTTAAATTCTTCAAAGATCACCTCATCCATTTTGGAGCCGGTATCGATCAATGCGGTAGCAATGATGGAGAGCGAACCTCCATTTTCGATATTCCGCGCAGCACCAAAGAAGCGCTTGGGTTTGTGCAGTGCATTGGCATCTACACCACCCGAGAGTACTTTGCCCGATGCAGGAGCTACTGTATTGAAAGCACGTGCCAGGCGGGTAATGGAGTCGAGCAGAATTACCACATCGTGGCCACATTCTACCATCCGTTTGGCTTTCTCCAGCACAATGTTGGCAACTTTTACGTGGCGTTCGGCAGGCTCATCGAAGGTAGAGGAGATCACTTCTGCCTTTACGTTGCGGGCCATCTCGGTTACCTCTTCGGGGCGCTCATCAACAAGCAACACAATAAGGAATACCTCGGGGTGGTTGGCGGCAATTGCATTGGCCACATCCTGAAGCAGGATGGTTTTACCGGTTTTGGGTTGTGCCACAATCAAACCCCGCTGTCCTTTGCCAATGGGGGCAAACATATCGATGATGCGGGTGGAGAGATTGTTCTGGGCATGACCTGTAAGCTGGAATTTCTCCTGTGGAAACAGGGGTGTGAGAAAATCGAACGGTACACGATCGCGCACCTCGGCGGGGTTGCGTCCGTTGATTTTTTCAACTTTGATAAGCGGGAAGTATTTTTCGTTCTCTTTGGGAGGGCGGATACCGCCTTCTACAGTGTCGCCGGTTTTTAAGCCAAAGAGTTTAATCTGGCTTTGCGATACGTAAATATCGTCGGGCGAATTCAGGTAGTTGTAATCAGAAGATCTGAGGAAGCCATAGCCATCGGGCATGATCTCCAGCACCCCTTCAGCGCTGATTATTCCATCGAATTCGTAAACAGGCTCTGATTTGCGGTCGGTGCGTTTGTAGTCTTTATTGTAATTGCCAGGCTCCACTTCGGGCAGTCTTTGTTGTTGCTGCCGTTCGGTATTTGGCTGGTTCTGTTGCTGGGGTTGTTGCTGTGCCGGACCTTGCTGCTGGTTTTGTTGCCCCTGTTGGGGGTTGTTTTGCTGTTGCCCCTGTTGCGGATTGTTGCGTTTAAAATTCTGCTGATGGGGATGGGGGCGACGCTCGCGGTTTTGGTCAAAGCGCCTTTCCTGCTGCTGATCGCGGGTTTTGGGAGCATTCTCCGTAGTATTCTCCCTGCCATCTTTGGCGTCGGCAGAAGCTTTGGGCGTATCTTCTTTTTTTTCTCCCTGCACCGTGGCAGGGGCTTTTGTTTCATTGTCATTTGCGCCGGGGCGGGGAGTAGCAAGGTTTTGCGATCTGTCCCTGCGCATATCTGCAGGCTCTGCTTTCTGAGTACTTTGAGGCCTGTCAGCATTTTTCTGCTCCGATTTCTCCCCAGATCTTTCTGAAGTCCTTTCAGCAGCCGGCCTCTCGGCAGGTCTTTCGGCAGGTTTGTCTGAAGGTCTTTCTGTCGATGTTTCTGCAGGTTTTTCGGCAGATTTCTCTGCTGGCCTTGGAGCTGGCCTTTCGCTATTTCTTTCAGCCGATCTTTCAGAATCTGGCTTGGTAATGGGCGCAGCTTTTGGGTTTTCCTTTTTGTTTTCAGCGGTTTTGCCCTCAGAAGAACCCTGGCCCGGAATTCGCTTACGCGGGCGGCCTGGCTTTCTTTTTGACTTTTTCTCTTCTTCAAGCATCTCTTCTGTCGGGTTCATGGCCTGGGCATCCAGAATCTTGTATACCAGCTCTTCCTTTTTGGTAGAGTCGGCTTTTTTGATATTCATAGATTTGGCAATTTCTTTTAACTCGGGCAGAAGCTTGTTGTCGAGCTCTTCTTTCTTAAACATGAATGGTGTGGGTTAATAAGATAAATTGGAAACTAATAAGACGTCGTTTGAACTGACTTTTTCATCCTGGCCAGCCCGGACACTAGCACAAAATACCTCGTACAACCATGTGTTGATGGCCTGATGGAAGGTTTAGGAAAACGGGCTATGGGTTATGAGCGACGAAAAATCTTAGAAATCTTAAGAGGAATTGATGTGCAAATATAATGATAATCGGTCAAATGCAAAAAAAAGAATATCTCAAGGCAATTTTCTTTCGCGGCTTTAACATTTTTCTTCGCTCGCCCGATGTGCAATCTCAATGTATAAATTTGGGTGGATACCCCCATGCCAATAGTTTTTTGATGATCCGGCAGCAAAATTATTTCTAATTTTACTTCATAAAAAACTCATCATTGCTAACCTTATTCTGATCCTTATGTTACAACGCATTCAGTCTTTTTATCTTTTTCTGGTAGTGGTTTTTACTCTTTTGTTCATATTTCTACCCCTTGCAACTCTGGAAGTAGGGTCGACCCTTTACAAGGTTAAGCCCTGGGGGATTTCTCCCGGAGCTGGTGCCGAAGGTTGGGAGTACAATGGGTTGCTGGGGATAGTAAGCCTGATCTCAGCATTTGTTGTAATTGTGGCAAGCGTCTTTACTACCTTTCAATACAAAAACAGGCCCTTCCAGATCAAGCTTGGCAAACTCAATATCCTTATCAATGTAATGCTGGTGGTCAGCGTATTGTTTTACCTGGATTCTATCCGAAACCTTGTGCAGAGTGGCTTCTCCTTCGGGGTAGGTGTAATATTTCCCTTGCTATCCATGTTGCTGATCCTGATGGCCAACAGGGCAATCAAGAAGGATGAAGAGCTGGTTCGTTCGGCCGACCGTTTGCGCTAGGATCAGGTTTCTGTAGATCGACAAGGCGCTTGGCGATATAGTCTGAGTTGAACAACCCCAGTGCTCCCATGTATTTCAGTTTGAATTTCACAAACTGTCCAACCTTGTATTTTTTGGGGTTCTTACCCAGGTCCAGAACCAGAATATCTGAACTGGCGCCTGCAATGGTTATGGAGGAGTCGAAGGGGATAAGGAAGTCGGGCGAGATATCCAGCAGTCCAATGTCGAGCAATGCCCTCCAGGAGGTTTTTCCATAATCTTCCGGATCAATTTCGTACAACTCTCCAGAGGGGTTTTCTGCAAGCTGTCCTTCGGGTACAACGGGCTTCTCCAGCAGTTCAATGATTTCGGCATACAGGGTTATTACATCATCTTTCATCCCCTTGATGGGTTTGCCTGTAACCAGGTTGTTGCCAAAATACAGGGTTTCGCCCACCCTGAAGTGGTTTATCCCTTTGGGTAACTGCTTTTTGAGGATCATGGGCAAGGTTACCGAAGATCCGCCTGAAATCCATTTGATCTTTCTGTTGAATTTGAGTTCAATGATTTGTTTATAGAGGCTCAGCTGCACCAGTTTATCGTGGGAAGGCATTACACCGTACAAACAATTGAAGTTGGTTCCAAAGCCAACTACCTCGATATTGGGCAGCTCAAAAACACTTTCATAAAAGTTTACCAGGTTCTCGCCGAGCACTCCCTCGCGCAAATCGCCCATCTCAATCATAATGATTACGCGGTGCACCTTGTTTTGCAATCCTGCTTCCTTTGAAATCAATTGAAGGGTTTCAAGGTCGGAGTTGAAGCTCACATCGGCATATTTTACTATGGTGCGCAGGCTTTTGCGCGGAGGTGGCTTGATGTATACGGTAGTGACCTCAGGGTTTATTTTTTTGATCTTCTTCAGGTTGCTGATACGGGAGTCCAGCAATTCGCGGGCTCCCATATCAATCAACTCTTTGAGGTATAGTTCATTGCCGCACAAAAGCTTGCTTACAATACCCCACTCAATGTTTTCCTTGTCAAAGAAATTCTTCAGAAATTCGAAGTTGTGTCTTAGTTTTTTGCTGCTGATGGTTATTTCTGCCATGGCATTCTTTAATTAGCGATTGAGTCTCATTTCCAGATATTTGCTTGTAAAACCAAGCTTTTCGTAAAGGAATCGTGCGGGATTTTCGGGTTCAACATGTAGCTTAATGCTTCCCTGGGCTTTATCGAAGGTTTTAAGCATCAGTTGTTTGCCCAGTCCCTGGCCTCTGAAATCCTTGTGTACTGCAATATATACGAGAATATTTTCGGGGATATATCCTGTCATTCCTGTTTTGTTGATGATGACGGCGCCTGCAATTTTACCGTTTTCGGTGGCAGTGAGTACGAAACCGCCAAATTTTTCCTTGTCGTCAAGAGCAAAGTTGATGCAACGCATTATGGCGTCATACTCATCCCCAAACTCATCAAGATGTTGGAACAGAAAGTCTGCAATTTCTTTTTTTTGTTGTTCGTTGGCCAGTTGGGCCGGTGTGTAAAAAGTGTAATCCATGGTAATTATTTTAAAGAATTGTCCGGCACACTATTGTGCAGGCTATTAAGAAGGAAAAAACTTACCAGGGAGGCACTGATGCCAAATATATTGGCATCCAGCTCCAAAGGTAGGTTTAAATCCAGAATAATCAATACGATGGTTGTGCTGCCACCCACCAGCATGGACCAGAATGCAGCTACCGAACTGGCCTTCTTCCAGAATAATGCTGCCAGTACGGGCACAAACAGACCGGAAACCATAAAGGCATAGGAGTAAAGCATCAGTTGCAGTACGTTGGGCATCACCGAAGCCAGCATCAGAGCCAGGGTACCTAATACCAGGGTGAAGCCCTGGGAAACCAGCAGAAAACTTTTCCTTCCTTTGGGCATTTGAAACCATTTGCCAAAAATATCGGTAAGGAAATTTCCTGAAGAGGCCATCAGGCAGCTGTCGGCAGTAGACATTATGGCTGAAAAATATGCTGCCATCATCAACCCCATGAGCCCCACGGGCAATACTGTACGCAAAAGCAAAGGCAATCCCTGTTCGGCACTAATGTCGGCTGCCGAACCAAAGCCAATATATGCAAACATGCCCTGTTCAATGGCTACACGTGCAAACAGCCCCAGCAAAACTCCCATGAAAGCCATTACAGGCCATTCGAATAATCCGGCAATGTACCATGCTTTTTGAGCCTGTTTCTGATCGCGTGAAGCGTAAATACGCTGGTAGAGCGTCATCCCTACAAACCAGATAGGGATGATGGTTACACTCCAGTTTACAATCTGCTGCCAGCTAATATTTAACATGCTGAAGAATTCAGAAGGGAGTACTTCGCGGATGCCCGCCATACCACCTACCGCCATATAGGAAATGGGAATGCCAATAAATATCAATCCCGACATCAATATAATCCATTGTATGGTGTCGGTATAAATAACAGCTTTGATACCTCCCATCGCGGTATATACAATTACAATGATACCCATGATGATAAGTGCTGTATTGCGTTCGAGCATGGGAGTAAATGTAGCTTCGGCAAGAATGGCTCCCGCAAGTATTTGTGAGCTGGTAAATCCAAGGTACCCGATTCCTGATATAATACCTGCCAGCAATGCTACCCTGGGTGTGTAAAAATGGCCCAGCAGCTGGGGGAATGTATAAAACTTCTTGAATTTTTCGATGGCTTTTACCCGGGGTATGAGCAGAACGGCACTCAGCCATGCGCCTACTAAGCCGGTAAAGAGCATCCAGGAGCCGGCAAGTCCCATTATAAAACCCAATCCTCCGAGACCAATGGAAAAACCACCCCCCACATCTGTAGCCACCACCGACAGGCCAATATGCCAGCTGCCAATCTTTCGGCCTCCCACATAGTAATCATCTACTCCTTTATTCTTCAGCAGGAACCAGATTCCGATCCCGATAATAGCCATCATGTAAAGAGTAAAAACTAATATGTCTAAAAAATGCATTAAAGAGTAAGGTTCTTGTTTTGGTTCTGCAAAGATAGGCATTTTTTGGGGAAGGGGGGGGGGAAGGCTTAGGGTTTCAAAATCAGTTGTTTGCATTGGGGGTAAAGGGCTGTAGAAAATAAAAACTTTGTGCTAAGTTTGCAGTTTGAAAAACAATGGTTCATGACATGATCTTTCCATGGGGAAACAACAGGCGTTTTCATTCTCTTGCCGACCAATACAAGCAGCGCTATGGAAGTCGCTTGCAGAAAGTGAGCGTTCACGCCGGTTTTACCTGCCCCAATCGCGATGGGCGCGTAGGAACCGGTGGATGTACCTTTTGCAACAACAGTGGGTTTAGCCCCTCCTACTGCCACCAGGGGGATAGCATAACCCTGCAGCTTGACAAAGGATTGGCCTTTCTGGGGAAACGATACCCCAGGGCCAGGTTATTTGTAGCCTATTTTCAGGCCTATTCCAATACGTATGCAGACCTTGATGTGTTGCAAAAACGCTATGAAGAAGCCCTTAACCATCCTCAGATTTCAGGCCTCTCGGTGGGTACCCGGCCCGATTGTGTAAATGCTCAGATACTTGATATGCTGGCTGACCTGGCTCAAAAGCATATTGTTTCCGTAGAATACGGCGTTGAATCGTGCTACGAAGACACATTGATAAAGGTGAACCGCGGACATACTTTTCAGGACTCGGTAAGAGCCATCAAAGAAACAGCTGCACGGGGTTTGCACACGGGTATACACCTCATTATGGGTCTGCCGGGCGATACGCCCGAGCGACTACTTGGCCAGAGTGAGATCATTTCGGCATTACCCATCAATTCTGTGAAATTTCATCAGTTGCAGATCGTAAAAGATACAGCCATGGCAAAGGAGTATGAAAAGGATCCGCAACAGTTTAGTTTTTTTGAACCCGATGAATATATTGAGCTGATGGTGCAATTTCTTGAAAAAATGAATCCGGCCATTGCCATTGAACGATTTGCCGGAGAAGTGCCCCCGCAATTCAATCTGAGGCAATCCTGGCAGGGGTTGCGGGCCGATCAGATGATAATCAGGCTCGAAAAGCGTTTGCAGGAACTCAACACCTGGCAGGGCAGAACCTATACACCACTATGAGGTGTTAAATTAACATAAAACACCAATGGGCTGATTTCTTTTCGATAAAACGCGATCAGAGCCCGACCGGATGCATTGGCATTTTCATGCTATTCGCCGAAAATCTTTATTTTTGGCTTCTTTTTCATCACCCTTCAATCAAGTATTCACAAAAAGAGGAGTTTTCCTGTTTTAATTACTACCAAGTTTATGACTGAACAGAGATCAGGTTTTGTGGCAGGCATGCTGGGCGCCATAGAGCGTGTGGGGAATAAACTGCCCCACCCCGGGGCCTTGTTTGCCTATTTTGCTTTTGGGATCATTATCCTGAGTGGTATAGTATCGCTTTTTGGTGTTACGGCTGTTCACCCAGGTACCGGACAAACCATTGAGGTTTTTAATCTTTTCAGCCGGGAGGGATTGCACATGATCATGACCGGTATGGTAACCAATTTCACCTCCTTCGCCCCCCTGGGTACTGTGTTGGTGGCTTTGCTGGGGATTGGTATTGCAGAAGCCAGCGGGCTGATGTCAACCGGATTGCGGTTGCTTGTAATATCGGCACCCAAAAAGCTGCTTACCTTCGCCATCGTTTTTGCCGGCATCTTATCCAACACTGCCAGTGAAGTAGGCTATGTTGTATTGGTTCCGCTGGGCGGAATGATTTTTCTGGCGGTGGGCCGACATCCCATAGCAGGTATTGCTGCTGCTTTTGCAGGGGTTTCGGGGGGCTATTCGGCCAACCTGCTCCTGGGCACCATCGATCCGTTGCTGGCTGGCCTTTCAGAAGAAGCCGCACAGATCGTTGACCCTACCTACACGGTAAATCCGGCAGCAAACTACTATTTTATGTTTGTTTCAACTTTTTTTATCGCCACCATTGGCACATGGGTTACAGAAAAGATTATTGTACCCAGACTTGGGTTGTACAGGGGCGATGCCAAACCTGAAGAGATAAAAAAGCTGGACGAGAGCGAAAAGCGTGGGTTGAAGTTTACCCTCATTGCCTTTTTGATCCTTGTTACCCTTATCGCATGGAGCATGGTGCCCATCGACAGGGGTATCTGGGCCAGTATTCCTGGCACCGGTTTTATGCGGGATCCTGTTACGGGTGGGTTGCTCAGGTCGCCCTTCATGAGTGGTATCGTAGCACTCATATTCCTGATTGCAGGGATCCTGGGTGTTGTGTACGGCATTGGAGCCCGCACACTCAAAAGCAGTACCGATGTTATATTAGGAATGGGTAAATCCATGTCTACACTAGGTACCTATATTGTGCTTGTGTTTTTTGCTGCACAGTTTGTGGCTTATTTCAACTGGACCAACCTGGGGCTGATCTTTGCCATCAAAGGAGCTAACTTTATTGGTTCGCTGGGCCTGGGACGTATACCGCTTATGGTAGCCCTGGTATTGATCTCAGCATTGATCAACCTGGTTGTGGGAAGCGCAAGCGCCAAATGGGCCATCCTGGCACCCGTTTTTATTCCCATGTTTATGCTTTTGGGATATTCGCCCGAATTTACCCAATTGGCTTACCGGGTAGGCGACAGCGTAACCAACGTAATTGCACCCATGATGAGCTATTTTGCCATGATTGTGGCATTCTTTGAGAAATATGACAAGAAGGCGGGTATTGGTACCATTATCGCTACCATGCTGCCCTACACCTTCATTTTCCTTGCCGCCTGGCTGCTATTGCTGATCTTCTGGATAGCGATGGGTATTCCCATCGGACCCGGAGCTCCTCTGTTCTACGAACTGTAAGGAAATTTAAAGGATCATCAGAATAAGAACAGGCCCTGCCAGCAAAACAATTGCTGGCAGGGCTTTTTTTGTTAGGGTTGCTATGCTGTGCCGGCATAAACTCAGAATTTTTGTTTCGCTTCTGTATGCTGATATGGTTCTACAATCGCTTTTCCTTTATGCTTTGTTTGTAGCTTGAAATTTATTGCTAAATTTACGCCTTTGAAAGATCAAAGCATTGTTTACCCTGTTTAAACCCTAAAAGGTCTCCACTGACATGTTCTCCGTTCTGGTACCCACAGACTACACCCCCAAAACCTTGCAAGCCCTGGAGCTTGCAGCAGGCCTGGTGAAGGAAAAAGGAGGCGTAATCCATCTTTTGCATGTTATAGACAATGGGCCTGAGTTGCAGCAAGAGGTTGTGGTAAGTGCCCGGGAAGCTCTTTTTGAATATACCCGGCACCATCAGGTAGAGCTGGGTGTTACCATCATTCCTCATATTGTAAGTGGGTATATCTTTACATCCATTGGTGATATGGCCTCACGCCTGGGGGTTGAACTTATTATTATGGGTGTGCATGGGGTACACGGCATTCAGTTTATCATCGGAAGCTTTGCTGTTAGGGTAATACTGGGCAGTGTAGTGCCTGTACTGCTTATAAGTGGCGATACCCCCTCGCAGCAATTCCGCAATATTGTGCTGCCCTACGATACCGAAGCAAGGATGGAGTTTCTGCTTGAAAGTACAATTGCCTTTGCCCGCCGACACAACAGTACCATCCATTTGTATGCTGTGCTCTCACAATTGTCTTTCTTTAGCAAACGACGTGTTCGCAACCGGATCAAAAAAGCAGTGAAACTGATCCGTAAGTCGGGTTTGAATTGCCAGAGTGTGATCATGGAAGGTGATGCTCAAAACCTCAGCAGTGGAGTATTGCAATATGCGGGTAGCATAAACGCCGAACTTATTGCCCTTACCATGCAAAATCAGAATGGCAGCAGCGAGTATCTGGTGGGCAAAACGGCCAGCCAGCTGGTGGAGCAATCCAAAATCCCCCTCTACATCGTAAACCCGCTGAAAAGGTAGAACAGGTTTTTTCTCTTTGCTTTTTATCTCAGGGGTGTTTTGCTATTTTTGCACTATGCACAAAACCTCTCAACCTTCCCGGCAAACCATGGATGAAAACTTCAAAGTATGTGTGTATTGCTCATCAAGCAATGCTCTTGAAAAGAACTATTACGATCAGGCCCGTTTGCTGGGGCGAACCATAGCGCAAGAGGGCTGGAGCCTGGTGTATGGAGGAACCCACATCGGGCTTATGGGAGAAGTAGCCAACACTGCTTTGGAGGGTAAAGCCGGTGTAATTGGTGTAATTCCGCAACACATACATAACAGGGGCCTGGGCCATTCTGGCTGTACCCAACTGATCGTTACACCCGATATGAGTGAAAGGAAAAAGACCATGATCGGGCTTGGAGATGCATTTATTGCCCTGCCCGGAGGCTTTGGCACATTGGAAGAGGTGGTAGAAGTGATAACCCTGAAGCAATTGCAGCTCCTCAATAAACCCATCGTTTTTTTAAACACCCAAGGTTTCTACAACGGCCTTGGAAATTTCTTCGAAAGCTTTTTTCATAAAGGGTTTACTGCTGAAAAATTCAGGCAGTTGTACTTCATGGCTGATGACATTGCTCAGGCGGTAGATTATATCCGGAGCTATCAACCCCTGAACCTTACCGACAAGTGGTCGGCATAAAAGAATACCTCCCATTAAAAGCGGATGGATTGCCTCTGGTAAAACCTGGAGTTGAAAAAACTTATTCCGGAGTTTCATCAATAGGGTTTTTTTAACTACTTTTCAAGAGAATTTGGAGACTTTTTTTGTTTTCCTTCAGAATCCCAATGTTGATCAACGGATCGTGCTTTGTTGCAAATGAATTTCAGATCGAGCAGGCTAAAGGGCACACAGGTTAATGCCCTTTGTAACCCAAAAAGAAAGAGCTATGAATACAACACGAAACAAAATCCTGGTTGCCATCGACTTTGAGGAGCAGTCTTTAAATGCTCTGGAGCATTCTTATGAGTTGGCGCGTCTTTTTGATGCTGAGCTGGTGTTGCTTTATGTAATAGAGGTGGCTAATGTTTTCGGAAAACTCCGATCGCCCGACGATTATGTGAAAAAGGTTATCGAAGAGGCACGGGAGAAGTTCGATGAGCTTGAAAAGCTTGCCAGTACCGCAAAGGAGGGAGGTTCTGTAAAAACTACCGTACTCATTGAAAAGGGTAAACCTTACGAAAAGATCATTGAAACCGCCCGCGATTACGAAGTGCTGATGATAGTTATGGGAAAGAACAGTGTATCCTCTGCAGGCAAATCCCATAAATTTATCGGAAACAATACCATGAGCGTAGTGCGCGATGCGCATTGTCCTGTTATTACCATTATGGATAAAACCGCATCGCCTGGCAAGTATACCCGTATTTTGCTTCCTCTCGATTTTACGCAACAAACCAAGAAGCAGGTACAAAAGGCAATAGAATTCGGAGGGTACTTCGGTGCACGGATTTTTGTATTGTCGGTGGTTACCGGCGATAATAAAGTAACCAAACTACTCAAACAGGTGCAAATCAACCAGGTAAAGAATGCCATACAGAAGCACGGAATACAATGCGAAACAGAAATGATCTATGAAAAAGACGGGGTGGTAGCCGATATTGCACTGCAGTATTGCCAGACAATAAAGGCCGATCTCATCATTATCATGACCCAGCAGAAAAAGAGTTTTGTAAACTACTATGTGGGTTCTACGGCGCAGGAAATCATCAACTCTTCCCACACCCCTGTGCTGAGTATCATTCCGACAGCTGAGTTTAAACCTGGTGTTGTTACTTCCATGGTAGATCCGTTGGGGCTGATGAAGAAAAATCGGGAGGAGCCCGAAGACTGATACTGAGCGGAATCGCATCTGCCGGGGTTTCTTTTTGTTTGTTTTGCTTTCTGTTGTTGTCCGAATTGTTATATTTTTGTGGCCGTTATTCCGGCAGCATTTGTTCTTAAATCTTTCAAAACTCCCTGATTATGACCCTTACGGAAAGAGATACCATACTTGTTCCCACTGATTTTACTCCGGTGGCAGATTGTGCAATCGACCATGCCCTGGAGATAGCCAAACTATTCAACCATAAAATCTGTCTGTTGCATATTGTGGCTAAAAAAAGTACCCAGGCCCAAAAAGATTCTGTGCTTGCAAGGCTTCAGAAAATTGCAACTGCCTACCAGGAAAGATCTGGTATTCAAATTGTTTACCGTGTTGAGGAGGGTAGTATTTTTGATGAAATAAGCCTTACCGCCAGCAAAATCAGTGCAGAGTTCATCGTAATGGGGATCCACGGAAAACAAGGGCTGCAGCATATTACCGGCAGCTTTGCATATAAAGTGATCTGCAGTTCGAAAGTGCCGGTAATGGTGGTAAAGAAAAAGCATCATCATGTGGGATACAACAATATCGTAGTGCCCGTTGATTTTACATTCGAGAGCACCCAGAAGGTGAACAAAGCCATCAAGTTTGCCAAATACTTCGATTCGGTGGTCCATATCATTGGCATCATCCGCTCCAGGAGCAGTGTTTTTAAAATTGAAAAGGAAGCTTTGCTTAAAAACATCACCGACTACGTAAGCAATGCCGGGGTAAAGGTTCATGCAGAAGTGCTTATTAAACCAGGTGCCGATATCCACGATGAGGTACTGGAATATGCCACCGGCATCGATGCAGATCTGATCATGATTGTTGCGGAGAAAAGCGGAAAGTTTTCTGAAGTACTCGGACGCAATGATGCAGAGCAAATTATCGACAAGGCCGATATTCCTGTTTTAACAGTAATCCCTAACCTGGAGTATGATGACGACGATGATGATTCCCTGTTGAGCTCTTTCATCGATCCTCTTGGCCTGATAGATAAACCCTGACAGAACTCCTGCTTACCCTTTCACTTTTTTGCTATGATCTCTTTTGAAAACACAGAAGTAGCGTTTTCCGACAAAACTACTTCGCAATTGCGCAAAGCGTACTGGATGTTCTGGCTTGTAAAAAATCCCTGGCTGGTAAAACTGGGCTCTCATCTGCTGCGCATTGCCAATGCCATCAGGTTTCCGCTGCGCTGGGTATTAGGCCCCACTGTCTTTGCCCATTTTTGTGCGGGCGAAACTCTTGAGCAGTGCCAGGAAACAGTAAATAAACTTTCCGTACGCAATGTAAAGGGAGTGCTGGATTATGCCGCCGAAGGAGTGGAAAAGGAGCAGGAATTCGAGGAAGCAACCCAGCGTATCCTGGCTACTATACAACAAGCACAGGAATCAGAGGAAATTGCCTTCGCGGTATTTAAGTTTACCGGCATTGCCCGCTTTGCTATTCTTGAGAAAGTGAGTGCCGATGCTACTTTAACTCCCGCTGAGGAGGCAGAGTTCCTCAGAGTAAAGCAAAGAGCCCTGCGTATCTGTGAGGCTGCCCGGCAGGCAGGTGTACCCGTAATGATAGATGCAGAAGAGAGCTGGATACAAAAGGCAGTTGATGAACTGGTGGAAGAGTTCATGCAGGAATTTAACACAAAGATCCCCGTGGTATATCATACCCTGCAAATGTACAGGGTTGATAAGCTCTACGATCTGAAAAGAATTGCCAGCAATGGAAAGGAAAAGGGGTACTTCCCGGGGTTTAAGCTTGTAAGGGGGGCTTACATGGAAAAGGAGAGAGAGCGTGCCGCCCGTTTGAACTATGCCTCGCCCATCCACCCCGACAAGCATGCCACAGATCAGGCTTTCGATGAGGGGGTGAAATTTTGCCTTGAGAACATCTGGAACCTGGGTCTTGTGGTTGGAACCCACAACGAAAAAAGCTGCCAGGAAGCTATGTATCTGATGGATGTGGCAGAGCTGGATCGTGCCTTGCCTGGGATTTACTTCTCACAATTACTGGGCATGAGCGACCATATCAGTTTCAATATGGCCGGACAAGGCTACAATGTGGCCAAATATCTTCCCTATGGTCCATTGCGTTTGGTGATGCCTTATCTTATCAGGCGCGCCGAAGAGAACACCTCTGTGGCCGGCCAGACCGGAAGAGAGTTGTTTCTGTTGAAAAAAGAACTCAAACGGAGAAAACTGGCAAGAGCCTGATCTTAGTTCTTCTCAAAAAGCGGGGACGTCAACCTGAAGAGCGCTGCCTTACAGCTTCAAAAGTCATTATAGCTGCCGATGCAGATACATTAAGGGAGTCGATACTGCCCAGCATGGGTATTTTAAGCTTTTCATCGGCCCACTGGTACCATTGCTGAGATAAACCTTGCGATTCAGTACCGAAAACCATTGCAAGAGGTTGGTTGAGATTGGCATTGAAATAATAGTGATCGCTTTGTACTGAGGCAATCATGATGCGGATATTGTTTTGCTGGCACCATAGTCTGAATTCTTCGGGCTTGCATACCGCAATCTGTTGCGTAAAACAACACCCCAGGCTGGAACGGATTACGTTGGGGTTGAAAACATCGGTCAGTGGGTCGCAAATCACCACTGCATCGGCGGAGGCGGCATCGGCAGTTCTCAGTATGGCCCCCAGATTGCCCGGTTTTTCTACTCCCTCAAGTGCCAGTATCAACGGGTTGGCCTTTGGCTGAATAGCTGTAAGCTGCGTTGAGAAGAATGAAAAAGTCATCAAAACACCCTCGGAATCCTGCCTGTAGGCCATCTTGTTGTAAACAGCCCGACTTACCTGCCTGACTTTTCCATTGTATTTTTTTAAATCAACAGGGTATTCTGGCATGGGTGCGAAAAGCTCCGGACAATAAAATACCTCCAAAGGCTCATTGCCTGCCTTAAGAGCCAGTGAACACTCCCGGCGCCCTTCCACCACAAATACCTTTTGCTTTTTGCGCTCCTGCGCTTTCTGCTGCAACTTAACTACCTGCTTCACCAGGGTGTTTTGCAGGCTGCTGATAATGGTTTCTGACATATCGGGATGGGCTTGAAAATGGAATTGCAAAGGTATCAACTTTGTTGGTAATTCGATTTCATCACAAGGTCGGTTTTTGCCGCAGATATACCAGGCTGGCAGCACCATAGCAAATGGCAGCCGCATAGATCACGATCCTGAACCCAAACTCCACGGCAAGCAAAGTGGCCAGTGAACTTGCAATTACCGATAAACACCCGTTGATGCCCCAGGCCCAGGGTATATGTCCGGGAAAAGTTTGGTTGAGCCAGCTTATGCCCAGCGGAAAAGGCATCCCCATAAAGAAGCCGGGAATGGCTATCAAGGCAAGGGCAATGGCTACTTTCCAGGCAAATGGCAGACCGATGGTGAGGGTAAGCACTGGTGTAAGCAGGAAACCGTAGAGCAGCAGGATAAGAGATATGGCCACTACCGGCAAATAAAACCGATGGTTGCCTTTCATAAGCTTGCCCGACATCAGGCTGCCGGCTCCACTGGCTATGAGCATGGTGCCGATTACAGCAGTGATGGCATAAACCGGATGGCCAAAATACAATACGAAACGTTGAATGAAGATGATCTCCACAAACATATACCCTATGCCCAGTGCTCCGAAGTAAACCAATACCGGTATTTTGCCACCTCCCGTTTTTTTGAGCCTGAACAATGGAAGCAGAATCAGAAAAAAAGCCAGCAGTGTGCTTTGAAGCAGTGTAACCCAAAGGATCATATAGCCCAGCTCCAGAAAAGGAAGGTTTTCTACTCCGAAAAGGGTACGCAGACGAGGGAGGGTTTCTGCCCTCATAAACCGGCTGAAATAGGGTTTGTTGTCTGTGGCAGGGAAAAGGTAAAAGGGGTATTCTTTCAGCAGCTGAGCATAATCGTCAGCAAAGATCTTTCCCAGAATTTCCTCCAGATCCTGGTCTTCGAGGATGTTGTATACGGGCAACACCTCTCTGTCGGTACCCGGAAGAAATACAACATCGAAAAGCATTTCCTGGCAAAAATCAAGTATGTTTTGTTTTTGTTCCTGTTGCCATGGGTTTTTCTTTAGCAAAAAGGTCATTGTGCCCCAGCTTCTTACCACGGCCAGATGTTCGCCAGGGTTTTCTATCCCCTGGTTTTTAAGTGTTTCCATCAGGGTGATGGCCGTTTTGAGAGTGGTTCGCGCCGGGAAGTCGATCCAGGAGGTTATGCTGATGGCTCCCTGGGGTGAAAGCATCTTCCACATCTGACCAAAAGCCTCAAGGGTAAGTGCATATTCTTCGCGCAGGGCATGTATGCCGATAGATCCGCCAAAGCTTTCCTGGCGGGGCAGTATGATGGCATCATACTGACCTTGGGCATTCTGGTAAAGATACTGGCGTACATCAGAATACACAAGCCTGGCCTGTGGAGGCAGTTCTCTGGCATCCGTTGCAGCGTATAGCTCGTGGGCAATGAGGTTTTTTACGCCTGGGTTTTCTATCACTGCTACCACCTTGCTGGCACCATTGAAAAGCGCATGTGCCATACCGGGAGCTGTGCCCGCCCCGGCAATAAGCACCTTCTGTGGCTTAAGTGCTGCATAAAGCAGGTTTTCTGTTGTGTAATTGTAAATATGAGTTTGATCGGCAACCAGGCTATGCACAGATCCATAATAATCTGCATTGACAAAAACGCTGGGTTTTACCGGTACCTGGCCCGAAAAATTAAAACTCAGGGCGGGAGCGTAGCGCAGTGCGGGCGATTCGATCACCTCAATTACCCCATGAGTGCCCGGCTTGCGAACAATTAAGCGGGCCTCGGGCAAATTCTGTGTGCGGCTTAGCGATTTATACTGCGATACCGGCAGATGGGTCTGTTTCTGAAAGGAGAAAAGAGAGACAGCAAGTGCAGCCACGATCAAACCTGCCTGCAGCCATTTGCGGGTTGGGTGGTATGCCAGCACTGCCGGAGATACAGCCATCAGGGCAATGATGGAAAGCGCCCTTTCCGGAAAAAATCTGGCCAGCAGAAACAGCACCAGTAAGCCACCCAGCCCTGAGCCCAGCAGATTGGAGAAATAGCTTTTTCCTATGGCTCCCGGATACCTGATAAACAATATTCCTATTGCCAGGGCTCCTGAGAAAAATGGCAGAAAGAAAAGCAGGTATTGTACTGCCAATGTGAGGAATTGAGCTTTATCTACAAATAACAGGTAAGCATCAAAACGGATTGCAGGGTGCAGCGATCCCATAAAAACTGTAGCCATCATTATTGCCGTAATAGCCATCAGGGCGGGGATCAACCAGCTGTGGTTTCCAATGAGCCACGATCTGAAAAGAGCCAGGAAGGTGCCGCTGGCGCCAAAGCCCAGCATAGCAATAGAAATGACCATATAGGCAAAGTGATAGCCTTGCATATATGATATCAGCTGGATAAGGGTAAGCTGATAGGCAATAATCGCTGCAGAATGAATGCCCAGGGCCCAGAGGATGCGCCAGGGAAGCACGTTGCTTTCGAGCGGTTGGGTCATGGATCAGTTGGATGAGGAAGAGGTAAAGGGAACGAACCTTACAGGCATAAGGCTGCGCGAGGTAATCCGCCCATCCTTCTTTTCAATGAGCATGAGTTGTTGCACCCTGAAGGGCGAACCTACCGGTATGATCATACGGCCTCCGTCTTTGAGTTGCTCTATGAGCGGTGGGGGTATGTACTCTGCTGCTGCCGTTACAACAATGGCATCGAACGGACCATGCTCTTCCCAGCCATAGTATCCATCGGCAATTTTTACCGATACATTGGAGTAATGCCTTTCAAGAAGCTGGCGGGCTTGCAATCCCAGTGGTTCCACAATTTCAATGGTATACACATGGGCCACAATTTCGGCCAGAACGGCCGCCTGGTAGCCCGATCCGGTGCCAATCTCAAGCACCCTGAAATCGCTGCGGGGTTGAATAACCTCGGTCATAAAGGCCACAATATAGGGTTGAGAAATGGTTTGTCCCCAGCCAATAGGAAGCGGACGGTCATCGTAAGCAAAACGTTGCTGGTTGGAAGGTACATACAAATGACGGGGCACCCGGTTCATAGCTTCCAAAGTGGCCTGATGACGAATTCCCCTGCTGCGGATCTGGCTCTCCACCATCTCGGCACGCTGTCGCTGGTGGTTTTGCCCTGAAAGCAACAGGGGCAAAAGCAAAAGGAGAATAGCGAAAAATCGCTGTAAGATCGTAGTGTACATACTGTTGAGCATTGGATGATTGTAAGGCACTATTGCCTCAAACGACATCAGTAAACAAATATAAGAAAAGGGGGTTTAACAGACAAGCAGACCCCCCGGAAACGTTAAAAACACCCTGACGTTTGATTTAAGATGCGGGATTTTGTACTTTTCGACTGATTATCCCTGGGAGGCAGAGGATGTCTAATAAAAACCCCCATTCCCTTGCCTTCTGTTACTGATCTGATCCGGAGCCAGAAAAGCGCACGGATATATAAAAACCAGCTAACCCTGAACACTTACACTGTACTATTATGCAAGCTTTTTCTCTCTATAACCCAACCGAACCCAACCGAACAATTGCTGAATGGCCAATGAAATCAGGGTCGGCCTATTCAGGGCGGATGAATGTAATGGTTAAGGTACACACATTTTATTTAATGATGGTGTGTAGTCTGGTGCTCCTCCTTTGGGTTCCCGGAGTGGCGCATGCCCAGTTTGTTGCAGACAACGCTGCGTTTCTGCAGAGATTCGGCCAGCAGAAGGTCTATCTGCATACCGATAAAGAGCAGTATTTTGCAGGAGATCAGATTTGGTTCAAGGCATGGGTAGCACAAGCTCATACCCATAAACCCGATACTGTAGAAGATGCTCTTTATGTCGAATTGGTCCGAGACAACGGTGAGCTGCTGCGAAGGCGGATTATTCGAATCTCTGAGGGCATGGGAGAAGGGAGTATGCGCCTGCACGACTCGCTGCCTGAAGGAAACTATCGGATCAGAGCCTATACCCAATGGATGCTCAATTTTGACAGGGATTTTATCTTTATTCGAGATGTTTTTGTTTACAATCCTGAAAGCAAGAATTTTATCAGCAGAAGCCTGTTGCGTGAGAACCGCAGAAAGAACAAAGAGATGCGAGCCCTGGCCTCTCAGTACAATCTGAGTTTTTTCCCCGAAGGTGGTAAGATGCTTAATGGCTTGCCGGTAAGGGTGGGTTTTTTTGCTTCCAATTCCCTGGGAAAAGGTGTGACTGTTGATGGCGTTTTGCTCAACGAGCGCAACGATACCCTCGCAATCTTAAAAAGTGAAAACGGATATGGCGTTTTTGAGTTTACCCCCGAAGTATCTTCAAGGTACCAGGTCAGAGCTTCTTTGAACGGGTCGGGAGTACGACAGTTTCAGCCCGGCAGGATAGATCGCAGCGGACTATCGATTCGTGTTGACCGGCAGGAAGATGCACTTTCTTTACAGGTACGTGGTGCCGGGGCAACAACAAAAGACACATTGTTCCTGGTAGTGCATACCAGAGGAGTGATAGCCCGGTTTGAAAAAATTTCTTCTGAGAACCTGCCCTTTAATCTTCATATTCGCGACACTGATTTGCCTTCTGGTATATCGGCCGCCAGCCTTTTCGACAGCAGGGGACGCAACATCTCAGAACGGTTGTTTTTTGTTTTTCCATCCCAGACCGACACTCCCTCTGTTCTTCAAAAGCTGGAAAGAACCGGGCAGGCTGTCAGAGTGCAATTGAAGCTCCCTTTTGCACCCTCAGATACCCTTGGGGTGTCTTTATCTCTTACCGGTGCCAATACTGAGTTTGATCCTTTGGATCATACAGGGATGCATCATTTTCTGCTTCGTTCTGATCTGCCCTTTTCTTCTTATGCCCCTGTGGCGCTTATGCATAACCACGATGCCATGGACCAGCTGATGCTTTCGGCAGGATGGAAACGGTTTGAAATACAGAAAACAGGGCCTGGTCAGGAGCCGGATATACATTTTGTCAGGCACGAAGGATTTCCGGTTTTCGGAAGGATTGAACCCACAAGGCAATCGCGCGAGTTGGGGATGCTCGATTTTGAGGTCACCCTGCAATCGGGCGAAGAGGAAAGAATGAAAATATCCAAAGCCGACAGAGAAGGGAACTTCCGGTTTGAAGGGATGGACTTTGAAGGTGATTTTGAAGCGGAAATTACAGTGTTGGGTCTGCGAGGAAGCAATGCCAGCCTGGTGGAAGTTTTTCCGGATCAACTGGCTTACGAGCCCTTTAAACCCAACTATAATTTCAGGGCATTGCCACAGTCAAGGGGTAGTGCATGGCAACGGGTTACCCAACCCCGTTTTCCGACATCACAGCGCACTGTAAACCTGGGCGAGAACCTCCGTTATCATCATGGGTCGCCCGACCAGATCATTTACCTCAGGGAAACAGATATTCGTTTTTCATCCATGCGCGATGTTTTGTTGAGAGGTACTTCGGGAATTACCATCGACGGAAACCAGATTCTCATAAGAGGTATCTCCAGCCTGATGCTCAGCAATCAGCCTCTCCTGCTGGTGGATGGGCAGGAATACAGCAGCTTTCAATTTCTCAGCCTCTCTCCGCTGGAGATTTCCCATGTGGAAATTTACAAAGGTACAAGTGCTGCAATTTTCGGGTTGCGTGGTGCCAATGGTGTTATTGTGGCCCATTCGCGCCGGAGTAACCTGCCCATCAGGCACATTTTTAAGTATGTTTTAACAGGGTTTTATGTATCAGAAGCCTTTAGTAGGGATGTGGTGAACCCCAACGAAACTTTTCCTGAACATCCGAAATATGTGCGGACCCTTGCCTGGAAACCCTATCTGGAATGGGATGAACAGGGGATATCCTATCTGGAGATACCGGTAGATAAGTCCTACCACAGTTTACGCCTTGTTATTGAGGGGCTTAGCAAAGAGGGCAATATCCTTCATCTGGAGGAAATCATCAGAGATCCAGCAGAAAACTGAGAGTGTCTACACCATCGGCATAATCTGTGAGTGCCGGGTTCTGTGTCTGACCCGGCTTAACCAGCTGAACTCCCTCAACAACAAGGGGCATGGCTGTGGCAACACATTGTATGTTATCTTTTTCGGAAAAAAGGAAACCGGGTATTTCTTCTGGATGCTTGTAAGAGAAGTAGTTGAGTACTGCCAGGGGAGAGATAAGGGAGTGTTGTTTCCTTACCAGCAGAAACCCGGTATCGAAATGTGGTTCGTTGTTTACAAGCATAATGGCCTTCTGGTACTCGTAGTTGTTGTAATACTTGTGATGATCTCTCAGGTGTTGCCAGCTTTGCATAGCATGGAGCAGGGGCAGGGGGTCCCAGCCATCAGGCACCAGCAGAGCTGATACGCTGCGGCATCCCATTCCAAAATAAGAGAAAATATCGTGGCAAAGTCCCGACAGCTCGTGCTGGGTTTCCTGTCCTGACAGCACGGCAATACTGTTTCGGTTTTTTCGTATAATATGGGGATATTTGCCGAAATAGTATTCAAAATACCTGGAGGTGTTATTGCTGCCGGTGGCAATGATGGCATCAAACCCCGAAAGCGGGTTGCGTGTAAACTCAATATACGGTATGAACTCCGGCTCAATTTCACAAAGCAGATCTGCCAGCTTTACAGGCAGATGCTGATCCTGGCCCGAAAGCTTGCCCAGGAACCGATGGCCTGCCATCAAAACACAGAGCATGTCGTGAAACCCTACCACCGGCAGATTACCTGCCAAAACTACCCCAATGGTTTTTGGAGCAGGGTTTGCTTTTATCCGGTTATTATAATTCCCGGCCCATAAGCTGAGTGAATTCGCATGCAACATATTTGCAATTCCTTTCAGTGCGCTCTCAACATTGTCGGGAGTAAACCATGGATTATAGTGTGCGCTTTCTCTGATCTGGTCTGTTAATGCCGCAATAGCCGGCGTTGGTTTTGCAGGCTTAAGGTTGTTCTGGAGCAAATGGGTGAGTGTGTGGCCCAGTAGTTCAAAGGCCTTTATTCGTTGCTGCAAATCCATTGTCATAATAAAAAAGCATTGATTTAGTTCTTTATATTTGCACACGTAACGGCATGTGTAAAGTTAACCATATTTGTAAGCAAGATTGCCCTTTGGCCATTTGAAAAAATCCAGACCATGTTAAAAGTATTGACCATAAAGGTATTGTTGTTCTTTAGTGCTGTTTTTTCGTTGCATTCTCAGGGTACATTCATACATAAGGAAGATAGTCTGAAAAAGCTTCTACGCAGTATTCCTTTACTGGAGAATGATTTTGAACGACTTGAAGTCAATTATATTTTCAGGAATTATTTTCACCAGGTACTTAAAGACCCTGAGAGTTTCCATTATCCTTTTGATTCTCTTACTGTGGTTTCCCGTTTGCGCGATCCCCAGGGGAATTTCCGTATCATCACCTGGTATATTCCTCTGGATGGGGGCAATTTTGAGTATTATGGTTTTTTCCAATCCTTTGATCCCCGCCGGGATGATTACCAGGTGTATGAACTCACCGATCGGGGTTCGGCCATCGGCAACATCATGTTTGAAACCCTCGGGCATGAGAACTGGTATGGAGCCTATTATCTGGAGCTGATACATCGTCGGCACCGCCGAAACGATTACTATGTACTGCTGGGATGGCGTGGCGATAACCCTCTTACCCGGAAGCGGATCATCGAACCCCTCCGGCTGATGGGGCAGGGCAGACCTTCTTTTGGCAGCCCTGTATTTCGTTTTGAGAACAATCGGCATCGTCGTGTGATTTTCGAGTATTCAGCCCGCGTTTCCATGAGTATGCGATACGAACCTCATATTGTGGATCAGAGCCGAAGGTCGCAGGATGTGATAATATTTGACCGCATGGCTCCACCCCACAATTACCTGCGGGGGCAATTCCAGTTTTATGTGCCGGAGACCAACATCTTTGATGGTTTCAGATTTGAAGACGGAAAATGGATCTTTGTGCCTGATATTGATGCTCGTAACCCCAACCGAAGACCCCCTCCCAGGCCCGTTCCGCCCAACTGAGAAGTTGTTGCGGGTAGTGGAAAATAATTATGCACTTTTTCTTTTTTCATTATGATAAATTTGCCAAATTTGCCTTGAAATTCGTATAATCTTTTTTGTATTGTCTGATATGGCTTTTAATCTGACACGCGATTATTGAATTTTTGTGTGATTTTGTAATTTTTGTTGTAGAATTGCCCGGAAAGCGAAAGAAAATCCTTTATATCACCCTTAAAAATCGTATTACAACAATCTTAAAACTACAGAGCGATGAAGAAACATAATTTTAGTGCCGGCCCTTCAATATTGGCCCCCGAAGTTATTGAAAACACTGCTAAGGCAGTAATGGATCTGAATGGTATAGGACTTTCGGTGCTGGAGATTTCGCACCGCGGAAAAGACTTCCAGGCGGTAATGGACGAAACCATTTCGCTCTTCAAAGAACTGCTCAATATCCCCGAAGGCTATCATGTATTGTTCCTGGGTGGTGGTGCCAGTATGCAGTTTTGTATGGTACCCTATAACCTGCTGGGCAAAAAGGCTGCGTACCTTGAGACTGGCGTTTGGGCAAAAAAAGCTATCAAAGAGGCTAAACTGTTTGGAGAAGTAGATGTGGTGGCCTCCAGTGCCGATAAAAACTTCAGCTACATTCCCAAAGGATTTTCTATCCCTGCAGATGCAGACTATTTCCACATTACTACCAACAATACCATTTATGGTACAGAGATTTTTGAAGACTACAATTCGCCCGTTCCTTTGGTAGCCGATATGTCTTCAGATATTTTCAGCCGCCCGGTGGATGTTTCCAAGTACGCCTTGATCTATGGCGGTGCTCAGAAGAACCTGGGGCCTGCAGGAGCAACTTTTGTGGTGATAAGAGAAGATATCCTGGGCAAAGTGGAGAGAGTAATACCCACTATGCTTAAGTATGAAACGCACATTCAGGAAGGATCAATGTTCAACACGCCTCCCTGTTTGCCCATCTATACCTGCATGGAAACCCTCCGCTGGCTCAAGAAACTGGGCGGTGTAGAAGTGATGCAGAAAATGAACCAGGAAAAAGCCGCTTTGCTGTACAATGAAATTGACCGCAACGAACTTTTTGAAGGTACTGCAGCATTAGACTCCCGCTCTTTGATGAATATCTGCTTTGTAATGAAAGAGCAGTACAAAGAGCTCGAGGCCGAATTTATGAGCTATACGGCTTCTCTGGGTATGTCAGGTCTTAAGGGGCACCGTTCTGTGGGAGGCTTCAGGGCTTCTACCTACAACGCACTGCCCAAAGAAAGTGTACAGGCCCTTGTAGATGCTATGCAGGAATTCGAAAAGAAACACAAAAAGTAAACAACTCTTTTGTGAGTTGTGAAGTAAACCTTTATGGTTTTCTGAAATTGCATATCCCTCTTGGCCATGATAGCGAAAAAAACGGTATTATGGCCAGAGGTTTTTAAAACCCTTAAAATCCAAAAGATATGAAAAAAGTTTTGGTTGCAACAGAGAAGCCCTTTGCTGGTGTTGCTGTTGATGGAATAAAGAAAGTTTTTGCCGATGCAGGCTATGAAGTTGTAATGCTCGAGAAGTATTCTGATGTAGCTGATCTGCTTGCCGCTGTTAAAGATGCAGACGGAATGATCATTCGCTCTGATAATGTTACCCAGGAGGTTGTAAATGCTGCCGGCCAGCTCAAGATTGTGGTTCGTGCCGGAGCGGGTTACGATAATATTGATCTGGCAGCCTGCACAGCTAAAGGTATAGTGGCCATGAATACCCCCGGACAAAACTCAAATGCGGTTGCCGAGCTTGCATTCGGTATGATGTTGTTCAATGCCCGCAAAGCTTTCAATGGAGCTTCAGGTACTGAACTCAGAGGCAAAAAGATTGGCATTCATGCCTACGGAAACGTAGGGAAGTATGTGGCCATTATTGCCAAAGGCTTTGGCATGGAGGTTTTTGCTCACGATCCTTATGTAAAGGCTGAAGATATGCAGAAAGAGGGTGTTACCCCTGTGGCTACAGTCGAAGAGCTTTACTCAAAGTGCCAGTATATCTCTCTTCACATCCCCGCCAATGATAAAACCAAAAAATCCATCAATTACGATTTGCTCAAAACCATGCCCAAAGGTGGAGTTCTGGTAAATACTGCCCGTAAGGAGGTAATCGACGAGGAAGGTTTGAAAAAACTGATGGAAGAAAGAACCGACTTCAGCTATCTTTCTGATATTGCTCCCGATTGCAAGGCTGAACTGGTTGAGAAATATGCTGCACGTGTAGTATTTACTGAGAAGAAAATGGGTGCCCAAACCGCAGAAGCCAATATCAATGCAGGTCTGGCAGCTGCCAGGCAAATTGTTGACTTCTTTGAAAAGGGCGACAAAACCTTCCAGGTAAATAAGTAAACTGCCCGGAGGAATCAACCAAAGTAAAATAAATCATCTAAAACGATCATACATGGCTATATTAAAACCTTTCAGGGGCCTCAGACCCCCCCAGGAGATTGTAAAAGATCTGGCTTCAAGGCCCTACGATGTGCTCGATTCCAAAGAAGCACGTGAGGAAGCCCAGGGCAACCCCCATAGTTTCCTAAGAGTAGTAAAACCCGAGATTGAATTGCCCGAAGATACCGACTTGTACTCGCAGCAAGTGTACGACAAAGCAGTTGAAAATTTCAATAAATTCCGTCAGCAGGGTTGGCTTAAGCAAGACCCAACGCCCAATTACTACGTATATGCTCAAACCTGGGGCCCAAAAATCCAGTATGGTATTGTGGGCTGTGCCGGGGTTGAAGATTACCTCAATGAAGTGATCAAAAAGCACGAACTTACCCGCCCTGATAAGGAAGAGGATCGTATGAAGCATGTTCGGGTTGTGAATGCCAATGCAGAGCCAGTATTCTTTTCTTATCCGGCAGTTGCCCGGATCGATGCTATTGTAGCGGAAGTTACTGCCCAGGCCCCGGTATACGACTTTATGGCGGATGATGGTTTTGGACATAAATTCTGGGTGATCGACAATCGCGAAACTGTAGCCCAGCTTGAGGAGTTATTTGCTGCTGTGCCCGCTTTCTACGTGGCCGACGGCCACCACCGCACCGCAGCGGCTGCGCTGGTTGGCAACGAAAAGAAAAGTTCTAACCCCAACCATACCGGACGCGAAGAGTATAACTTCTTTATGGCAGTGTTGTTTCCAGACAACCAGCTCACCATTATCGATTACAACCGCGTGGTAAAAGACCTCAATGGGCTTTCTAAAGAGGAATTCCTTGCCAGGCTTGAACCCATTTTTGAGGTAACCCCAAAAGGAACCGAAGAATACAAGCCCAATCGCCTGCACAACTTTAGTATGTACCTCGATGGACAATGGTACGAATTGCACGCCAAAGCGGGTACATACAACGATAACGACCCCATTGGTGTACTCGATGTTACAATTCTTTCCAATCATGTGCTGGACAACATCCTGGGTATAAAAAATCTGCGCACCGATAAGCGGATAGATTTTGTAGGGGGTATCCGTGGTCTAGGAGAGCTGAAGAAACGTGTGGACAGCGGCGAAATGCAGGTAGCCTTTGCCCTGTATCCGGTAACCATGCAACAGCTTATTGATATTGCCGACACAGGTAACATCATGCCTCCGAAAACTACCTGGTTTGAACCCAAGCTACGCAGCGGCCTGGTGGTGCATACCCTTGAAGATTAATCATAAAACAGCACTTTAGCTGTGTACATGCATGCTCTGATGCTCCTCTGGACTTGCCTGGCAGGTTCAGAGGAGTTTTTGTGAGAATTGATTGAAAATTGTTTTGGTGCTTTGCTTTTAATTTGTATCTTTGCACTCCTGAAAAAAACCAGCTAGCTGTTTTTTGTAGATTTCGCAAAAGGAAAGACAAACAATATATTTTACAAACAGGCCTGTTCAATAAAAATTTTAGAGTAATGAAGAAAGATATCCATCCCTCCAATTATCGTTTTGTGATCTTCAAGGATATGTCAAACGAGTATTCTTTTCTTACCCGCTCTACTGCCTCTACAAAAGAAACTGCAGTTTGGGAAGAAGATGGTAAGGAGTACCCCCTTGTAAAGCTTGATATTTCTCATACTTCGCATCCTTTCTACACTGGTAAGCAACAGCTTGTAGATACTGCCGGTAGGATTGATAAGTTTAAGTCGAAGTATCAAAAGCATATGAAGAAATAGTATTTCAAATATTTCCAAAAATTGAAGGCCCTTTATTCCAAAGGGCTTTTTTTTTAAAAAAATGCCTATCTTTAGACAATTATCTAAAAAAGGTTTGACTAATCTAAATTATATCACAATGAATTATATCTTGTTCGGCGACCAGACACGCAACCACTTGTTACCCTTTACATTTACTCGCCCTATTGCTGATATACGCATTGGTATCCTTACCCTGAGAGAAAAATGGGAAAAGTTGCTCAATGCCAAAACCTCTACCCTGACAGAAGAGTACCTGAGCCAAAAGTTTCCCCTGATCAAGGAAGCGGACAATATTCTTATCAACAGCAGTATTGTAGCCGATAAAAGACTGGTTGAAGAAATACATAAACTGACACCCAACCAAACCCTTATTACTGGCGAAACCATCATCGCCCTTCGCCTTAAGAGTGAGGACATTGAGAACCTCGACTGGGATCTGATCGATTCTGTTACCCCCATGCAAACCCAGATTAGCCCCATAAAGATCAACTATCTTTGGGATCTTATCGAGCTCAATGATAATGTCATACTCAGCGATTTTGAAATCATAACCCATGGACGTAAATCTGAACCCATACCCGAAAGTGTAAGGGTAAGCGGAGCAGAAAAAGTTTTTATTGAAAAAGGAGCCAAGCTTGAGCACATTATTATTAACGCCACTGAAGGGCCCGTGTATATTGGAAAAAATGCACACATCATGGATGGCGCAATCCTTCGTGGTCCTCTGGCAATTGGCGATAATACCAAGATCAGAATGGGCGCACGCCTGTATGGAGGCACCTCTATAGGGCCATGGTGCAAAGTGGGTGGCGAAGTCAGCAACTCAATCATCTTTGGCTATAGCAACAAAGCACATGATGGTTTCCTGGGGCACAGCGTAATTGGCGAATGGTGCAACCTGGGGGCCGATACCAATACCTCCAACCTGAAAAACAGTTACGAAAACGTAAGACTGTGGGATTACCAGGAGGAAAGCTTCATTAAAACCGATATGCAGTTTTGTGGCACCTTCATGGGAGATCATGCCAAATGTGGCATTAACACAATGTTTAACACTGGAACTGTTGTAGGTGTGGGAGCCCAGGTGTTCGGAGCCGGATTCATGCGCAATTTCATCCCCTCCTTCTCATGGGGCAGTACCTCCGGGTTCTCCATGCACAACCTCGATAAATCCATTGAAATTGCCAAGCGCGTATATGCACGTCGCGGAATGAATTTCGACCGGATTGACGAAAGTATCATGAGGCATGTATATGAGCAAACCCTCAGCTACAGAAGAATATAGTTTCTCCTGGTAACTACTGATACAAAAGCTACCCCAGGGTAGCTTTTTTTATACCCCTTTGCTACTGGCTTTTCTGTATCTTTGCATATGCAAATTCTTCGTTACCAACAGCAACTGGCACAGTCCTTGAAACACTACCTTTCCCGGTATTGACCCCGAATCGTTATTGCTGTTACAAAGTATGTAATCACCCGCAAAACAGTATTTTAGGGTTTTGAGCCCCTGGTTTTTCTGCCGGAAGTAAAGGCAGACAAACTGACTTTTTTACCTAAACTATGACAATTTGACCTGATAATAACCTATGGATAATTTTTTAGAAAGAGAAGGTTTTGATTTTTCCGGCATGATGGATGCCGAAACAGAATACATCCCTCTGTTGTCGCCAGAAGAAGAGGAACAAATGACAGCAGAGGAACTCCCCGAAATACTTCCCCTGTTACCCCTGAAAAACATGGTGCTTTTCCCCGGAGTTGTAATCCCCATTACGGTTAACCGGGATAAATCCATTAAGCTGGTTAAGGAGATCTATAAGAAAGACCGGGTTGTGGGTGTAGTATCTCAAAAAGATGATAATGTTGACGATCCCGAACAGCAGGATCTCAACGAAATTGGCACGGTTGCCTACATCCTCAAAACGCTCTCCATGCCCGATGGAAGTACCACTGCCATTCTGCAAGGGAAAAAGCGTTTTCGTATGGAGTATATCGCTCAATACGACCCCTACCTGAAAGCCAAAGTCAGCTCATTCGATATGGTGCCTTCATCGAAGTCTGACCGCAATTTTAAAGCCCTGATCGGTACCATTAAGGATCTGGCCATCCAGATTGTTAATAAATCGCCTCAGATTCCCAGTGAAGCTGCTTTTGCCATCAAGAACATTGAAAGCCCGGGCTTCCTGGTCAATTTTATTTCCTCTAATCTCAACATTGAGGTAAAAGAGAAGCAGAGGTTGCTGGAAATACTGGATCTGGGCGAACGCGCCAATGCTGTGTTGGGCCACCTTACGCGGGAGCTGCAGGTGGTAGAGTTGAAAAATCAGATTCAGAGCAAAGTAAAAGTTGATATCGACAAACAACAGAGAGATTATATTCTCAATCAGCAACTCAAAACCATCCAGGAAGAGCTGGGCGGAAATCCGCATGAGCAGCAGATTCAGGAAATGAAAGAAAAGGCCGCACGCAAGAAGTGGGGCAAACAGGTGCAGGAAGTTTTCAATAAAGAGATTGCCAAGTTGCAGCGGATGAACCCCGCTGCCATGGAATACTCCCTGCAACTGAATTATCTTGAAACACTGATTGAGCTGCCCTGGGGAGAATTTTCCCTTGATAACTTTGACCTGGACAAGGCACAAACCATACTGGATCGTGACCATTACGGACTGGACAAAATAAAAGACCGAATTCTGGAGTACCTTGCGGTGCTGAAGCTTAAAGGCGATCTGAAATCGCCCATACTTTGCTTCGTAGGCCCTCCGGGGGTGGGAAAGACCAGCCTTGGCCGGAGTATTGCTGATGCGGTGGGTCGCAGCTACATCCGCATGTCGTTGGGAGGAGTACGTGATGAAGCCGAAATAAGGGGGCACCGCAAAACCTATGTGGGGGCCATGCCCGGGCGCATCATTCAAAACCTGCGCAAAGCCAAAACCTCCAACCCGGTTTTTGTGCTGGACGAAATCGACAAAGTGGGACATCAGAGCATCAGTGGAGATCCCTCATCTGCACTTCTGGAAGTACTTGATCCAGAACAAAACAGTACCTTCTACGACAACTTCCTTGAGGTAGACTACGATTTATCGAAAATCATGTTTATTGCTACTGCCAATACTTTATCTACCATTCATCCTGCTTTGCGCGACCGCATGGAGATCATCGACCTGAGCGGGTATATCGTGGAAGAGAAAATTGAAATTGCCAAAAGACACCTGATTCCCAAACAGCTGGAAGCACACGGAGTGAAAAAGTCACAATTGTCGTTCTCCGATTCAGTGTTGGAAAAGATCATTCAGGACTACACCAGGGAGTCGGGAGTGCGTTTGCTGGAAAAGCAAATTGCCAAGATTATCCGGCACCGGGCCAAAATGATCGTAATGGAGCAGAAGACTTCCAAAGCCCTCAAGGAGAAAGATGTTGCGGCAATACTGGGAGTGCCTGCCTACACCCGCGATTCGCAAATCATAAAGGATATGGCGGGTGTGGTAACTGGTCTGGCCTGGACGGCCGTGGGAGGAGAGGTTTTGTTTGTAGAGGTTTCTGTGAGCAAAGGTAAAGGAACACTTACCCTTACCGGTAACCTTGGAGAGGTGATGAAAGAATCTGCTACCCTGGCCATGGAATACATGAAGTCGCATGCCCGTGAGCTGGATATCCCTGATGAAGTATTTGGCAAGTGGAATGTACACATACACGTACCCGAAGGAGCTACACCCAAAGACGGACCCTCAGCTGGTATTACCATGTTTACAGCATTGGTTTCTGCATTTACCCAGCGTAAAGTGAAGCCCGCAATTGCCATGACCGGAGAGATTACCCTCAGAGGAAAAGTTACTCCTGTAGGAGGTATAAAGGAGAAAATTCTGGCGGCACGACGTGCCCATATGACAGATGTTATACTCTCTGCCGACAACCGAAAGGATGTGGAAGATATAAATCCCATCTACGTACAAGGCCTTACCTTTCACTACATAAAGGATATGATTGAAGTGGTTGACCTGGCTCTTGATGTGCAAAAGGTAAAACGCCCCATAGCCTTGCTGGCTTAAAGCAGCAAGGCTTTCTAATCAAAAGAGCTGTGCAGAAAGTACCTGAATACTTTTGCACAGCTCCTTTTGTTGTGTCTTTTAGGGAAGTATTACTTCTTTCGGCCTTTTTTAAACTGCTTGCCTTTTTCGTGCATATGTTCCGACCAGGCTTTCTGGGTATCGGTTACCTCACCTTTATGCAGATCGGCAATGGGGGCGGCTCCTGTATCATCTGATTCCGGTGCATCGGGTTCATGCAAGTCAGTATCCCCGGTTGGTGCATCGTCCGGGGCGGGTTTGGAAGGAGCCGGGCTCACAGAAGCACCTTCAAAACGGCTTAAATCGGAGAAAAAGCCAGTAAAAAAGCGTTCTTCTCCCCTGAGGGTTTCCACAATGGTGAGGAAAACATCGTGGAGTTGTCCCGATTTCTTCAGGATTTCGATCTTACGCCCAATTCCGATGATCTTTTTCTCTCCCGTAGTGAGGTAGTTTTGCATGTACTTATCGTGGTGGACGGCATAATTCTCGGGCATAAGGGTTTTAATATCTTTGCCCATGAGTTCATTGCGAGAATATCCCCATAGTTTCTCTGCCGCCTTATTGAAAAAGATGATCTTTCCTGAGCGGTCAGATCTTACCACCGCCTCGGGGCAATCCTCAAGGGTATCCATGATCTCTTTTTCCTGTTCTTTGAGTTGGGTTATTTGCTGCTGGTTTTCATGTGTCAGCAATTCAATGGTTCGCAGGTTATCCCTTTCTTTTTCGGCCATGGCTTCCTGGGTAGCAGAGAGTTCTTCCATGTTCTGACGCATCTCTTCTTCCTGGGCCCGCATTTCTTCTGCCTGTTGTTGCGATTTTTCAAGCAAAAGAGCGGTCTGGGTATTGACTCTGACGCTTGATATTGAGGAAGCAATGCTTTCACCAATCTTCTCGGCAAATTCCATCTTGTATTTCTCCAATGGTTTGAATGCAGCCAGCTCAATTACACCATACACCTGTTCGTTGATTTTTAATGGGATGAGCAATATTGCACTGGGGTTTTCATCGCCAAGGCCCGAGGTGATCCGGATATAGTTCTGGGGTACCTTGGTCAGATATATGGGTTCCTGCTCAAGGTAGCATGTTCCCACAAGTCCTTCTCCTGGCAGGATCTTTTTTTCGAGGTATTTACGGCGGTCGAAAGCATAACATGCTGTGAGTTCAAGAAACTTATTATGGTTGTCATCATCATTAAGTATGAATATGCCACCCTGGTTTACCCCAAGGTAGTCTACCAGGTTTCTGATGATATTATAGGATAGCTCCTGGAGATTATCATTGTTTTGCCTCAGAATATCTGCAAACTTAGCCAGTCCTTGGGAAGTCCAGGTTCGTTTCTCGTCTTCTGTTTTACGCATCTGCTCCTCTTCCCTTGCAGATTTAAGGCTTTGGCGCATCTCCAGCAGTGCGTTGCCCAGTATGTCTTTCTCACTCAGAGGAGTAAAAGGATGATCAAAATTATTCTTTCCAATTTCGCGTGCAAAGGTGGAGGTTTCTTTGAGGCCTTTTACCAATTCATTTACAGAGCCGGCCATCTGGCCCACTTCATCCTTCGATTGATAGTTAAACGTATCTGGCAGTTCGCCTTCTCCCAATGCTTTTACCACCTTTACCAGTCCGTTGATAGGAGTGGTTATGGTACGCATAATGAAGTAGTTGATCAGGGTAAAAGTTATCCATGTAAAGATGAGTGCAAATGCAAGGATGCGAAGGGTATTGAAAACGGGTTTATTGATGAATTCTCTTTTTTCAAGAGTTGCCACCACGTAAAGGTTGCGTGGCTGAAAAAATATAAAGTACTGGTGTAAAACATTGCCACTTACCGGGTCGGTGTAGACACTATGGCCACGGGTGCGGTTGTGCATTTGCATGAAATGGGGTGTAGAGGAGATATTCTGCCCTTGCCGGCGCCGGCAGATCTGCACTTGCCCCTGGGCATCTACAAGGGAGATAAACCCAGTATTATACAACACCCTTGATTTGATGATATCTTCCAGTTCTTTTAAATCCCTGTCCTGAGAAAACCTTAGTAAGGTTGTGATTTGTTCCAGCTCATTATCTACCAGGGCTTGTGCATCTTTCTTCTGCACATTGATCCGGTTTATGGTAGCCAGTATTGATATCAGGATGATAGAAATAAGAATGGCCGTGTTCATACTGATAATTACGCGGGCACTGAGGCGGGTATTCTTATACCATCTTACAAACTTTTTCATCAGTCTTTAATTTGTTTTTTTAATGGTTAGATGGAACATCCTGAATAGTCATCCTTGTGTGAGTTAAGGGGCTTATTATGGATATTTCATATGGATACATTCCAGAGGGTTGAATAATTACGAAACCCAAAAGTAAAAAAAAATCCGTTGAATGGTTGTCGAAAAACACCTAATTCCTTCTTAAAGAACTCAGGGGTTAAAAGCAAGCCTGTTTGTGCGGCTCAAAGCTCTGGAAGAGTTGTGCATGGTGGCCCGGGAAAATGCATTGGAAAACACCTTGAAAAAAATGCATCCTGTAGGGTAAGATAAATGCATTAGTATTTTGATTTGCAGATATTTTGTGTAATTTTGCAGTCCCATTTGGTGGGCCCTAATTCATCTATTGTTTAACCCGGTAACCTGCGTTACCACAGTATTTTAATGAATGTCAGAAGAAAATAAAAATTTGACAGCCGACGGAGAAGAAACCGTTGAGAACACCAATGAAGTAAAGGTAGAAGTATCTGCAGAACCTACTCAGGATGCTGCTGCTGAAGTAATTGAAGAAAAAGTACAGAAAGCTGTTGAAGCTAATGTACTGCCTGAGCCCGGCGATTTTGACTGGGATTCTGTAGGCAAAAGACAAGACTCTTATTCCAAAGCAGAAAGAGAGCGTCTGGAAAGTATTTATGATGAAACGCTCAAGTCTATTGGCGAAGGTGAAGTGATTGACGGAACAGTTGTTTCGATGAACAATCGTGAGGTGGTTGTAAACATTGGCTTCAAGTCGGACGGTGTAATCCCTGCCGCTGAAGTTCGTTATAACCCCAATCTGAAGCATGGCGACAAAATTGAGGTTTACGTAGAAAGCCAGGAAGATACCAGTGGCCAGTTGGTGCTATCGCACAAAAAGGCCCGTACCCTGCGCTCATGGGAGAGAATCAATGCTGCCATGGAACAGGACGAGATCATCAATGGTTACGTAAAGTGCCGCACCAAAGGTGGATTGATCGTAGATGTGTTTGGTATCGAGGCTTTCTTGCCCGGTTCACAGATCGACGTAAAACCCATCCGCGACTACGATATTTATGTTGGAAAAACCATGGAATTCAAGGTTGTGAAAATTAACCACGAATACAAAAACGTTGTGGTTTCTCACAAAGCCCTTATTGAGGCCGAACTTGAAATCCAGAAAGCAGAGATCATTTCTAAACTTGAAAAAGGCCAGATCCTCGAAGGTACCGTTAAGAATATTACTTCTTATGGTGTGTTCGTTGACCTGGGTGGTGTGGATGGTCTGGTACACATTACCGACCTCAGCTGGGGCAGGATCAACCATCCTGAAGAGATTGTTGAACTGGATCAGAAAATCAATGTGGTTATTCTCGATTTCGATGATAACAAAAAACGCATTGCCTTGGGTCTTAAGCAACTCACCTCACACCCATGGGATTCGCTGAATGCCGAACTCAAGATTGGTGACAAGGTAAAAGGTAAAGTGGTTGTAATTGCCGACTACGGTGCATTCATCGAGATTGCTCCTGGTGTAGAAGGTCTGATCCACGTTTCTGAAATGTCCTGGTCGCAGCACCTGCGTACCGCTCAGGACTTCCTGAAAGTGGGCGATGAGGTAGAAGCTGTTATCCTTACCCTGGATCGTGAAGAAAGAAAAATGTCGTTGGGTATCAAACAACTGATCCCTGATCCATGGGAGAACATCCACGAGAAGTATCCCACCAACAGCAAGCATACTGCTACCGTTAGAAACTTTACCAACTTTGGAATCTTTGTTGAACTGGAAGAAGGCGTTGACGGCCTGATCCATATCAGCGACCTTTCCTGGAGCAAAAAGATCAAACACCCCGCCGAGTTTACCAAGATTGGTGAAAGCATCGAGGTGGTAGTTCTGGATGTTGACAAGGAAAACCGCCGTCTGAGCCTGGGTCATAAGCAACTGGAAGAGAACCCATGGGATGTATTTGAATCCGTATTTGTAATGGACTCTGTACATCAGGGCACTATCGTAGGTTCGTCAGACAAAGGTGTAATCGTAGCACTTCCGTATGGAGTAGAAGGCTTTGCCCCCACACGCCATATTGTGAAGGAAGACGGTACCACCGCCAAGATGGACGAAACCCTCGATTTCAAAGTGATCGAATTCAACAAGGAAAGCAAGAAGATCGTGGTATCTCACTCTAAGGTTTTCCAGGATGTTCAGTATGCAGAAAAAGCAGCTGAATCTGCTGAAAAGAAAGCCCAGGAGAAGTCAACCAAGAAAGTTGTTAAGAAGATCAAGGATACTATGGAAAAGACCACCCTTGGCGATCTCGACGTTCTTGCCAACCTGAAGAGCGACATGGAAAAGTCAGAGAAAACTGAAAAGGCTCCCAAGAAAGCTGCTGCCAGCAAAGAGGCTGAAGAAGCCAGAGCCGAAGAGGCTCCTGAAGCACCAGAAGCCGGTTCAGAACAAGCTGACGATACCGCTGAAGAGAAGAAAGACTAATCAAATCTTCTCTCTGGTTATAATCAAAAAAAGATGAGCTCTTACGGGCTCATCTTTTTTTTGTGCTTATCTGGTCAGAAATATCGGATCGCCAAATTAGCGGGGACAGTAAATGTGAAATTTTTCCTGAGCCTCTTTATGCCCCATTGCAGCGGCCTGGCGAAGATCCTGGCAGGCACTGCGTGTATTATTCTGGCTGGCATAGATGGTAGCTCTGATGTAAAGGCTTTCGGCTGTAGGATTAAGCCGGATGGCCTGGTTGAGGTCTTCAAGGGCCTCGTTGAGTTTCCCTGTTTCCAGGTACATCAATCCGCGTCTTTCATAAGCCAGTGCATTGTTGGGATTGATCCGCATAATTAGGCGGTAATCCATCATGGCTTGCGCTTCACGCCCCAGTTTATGGTAAGCTTCTGCTCTGAAGATATAGGCCTCCTCATGGTTGCGGTTTAGGCCAATAACCCTTGTGAGATCGCGGGCGGCTGCCTCATATTCTCCGGCGTAGAAGTAGGAAAGCGCCCTGCGATATTGTGTCTCTTCGTTTCGCTGACGGAATGTGTTGATAAGACGCGTGTAATCTTCAATAGCTTTTTCGAATTGCCCGGACCGGTAGTAGGCATCAGCCCTCCATTGAAATATCTGCATGGTGTTGATTCCCTGCTCTATGGCCACAGTAAAATCTGTTGCCGCTTCGGCAAACCGTTCGTTTGCTATAAAGATAAGGCCTCGTTCAACGCGCAGTTCTGCATGTTCAGGATCCAGACCTATGGCAGATGTAAAGTCCTGCATGGCCGCATCTTTGTTGCCACGTTGATTGTAAAGCTTTCCGCGCGTAAACAGCACATTGGCATTGCGATGCCCGATTTCAAGTACTTTGGAGAGATCCTCTATGGCCGGGTCTATGCGGCTGTTTCGTATGTTGATCTCCGATCTTTTCAGGTAGGCCTGCACGTGCCGGGGATCCAGCTCCAATGTTTTGTTATAATCGTTAAAAGCTTCTGTGTGGCGCCCCAGTGCTGCATACGATATGGCCCTGTGATAAAAGGCATCTGTAAATCCCGGATTGTGCTCCAACGCTCCGTTGAAATCCACAATCGATTTTTCGAATTCATTGAGATGCTGATGACACCGACCTCTTTCGAACCAGGCCTCGTAGAAATAGGGCACCCTCTCAATGGCCTCACTGAAGCTATTGGCTGCAGCCCGGTACTCACGGGCTGCCATCAGATGCAAACCCCGGTTGAAAGCTTCATTGGCTGTCTGAGAAAAGCTGTGGGAACCTAACAGCAACAAAAAAAGAAAGGTTGAAATATATGTTTTCGGAGAAAAGGTCATTTGAATAGAGTGTAATAGGTTTGAAAGCAATTCGGAAAAACAACGGTCTTCCTTTGGTAACCAGCAAAATGATATCCGTCACAAGAATTGTCTGATGTTACACCAGACCATCCGACTCCCGGAAAGGATCATATTCAGATAAAAAACACCAGGGCTGGGAGGAAAAACCGTATGCAATTCAACAACAAAATTAGATAGTTTTCCCTGAATGTAAACGTGGGTTCGCACTTTTTATGCGAATATTAATAAAGTTTTACAAACTCTCCCTTCAAGCAAAAAAAAGGCTTTTCAATGCAATACAACTCTTTTTTGCGTCATATGGTTTCCGCTTCGGAAACGGACAATGTATACACCCGCCGGAAAATCATACAGATTAACAATTCCTTGTGTAGAATGGGGTGTAAGCATTTGCACCACTCTTCCATCTATGGTAAAGGTGTTTATCTGATTAATGGTTTGCGCAGATGTCCATTGCACCAAACCCTTACTGGGATTAGGATACAGATTAAGGTAAATCCATTCGCCGGGCTTTCCAGTGGTGAGTGTGGTATCGCCCCATATCTTCTCCACAAATTCGGGATGATCCACAAAAGGGTTCCGGTTTCCCTGGATCTGGAAAACGGCATCGTTTCGCATTCGCTCTTTATGGCTTACCGGATCCAGGTTGTGCCATTCCAGCAAAAGCTCTATGGCCCATGGCTTATAGCCGGGATAGGTGTTGTGGTCGAACATGTTGTTTCCCTCTTCGCTGTAGGTCCAGTTTTCTATCCGGTCTTCGTATCGCGTTATCATATACAGAAAAGCTCTTGCCAGATCACCTTTGTAGGCATCTATGGGTTCGAAAGCAGTGCCGGTATATGTTCCTCCAGCTGCATTGGGGCCAAGTCTGGAGCCATTTTGCGAAGTCCAGCCCGGATTGTTTACCCTGCCATAGGGCCAGTTGTCGCGAACGGCATTTACATGCTTATCAACGGGGAATATGTGATACAGATCAGTATTCATGGGGTTTACGGCTCCGCCAAACCAGGAACGGGGCATGGAATGTTCGCGGTTAAAAACATCTCCTTCGGTGTTGCCGCCACTTCCTGTATCCTGGTCTACCCCAAACTCAAAAATATAGGGAGGCTCCTGGCAGGGAATATCTGAATACATGTCCCATACTTTACCGGAAAAAGTGGCATCGGTTTGTACAAAATGACTCCACAGACTTGCATAGGTTTGCGTGTTATGATCTTTGATGATATTGTGCAGCTGGGTCTTAAGCAACCTTCCTGAACCTGTTGCAGTGCTGTAATACAGAGGCGGTACCTGGCTTTCAATACTTTCGGCATGGGTGGTGAGTTGCCGGGGTGTATGCCCCTGGCTGCTGTGTGAAATGATTGCCTGGAAGTTTCCTGTGATTTCCGGAAACACTCTTACATAAATTCTTTCTTCCACTGCTCCGTTTGAGGGGGTAAGCAGTAGCTGCTCCTGGAAATCATCATGGCAATGCAATGAAATCATAAGAGGATATTGTGCCTGTAGCACCATAGAACCTGAAAGCCCCGTGGCTTGCAGATCATAGAACTGCACTTCAGAAACAGTGTTGACATATACCTTTCGAAATGAAGGCAATTCATCAACAGAAAGTTGAATTCCGCCCGAGGCTTCCTGTATAGGGGTGGGAGCCAGACCAGATGTTTGACTTGTTGTGATAAAATGAAACAGAAGCAGAGCTAAGGTAAAACTGTAACGCATGGTTGAAATTTTTTGTCAGATGGCAAAGATAGAATAAAAGAAAAGCTGCCTGGCTTTCCAGGCAGCTTTTAATATGCTCATACAACCTTTTAGGGCTGGATGGTTATTTTTCTGATCATTGAGGATCTTTCGCTGGTAATATGAAGCAGGTAGATGCCCGCCGAAAGGGTTGGCAGTTCCACCCTGGCCTGGGTTGCTGTAAGATTGTACGACAGGATCTCTTTACCCTGCAGATCAAGCAATCGGATCCCGATGATGTTTTGATCTGCCACCACATTCAAATGGGTTGAAGCAGGGTTGGGGAAAACCTGAACTGAAACGGGCATGGGTTCAACAATCTGTGTTGAAAGCCATACATCATTTACTACCTTATCCTGGTCCAATTGCAGAACTCGGTCGGGGCCGGCCTCCGGGTATCCGATGCCTTCATTGATATAGTACTTATAGGTGTAGGATCCTTCCTGCAGTGTCATGGTTTTGGTATATATACCATTTCCGGCTTCCTGCATAAGTTGCTGTTCGGGAAGTGTGCCCGGAATGGCATTTCCGAACATTGAGCCTGTGATGTATACCACATCGGTGGCCGGATCGAAGTTGGCCTGGCTCATATCAACATTGAAGGTAACAGTGAAATACTGTATTTCGGGAATAACAGTTACCTGAATCTGAGCCTGCAGATTGTCAGGGTTCTCCATAGCCTCTGTGATCTGGATATTGCCCAGCAGTGTGTAGGAGCCCAGCGTGTTGCCATCATAATCCCCTTCTATCCATGTAACAGGAAGCATTTCAATGCCTGTATCGTCAAAAGTTACTTCCACTGTGGCGGGCAAGTCAAGTTCATTGAATTGTGTTCCAATCTCAACCTGCAGGGGAGCAAGATCTTCTATGCCCGTTACAATCCTTTTGAAATCGTCGGAGAAGATACCTTTAATAAAGATATCATCAATTCTAGATGTGCCGGCAGGAGCTACAGGATTGCCATTAACAGCAGTATTGCTGGTCATGACCCAGCGCAGGAAAAGAAAAGGTTTGTTGTTGCAGGCTGCCGGAAGGTCCACCTGCGAAAGTACCCCTGAAACAAAATTATTGGCCACAGTTACTTCGCTGTTGGGTATGTCTACCCATGTACCGGTGTTTCCAATACGGTATTGCACTTTGAAATGAGCAGGTCCTGTGTTGGAGCTTTGCTGTTTGCTGGATAGTGTCAAATCGCCATAGCCCACAGTTGAGAGTTCAATAATCCAGTATTTGGTAGCTACTCCTTCGCTCCAGCCTGTGGAGGAAATTGCGAATGATCCGGGCGAAGCTCCGGAGGGCCAGCTGTAATTTCCGCCAAAGGAGCTGTCGCGGCTGATAAGCTTTCCGATGTTGGTCTCAACGCCCTGGTCGGCACCCTGGGTTTCCCCAGGAAAGGTCCATCCTGCAAGGAGTTCGGGCAAAACGGGCTCAAAAAGCGTTACCTCGATGCTTGCCTGCAGGTTGTCGGGGTTTTCAATCCCCTCTTGCAGCAGTAATACGCCTGCAAGGGTGTAGGTGCCGGGCAGATCGGCATTATAGCCATTATCCGACCAGTAGATCTGCAACTCTATGGTGCTGTCGTCGCTGAGGGCTACCTGTGCCTGGGCCGGAAGTTGCAGGTCAGCAAATGCTGTGCCCACTTCGGCCTGGATAGGTTCAAAACCTTCCACAGCTACAATGGTCAGGATGATAATGGTTTCAACCACGGTAACCTGCACCTGTGCCTGCAGATTGGATGGATTGATAATGTTACCAGTAAGAACCAGGTCTCCCAAAATGGTGTATACACCCAGTTCGTCAGGATTGTAATCTCCTTGATTCCATTGAATCTCCAGAGCTGCTGTTTCCAGATTTTCAAGGGTAACCTCAATAACCACAGGCAGCTCCAGATCCTCAAAAGGAGTAAACTGCTCAACCACAAGGTTGCCTATGGGAGAAATACTGATAATGGCGATTTCGGCTTCGGGATCAATCACCTGGTAGCTTTGCTGGGCCGATGTGGCAGTTTCGCCATCCTGATCTTGTGCATGCACCACATAATACACAGTTGTGTTGTGAGGCTGAGCAGGTATATCTGTGTTGGTGGTAAAAACATTATTCTCCCCTGCAATCATTGCAATGGTATGGGTCAAAGCCCCTGCCTCTGTACCCCAATTCAGTTGCACCTGGGCCAGGGCTGCATCGCCCGGAGTAACGGTGGCCGATACAGATACTGTTGTTTCCGGGGTAATATCATCTGCCGGAGTTTGTAGTATTTGAGTAATGGAGGGAGGAATAGCTCCTGAAGCATCCGACAGGATCGAAATATTGTCGAAGAAAGCGGTTTGGTTTGCAGCGGTAGATCCCTGCCAATAGGCACCGGTAAAGGGGGTTGACAGACCGGTATGGGTATTGTCTGTGGCTGAACCCAGCAACGTAAGTTCGCCCGTTTGAGGATCGGAAAAGCCTGTGGCTCCATCGTTTCGGCCATACAATTCCCAGGTATCAGTAGAAGGATCCCAGGTGAGCAATAAACTCATGTAATTGTTCGTAGGATCATTTAGAGGTGCGGCTGCAATGATCAGTCCTTGATTGGCAGATCCAATACTCTGCAGGCCTTCGCCGAATTTAACAAACCGGATGGGGTCGGGTGTACCCGAGTTGCCAAGCACAATGGCATATCCACTGCCCTGGGTGCCCACCTGGGCCTGGGTGGCTGCCACAACAAAGGCTGCACCATAATTGTTGGTTCCAAAACCAGCCGGATTGGAGCGTATTTGCCTCATGTTGAAATACCAGTATACCTTGTCAGTATTGTTTGCCAGTGTGGTTTGGTAGGGCAGACCCAGCTCTCCGGCAGTAAGATGCACAAATACCCATCCATCGGCGTTGGTGGCAGTACTGGCAGTGTTGGTAAGCTCCATCCTGTCGTTGTGGATTCTGGCTCCCCAGTCATCGCCGGAGCGACTCACCAGCCATGGGCTTGTGCCAATGGCACCGGTGGTGGTATACGTCTCTCCCTGGCTATCGCTAAAGTGCGATGTGTGAACAACGGTTTGTCCATTGAGCCCGGCATGGTTTATAAACATGGCCAAGGCGAAAAGAAATGGTAAGAAATGTGTCTTCATTGAGAATTGTTTAGTTTGCGTTAGGGTTTGTAAATGGTTTGGTAGTCAATGTTTTGATGTGTCGTTTCTTCGGTAATTACCCCATCGAAAGGCTTTTCAAATTTAGGAGTTCATTTGGTATGAGCGATCAACTGAATGTTAATTTTTTGGGGTATTTGTATGGGGTTACCCCGGAAGATTCTGTGCCAGACCTTCCAGTCTCTTGCCTCTTGGATGGAAAGAAATCAGGTTCTCGCGCAGGTAATGTCGGTCGAGGTGTGTGTAGATCTCGGTAGTAGTAATGGATTCGTGGCCGAGCATTTCCTGCACAGCTCTCAGGTCAGCACCTCTCTCCACCAGGTGAGTGGCAAAACTGTGACGAAGGGTGTGTGGGCTTATGGTTTTTCTTATACCAGCTTTCTCTGCAATACCTTTTATGATCAGAAATATCATTACCCTGGAGAGTTTCTTTCCTCGCGAGTTTAGAAATACATAGTCTTCGTACCCGCGCTCCGGAACGATGTGCTTGCGTTCATTGTTCAGGTATAATGTTATTTCATGGGCAGCAGAGGCTCCCAGGGGTACAATCCGCTGTTTATTCCCCTTGCCCGTTATGCTGAGGTATTCCTCCCCGAAAAAGATGTTGTTGATTTTCAGCTCTACACACTCCGATACCCTCAATCCGCTACCATAAAGTATCTCAACGATGGCTCTGTTTCGGCGACCTTGGGGCTGGCTCATGTCCAGTACATGGATCATGGCATCAATTTCCTCCACAGAAAGCACTTCAGGTAATTTTCGGCCCAGACGAGGGGTAGCGATCAGGGCTGCAGGATCAGTTTCAATGATATCTTCCAATAATAAAAAGCGGAAAAAAGCCCGGATCCCCGAAATGAGCCGTGCCTGCGATCTGGCCGATAAACCCAGCTGTGCTGCCCAACGTACAAAAGAAGTAAGTTGTACAGTAGTTATCTTTTCTGGTAAAAGAGGGGGGTGCTGTATCAGGGCATACTGCATCAAACGGTGCACATCGGCAAGGTAAGCCTCAATGGAATGTACAGATAAGGATTTTTCCAGCCGAAGGTAAATGCTGAAGCTTTTAATGTGTTTGTCCCAGCTCATGTGAAACTATAAGGAGGATTTTCCCGTAAAGATAGGAAATATTAAGGGCTACCCATATGGGATAAATGCTAATTTTGTAAAGGTACAAATCGTACCAGTTCTATCAGTTAATTGTTTCGTTTGTGAATATCCAGGAAGTATTTCAGATTATTGCAGGAATTTTTGTTCGGGGAGATCAGCAATGGCTTGATTTAAAGGAACGTAAGTACGGATGGCAGGTAATTCTCATCCATATTACGATTCCGTTTTTGTTTTTAAGCTCTTACGCTGCGGTTTTTTCTACGCCGGTTGAGCTGAAGTTCAATCTGGCTCCCACGTCCTGGTTTTTCGTTATGTTTATTTCCAACCTGCTGGCCATTTTATCCAGTGCAGGTATGATTGCAGCGCTGGCCCCACGCTTTAACGGAGAACGGTCGTACGACAATGTTGTTACCTTGTTGTCATTGTCCTATATTCCGGTATTTGTGGCCACCATACTGGGTGCTTTCCATCCGGTTTTCAGGGTGTTCAGCATTGCGGGTCTGGTGCTGATGATCTTTTTGTTTCTGAAAGGTGTGAGGCTCATGATAGGGGTTCCTGTGCACAAGCAGATGGGTTTTGCCTTTATTGCATTGATTCTGCTTTTTGCTGTACGGGTGATTTTGCTGTCTATAGCCACTGCCTTTGCCCTTGCAATTACGGGTACTTTGTATGAGGTAATACCGCAGGTGTAAACTCCTGTGTTAAAAACGAGGATTCCCGGTTTATTCCTCTCCTATATTTATTAGATTTGTTGCTGAAAAGTCTGTTTACCAAGCACTGTTTTTGTTTCGAAGTATGTTTAAATCCCATTTTTCCCGATTATTGATCCTGGGCACCATTGCTGCCGCAGTAGTATTGCTGTTTGTTTTCCAGCACCGTAGGAGCATCCAACCTGATTTTGTTGTACAACAGGAAGAAGAAGCAATGGTTGAGATTGTTTATGATGAATATGGGATAGATTTTGAAAACTATTTTGTGGAAGCGGGTGTGGTAAAAGCACGGCAAACACTCTCGCACATACTGGCGCAATACGATCTGGGTAATCAACTCATCGACCGTATTGTCAGGGAAATGGTAGAGTTTTTTGATCCCCGGCGCATACGCGCAGGTAACGGCTACCGGGTTTATTTTACCCAGGATAGCATCCCTGATGTAAAGTACTTTGTTTACGATATCTCCAATCTTGATTTTCTTAAGATCGATGTTTCCGACAGCCTTTGTATCAGCCGTGGCGAAAAGGAAGTCACCACCATTGCCCGTGAAGCCTCCGGTCATATCCAGTCATCTTTGTGGGTAACTCTTACCCAGAACAACCTCAACCCTGAACTGGCCATCCGTATGTCGGAGATTTTGGCCTGGGAGGTTGATTTTTACAGAATCCATAAAGGCGACCAGTTCAAGGTGATTTACGAAGAGCGTTATGTAGGCGAGGAGTCTGTTGGGATAGGTCGTATTGATGCACTGTATTTCTCTCACCAGGGTCGCGAGGTGTATGGTTTTCGTTTCGAAAACGATACCATCTCAGGCTATTATGGGCCAGAGGGAGAGAACCTCAGAAAAGTATTTCTGAAAGCTCCCATTAAGTTTGGCCGTATAAGCAGCGGATATTCTGCCAGCAGGTTGCATCCGGTATTGGGTGTCAGGCGTCCGCACTACGGCACTGATTATGCTGCTCCCATCGGAACGCCCATCTATGCTGTGGGCGATGGTGTGGTTACCGAAGCACGTTTTACCTCAGCCAATGGAAACTATGTAAGGATTCGCCACAATTCGGTTTATGATACCCAGTATTTGCATATGTCGCGCTTTGCAGAGGGCATCCGCCCCGGAAAAAGGGTAAAGCAGGGCGATGTGATCGGTTATGTGGGAATGACAGGACTGGCCACAGGGCCGCATGTTTGTTTCCGTTTCTGGAAGAACGGACAGCAGGTCAATCACCTGCGCGAGGAGTTTCCCAGTGCAGACCCCTTACCCGAAATCTTGTTTGAAGAGTTTTTCCCCATACGGGATCATTTTTTGCAACGACTTGAGGGCATCACTTTCCAGGAGGAGATGCTGCCCGCTTAAATCAAATATGTCCGGCAAGGGCTTCCAAAAAGGAACTTGCCGGTTTTTTATGTAAACACGGTTTTTGTATGTGTAAACGAAACTTTATCGCCGCTGTTGTTTTTGCTGTGCTTGGTTTATGCAGCCTCTCAGTTGCAGGCTCTCAGGTTACTATTATTGTTACGTCCATCCCTGCCAATACCCCCGACGGATCAAGTATTTATATTGCAGGGAACATGAACAACTGGAATGCAGGCCATCCTGAATACTTACTTACACCCAATGCGCAGGGTCACCCCTCCATAACCCTGCAGGGCAGTGGTACCCTCTCTTTTAAATTTACCCGAGGCAGCTGGCCCACTGTAGAAGGAAATGCCAATGGTGGTTTTTTGCCTAACCGGAGTTTTACTTTTGGCACTGCAGATACGCTGCTTGTAAGCATACTGAGCTGGGAAGATACCGGAGGGAGCAACAGCACCGCCGCGGAAAATGTGGTGGTGATGCACACTGCTTTTGCCATGCCTCAACTGGGTCGTACACGCCGCATCTGGCTTTATCTTCCGCCCGACTATAACACCTCAGACAAGCATTACCCGGTGCTTTATATGCACGATGGGCAAAACCTCTTTGATCAGGCAACTGCTTTTGCCGGGGAATGGCAAGTGGACGAAACCCTCAACCAGCTTCATGGACAAGGCAAACAAGTTCCTATTGTTGTAGGGATCGACAATGGTGGCGCTAATCGTATAGCTGAATACACTCCATGGCCCAATAGTCAATATGGAGGTGGAGAGGGTGCTCTGTATGCACAGTTTATTGTAGAAACCCTCAAACCCTATATTGATGAGCATTACCGTACTCTCCCCCAGCGTGAATATACTGCTGTGATGGGAAGCTCTCTCGGCGGTCTTATATCCTTTTACATTGCCCATAAATACCAGGATGTTTTCTCCAGGGCAGGAGTTTTCTCTCCCTCTTTCTGGTTTTCCGATTCTGTGTATGGCTTTGCCTCGGAGATGGGAAGAAACCATCCCATGAAATATTACCTGATGGGAGGTACACAGGAGAGTGCCAGTCTGGTGGCGCAAATGCAAGCTATGATAGATACCTTGTCCTCGATAGGATTTTCGGCAGGGGAGATGCACCTGAAAGTTGTACCTGGCGGTCAGCACAACGAGGCGTTGTGGCGTTCCCAGTTTGGAGAAGCGTACCAGTGGTTGTTCGATTTGCAATCCACTCATACGCTGCAGCCTGGCAGCAAATCCCCAAACTCATGCCGTATGTTTTTGCAGGGCAGTGTTTTACATTTGCAGGGGCATTGCAGGGCCTTTCAGACGGAGGGCGATCTTCAGGTCTTTAACCTGAACGGACAAATGGTCTTTGCAGGCACAGTAGCAGCAGATCGGCCTGTGCAAATACCTTTCCCGGTGCCGGGGATTTATGTAGCCCGGCTTTCTTCGGGAACTGAGGTGTTACGGGCCAGGCTATTGTACTTCTGAAACCGCTTTTCTTACTCTTACAAGCTTTTCAAGTAGTGCTTCCAGCTGATGGAGCGGAAGCATATTGGCTCCATCGGATTTGGCCTTTGATGGGTTGGGATGAGTTTCGATAAACAAACCGTCTACCCCTGCAGCAATACCCGCCTTGGCCATGGTTTCGATAAGGTGCGGAAGTCCACCTGTAACCCCCGACGTGGTATTGGGTTTCTGCAACGAATGGGTTACATCCAGCACTACCGGTACATCAAAACCCTGCATTACAGGGATACCCCTGAAGTCTACCACCAGGTCGCCATATCCGAATGTGGTTCCTCTTTCGGTAGCCCACACATTGGGGTTTCCGGCGTTTCTTACTTTCTCGATGGCAAATTGCATGGCCTCAGGAGAAAGGAACTGTCCTTTTTTTATGTTCACGGGTTTGTTGGTTTTGGCGGCAGCCAATAGCAGATCGGTCTGGCGGCAAAGAAAAGCCGGTATCTGCAACACATCCACGTAATGAGCCGCCTGGAAAGCCTCCTCATGAGTGTGGATATCGGTGATTACAGGTACATCATTCTGGAGGCCAATCTCTTTCATTACCGACAGGGCCAGCTCATTGCCAATCCCGGTAAAACTATCGAGCCTTGAGCGATTTGCCTTCTGGTAAGATGATTTGAAGATATACGGGATTTCCAGTCGATCAGTCATCTCTTTGATGATACGGGCAATTTCGAAACCCATGGTTTCATTTTCCAGTACACAGGGCCCGGCAATAAGGAAAAAGGGGCGATTGGCCTTTTGCGAATTTTCTTTTATGATCTCTAACGTGCGATGCATGAAGGCAATTTTTTAAGGTTGAGTTGTATGGGTTTGATTGATGGGGCCGAATGGCTTTAGTCGAAATGTACAGCCAGCCAGATGCACGGAGGCTCCTTGCTAGTATAGCTTACCCGGTGTTTTTGTCCGGCCGGTATAAGCAGGTAATCTCCTTCTGAAAGGTGTATTACCATTCCATTTTCCATCTCCAGGCTTGCTTTGCCCTTAAGCAGTACTACCCACTCATTGCGGTCGGAGTTGTACCATTTCCCTGCAGGGGTAGTCTGCCCGTTGCTAATGATGCGTTCTATGGAAAGATTTCCGGCAGTGCAAACCCCTTCGAAAATTTCGGTATCTCCCTCAGGCAAACGGATGTCTTTAAAAAGGTTTCTGATCAGCATAACGACAGGTTTAAAGGTATTGCTCTATATCTCCCTTTCCCTGCCTGATAACCTCTATATCCTCGCCGGTACAGTCAATAACAGTGGATGCAATATTATCACCATACCCCCCGTCAATTACAATGTCTACCATGTTGATGTATTTTTCATGGATAAGCTCAGGATCGGTAGTGTATTCCAGTATTTCGTCTTCATCGTAGATGGAGGTTGAAATCAACGGATTGCCATATTCCTCCACCAGTTGGCGGCAAATGACATTGTCGGGCACTCTTATACCGATGGTTTTTTTTCTGTTTTGAAAGATACGCGGCACATTGTTGCTGGCATTGAGGATAAAGGTGAAAGGGCCAGGCAATGCTTTTTTCATGAGTTTGTAAACCTCAGTGCTGAAGGGCTTGGTAAAATCTGCAATATGGCTGAGGTCGTGGCAAACGATAGAAAAATTTGCCTTGTCGGCTTTTACCCCTTTGATGGCCGCCACCCGCTCTACTGCTTTGTGCTGCAGCATATCGCAGCCCAGGGTATAAACCGTATCGGTAGGATAGATGATCACTCCTCCATCGCGCAGGCACTCCAGGATGGTTTGAATTTTTCGTGGGTCTGGATTCTCGGGGTAGATTTTGATCAACATAGTTCGGGGTTTTGCTTTACTGTACTCAGTTATTATTTTTCTTTTCCTTTTTTGCCCGGAAACAGGGTGGTAAGGTGTTGTATCTCAAGAAAACGGGGCGTATCAGAAATTTTCTGGTAGGCAATCATCAGGTTGTTCAACATGCGAAGAATGATGTCGAGGTTGGAGCAGGGATTGAAAAATTCTGGTCGTGGCTCCTGTTTCAATTGCTTCAGAAATACTTCGATGTCTTTGATCGCAAAGATATTTCCCCGGCTGAAAGCATTGATGTAAAACAATACATTGTCGGGGCTTACCTCCAGCGTGTCTGGATTGAGGCTGGTGCCGGTCCAGGCCAGCACAAAGTGCTCGGGAAGGTTTATGCCCTTTACCGGCATGTCAAGGCTTTGGGCAACCAGCATATAAACGATACCCAGCGAAAGCGGATTCCCCATTTTGTTCTCCAGTACCTTATTCAGGAAAGAGTTCAGAGGAGCATGGTAGTTGGTAATATTTCCATGGAACCCATGCATTTCGTAAAATACATAGTTGAAAACACGGATCTGCTCCAACGCTGTCAGGTTTTCGTTGAGCTCCATCCAGATATCCTTCCTTATTTTCCCCAGTTCATACTCCAGATCGTGGGTCCTGATCTCCGGGTAATGATACCTTGCAACAATGGTGCATCCTTCCAGCAGATTGGTGCCCCCTTGTTCTATCCATCGCGAAAGCTCTTTGCAGATATCATCGAAGCGGATCTGGTGGATGAGTGTTTCTATCCGCTGCTGGATATCGGGCAGGTGATGGCTCTGCCAGGCATGCTCCAGAAAGGGAATAATGTCGGGTCCGAAATTGTGGATATTGGCAGAAATATCACGAAAGATCTCCAGGTCAGGCTCATCAATGAGGCTAACCAATGCTTCCATCTTGCGTATTTTTTCTGCATTATCCATGGTGGGTCAATGCCTGTTTATGAAGTAATCCTCTCCAGTACCAGTTGAATAAGCTTCTCTACCGATTTTTTGTAATCTTTGCTGTAGGTGCGGTTTACCCTGTTGGCAATGATATCGCAAATGGTGAGGGTATTGTGTCCCAGGCTTCTGCCCAGGGCATACAGCGCAGAGGTTTCCATTTCGAAATTGGTGATCTTGTTTCCGTTAAAGGCGAAAGATTCGATTTTATGGTTGAGTTCGGGGTATGCCAGTGGCAGTCTGAGTTCGCGACCCTGTGGGCCAAAAAATCCTGAAGCCGTTGCCGTGATGCCTTGTTTAAGATCGCCAGCCAGTTTCTGGAGCAAACGTTCTGACGCCTTTACAATATAAGGATAGGGCAGGCGTGGGTTCCAACCGGTTTGAGAAATAAAGGCTTCGGTAAGGTCTTTCTCAATCAGGCTGTCTTCATACCTGTAAAAATTGATAAGACCATCCAGACCCAGTCCGAAGGCCGACGCAACAAAAGTATCAACCTCAATATCTGCCTGAAGAGCCCCGGAGGTGCCAAGCCGGACAATATCAAGAGAAGTATGTTCATCTTTGGGTATGCGCATTTCCAGGTCAATATTAACAGCTGCATCCAGTTCATTGATCACTATGTCGATATTGTCGGTGCCAATTCCCGTAGATAGCACAGTGATACGCTTATTGTTGAAAGTTCCGGTATGGGTTACAAACTCACGGCTCTGAATTTTGAATTCCACATGGTCGAAATACTTGGATATGGTCTCAACCCTGAATTGGTCTCCCACCACAATTACTGTGGGAGCAATGTGTTCCGGACGCAGTTTGATGTGATAAACACTACCGTCGGGGTTGATAATAAGTTCAGATTCTTTGAAAAACTTTTGCATGACTGTATGTATAAAAATTCAATTAAATTTTTCTGAGAAACACTGTATGTGCGATCTGCAGCCGCCTTGAGAGAAACAAAATTAGCTATTAATTGTAAATATACCTAACTTGTTTTGCCAGCAGTCTGCTGCCATAGGGGTAAGTCGGGCCTGCCAGCGATGATCTGTCCGGCAGGCTTGCCTTTTTCTTTCATGCAATGGGGCCTGATGGGGCGTTGATTGTTGCATGAATGCACGAAAGCGGTACTTTTGCCTAAGAAAAGTTTTTAAAAATTAACCCGGGATAAAATGCAGGCAGAGATTATTTCCATAGGCGATGAGTTATTGATAGGTCAGGTGGTAAATACCAACGCTTCGTGGATGGCACAAAAGCTCAACGAGGTTGGTGTGGAGGTTCGTCAGATCACCAATATTTCAGATACACCCGGGGAGATACTCAGAGCCCTGGCTGAAGCAGAAACCCGATGCCAGGTCATACTGATGACCGGTGGACTTGGGCCCACCCGCGATGACATTACCAAAGAGGTGTTGTGTCGCTTTTTTGATACCCGGTTGGTTATGGATCAGCAGGTGCTGGAGGGCATTCAAAGTTTTTTTGACCGTAAGGGATTGTCGATGACCGATCTCAACCGCGATCAGGCGCTGGTTCCGGAGAGTTGTACCGTAGTGCCCAATCCGCTGGGTACCGCTCCCGGATTGGCCTTCTTTAAAGAGGATAAGCTTTTTGTTGCCATGCCCGGGGTACCCTATGAGATGAAGCATATCATGGAGAATTTTGTTTTGCCCGAATTGCAGGGAAAAAATGCCGGCCATTTCATTCTCCATAAAACTATTCTAACGCAAGGTATTGGAGAATCTTTCCTTGCCGACCTTATAGAGCCCTGGGTGCAATCACTTCCACCGCAGATCAAGCTGGCATACCTTCCCTCTCCGGGTATCGTACGGTTGCGTTTGAGCATGCGAGGGAGCCATAAGGAAGCTATGCAGGAAACCCTCGACCATCATATAGAAGCCTTAAAAAGAAGAATTCCTGAATATTTCTGGGGATTTGATGATGACAAACTGGAGAAAGTGGTGGGTCGGATGTTGTTGCAGAAGAGTGCCTGGCTGGCCACGGCCGAGAGCTGTACAGGTGGGTTTATTGCACACCGAATAACTTCCGTTCCGGGGAGTTCTGCCTACTTCAAAGGCTCTGTGGTTGCATACGATAACAGTATAAAACAACAACTACTTGATGTGCCTGAACATGTACTTGCGCAGTATGGTGCTGTGAGTGCCGAAACGGTAGAACATATGGCATTGGGAGTAGCAAAACAACTCCAAACTGATTATGCCATTGCAGTGAGTGGTATTGCGGGTCCTCAGGGCGGAACTCCCGAAAAGCCTGTCGGTACAGTTTGGATTGCTGTGGCGGGTCCACGTGGTGTAATCAGCAGGAGGTTTCTTTTTGGCGATGAAAGAGAGCGTAACATCCTTCGCGCCTCCACAGCTGCTCTCGCAATGCTTCATAAAATTCTGAAAGAGAGCTGAAGGAATTTCGGACAATAGTATGGGTTTACTAAAAAAAAGAGACCGGCTGAAGGCCGGTCTCCGGGTAGTAGCAGAGGGTTAATTACTACTAACTCACCACCACAGTTATTTTACAATGTTGATCTTTCTTGAAATCACATCAGAGGAGCTTCTTACATTCATGATGTAAACTCCCTGGGTGAGACCTGAAACATCAATTCTTTCATTGATAGTTCCGTTTCTGGAGCCAAGTTCCATAGACATTACACGGGCACCGGTAATGTTAAAGATTTCAACTACCACATTGTCGGAACGTTGCATATCGAATACCAGGTTGATCTGATCTCTTACCGGGTTGGGGAACACGTTGAACTGTCCGAAATTACCGGCAATATCATTGGTGCTGAGGGTAGTGGGTACCAATACGGCATCAATTACATGAACCACACCGTTTTCAGCAATCAGATCGGCAACAATTACCTGTGCATCGTTGATGAATACACCCGCGGAGCTAATGCTGACACTGATGTTCTCTCCGAACAGAGTTGCAATGGTCTGCCCATCGGTAAGATCAGTAGAGAGCGCTGCACCGGCAACCACATGGTAAAGCAGTACCTGTGTAAGTGCACCACTGGGGTCGGCAAGGAGTTCATCTAATACACCTGCAGGCAGAGCAGCAAAAGCAGCATCGGTGGGAGCAAATACGGTGAAAGGACCCTCACCCTGCAATGCTTCTACCAATCCGGCAACCGTTACAGCTGTGGCAAGGGTAGTGTGAATTTCGCTGCTTACAATAATGTCTACAACAGTTGCAGGGGTTGAAGCAGGTACCAATACAGCGTCAATTACGTGTACCACACCATTGTCGGCGATAAGATCGGCAACAGAAACCAGTGCATTGTTGATGAATACACCATCATTATTGATAGTTACCACAACATTCTGGCCCAATACCGTTTCAATCTCCTGCCCATCGGTCAGATCAGTGGAAAGAGCAAATGCAGCTACCACATGGTAAAGAAGAACATCGGTCAGTGCACCTGTGGGATCGGCCAGCAGTTCATCCAGCAAACCATCGGGAAGAGCATCAAAAGCCGCATTGGTGGGAGCAAACACGGTGAAAGGACCTTCACCCTGGAGAGTTTCTACCAAACCTGCTAAAGTTACAGCAGTAGCAAGGGTAGTGTGAATTTCGCTACCTGCAATAATGTCTACTACAGTGGTAGTTTCAAATGCAGGTACCAGTACAGCGTCAATTACGTGTACCACACCATTGTCGGCGATAAGATAGGCAACAGAAACCAGTGCATTGTTGATGAATACACCATCATTATTGATGGTTACCACAACATTCTGGCCCAATACCGTTTCAATCTCCTGCCCATCGGTAAGGTCAGTGGAAAGAGCAAATGCAGCTACCACATGGTAAAGAAGAACATCGGTCAGAGCACCTGTGGGATCGGCCAGCAGTTCATCCAGCAAACCATCAGGAAGAGCCTCAAAAGCAGCATCGGTGGGAGCAAACACGGTGAAAGGACCATCACCCTGAAGAGTTTCTACCAAACCGGCAACCGTAACAGCAGTGGCAAGGGTGGTGTGAACATCGCTTCCTGCGATGATGTCTACTACAGTTGTAGTTTCAGCAGCAGCTGCAACACTGATGTTGTCGATCAGCCAGTACCAGCCCCAGACGTCATTGTCGTCAAATTCAAAGCGTACATAAAGTGTATCACCTTGTTCCATTCCAGGAATAATAAGGGTTTCAGTAACAGCGGTTACGGTGAAGGGGCCAGAAAAGCCTGCTGAACTACCCTGGTTGGCGTCATAGGTAGCAAGGGTTTCCCAATTGGATCCATCGTTGCTGTAGCGCACATAACCTCTTTGGGCTCCAATTTGGCGATAATGGTGGGCGAAAGAGAGAACGATATCTCCACCATTAAAATCATTAAGAACGATTCCTGGTGTTTGGAGTATTGTCCATACATTGTTTCCTGAGCCTGCAGCATCGCTGTCTATCCAGGCATAGTTTCCTTCCATGGGATCGCTGATATTGAAGTTGGTTGTTGAACCGAGACTCCAAACAAAGCCACTGCCTGCACCATCAATGAGAGTCCAGTTGCCATAGGTTTCAGCATTTTCAAAATCCTCAAAGAACGGGAATTCAACAAATACCGGTTCGGACAGAATTGGCACCAGTACAGCGTCAATTACATGTACTACACCGTTGTCGGCGATAAGATCGGCAACAATTACCTGAGCATCGTTGATGAATACACCTTCTGTGTTGATGGTAACCACCACATTCTGGCCGAATACAGTTTCGATCTCCTGTCCATCGGTCAGGTCAGTGGAAAGTGCACTTGCAGCTACCACATGGTAAAGAAGAACATCGGTTAGAGCACCTGTTGGATCGGCAATAAGAGCATCCAGTACTCCTGCTGGCAGAGCAGCAAAAGCGGCATCGGTGGGAGCAAATACGGTGAAAGGACCTTCGCCCTGGAGAGTTTCTACCAAACCTGCTAAAGTTACAGCAGTTGCAAGGGTGGTGTGAATGTCGCTACCTACGATAATGTCTACTACGGTAGTGGTTTCTGATGCAGGTACCAGTACAGCGTCAATTACATGTACTACACCATTGTCGGCGATAAGGTCGGCAACAATTACCTGAGCATCATTGATGAATACACCTTCTGTGTTGATGGTAACCACCACATTCTGGCCGAATACAGTTTCGATTTCCTGTCCATCGGTCAGGTCAGTGGAAAGTGCACTTGCAGCTACCACATGGTAAAGAAGAACATCGGTCAGAGCACCTGTTGGATCGGCAATAAGAGCATCCAGTACTCCTTCAGGCAGAGCAGCAAAAGCGGCATCGGTGGGAGCAAATACGGTGAAAGGACCTTCGCCCTGGAGAGTTTCTACCAAACCGGCAACAGTTACAGCAGTTGCAAGGGTGGTGTGAATGTCGCTACCTGTAATGATATCTACTACGGTAGTAGGAGTGGGAGTGTAAACGGGGAGAGGTAAAAGTGCTCCAGCGGTTGAACCGGCTACAAATAAACCGAAGGCAGGTCCATTACTGTTATTTGAGGGATTGAGAAAACCGCTTGCAAGCACAGTCAAGGCAGCACCTCCCAGATCGAGAGTGCTCAGTGGTGCTTCAAAGGCAGCCACAACGATTTGTCCGTCGGGAGTGCGAATTTCCAACACATAATCATCAACGGGCAAACTAAGGTAACCCTGAAAATCGGTGTAAGAGAAAGTAAACAGTCCGGTTTCGGCACCCATGGCCCAAACACTAACTTCAGGAGCATCAGTAGATCCATGGAATACCAGAACATCTACTTCAGAGGGGTTGTTGGCCACCTGGCGAGCAGGAGTAAACACCTCCAGGCTAAAGGGGGGTGCAGGCGAATAGCCTGTTGAACTTACAATTCCCGAAGCTATGGCAATATAATTCTGGTCTTCGGTCAATGTTACATTGATCGGGCCTACACCATTGCCTATACCTGCTCCTGCAGGAGATACAATAATGCTGAGCTCAACTCCGGCCGGAACTGCCATGAAACCAGTAGCCTGGCGAAATGACACATCCGTTAGAAAAGGAGCTCCATTTACAAAAATATCCATCTCATCCACAAGGGCATCAGCCGAATTGTGAATAATCTGCAGATTTGCTGTTTGCGCTTTGACTTTGCCTGCGAAGGCAAACAAGGCTACCAGCATAAGTACAAAGATTAGTCTTGTTTTTCTCATAAGAATTATTTTAAATGATACATTTTTGGTTTGTGAGCACGATTTAAACGACAGGAACAATCAATTGTTTATCGATAAAAAGAAAAGGTTAAACAATATCGTGCGGTTTTGAGTAGAAACAGTCCCAATGCGATATGTAAGAAGCACAATAACAGCATGTTGAGATTTGTGTTTATCTTATCAGAAAAAAAGTTAAACAATACTTTGTGTATATTTGCACTATTGCATATTGGAAGTGCATCCATGAGAGATTTTATCAGAAAATAGTTTGTTTAAGTAATTGGTTTGAAGGAACATGCATAATTATTTTGACTACGTCGAGCTTCGGTTCATCTCCTATTGTGAGCCGCAGTGCTCATGCAAGTTTCATTAATGTTCGCTTTTACTTCCGGTTGATCCGGGTGTGCCACCATGGAGCTGCATAAAGGCCTGTATAGCTCTTAAGTGGAGGGTTGTGTGTGGCAACTTCATCGATCAAAGTATGTTTTTTAATGCTTTGTTATGTTAAAAAAAATACCGTAATTGCAATGCAAAACACAACCCTATGACCACCCAATACAGAATCAAAACACTCACACAATTTATTGTTGAACGACAAGCCCAGTACCCCCAGGCGAAGGGTGCATTAACACGGTTGCTGAATGATATTGCAACAGCTGCCAAAATAGTAAACCGCGAGATCAATGCTGCCGGTCTGGTAGATATCCTTGGTTTTGAAGGTACCGATAATATCCAGGGCGAGGCGCAAAAGAAACTTGATGTTTATGCCAACGAACGTTTTATTGAAGCCCTTAAAGGTGGCGGAGAATGTTGTGCTATTGCATCGGAGGAGAACGAGAAAATCATCTCTTTTCAGAATGAGTTTTCGGAGCTTGGGAAGTATGTTGTGGCAATTGACCCGTTGGACGGAAGCAGTAACATTGAGGCCAATGTTTCCATTGGTACCGTTTTTTCCATCTATCGTAGAAAAACAGAATCGGGAGGGGGCAAGCTCGAAGACATGCTTCAACCGGGTGTTAACCTGGTAGCTGCCGGTTATGTGATCTATGGCTCCTCTACTATGCTTGTGTACACCACAGGCAAAGGGGTTAATGGGTTTACCCTCGATCCCAGTGTAGGGATTTTTTGCCTGTCTCATCCGGACATGAAATATCCCGAATCGCCGAATATCTATTCCATCAATGAGGGTAATTACATTTACTTCCCCGATGGAGTAAAAAAATATATCAAATATTGCCAGGAAGATCACCCTGCCACTTTAAGGCCTTATACTTCGCGCTATATCGGGTCGATGGTAGCCGATTTTCACCGCAATCTTATCAAGGGAGGAATTTTTATTTATCCGGGTACCACCAAGCAGCCCAAGGGTAAGTTAAGGCTTTTGTATGAGTGCAACCCGGTTGCATTTCTGGCAGAGCAGGCCGGGGGCAAAGCTTCCGATGGTTTTCGAAGAATTATGGAGATCGAGCCCAAGACCCTTCACCAGCGTGCTCCTTTGTTTATAGGTCCGAAGTCGATGGTAGAAAAGGCTGAAGAGTTTATGCGACAATGCTCGGGCCGCGAGAATACTGCAAAATAATCAATGTATCCCGTCATGCGCAATCCAGGTATCCTGCAGATTATGTAAGATACCTGGATTGTTATTCTGTGCCTTTACGAAATTGCTCAAGATGCTCGAGTCGTTGCAGCAGAGGAGGGTGCGAATACCCCACAAACACATTCAGAGGATGTGGGCGCAGATTGCTGAGGTTGTTAACGGAAAGCTTTTTCAGGGCTTGCTGCAGCGGTGCGGCATCAAAACTGGTTGCTGCAAAGGCATCAGCTTCATATTCATGTTTCCTGGAGAGCCAGTTGCCCGCAATACCTAAAAGTGTACTGATGGGAGAATACAGCAGCCCAAAGGCAATAAGCCCGATATGAAAGCTGGTTTGTTCCACCCCCAGGGCAAGCGACAACTCAGGGCGGTTCAAAGCCAGACCTAACAGATAGAGCATTACGGCAGAGGTAACCGCAGACAGCAACATCCCTTTCACAATGTGTTTCTTCTTATAATGGCCAATCTCGTGGGCAAGCACCGCCACCAGCTCCTCAGTAGAATGTTCCTCTATAAGCGTATCGTACAGTACGATGCGCTTTTTGGGGCCCAATCCGCTGAAATAAGCATTAGCCTTGCTGGAGCGGCGCGATCCATCTATTACAAAAATATTGTCGAGCCTGAAATCTGCTTTGCGGGCAAACTCTTCTATGGCCTCGCGGAGCGGGCCTTGCTCAAGGGGAGTTTGCTTGTTGAAAAGGGGCACAATCAATGAGCTGTAAAACATGGCCATAAAAACAGAAAAACCCGTAAGAAACAACCATGCATACACCCAGAACCAACTGCCAGCAATCTGAAAAAACCAGATCAGGATGGCAAGCAAGCCGCCACCCAGTACCAGCGAAAGGGCCCAACCCTTTAATTTGTCGGTAAGCCATGTTTTGAGGGTGCTGCGGTTGAAGCCAAATCTCTCTTCAATCACAAAGGTATCATAAAGCGAAAATGGGGTTGAAAGAATATCTGAGGCCAACCCCAGTATGCCAAAATAAAGCAACGCCATCAGGATGGGATGTTCGGTTACCTGTCTGATCCATCCATCCAGAAAGGCAAATCCACCCGCAATAACGAATACCATGATTGCCAGAAAGCTTAATGTGGAGGTGAGCAATCCGAAGCGCATGTTTACTCTCTGGTAGTCCTGCGATTTGCGATACTTTTCTTCATCGTAAATGCCCCTGAGCTCTGCAGGCAGAACGTTACTCCACCTGCTGGCATTGAGCCCGTCGAGCAACCTGTCGAACAAAAAATCAAGGATCAGAATGGCGATGATCAGATAAAAGAGTATTTGTGTCATTTCGTATATTAATAAGTAAAAACAGATTTAATATCTCAATCCTGGGCTGCAGTATCAGTACAGCTAAAGTGGATTTGCTCAATAGCCTCCGGAATACTTGCGCACAAACCATTCAACCGAAAGCATCAGAAGCAGCAGGAAGAAGATCCAGCGAAGATTGATGAGGTCTTCAAACTCATATTGAGTGTAAACAATGGGGCGAATGTCATCTCGTTCGGTAATCTCTTTCACCAGCTCGTTCATCTGATCAGGATAAAACATACGTCCGCCACTGTTTTCTGCAAGCTGAAAAAGCAGGTTGTGGTCGGCAACGGTATTTACCGCTTCAATGTTAAGAGGCGATACTGTAAACAATCCGGATGCGGTAAAATCCTCTCCTCCAAAGTTTACCGAGGCAGTGTAGCGATATTCGCCCGCCGGAAAAGCTCCGGCATTAAGGCTGTATGCATTGCCTGCCTGCCTGAAAGTGTAGTCGAAATTTACTCCTTCCGGATGGGTGATGCGCAGGTTTACCTCGGGTTCGTTGACCAGTTCGTAACTCCGGTTGTAGAGCTCTGCTGTAAACAATGCAGGCTCATTTTCGTAAATAAATGCCCTGGTAAACACCCTGAAAAAGCTTTTGTCTTCAACCACCGACAAATACTGTATGATTCTCGAAACCCAATCATTAAAGGCCTGGTGGTTCTCTTCGCGGGCAAAATTCCCCAACCTCCATCTCCAAAGGCCTTCACCTGTAATAATGCCCGTTTTTCGTTCGGCGGTTTCACTGAATACTACAAGGGGGAAGGTTGTAGTAATATTTCCGATGCGTTGATAAGCAAAAACCTGGGCAGCGGGTGAAAGGGTGTAGCTGGCAAAATGAGTTTGCAGGGGGGGAAGCTGGGGCAGCACCCTGTTGATTTCGTCGGTGGGCTGGAAGAGTGTAAATTGTGGATTGATATCGGCCCTGGCATCATTGAATCCCTGTGTGCGCTGGGCAATCTGCAGCCCGGTTTGCAATCGGTTGAAAGCCTGTAGGTTGCTTTGAGCTCCCAGGATGAAAAGCTGGGGCAGATTCAGTCGTGTTGCCTGGCCGATGAGTTGAGCTGCAGCCTGGGTTTGAGAGGGCAGCTGATGCCATACGATCACATTATACTCCTCCAGGCTACCGCTAAAGTCGCGCAGCAGCGATACCTTTGCTTCATAGTTGTGGTTGTCTTCCAGTGCCATCCTGAGGGCACCCAGGTCGGGGTGAGGAGCGTGGGCCAGCAACAGTACCTTTTGCCGGCTGTCGATCACTTCTATGAAAAAATCCTGCCGGTTGTTGGCGGTGCTAATCTCTCCCTCAATGGGGTCGATGGTTACACTGTAGCGTTTTATGCCCACATCGGTTGCTTCCAGCTGCACGGCCAGAGTCTGGAAATAATGATCGGAGTTGAAAGAAATCCTTTGCTCCCACACCACGCGGCCCTCGTGTTCAATCTTTACCCGGCTGTTCAATCCACTTGCCTGCCGTGCTTCCACTACTATTTCGAGGGGAAACAGATTGTTGAGATAAGTGATTCGGTTGTGGTTGAGGCGGTTAATAACCAGATCACGACGTGCTACGGTATCACCCAATGCCAGGGTATAAATGGGAGTAAAACCCGGAACTGTTAAAAACCTGGGGTTCTGGCCGCGGTTGTAAATGCCGTCGGAAGCCAGGATAATGGCACCCAGGTTGCGGTTGCTGTAATGGCTCTCAAGTGTTGCGAAAACCTGAGAAATATCAGTAATACGATCGCTGAAGTCGAAGCTGTCGGTTTGCAGCACGCGCTCACCGAAGCTATAGGTATGTAATTGAAAGTTCTGCTGCAGGCCCGACCTGAGCAAAGCAAGATCTTCCAGATAAGCACCTTTCATCAGCAGACTGTCGGCACCCATTACCAGCGATTGGCTGTTGTCTTGAAACAAAACAATGATGGGATCCTGGTTTCGGTTCAGATGCAGTCTGAGTAAGGGTGAAAGCAGGAAAAAACACAGAAGGACTATGGTGCCAAAACGAAAGAAAGCCAACATGCGTTTCTGCCAGAGGGTAAGATCCATCTGCTGGTTGCGATAATACAAAATACCTGCGGCCAGGGCGCCTGCCATCAGGCAAAACAGAACAAACCACCAGGGTTGACCAAGAATAAACTGAAAGTTCAAAACGATTGATTATGCGGTTAAACTTTTTTGGGCTATAAGGCAAAGATAAGTAAAACCCCTGTAGAGCATAACGCTGTACAGGGGTTTGATGTTTTTTGGGAAAATAGTTATTTCTTATTCTGGTCGTCGGTTTTGTCTTTTCCCTGGCCGGTTTGAGGCTTAATGATATTGTCTCTCATCTGGGTATCGGCCTTGATGTTCTCCATTTTATAGTAATCCATGATTCCGAGGTTTCCGCTTCTGAAGGCTTCGGAAATGGCTTTGGGGATCTCAGCTTCGGCTTCGATAACCTTAGCACGGGCTTCCTGTGCTTTGGCTTTCATTTCCTGCTCGGCAGCTACCGCCATAGCTCTTCTCTCTTCAGCTTTGGCCTGGGCAATGTTTTTATCGGCATTGGCCTGGTCGATCTGCAGCATAGCACCGATGTTTTTACCTACATCGATATCGGCGATGTCGATGGAGAGGATTTCGTAGGCAGTACCAGAGTCAAGCCCCTTGGAGAGTACTACTTTGGAAATACTATCGGGATTTTCGAGCACTTGCTTATGGTTGTTGGCCGAACCGATAGAGGTAACAATACCTTCACCCACACGTGCCAGGATGGTTTCTTCACCAGCACCCCCAACCAGCTGTTTGATGTTGGCACGCAGTGTAACGCGAGCCTTAGCAATGAGCTGAATACCATCTTTTGCAACGGCAGCAACCGGAGGAGTGTTGATTACTTTGGGCTTTACCGACATCTGCACCGCCTCCAGTACATCACGACCTGCCAGGTCGATGGCAGTAGCGGTTTTGAAGTCGAGGTTGATGTTGGCTTTATCTGCACTGATAAGGGCATTTACCACAGCCTTTACACGCCCCCCTGCCAGGAAGTGTGCCTCCAGATCGTCGCGGTTGAGGCGAAGACCGGCTTTGGTAGCCGAGATAAGGTTGTTAACAATTACGGCAGGCGGAATTTTTCTCCAGCGCATCAGCACCAATTGCAGCAGATTGATTCGTACTCCCGATACAAGGGCGGAGAACCACAACCCTACCGGGATAAAATAAAACAAGATCCATAAGGCAAGAATACTTACCACCGCAATGGCGAGGATGATTCCAATGTTTGCTTCCATTTGTCAGTTTGATTTTGATTTAACAATGATTTTGTTTCCGTCTACTTTAGTTACTATGATTTCTGTATTTTGGCTGATCAGATTGTCCTTTGAAGTTACTTCATAGAATTCTCCGTTTATCATGGCTTTGCCCATGGGGTTGAGCCGGGTAATGGCCATTCCTTCATCACCTGGCTTTACTTTTTCCGATTCTACTACATTTACTTTGCCATCTACTTCGGTGCCCAGCATGGCTTTTTTCCAGGTATTGCTCTTGAGGGCAAAACCCAGGGCAGCAACACTAAAGATGAGTGTACCTCCCAACACATAGTTGCCTGCAAGATTGCCATGCGAAGCATAGGTTGAGTAAATGGCGAAGCCCATCATGGCAACACCTACTATGCCTACCACTGTTGTGCCGGGAACCACCAGGATTTCCAGTAGCAGAAAAGTAAGGCCCACCAGGATTAATGTTATGATAACTAACCAGCTCATCTTCGTTTTGTTTAATGCTGTTTTTGTTTTGTATACTTGTATGGTTTATTCGATGGTAGCGGTGATGCCCCGGTTGAGGATCTCCCGGTACATGGGTTCGAGGGTGCTGAAGTCGCCGCTGCGAACCGAGCATTTGCCATTGTGGTGAATGATCATGGTGCATTGCTCGGCTTGCTCGGGCTCATGCTGGCAGACCTCGATCAGGGTTTTGATAACAAAATCAAAGGTGTTGAAATCGTCGTTGTGTACAACGAGGTCGCGGATAAGTGTACCCAGGGTTTGGGCCGATCCATGATCGCGGGTCTTTTCTTTTGTCATGGTCAGGGTGTTTTAATGTTTCTGTTCTTGTAAGCCAAACTACGGCTAAAGGGCACGGATTTTAAAAATGTGCTTATGTACAGTTCAAAGGTAAATAAAATCCCCATAAAGTCATTTTTTTACACAAGTAAACTGTACAATAAAAAACCCCAAAAAAAGTGAATTTGTTTGGGGTTTTCAGAATGCTAATCATTACAAAGATAGAGCTGGTTCATTTTTTAAGCTCTGATGCCATTCCCTTTTTTCGAAACATCAGCTTGTTCTCCTGCCCACTGAGCAATCGTTGTATATTCTTTTTATGGGTAAGCGGTACAAATATGGCCACTGCAATGGAGAAAACAATTTCTGCTGTGAGTGTGCTTTGCATAATCCAGATTACAGTAACAGGGAAAGCGATGGCCGCCGACATCGAGCCCAGAGACACATACCGGGTGGGGACGAAAACCAGCAGGAATACACCCAGGCAAATCAATACTGCTGTCGGAAACAGGGCGATAACAATACCTGCCAGGGTGGCAATTCCTTTTCCTCCCCTGAACCCTGCAAATACCGGGAAAACATGTCCCAGTAATGCCATGCAGCCCAGAATAAGCTGATAGATTACAAAATGGTTGTCGGAAGCAAAGCTGTCAGTAAAAAACCTGCCCAGGTATATGGCGGCAAAACCCTTGAGGGCATCCAGCAAAAGCACCACAGCACCCGCACGGTTGCCAAAAACACGCAAAGCATTGGTGGCACCCGCATTTCCACTGCCATGCTCACGAAGATCTATATTGTAGAAGATCTTGCCAAACCAGACAGAGGTGGGGATTGAGCCCAGCAGGTAAGCTGCCACAAGGGCCAGTATTTTGTATAACTCCCAGTTCATAGTTGAATATTTATATTTTGTACTTTAACAGGTTAATACTTGTATCATACTGCAAATTACTGTCTCAGGTTTCGCATGGCCCGCACAAAATCGAAAGGCCTGCGATCGGAGGAGAGTATAAAGGTAAAGGGTTGCTCGCCACGCTCTACCTGCTGACGCCTGCGATTGGGCTTCAGGTTGCGGACCATGTTGTTGAACTCTGTGTCGGAGGCAATGGTTTGCATGATGCCGTTGGTATAGGTAAAGAAATACCACTGGGTGCCAATACCTTCATCGGCAAACCCTGAGGGGATAAGCACCATATTAAAGATATCGCCACTGCGGTGTTTGTTGAGTTCTATGAAACCATCCACGTACCTGTTCAGGGGGAAACGATCCATGTTTCCTATCCCGATGGGCTCGGTAGAATAGAAGGTTTGGGCATCCTGGTCCCATTTCATTTTTACATCTGCAAAAAAGAAAGTGTGTGCCAGTTCGGGTGGAAAACGTCTGAATGAGCCTGTGAGGGCCACCTCCTCCATCAGTCGGCGGGTGGTTTCGCCACCGGTGAGTTTCTCAAGGTGTGCGGTATATTTAAACCGGTTAAGGTTTATGGCTGTGGGTTCAACCATAGCCTGGAGGCTGCTTTCTACCCTTGCCAGGGCTGTGTTGAGGAAGAAAAAGTCTATCCCCATCACCAGATCCAGTTCCACTGTTTTCTGGTGCAGATCCATGGCGGCATGTCCATAGGTCTTGATCTTGAACTGGCCCATGTCTTTCGACAGAGTAACATCGCCCGAGGCTCTTACCATGCACGTTGCCGGGTTTAGAGTAATGATATTGTCGGGCAGTTGCGGATTGCGAAATTTCTCTGCCGTACTTACCTGGTATTGTCTGAGATCGCGGTCGAACGTGAGGAACCCGGTTGCGCCTGCAATTTCAAGGTCGGAGTAGTGCCGTTGTCTGGTAAACAAAGCCGGATAAATATGCACTGAGTCGCCTGCAAGCATCAAAGCAGAGAAGATGCGTCCATTGGCATCGTTTCGCAGATCTTCTGCCAGGGGTATGTATACACTGTCGGCTTTTACGCGGGCTTCAAACCTTATCCAGTTGGGGTTGTAATCGGGGCAATCGGCAAAGATCTGTGTGGCTCCCTTGTAAAAGAAGTCAGGATTTTCTGCCCTGAGCTCAATATCGCCTTTGTAACCGAATCGGGGGCTGATGGTGAAATCATGCTCTTCTTCGATTTTGGCTTGTGCCATGGTGGTTCTGTGGGCACGATCTACCGAGATACGGTCGAAGAATATCTGCTGTGGCTGGCCGGTTTCATTGATGAAATCGTATTTTCCGCTGCCTGAGTAGCTCCAACGGGTTGCAATATTTACTTCAGCATCGTAAAAACGATGGTGCAGCGACCAGGTGTTGGCCAGGATCTGGGCATTCTCCAGTTTGGCAATCTCTGCCCTGGGCAAAATGTCAACCCTTTCCATGTGAGGGTACACGGCAGCATCGGCTACTTTAATAATCTTTACTTCATGGGCCTGTATCACGTTATCGGCCAGAGCATATTCCATCCTGCCGGCATAGAAGCGAAGAGAATCCTGGGCCGGGTGTGTAGAAATAAGTTCATTTCCCTTGAAGTTGTAATGGATCCACTCCTGAGGGCTGATATTGCCACGGGAGGCTATTTCGCTGCGTAATGTATTTTCGAGGCTCAGCGTGCCTTGCTCCATATCCCAGTCGAAATCAAATCCCAGAGCATCAAACCTGTTGGGTACAAATGCAAGTTTAGATTCCCCTTCCAGTGATTGCAGCTGTGAGCTGCGTCCTTGCACATCTACAAAAGCCTGGTAATCGGTGGCCCTCACGGCAGGTTGCCTGCCACCTGCTTCCATCAGATTGAGGTTCGATCGCTGGCTCGAGAAGTCATTCAGCTTGTATGAGAAGTCTTGTGCAAACATTTCACCCCCAAAAAAGGTGCTCTTTCCATTTCCTCCCAGTCCAACTGGTGTAAGATCGATACTTCCTTCCAGCAGTACAAGCCCATCGTAGAGTTCAAAGGGTCGGGTAGTATGACTTATGCTCATATTGTCTTCAAACGGTTTGTAGAGCATATTTACATCTCTTGCCTTTACAGATGGATACTCCACAGGGCCCGCCTGGGCTGTAAGGCTGAAAGTGTTGATCTGTGCTCTGGCAGAGTCCGGAAACATCAGCATCTGATTGGCGTCGAGGGTGGCATTGAGGTATTCGAGCCGTCCATCGGCACGCAGCCCTTCGTAGCTCATGTCGATAGGGCCTTTGTAAACGGCCTTGCCTCCGTATACAGTATAACCATCTTCAGGGGTTTGGGTATTGAAACCCAGCGAATAGTCGGGCTGTACCGTAAGGTAATCGTAGAAGTCGGGGAAAATACCCGTTGATATAAATACCCCATCGAAAGCAATATTATCGGTGGTGGCATTGTCAAGACTATCTATGGAGAAGGGGATAAGACGGAAGTACACATCTTCACGCTTGTAGGCACCCTTTTGCACAAATTCGCGGTCGTAGTACACATACGATTCGTTGTTGGAGTTGAAGATGGGATACCGAGGGTAGGGGAGTTGCCCTGATTTGTTGAGGGGATGATCTACCAGCAACTCTCCGTTGATCCCTTCCAGCACGGTGCGCACCCTCACCAGTGAATGTCTTCCCCGGGTGTCGGCATCAAAAGATCTTACACTGAATGCCATGGAGTCGGTATTGATGAGTTCGATTTTGAAATTGTCGTAATCAAAAAAGAACTCCCTGCCGTAAAAGTCGAACAAGCCCGATTCTACGCGTCCGTCAAAATACATATCCCGGTTTTTCTTCATCACCACCTGCCTGCCTGCCGGATGCAGTACCACATTCTTCTCGCGACTCAAGGGAATACGCTCCACACCCATGATATGGAGGTCGAAGTTATTCATGTTCAACCGGGCATTTATGGGGGCCTCAGAATGGATCTGAATTACGTCGAAGTCGCTCCTTCCGGCATAGGAGGTAATGTAGTGAAACAATCGGTCGTTGAGGGTAACCGTTTCCGTATCGGCATCATAGGATACAAATCCGTAAAAGGAGAAAGATAGCAGCTGTGCTGTTACGCTGGCCACATCCTGGCGAAGAAACCTTGCCAGTTCATTTACCGGAAAAGTACGTGAGTTGTATTCATTGGAGAAATTGCGGATCCTTATCAGCGGGTGCAGTCCTGACATTCCCTGCATGCGCATGTACCGCAGATCGGAAAAGAAATTGTGCGACTCAAAAGAAGCCTGGCCCGTTTCGCTCATCCCCCGGATCATTCGCATCTCGATATCGTAGGTTTCGATATTCCAGTAAATGGCTTCGCAATACATGTCGATCTGGTGGAATGTGTTCATAAAAGGAGCTCTGGAAAAGCCCCTTTCGTCTCGTTGCAGCGAAAACTCGCGGTTAGGGTGGAGGTATCGCATACTGATGGAGGGGTGATAGATAGAATCGCCCGAGAGGTAGATGCTTACAGCAGCACGATCTGAAATGATCCGGTCATTGCGGATCACAAAGGCACGTCCGCGCGCTGTAATAAACAATGAGTCGGCACGGTAAAACTTGAGGCTTGCATTGGCCTGGTCGGTGCCGGAGCCCAGCACCCGTTGTCCCATCATGGTAAAGCCACCCATGAAATCTATCCCGGGAAACAGGTTTTTGATCTCATGCACAGCCTGGTATGACTGGAAACGAGGATATCGGGCATCTTCAGGCTTTACCTCGGCCAGCAAACGCTCGGAGAATTTTCCCAGCAGAGGCTCCCTGAAAAAGTCGAGGTTGTAAAAAGTTACTGTATCGGCCTCAAACCGGGCTACGGCCAGGTTGATTTCATAGTTTGTGAAATTTGCATAAACCCTGGCCGGATCCAGCAAAACTCTTTCCCATGTAACCCTGCCACCGCTTCCGGTGAGCTTGTCTTCCAGAAGGTTGACCCGTGCGCTGGTGTTCAGGATCACTATGCTGTCGCCTTGCGATAAACACAACAGATCATTTCCCTGAAATACCACCTCTGGCACACCACGCTCAAAAGAAAGTGTATAATTGGGGCTCCGGAGCCTCCAGTTTACAGAAGCTGCCGAAAACAAAAGGTTCTCATCGAAAAGGTTCACACTCTTTTGCCAATAGGCGAGCAGCCGCCTTTGCTGGGAGGTGTTCATGAGGTTTTGAAAACTCTCGTGCCACACCTCGAAGTTGCGGTCGGCATGCTGGGTGCGCAGCACTTTTACAACTCCTTCAAGATAAAGAGCATAGTCGGGCCATGGGCGCAAACGCATACCCAGCATCTGGTTCAAGGTGTTGCGCACCCAAACTCTCTGGTTTTCCAGCATGGTTTCGCTTTGCCAAACCACTGCGAAACTATCCAGATAGGCCTGGGCACGCTGCCGCTCCTGGCGGTCAAGATTTGCCAGCAGCGAATTCAATTGCTCAATAAACTCCTGGTTGTTTTCAGAAAAACTGGTAAGACGCTGTTGTGCCTGCACCGCTTGAAAACCCCAAAGCAGTAAGATCAGAAAAAGAGGGTAGAACGATTTTCGCATGTATTGAGATAGATTTGTTTTCCTTTATGGACAGATCACACCTTTTGCAACCTTACGGCAACCCATTCCTTGTTTTGCTTAAAGGCAAGGGTTTTCATTCCATGACGTTGGGCAAGATCAGACAGATCGGCCATGTCGTCAGCAAAAAAACCACTGATATACAACTCTCCCCCTGTTTTCAATACAGAAATAAAAGTTGGGATATCTTCCAGCAGTACATTTTTGGTGATGTTGGCCAGGATAATATCAAAATCCTCCTTTCCCAGCAGGCTGGCATCGCCCAGCAATACTTCTATGTTGGGAGTACCGTTTCTCTCTACATTTTCAAGGGTGTTTTCCCAGGCGTAAGGGTAATTGTCGATGGCTTGTACGGGTGCTGCGCCCATTTTTGCAGCCAGTATGGCCAGTATTCCGGTTCCGCAGCCCATATCAAGCACTTTTTTCCCTTTGAAAGATGTCTCAAGCATCCATTGTACCATCAGGCTGGTAGTTTCGTGATGGCCGGTACCAAACGACATTTTGGGCTCGATCACTACCTCCCATTCATAATCAGGTTTTGCGGTATGAAAAGGTGCTCTGATGTAGCATTTGCCATCCACATCCACAGGCTCGAAATTGCTTTCCCAAACCTGATTCCAGTTCTGGCTGTCGATGTTTTTTACGGTAAAAGTAAAACGCACACTGTGAGCTTCTTCTTCGGGAAGGGAAACAGCCTGCAATTTATCGGCATCAAACTGGCTTGTGGGGATGTAGGCTTTGAAACCTTTGAGGTTTTCCTCAAAACTTTCAAAGCCAATTTCTGCAAGTTCTGCAATGAGCAGGTCAGACCAGGGCTGAGCCGGTTCAACAACTGCAGTAACTTCGGTGTAGGGTATAGAACTCATCTTCAGAAAGATTGAATGATGGTAGTAAAATCAGCAGCTTTCAAAGATGCACCTCCAATGAGGCCACCATCCACATCTGCATTGGCAAACAATTCGGCAGCATTTTGTGCGTTGCAACTTCCACCATACAGGATGGAGGTACTGTCGGCTACCTGCTGGCCATATTTTCCGGCAATGATACTCCTGATGTATGCATGCATTTCCTGTGCCTGTGCGGGGCTGGCGGTTACTCCGGTGCCAATGGCCCATACGGGCTCGTAAGCAATCACTACACCTGCAAAAGCGTCTGCATCAAGCCAGAAAAGACCTTTTTCCAGTTGCTCCTTAACTACTTCAAAGTGCTTGTTGGCATTTCTTTCGTCGAGCACCTCGCCGCAGCAAAACATAGGTTGAAGGCCGTGTTTGAGGGCTATTGCGGTTTTTGCTGCCAGTATTTCATCGGTTTCTCCAAAATAAGATCTTCTCTCAGAGTGACCTACCAATACATGTTGTGCTCCTACAGATGCAATCATTTCGGCAGATACCTCGCCGGTAAAAGCACCTTTCTCCTGGGTGTGGCAGTTTTGAGCACCTGCACCAAGTTTGTCGATGCCCGAAACAGCTTCAGCAATACTGCTCAGATGTATAAAGGGGGTAAACATAATCACTTCGGGCTGACCTTTAAGGGTAGAAAGAGGGTTCTTTTTCACGAATTCTGCGATCTCTGAGCAGAGCTGTTTCCCTTCTTCCAGTTTAAGATTCATTTTCCAGTTTCCGGCTACAATCTTTTTTCTCATTTTGTTTATTTTTTGGGGTTTGAAATTTGATCGATCTGTTTGTATCACCCTGTACCTGGTCATTTTTTTCAGTCATATCAGGTAAAAGGCTGATGCAAAACAGATTATTTGTAATGATTTGTTTTAAGAGGCAAAAGTACAAATTCTGCTTAGGTAAAAAGTACGTAAAAACATTGATTTTGGAAGCAGGTATTTGTTCGGGAGCACAGTCCGGTGCCTATTGCATCCTCACCCTGGGGTCAAGAATGCCATACACCACATCAACAGCAATATTGATGATTACCAGCATTACCGAAATCACCAGTACTGCCCCCATAATCAGCGGGAAGTCATAGTTCTCAAGCGAATCCACAATTACTACCCCCACACCCTTCCAGTCGAAAACATATTCTACAAATACAGCTCCGGCCATCAAAGAAGCAAACCAGCCCGATACAGCTGTAACAACGGGGTTCATGGCATTTTTAAGGGCATGGCGCATAATTACGCGGTAAAAGGACAGACCCTTGGCCCGCGCTGTTCGGATATAATCCTGCGAAAGCACCTGTATAAGAGAGCTACGTGTAAGCTCAGCCACAATGGCAAGAGGCCGTATCCCAAGGGTAATGGCCGGCAAAATCAGGTTTTTCCAGTTGATGTATTCTCCTCTGCCTAAATCGTCAACCTCCCAAAGGCTTCCGGTCATACTAAGGCCCGTGTAGTCGCCCAGCACAAATGCAAACAGCCATGCAATGATTACGGCAGCAAAAAATGAAGGTAACGACATGCCCGAAACCGAAAAGATCAGTATAAACCTGGAGTAAAATGTGTTGTTTTTGATGGCAGAGAAAATGCCCAGTATCACACCCAGCACCATGGCAAACAAAATAGATACTGTTGCCAGCAGTAATGTATTGGGGAAGGCAACTGCCAGGATCTCCGTAACCGGGCGGTTGCTTTGATAGGATCTGCCCAGGTAGGGTTTCTTCAGCACAATACTATGGTTGCCAATTTTCAGCAAAGTGGCAGCATGGTATTTGTCGTGGTTCAGGTAAAAAAAGCTGGTTGCATCCACATGGTTGTGCACCGAAACAGGCATCAGGTCATTGAGGTAGGACACAAATCTTATCCCGACAGGCTTGTCAAGGCCAAGCTCCTTATGAATGGCTTCCACCGAGGAGATATCGGCCCGTTGGCCCAACATCATACGGGCAGGATCGCCGGGCAGGATGTTGAAGAGCAAAAACACCACCGTGATCACACCCAGCATGACCAGCACTCCATATCCCAGACGTTTTGCAAAAAAATTCAGCACCGCAGCAGGTTTTAGTTTTCCTGGCCCTCCAGCTCCAGTTTAATGAGGGCAAAAACAGCATAATTGATAATGTCGTAGAAGTTGGCATCAATCCCTTCCGAAATAAGGGTTTGCCCCTGGTTGTCTTCGATCTGTTTGATGCGAAGAAGTTTCATCAGAATGATATCGGCCAGGCTTGAAATTCGCATCTCTCTCCAGGCTTCACCATAGTCGTGGTTTTTATCCAGCATCAGGTTGCGGGCATTGTCGTAATAATGGTTGTACTTCTGCAGGGCCTGAGCACTGTTGAGATCGGGTTGACTGGCATGGCCCAGCTCCAGTTGTATGAGTGCCATAACAGAGTAATTTACAATGCCTATGAATTCGGGCTTGATCCCTTCATTGATTTTTTGTGTACCTTTGTCCTGAATGGAGCGGATCCTCTGGGCTTTAATAAAGATCTGGTCGGTGAGGGATGAGCTGCGCAAGATGCGCCAGGCACTCCCGTAATCGTCCATTTTTTTTGAGAAAATATCCAGGCAAATCTTCTTGATCTGCTCAAACTGCTCGCTGGTTTTGGCTTCCATTCTTTTGTGAAGGGTTTATGTATGATTATATTCGAACTATTTCTGTAAGATACCATGCTCAAGGATACGTTTTTTGAAACAAAAAACACCCTCAACTGCAGGGGCAAAATTATAAATTTATCCCAACCCGTGGTCATGGGCATTGTCAATATTGGCCCTGATTCTTTTTATGATGGCGGAAAATACCGTACTACCCTTGAAGTGATAGATCGGGCAGACCGGCTTTTGAGCCAGGGAGCTACCATTCTGGATCTGGGTGCCGCTTCCAGCAGACCGGGTGCTGCCCTGATTGATCCGGCCAGCGAAACCAAACGACTGATGCCCGCACTGGAAGCATTGCTTTCGAAGTTTCCACAGGCCATCTTTTCTATCGATACCTACAATGCAGGGGTTGCCCGAAAAGCCATTGAGGCAGGAGCACATATGATCAACGATATTTCAGCCGGGAGCATCGACAAAGATATGTTCCAAACGGTGGCATCCCTGCAGGTGCCTTATGTGATGATGCACATGAAAGGTACTCCTGCCAACATGCAGGATAATCCTGTTTACGCAGATCCGGTTAAGGAGATTTCCTTTTTTTTTGCTCAAAAAACCGAACAGCTCAGGCAGTTGGGCGTGCACGACATTATCATCGATCCCGGGTTTGGTTTTGGCAAATCGCTGGAAGATAATTTTCGGTTGCTCAATGGGCTGGAGTATTTTCGTATTTTTGAGCTTCCAATTCTGGTGGGATTCTCAAGGAAATCCATGATCAATAAAGTATTGGGCACTCAACCCCAGGATGCTCTCAATGGTACTACTGTGCTCAACACCATTGCTTTGCAAAAAGGGGCCCATATACTCCGGGTGCACGATGCCCGTGAGGCCATGGAGGCCATAAAACTGGTGGGGAAACTCCAGGAATGTAAGAATAACGCATAATAACACCTTGTAGCATTTTTCAGCGGGGGCTTTTTTGGGGCCTCTTAAAAACCAATTGATAATGATATTAGCCTCTGTGCTTGCTTTTCTTCAGATCCGTTTGCTGGATGTTATCGACATCCTGCTGGTGGCTATATTGCTGTATTATCTTTACAAAATTATCCGCGGAACAGGAGCCATCAACATTTTTCTGGGTATTATTTCCATCTACGTGTTCTGGTGGCTGGTGCGAATATTTGAAATGGAATTGCTTACCGAAATACTGGGGCAGTTTATCAGCGTGGGGGTACTGGCTTTGATCATTGTTTTTCAGCCTGAGATACGCAAGTTTTTGCTCTTGCTGGGTACCCGCAGTTTTTTGGGCAAACGTGCCCGTAAGATGCTTGGTTTTCTATGGCAGGCCCATGAGGTTTCCAGGCTGAATATCAACGATGTGGTGCTGGCCTGCGAGGAGCTTGCACAAACACATACCGGGGCACTTATTGTCATTACCCGGCAAAACAACCTTGAGAGCTTTCTTGAAACCGGCCAAATGATCGATGCGGTGGTTTCGAAGCATTTACTTGAAAATATCTTTTATAAAAATACTCCCCTGCACGATGGGGCTGTAATTATTACCGATAACCGGATAAAGGCAGCGCGTTGTGTATTGCCCGTTTCTGAAAGCACTATGTTTCCTGCCTATCTGGGTTTGCGCCACCGCGCCGCACTGGGGCTGAGCGAACAGTCGGATGCCGTTTCGATCGTTGTAAGTGAGCAAACCGGCAGAATCTCGGTGGTGAAAGACGGGCAAATGAAACGTAATATCAAGCCGGTGGAGCTGAAGGAACTTCTGGCCAGAGAGTTTGCCGGCAGCTTCGATAAGGAGAAACTGTAATACCTTTCAATCTATAAATCAATTAAGTTCTATGTTATTATTAGCAGATAGTGGAAGCACCAAAACCGATTGGATGCTTATAAAGGACGGAAAAGAGATCAACCGTTTTAAAACAGTGGGGTTTAATCCATATTTTGTTGATACCACCCAGGTATACAATGTTCTGAAGGAGGAATTTTCTGAGAAGTTTGATTTGTCGGGCGTTGATGAGGTGTGGTTTTATGGTGCAGGTTGCAGCTCTGAGGCCAAGCAGGCGGTAATCAACAATGCACTGAAGCAACTCTTTCCTCTGGCTCATACCGAGGTGGAGCATGACCTGCTTGCGGCCGCCCGCGCCTTGCTCGGACATGAGAAAGGGATTGCAGGCATTCTGGGCACCGGCTCTAACTCTTGTTTGTATGATGGAAAAGATGTAACGGAGAGCCTGTTCTCTCTGGGTTATATGTTTGGCGATGAAGGCAGCGGAGCACACCTGGGAAAAACCTATATCAATCTGCATCTGAAGAAAAGAGTGCCCCAGGAACTGTATGAAGCATTCGAAAAGCATTGTGGATACAGCCCTGAAGATATCCTGACACATATCTACAAAAAGCCCAATCCCAACCGTTACCTGGCTTCTTTCTCGGTTTTCATCCGCAAACAAATCGAACATCCCTTTATGCAGGAACTGGTTGAAAACTGTTTTGATGAGTATTTTACTGAGCAGGTAAGCAAATTTACCGGCTACCAGCAGGTTCCTTTTTCTTTTATTGGTTCGGTAGGATATAACTTCAGGGAGCAACTCGAGAAAGCTGCTGCCCGGCATAATATTACCATTGGCCGCTATATGGTTTCACCCATGGAGGGACTGATGGAATTCCACCAAAAATAGGTCGCTCGAAAAGAGATGGGTTTCTTTGCCGGTAAAAACTGTTGCGAAGTATCTGCCCATCAATGGATTCTGATTCTTAATCCTGATACACTTTAGGGCATTTGCTTAATGCCTCTTGCTGATTAAGATAATTGCAGCCCTGATAATGAACCGGAATTTCCAGGAAGTTCCGGTTTTTTTGTGAGGATACCTCCAGTGCTTATGAAAAGGAAAGGAGCAGGCTTGCCGGGCACTGTTGCTGTGACAGGGGCTTTGGGGGGTGGCCTTCAGGAATTGATGTATCGCAAAATGGCATTCACCTCTGTGGGCAGGAACCATTTTGCATCCTCATACCTTTTAAACCAGGTGATCTGTCGTTTGGCATATCTGCGTGTATGGGTCTCAATCTTTTGGATGGCAGTGTGCAGATCCCAGGTGTGGGCCATCCAGTCGAAGAGCTCCTTATATCCCACCGTATTGAGGGCATTGAGATGGCGATACGGAAACAGTTGGATGGCTTCTTCAATAATACCCTGCTGAACCATGGCGCGGGTGCGCAGATGTATGCGTTGATGCAGTTCCTGGCGGGGGCGGTTGATAATGATCCTTTTTACCCTGAAACTGCGTGGAGTTTTTTGTGTGGTTCGCAAGGAAGAATACTTCTTGCCGGTGGCCAAAAAAACCTCTATTCCCCGCATCATACGATTGGGGTTGTGAATGTCTACCTGTTTAAAATACTCCGGGTCATATTCCCTGAGGAAGTTCTGTAATCCTTCCACTCCCTTTTGCAGATGCATTTCCTTTACCGATTGTCGAATGGAGTGGGGTATATCGGGCATCCAGTCAATTCCATCCAGCAGGGTATCAATGTACAACCCCGATCCGCCGGTGAGAACCGCAAAGTTTTGGGTGCTGAAAATACTCTCCAGGGCACGCAGAGCCTGTTGCTCAAAAATGCTTACATTGTAAGGATCGTGAATGGATAGATGGCCCACCAGGTGATGGTTTACCTGCGAAAGTTCCTCTTGGGTGGGTGCAGCAGTGCCAATCCTGGTTTCGCGATAGAATTGTCGTGCGTCGGCAGAAACAATCTGGGTTTGCAACAAACGGGCAATTTCAATGCTGGTTTGAGTTTTTCCAACTGCGGTAGGGCCCGTAATCAGGATGAGGGTTTTGGTGTCAGAATTTTGTTTCATCAAAGTCTTCTGTTCCTTCTTCACCGCCCTGTTCCTGGTAAAACCCGCTGTCGTCGAACTCATCCATATCCTCTTCGGCGTATACTACCTCGGTTTCTTCGCTTTCATCCTCCTGGTCTTCCATTTCGGCGTCAAATTCTTCCTCAAACTCCATATCTTCTTCATCGTCGAGGCCGGGCAAAGGTTTGGGTTTTCTGCTGATCTCGTCGGGCACTCCTCCAATGCTGCGTGTAATGCGCGGATATTCTTCACCCTGTTGTGCAGGAGTGATCTTCATAAGTTCAATGTAAAAACTCCATTGACTCTTCAGGTCGTATACCAGCAAAAATTTCTGGTGCGGATCGTCGATGAACTCATTGAGCACGCACTTGTCCATAAAAAGGTGGGCAGGTTGCCCCTCCTGGGGCTGGGGCAGTTGGTCAGCCCTGTTAGGATGAAACATCTCTCTTTTCTTGCGGTAGCGATGGTCGCAAAGGAAAAAGGAGGTGGGTAGGGTTCGGTCAAGGGTTACGTTGTCAGCAATGATGTTGTAAAAATCAAGAAAGGTCTGATCTACCCTCAGCTCTATCTCCCTGGCAAAGCCATCCTGTTCTTCAAAATTGATCTTGAATCGATATGCAAACATGATTGTGATTTTAGTCGTTTCTTACGAGGTATTGCCATTGACAACCTCAACAAATTTAATGATTAATTGATACTTTCAACGGGTGTAAGCCCCAATTTTTTTCCTTCGTTGAGCATAAATTCCAGGGCCTCCTCTCTTTGGTTTGGGATCACTCCATCCAGGATGGCTTCCCGGATGGCAGTTTTGATCAATCCTACTTCTTTGCAAGGCTTCAGTGCGAAGGTGTGCATGATATCTTCACCGGTTACGGGAGGTTGCCAGTTGCGCAAACGATCTTTCTCTTCGATCTCACGTAGCTTTAGCCTTACCATTTCAAAATTCTGCAGGTAACGTTTCACCTTGTATTCATTGGCGCTGGTAATATCGGCTTCGCACAAGGTCATCAGATCGTCGATGTCGTCGCCTGCTTCGAAAAGCAAACGCCTTACGGCCGAATCTGTTACGATGCTTTCGCTAAGTACAATGGGCCGCAGGTGGAGCAATACCAGCTTTTGCACGTATTTCATCTTGTCGGTCAGGGGCAGGCGAAGCCTTTTGAAGATGGAGGGAACCATTTTGGCTCCCAGGAATTCGTGACCGTGGAAGGTCCATCCCTGTTTTGTGTCAAATGCTTTGGTACGAGGCTTGGCAATATCGTGCAGCAACGCAGCCCAGCGCAACCACAGATCGTCGGAGTGCTCGCAAAGGTTTTCCAGCACTTTCAGCGTGTGGAAGAAATTGTCTTTATGCGATTTCCCATCCACCACATCCACACCATAAAGGGCGTCGAGCTCGGGAAAAAACTCCTTGAGCAACCCGGTTGCCCTGAGCATTTTCAGGCCTTTTGCCGGATGGGGCGAAAGCATAATCTTGTTGAACTCATCCATGACCCGCTCAATGGAAACTATCTGCAAACGCGAGGCATTTTTGCGGATCGATTCAAAGGAGTCGCAATGGATCTGAAAATCCAGCTGTGCCGCAAAGCGGATAGCCCGCATCATACGCAAAGGATCATCGGAATAGGTGATGTCGGGGTCGAGTGGGGTGCGGATGGTTTTTGACACCAGATCTTTCTGTCCATCGTATTGGTCGATCAGTTGTCCAAACGTATCAGAGTTGAGGCTAATGGCCATGGCATTGATGGTGAAGTCTCTCCGGCTGATGTCTTCTTCCAGGCTACCGTCTTCTACAATGGGTTTGCGGGAGTTTGCTCTGTAGGATTCCTTGCGGGCCCCAACAAACTCTATCTCCCAGTCGTCGATACGCAGCATAGCGGTACCGAAGTTCTTAAAGACTTTCAGCTCGGGTTTGCCGGGCAAATCAGCAGCCACGTTTCGGGCCAGCTCAATGCCGCTGCCCACTACAACAATGTCAATGTCTTTTGATTTCCTGTCGAGCAACAGATCGCGCACCCAGCCTCCTACAACAAAAGCCTGCTGCTGCATTTGCGATGCTGCCCCAGCTACCCGCTCAAAAACAGGATGGGTTAATTTATCTGCAAACAAAATCTGTGTTTTTAAAATACCGTATTACAACAATGGCTGCTTCCAATCCCTTCATGCTCAAATACTCCCCATCAGCCGTTCAATCAATTCGGAGACTACCGCTTTGGGTGGGGTTGCCGAAAAAACGTGCAAAGGTATAAAAAATGGCACGAAGGGCCATGCCTGCGGATATTTAGTTTCTTACAATCTGCATTTGCCCGTCCATATTAATCTTTACAATGGTGGATGGCTTGGGCGGATTTACCCGACCCTGGTGGCTGGTACAGATATAATCTACCGCATCTTTGATCTGCTGGTTGATCTTTCCAAATGACAGTGGATTGGGATCGCCGGCAAGATTGGCAGATGTGGAGGTAATGGGTTTTCCGAACAGCTCGATAAGTTCTGTGCAAAAAGCATCGCGAGGTATCCTTATGGCGATGGTTCCTTCGGCGGGGATAAGGTTTTTGGCCAGATTGCGGGCTTTTTCGTACACTATTGTGATGGGGTCTTTGATGGTACTGATAATTTCCAGAGCCAGATCAGGAACTTCCGCCACATACCGGGCAACCATTTCGGGGCTCGAGGCAAGGATCATCAGCGACTTCTGAGGTGCCCCGAATTTAAGTTTGTAAATCTTTTCAACGGCTTTGGCATTGGTGGCATCGCACCCAATACCCCAAATGGTGTCGGTAGGGTAGAGGATGGTTCCGCCTTTTTGCAGCACCTCAACAGCCTTTTTTATATCATCCTGCATCATAAGAATCTGGAGTGTTGTGTTGTGTTTTGATAATGTTTTATCCAAAAATAATTTGCTTTGAATAGGTTGTATGCCTGCCGCAGGTGCTATACCGGTTGTTTTTTACTCGCAAATAGGTTCGTTTGAGCAAAAGGACTACCAAAGCCCGGTTATACGGCAACGTTGTATTGACGCAAAGCATCGTTGAGGCTGGTTTTGCGATCGGTGCTTTCCTTGCGTTTGCCAATGATCAGGGCACAGGGCACATGGTAGGTTCCTGCTGCAAAACTTTTGGGCAGTGTGCCAGGGATCACCACTGATCTTTCGGGTACCCTGCCGGTATATTCAACCGGCTCAGCACCGCTCACATCAATGATACGGGTTGAGCCGGTAAGTACCACATTGGCACCCAGTACAGCTTCTTTTTCTACCCTTACACCTTCCACTACTATGCAACGAGATCCAATGAAACAACCGTCCTCAATTATTACCGGAGCAGCCTGAAGGGGTTCAAGCACTCCGCCAATACCAACGCCACCGCTCAGGTGCACACCCGCCCCGATCTGTGCACAACTGCCTACTGTGGCCCAGGTATCTACCATGGTACCCGATCCTACCCATGCGCCAATATTTACATAGGAAGGCATCATGATTACATCGGGAGCTACATAAGAGCCATAGCGGGCAATGGCATGGGGCACAACCCGCACCCCCAGCTTTGCATAGTTCTTTTTAAGGGGTATTTTGTCGTGAAACTCAAATGGACCCACCTCGATGGTTTGCATCTGCCGGGTTGGGAAATAAAGTACTACTGCTTTTTTGATCCACTCATTCACAATCCACTCATCCTGTTTTTTTTCTGCTACACGCAGTTTGCCACGATCCAGGTAATCCACCACACTTTCAATGGCTTCAAGGTAATGTTTGTCTTTCAATAACTCCCGGTTTTCCCAGGCTTGTTCAATTTTTAATTTCAGTTGTTCCATAACAGATTTTATTGTTTTTTTGTTTTTGTTGTATGCAATTTCCACCAGGGTACGTACTGATCTTCGTGGTGTTCCCAGTGGTAGCCGAAGAAATAACAGCTGATCATGGCCCAAAGGTGATTCTTTTTGAGCGTTCTGGCCCGGTGGGGCATCATACGCTCCAGGTGCGGCTCGCGGTGTGGCCAGTACACCCCAAAGTAGAACAGTTGCAGGGTTCCCAGCAACGCTGGCACGGCCCAGAAAAAGATTACCCTGAGTTCATTCAACCCCAGCACATGAATGAAGATGTTGTATGCAACGGCCATCACAACCAGTTGCAAAACCGTTACATAACGCCACATAAACACTCCCCACCAGATAAAAAAGTTTTGTGACCCGGCATAAAAGTCGGGGTCCTTCTCCGTGGCTGGGGCAACGTGGTGCAAGCCATGATTTTTGCGCAAACGCTTGTACGACATCCCTGCAAAGAGAAATGTGGCAATGCTTCCCAGAATTTTGTTGGTGGTTTTGTTTTCGGAGATGGTGCCGTGCATGGCATCGTGCCCCGTTATAAACAACCCTGTGTAAAGCCATCCCTGCACCAGGATGTGTATATACATCCACGGATTTTGGGGCGAAAATGTTACAAACATCAGCATATACCCAAGGTGGAGGGCCCAAAGCAGAATAACGGAAATAGCGATAAGAATGCCCATTTTGTTGTGGTTTGTTAAAAGCCATTTGAAAAACCGGGGGAGTTTTCCTTGCAGGAACAGCAGGTTGTTTGCAGAGATTCCGCTGGCTTCAAAATTAGCGATATTTATCCATATTACAAAAAGATGCGACATCCCAAACAATATGCCTGAAAATATGTTTTAGTGTGTGATGTATGAGGGGTGAATATTTGGGCCGACCCTGCCCCAATGAGCTTTACAAAAATCTTATAAACGAAGTAATTATGGAAAAATGGACCTATGCCCTTTTGATGTTGGGTAGTATAAGTATTCCACTGATCAGGAGTTTTGAAAATCGTGTGGCATTTCGAAAAAAATGGCCTCCGCTTTTTATGGGGATTTTGGTAATGATGCTTGTTTTTATTCCATGGGATATCATGTTTACCCGTATGGGAGTATGGTCCTTTAATTACAACTATGTGCTGGGGTTCTATTTTATGGACCTGCCCCTTGAAGAATGGTCGTTTTTCATTATCGTTACTTATTGTTGTGTGTTCATTTATGAGGTGGTGCGTTATTTCTTTCCGCGGTTCTCCTATCCCAAAGCCAGTTATGCCTTAACGGTTGTACTTGCCCTTTTTACAGCCCTGGTAGCCTTTATGAATACCGACCGCATTTACACTTTTGTGGTTATGTATCTCTCCTCAATTCTTCTTTTCTGGCAGTTGTTTACCAAAAGCCATAAAACCTGGCTGAGCCACTTTTACCTGATGTATTTTATTGGTTTGATACCCTTTTTTATTGTAAACGGAGTGCTTACGGCTTTGCCGGTAGTGTCCTACAACAATGCCGAAAATCTGGCTCTGCGAATGGGCACCATTCCTGTGGAGGATGCTTTCTACTTCCTTAGTATGATGTTCATCACCCTGATGGTGTACGAAGGCATACTCAATCGCTTTAAAAGCAAGGCTCGCTGATCAGGTATCATATGCTTCCGGGGATGTGAATTTCAATGTGCAAGTGGGTAAAATGATTATATTTGCAACAAAGTTGCAATTTAGATACCTTTTCCCATGCATGATATACTAGCCCTTTTGGAAGAAAACAATCTTTCGCGCACACCCTGCCGTGTAGAGATCCTCAAGACTCTGCTGGAGACAGGTTCTGCTCTTTCTGAGCCCGAGATACGCGACAGGCTCGGATACAACTATGATCGTACAACGGTTTACCGTACTCTGAAGAGTTTTCTCAGTCAGAATGTTATCCACAGCATATCGCTGGAAGGGGGAGAGGTGCGCTATGCGCTAACCCCTCAGCATGACCGGCCCCATCCGGGCAGCCATCATGTGCATTTTTACTGCAATCATTGCAATGGAGTGTTTTGTATTTCTCATAAGGCCTTCGAAACACCCCCCTTACCTCAAGATTTTGAGCCGGAGAGCTTCGATCTGCTGGTACACGGAAAATGTAAAAACTGTAAATCCTGATTCCATGCTTCTTACGCGTTCGCTTACTTTTCAATATCCTGGCAGAGAGCCATTCTCCTTTCCTGATGTGCAATGTGCTGTCGGCGAGAACTTACTGATCCTGGGAGAGTCGGGCAGTGGAAAAACAACCCTACTGCACCTGCTCGCCGGAATCCTCTCTTCAGCCTCGGGTGAGATCATTTTCAACAACACCAGTCTTTCTGCACTCAATGGCAGGGCACGGGATACTTTTCGCGGGCAAAACATCGGTATGGTTTTTCAGAAGCATATGTTTATTGAGGGATTAAGTGTTTTTGAAAATCTTGTTGCAGCACAGCACCTTTCAGGGGTAAGTCCCGATAAAGCGTACCTTGATCAACTGCTGGCCCGGCTGGGGATTTCTACTCTTTCGCACAAACCGGCCCATCAGCTCAGCCAGGGTGAACAGCAACGGTTTTCCATTGCACGTGCCCTTGCGTCGAAACCTTCGTGGGTGCTGGCCGATGAGCCTACCTCAAGTCTGGATGACCGCAACTGCCAAAATTTTACAGGATTGATGGAGATGGACCTCACGGGCAAACCTTTGAGCTGGGTGGTAGCTACCCACGACCAGAGGATCAGGAATTATTTTACATCCGTAACTAATTTATATTAAATGGGTCGTATGCCTGACCCGCTTATGCGGGGGAACACCATGTTTGTTATTTTGGCTTTGCCAAGCTCTGCCGCAGATGCGGTATCAGTTCATAGGTGTTTGTGTTTAATTCGCAAACATGTTTGTTTCATTCGAAAATAATTTGGTTAATTCATTGGCCTAATGGAACTTGCATGCTAATTTTCATCTTTTTTTGTGAGCCGAAGTGCTCATGCAAGTTTCATCAGAAAATAATTTGTTTAAGTAATTGGTCTGATGGAACTTGCATGAACGAGCATTTTCATTCTTTTTTGTGATCGGCACTGCTCATGCAAGTTTCAGTAGTATTTAAAATTTAATCCCTGGCAATTATGTTTATTCTTCGTCTGGCCTTTCGCCGTTTGCTTGCCCGACCGGGTAGCACCCTGATAAGCCTTCTGTTGTTTGCCATTGGTGTAAGCATTATTTCGCTCCTTCTGATGGCCGACCGGCAAATGAAACTCAGCGTGGAACGAAACCTTGCTGGCATCGATCTGGTAGTGGGAGCCAAGGGGAGCCCATTGCAGCTAATCCTTTCCTCTGTATTGCATGCCGATTATCCTACCGGAAACATTCCTCTGAGCCAGGCAGAGGCTTTGGCACGTCATCCGCTGGTGGAAAAGTCTGTTCCGCTGGCACTGGGCGACAGCTACCGTGGATTCCGAATTGTGGGAACCACTATCGACTACCCCCAAATGTACAACGTTTCGCTACAACGCGGGGAATGGTACAGTCATGTGCTGGAGGCCACCATCGGGTGGCAGGTGGCCCGCCTGACAGGCTTGGACCTGGGAAGCCGCTTTTACGGGGTGCATGGTTTCCAGGAAACCGGCCATGCCCATCCCGAATTTGTTTATACCGTTACGGGGGTGATGGAGCCAGCCGGCAATGTAATCGATTATCTTATCCTTACCCCGGTTGAGTCGGTCTGGAAAGTGCATGAAACCCATCACCACGATCATCACGACTGTGAACACGACCACGATCATCACGACTGCGATCACGATCATCACGACTGCGATCACGATCACGCCCATCACGACTGCGATCATGATCATGACCATCACCCTGCCAGCCATAGTACTGCATCTGTACAAAGGGAGAAAAGTGCTGGTGGAGATCAGCTTTCTGAGAACCCGCCATCAGCAGGTGAAGATGCTGCCATGCAACAACTCCGTAAACGTATAGAGGCGGGTGAGGAGGTAACACGTGAAGAAATGGAACTTTTCCTTGCTTACCAGTCCCAGGCCCCATCCGCCGGACACGATACCCGCGAAATAACAGCAATGTTACTTAAGTTCAGAAGTCCTGCCGGTCATGTGCAACTTCCGCGAATGATCAATGAAACCACCTCTATGCAGGCTGCATCACCAGCTCTGGAACTCAACCGGTTGTTCAGGTTACTTGCCTTTGGCTTCGATACATTGCGTATCATTGCCTGGGCCATTATCCTGGTGTCTGGACTCAATATATTCATGCTTCTGTGGAATATGCTCAGGAGAGGACTTGCAGAGGTAGCCCTGATACGGGTTCTGGGAGGTTCTTCCCCAACTGTATTTGCGATGCTTTTGCTGCAGGGGGCTATCATTGCCGCAGGAGGCTGGATTCTGGGTGTGGTAATGGCCCGTGCAATATGGCTGATGTTGCCTTCGTTTCATTTTATGCCTGTAAGCGCAGCTGCGGGCTTGCTTCAGGGCGAGGTGTGGCTGTTGTTGTGGGCCCTGGCAACCGGTTTGGTGGCCTCTTTGCTGCCCGCCTGGAAAGCCTATCGCACCGATGTGCATTTTACCCTAACCCAACCCGAAAATGCTTAAAATATCGTTTCTTTTTGCGGCCCTTCTTTTACTCAGCCAACCCCCCAACCTGGAGGAGCACTACAACAACCGTGAGTGGAATATCCTTCTCAACGATGTAAGGATGCGTTATCGCTACAGCATCGAATACAATACCTTTATGCAGGTGCCTCGTTTTGGCAGTACCGTAAGAGCCCTGGAGGGACAGGAGATTGTGCTGCGAGGCTTTTTCCTGCCCGCCGATGTTACAGGAGATGCTTTTGTGCTTTCGCACGTTCCCATGCAAATGTGCTTCTTCTGCGCCGGAGCAGGCATAGAATCGGTGGTAGAACTGCACAGCATCGTTACCCATGGTATGCGCTTTCGAAGACTGAGCACCGATGACTTCATTGAGGTGAGAGGAAGGCTTAAACTCAACCAGGACAACCTGGATCATCTGATCTACATCCTTGAAGATGCTGAACTGGTGAGAGTATTCAGGTAAGTTACCTGGTTCTGCGAGCCAGAAGCCAACATGCCGGCTGGAAGATAAACCCTGCAGATGGGGCCCTGGCTGGCAATGCATTGCACAGCAGAGGTTGTTTCAGATAGTAGAATTATTGGGTTATGTTGTATCCTTTTTCTACTTTTGCCATTCCTCAAAAAAAGCACATACATGATCTCCCCATTATTCAGTCACCTGCTGATCCCATTCCTTGTGGCCATGTTTCTGGCTGTGAATATGGGTGGCAGCGGAACAGCCCCCAGTTTTTCTGCTGCATACGGAGCCAACATCATCAGACGTTTATCTATTCCCGGCTTGTTTGGTGTTTTTGTATTTGCCGGGGCATTGCTGGCAGGCAAGAAAGTTTCTCTTACCATGGGGCGCGATCTGGTAGACCCTGAATATATGACTCTGGTAATTACTACTATAGTGTTGAGCTCCATTGCCTTGTCAATTTTTATTGCCAATCTGCTTGCCGTTCCCCAGTCAACCAGCCAGTCGTCTGTATTTGCCTTGCTGGGAGTTGCCTTGTTTTATGGTCAGCATGATTTCAGGAAATTGCTTACAGAGATCCTGCCTGTTTGGTTTATTTTGCCCCTGATTGCCTTTGTGCTTATGCTGTTGCTTTGCAAGCTTCATAAGGTGCTGAAAGCACGCTGGAAATTTTTGAGTACATTAAAAATGTCGGAAAGCACCACACGTTTACTTGTGCTGGTATCGGCCTGCTACGTTGCGTTTTCCATCGGGGCCAACAATGTGGCCAATGCAGCAGGTCCCATTGCCGGGATGATGCTTAATGAACTGGGTATAGAACCCACCGACGAAAACAGCTTTACCCTTATTGCCATCATGGCTACCTTGCTCATTGCCCCTTGCTTTGCCATCGGGAGTTCTTTGTTTGGCTTCCGATTGGTGAAATCTACCGGAAAGGGTATAGTGCAATTCGGGCATCAGGGCGCAATTGCCATCTCTGTAATTACTGCCAGCTTGTTGCTGCTGGCTTCCATTACCAAAGGCATACCCACCTCATTGGTTCAACTCAATACATTTGCCATTATGGCTCTCAGTATTTCCAAAAACGGATGGAAATCCACCGTATTTCACAGTACTGTGCATCGATTCTGGCTGATCTGGCTTGTGGCACCCTTGTTTGCTTTCGGTATGTGCTATGCGCTGTTGTGCGGTGCCGCATATTTTCAATGGATTGTTTTGTAATGCTTTTCCTCTTAAAATTGAAGTAATTTCCGGTTTTTCGGGAAGAGAAGCATGAGACAACGGCAAAAGTCAATTCCCCACAAACTACACCATTTTGAAAAAGCTACATGGGTTGAAGTTCAAACAATTATAAAGCAATAATTGGCAAGGATTTTCCAAAAACGAGTTTTCGGAGCGGCCTCAAGCTTTGCTTTGATTAAACGTTTTCTACCTCGGGGCATTTCTTCAAGAGGGTTGAACAGGAGCAGAGCCTGGGGTAAAAGTATGTTTTGCCTTTACCTTTTGTCTCTGTACATTTTTTGGGTTGAGTTTTCAGGATGCTCTGCGGATGCTTACTACTATGCCATAACTTTTGAAGGGGTATGATTGAGGATAATTGTTTATTTAAGAGCAATAACCACATATTTTTTATAAATTTGCAACAAGGTTGCAAAAATTTTGTTTAGACGATGCCCGCTACCCTGTTTGAGCAGGGCTGTATTATTTATTCACTACACCATCAAGTTGTATCAACACTTTAAATTATTCCTTAAAAGTATGTCGTATTTCAAACGTTTCCCCATTTTTCTAACCGGATTACTTGGCTTAGCCCTTTTGAGTTCATGTGCCCCTTCAGCCCCTCGCGAAGCAGTGGTATCTGTAAGTATTGCCCCGTTGAAGTATTTTGTTGATCGCCTCACGGGAGAAGGGCTCGAAGTTAATGTGATGGTACCTCAGGGTTCCAGCCATGGTACCTACTCACCCACAGCACGTCAGATGCAGAAGTTATCAGACTCTGGTATCTATTTCCAGGTGCCCTCGCTGGGGTATGAGCAGGCATTCATACGCCGTTTGCGGGAGCTTAATCCCGAGATTCTGCATGTAGACCTGGGGCAGCACATAGAGCTTATCCGGGGAGAACGTATCGATCATGGCGATCATTTTCATGAAGGAGGAATTGATCCTCATATCTGGATGTCGCCGGCTGTAATGCTTCAACTGCTGCCCGTTATCAAGGATGCTTTAGTCCAGGTGTATCCTGATCTCACCTCACAACTCAATGCCAATTACACCGAAGTGTATGCCGAGATTGAAGCACTCCATTTGCAAATGGAGCAGGTCAGCAGCGAGCTGACTACCCGCCGGTTTATGATCTTCCACCCGGCACTTACCTACCTGGCACGCGACTACAATATGGTTCAGGTCTCCATTGAGCACGAAGGCAAAGAGCCCTCAGCAGCACGTTTGATGCAGCTGATCCGGGATGCCAGGGCGGAAAATATTCCCTTGATCTTTATCCAGGAGGAGTACGATGTACGCAACGCCCAGCTGGTGGCAGAGGAGACCGGCGCACAGGTTGTGCAGATCAACCCCCTGGGCTACAACTGGCCGGAAGAGATAGAACATCTTATCGATACATTTAAAACCTTTCTTAAATGAGAGAAGCCCTTATAAGCCTGAAGGAGGTAAGTACCGGTTATTTCTCTGAGACTATCGTCAGGGATGTAAACCTGGATATCTTTCCTTCTGATTTTATTGGCGTGATCGGGCCCAACGGAGGGGGCAAAACCACCCTCATGAAAGTGATCCTGGGGTTGCAGCCCTTGTTCAAAGGTCAGGTGCTGTTCCCTGCCGGAAAGCCTCTGATGGGCTATCTGCCCCAGATATCGCAGGTGGATAAGAGTTTTCCCATTACGGTGCGCGAACTGGTAGCATCAGGGTTGAAGGCACCCAACCGCTGGTTTCCGCACCTTAGCAAAGCTCAGAAACGCACTGTAAACCAGATGCTCGATGAGGCGGGTATCTCCTGGCTCTCTTCCAAACCCATTGGAGAACTCTCTGGCGGACAACTTCAGCGCGCCTTCCTCTGCAGAGCCATCATCAACCAGCCCCGGCTGCTTATCCTGGATGAACCCAATACCTTTGTGGACAAAGGTTTTGAACAGGAACTGTACCGATGGCTGAAAGTACTCAATGAGAAAATGGCCATTTTGCTGGTCTCGCACGATATAGGCACCATCTCACCTATGGTGAAATCCATTGCCTGCGTAAACGGCAACCTGCATTACCACCCCTCCAACCAGATAACGGAGGATATTCTTAAAGTATACAATTGCCCTGTAGATATCATTGCCCACGGGCCGGTACCTCACAGGGTGTTAAAAGAGCACGATCGATGAGCGAATGGTTTGGCATACTGGAGTATGCTTTTTTTAGAAATGCACTGGCTGCGGCAATCCTGACCAGCATCCTGGCGGCAATGGTTGGAACCTATATCGTTTCAAGGAAAATAGTCTTTATCAGTGGCGGCATTACCCATGCTTCCTTTGGTGGAATTGGTATGGCTTATTTTATGGGCCTCAACCCATTGCTGGGAGCTGCTGTGTTTGCCATTGCTTCTGCCACAGGCATAGAGTGGATTGCCCAGAAAGGAAAGGTGCGCGAAGACAGTGCCATTGCCATCTTCTGGTCGCTGGGCATGGCCGTGGGAATCATTTTCGTTTTTATGACCCCAGGCTACACCCCCAACCTGATGAGTTTTCTTTTTGGAAGTATCCTCTCTGTGGGGATGACAGAACTCTATTTGCTGCTTGCTTTCTGTGTATTTGTGGGGCTTTTGTTCTGGATTTATTTCCGCCCCATACTGCATAGCGCATTCGACCCGGAGTTTTCGCAGATCATGGGTATTCCGGTGGCTTTGTTTCGGTATACCATGTCGGTGGTGGTAGCCCTGGCCATCGTTATCAGCATCCGTTCGGTGGGTATTATACTGGTGCTGAGTTTATTTACCATCCCACAAATCACCGCCATGCTGTTTACCCGCAGTTTCTCACGTATCATTCCCCTGGCAGCCCTTCTGGGGGTACTGGGCTCCCTCAGTGGCCTGTTTGCCTCCTATTTCCTGGATATCCCCTCCGGAGCGGCCATTATTTTCTTCCTTACCTTTCAGTATCTGGTACTGAAAGGATGGGTCGAACTGAAGAATATGATTTACAGATAAGCTGCCTGCCAGATAGGCAAGCCAGGGTATCGATCCTTTTTTGTACCACTATTTCAACCGCCCACAAATAAAAAACCGCAATCCGTTAGTTTATAACTGATTGCGGTTTTGCTTAGTCGGGGTGAGAAGACTCGAACTTCCGACCCCTTGCACCCCATGCAAGTGCGCTAGCCAACTGCGCCACACCCCGATTTTGCTGTGCAAAGGTAATGCTTTTTTATTTCCTGCAAAAAAAAGTTTAAAATTTTTCCTGAGATTGACCCACACTGCTCCCGGCGCCAGGCTTAATGTTCTGTAACTCAAGAGGCATAGTACATTGCCATAAATTGTAATTTTTTGCACGAAACATCGGGCCAGTTTTTTGTTATGGGCGGTGTTGGGCAAAATCCGGCAAAACGTGGCAGGTGTTTGGCAATGGATGGCCATGGATTGAGTAGGTAATTGCCCAAGCTGAAATTTCTTTGGGTAGGTAAATGTACTAATGTAATCTTCCGTAGTAGTACGAATTGTTTTTTACGGCTTCACCCACTACTTTAGCTTCCTAAAACCGCTAAACCAAACAATAGTAAATTTCGACTAATTGCACAAACAATAAGCCTAAAACAAAAACCTATGAATTATTTGAAAATCACTATCATATCAGTTTTGCTTGCCTTGCTGGTGTTGCCTCTCATGGCGCAGGTGCAAACTTCGGGCAAGCGATCTGCAAGGCTCAATTACAGAGCTTTTGCGTTACCTGGTCCTCGCCTCGAGGCGGGTATTTCCATGGGAGCTGCCAACGCCATTACCGATATTGCTTCGCGCAACCCCGATGAGCCTTCTTCGCTACTGGATGTTTATTCTCGTGGTTTGTCTCCGTCTCTGGCTCTTTTTGGACGTTACAAGTTCAACTCTGCCTTTGCTTTGAAAGGATCAGCCAGTGCCCTGATGTTGCGTGGCAACGACCGGTGGTCGCCCGAAATTGAAATCGTAAACCGCGGCAAATCTTTTACCAATAATGTGATAGAGGCCTCGGTGGTGGGTGAGTTGTATATGCCTCGCTCTTACAAGCGATTGAAGCAGGACTTCCGGCTCAACTGGATGGATTTGTATCTTTTTTCCGGACTGTCGGTTTTTTACCACAACCCGCAGCTCAAAGGCCCGGTGATTGACGACTTTGATTACCTCATTATGAATACCGACAATGTTTTCAACCAGATACAGTTAGCTGTGCCCATTGGTGCAGGGATGAAATGGACTTTGGCAAGCCAGTGGACCCTGGGCATGGATTTTAACTTTCGCTACACCTTTTTTGATTACCTGGATGGCTTCAGAAGACCCTCCGTCAGCCGAAACGATCATTTCTTTTCGGGCAGCCTGAGCATAGGATACATTTTACGTTCAAGCCAGCAGCCATCCAACCGCACAGTTAACAGTTTTGTGTTTGATCGTTCAAACAATAACAAGACCCGGAATGCACGGTCCAGATAGATTTTAGTGTATTACTTCCGGTAGAAAAGCAATGAATTAAAAAAGCCTGCGGATACTCATTCGCAGGCTTTTGATTTCCATAGAATATCTTCTACACCCTTGTCGAAGGCCAGTTTTCGGGCCAGAACAAACAGGTAATCCGACAATCGGTTGAGGTAGCGCACACATATTTCGGGAACCGGCATTTTCTCTGACAGCTCAATGGTGATCCTTTCCGCTCTGCGGCATACGCAGCGGGCCACATGGGCGAAGGAGGTTTCTGGAGTGCCGCCGGGCAATATGAAATGGCTCAGGGTGGGCAAAGCTTCATTCATGGCATCAATTTCCTGCTCCAGCATTGTTACATCCTCTTCATTGAGGCAGGGCAGCTTAACACGGGTGTCACCTTCATCTTTAGCAAGCAGCGATTCTGCAACAAACAGATTTTCCTGTATGCGCAGCAATACATTGCGGTAATGAGGATCGATCTGATGGTCGCGGATGAGACCTATAAATGAGTTCAACTCGTCTACGGTGCCATAGGCTTCAATGCGCAAGTGGTATTTGGGTACACGTTTCCCTCCAATCAGTGAGGTTTCTCCTTTATCTCCTGTCTTTGTATATATTTTCCAGTCATCCATTTTTTAAGCACTTATAGGTAAGATTTTTAAGGCCGTGAGCTAAGGGTACGGCCGGCAGAAAGGTTTTTTCAGTTTAGCAGGATAAACCTTGCGGAGGGTTTATTGTTCGCTGGCCTGGAAATGTTTTTGCACACGGGTGGGGTTGGGGTTAACCACATCGGTTTCAATTTCACCATCGAGCAGACGGATGATTCTGTGTGCATGTCGGGCAATATCTTCTTCGTGGGTTACCACGATAATGGTATTGCCTTCTTCATGGATTTGCTGAAAAAGCCCCATGATCTCCACCGAGGTTTTCGAGTCGAGGTTTCCGGTGGGTTCATCGGCCAGGATAATGGAGGGGGTATTTACCAATGCCCTTGCCACTGCAACCCTTTGCCGCTGGCCCCCTGAAAGCTCATTGGGCTTGTGATGCACCCTGTCTGAAAGACCCACCTGGTCAAGCACTCTGAGGGCGGTTTCGTGCCGGTGAGCTTTCCCTTTTCCGGCATAGATCAGGGGCAAAGCCACGTTGTCGAGGGCCGTGGAGCGTGGAAGCAGGTTAAAGGTCTGAAAAACAAACCCAATCTCTTTGTTGCGGATCTCGGCAAGCTCATTGTCCTGCAGTTTGCTCACATCCTGGTTGTTGAGGAAATAGCTTCCCGATGTGGGGCTGTCCAGGCATCCCAGGATATTCATCAGGGTAGATTTGCCCGAACCCGAGGGGCCCATCAGTGCTACATACTCGTTTTTGTAGATCGACAATGAAACCGAACGCAATGCACGCACTACCTCGGTACCTACACGGTAATGCTTGCTTAAAGACTCAATTCTGATTAACTCTTGTTTCGACATAGGGTTGTTGGGTGTTAACATGCAAATGCTAAAAATATCCTGGTAATGGCTTTGAACTCAACCTGGCTCCCATGAGGCCGGCACCTGGTTTTCTTGCTCTTCAGATCTGATGTTGCTTTTTCATTGCCATAGTTAACAAAAGTAAGAAATATATTCGTTATGGGTATCTTATTGTAAAGTGTTCTTTGGTCAAACGTGGATCAAAAAAGAGTATTCCCAAATGAAACATATCAACTGAGATCCGCACCTCTTCCCTTCGGCAGATCTTCTTCCATGCTTCAAACATGGATGTTGACCAGCGAATGTCGTCCAACACAAGAACGCTACTATTGTGGATATGTTTCATGAGGATGGAGAAATACTCCAGAACTTTGTTTCCCTGATGATCCCCATCCAGGTAAATAAGGTCGAACCTGTTCTCAGGTGCCAGATTTGCCAGTGCATTGTCGAACAACTCATTTTGCAAATGGACTTGCCTCAGGTCCTGTTGGGCGAAAAACGCGGCTGCTTTGCGTGCAATGGGTTCTGCTCCTTCAATGGTGTATACCCGGCCCTCAGGTGCCGCACTGGCAAGATAGGCAGTGGTGATGCCCAGAGAAGTGCCCATCTCCAAAATGTTTTTGCATTGGAAGTATTGCACCATACGATACAAAAGCCGGCAGAACCGGGCAGACTGCAAGCTGGTGCAGGCCAGCCGGGCCACGGTGATCTCTCTTTGTCTGTTGCCGGAATTCGAAATTGGAGATGACAGCCTGGAGCCAGCCCCCGGGTCAGTATAATTCAATACTGTTGGCTCGCGACGCAGTTGCAGACGGTGCTCCTCTATGGATATGAATTCAGTTTCCTGTCGATCCTTGTAAGCACATTGATCCAAAAACCGGTAAAGAAAGGGGCTGTGAATTCCATGTCTGTTTCTTGCTTTCAGATACCAAAGAGGAAAACTTGCCAGAAGTGATGCGTTTTGCATAAGTTTTATTGCTTTTTGCCGGGTTTTCAACGGCAAAAATAAACATAAATAGTGTCCTTCAGGCACACCCCGGGACAGTTCATCATAATCCTCTGCAAACCCAACAAGATCGAAAGTGAAAAACATCCAGAAAACAGGCACCCGAGGCTGGTATCCTGGAATGCGAGTTTTCTTTACTGCTATATCCACAGTAGTGAAACTTCAGGTTTTGATTTTGTTGCTTTGGATAAAATCCCATGCGGCATAGCAAGGCAAAAACTACGGGCAACCCTTGCTATTGCTGGGGATAGCATTTGGGAGTAAGTGTTCTATTATTTCCACCAATCAAAATTGTCAGATATTATGATCTCATTTTTTTGAATATGGTGAGTCGTTTTCATAGGGATTGTTCTAAAGTCAAGTTTATACTTTTCAGCTAATCCCCTTATTTCTTCAGTATCATCATAAGTAAGCATGAACTTCCCTCTGAGCTGAGAGGTTAACGCAAACAAGGCATCATGGTCAATTTCAAAGTGGGTATAAAGTCTTTTGCCTGCAAGGGTGTATGGTGGGTCAATGAAAGAATAAGTATTAACATCCTTCTTGATTTTGTTTAATTCTACAAACGCATCACCTTCTATAAATCTCATTTTAGACTTTACATGTCCAACTGCCGCGATTCTGTCTCTTAAGGTTTTCGGATACCAACGTGATTTAATTCCCTTGCCTTTCTCCCCGTTCTTAATTAGCCCTGATCCTTTGGTAATGATTCCCCCGTGAAATATTCTATTTTTAAGTATGGTGCTAAATGCTTGCTCCTGTGTTGTTTTATTTTCCTTCTTTAGTATTGAGTTTGCATTTTCAGGATTTAGGTCAAACGAATAAATTTTATTTGCTAACCAATCATGGTCCCCATTCACTATCACTTCCCAAACAGCTGCAACTTCATGGTCAAGTTCAACCATTACAATATGATCGGCTAAACTCTCAAATGCAGCCGTGAGGCTTACAATTCCACCACCGGCAAATGGTTCGATTAATGTTTTAGGCTCTTTTGATTGTTTAAGCCATTTTCTTACAACAGGAATTAACCAGGTCTTTCCTCCTGGATATCTGAACGGGCTTCTCTGAGGAACAGAAGCCACATTGACAACCTGGGTAGTTGCATTTTTCTGTTTTATTTCAAACATTGATAATTGTCCGTCCATAATTAACTGCTGATTATGTCTGTTAATGACGGGGTGTCTGGTGGGTTTTTATCCAAATGCTCGTCTAGACGGTTTTGTAAAATATTGATGAAGTCTGAAATGTCTCCTGGTTCGGGAGTCGTAACCCTTAATAGCGCAGCTTCAAACTCAGTATAAACTATTTCAGTAAGTACAAGATTGTTTTGCTTTAGTTCTTTATCAAATACCAGGTCGTAAAGAAACCAAGCAATGTCAGCCTTTGATTTGGTAGATGTCGGCAATGAAGGCAGTGTTTCAAAAAATGATTTTTGTAGAGCTATAGTTTGTTTCTTTTTCCAGGATTGAAATATACCTCCTTTGTATAGCATTTGCGGAATAAGCCGCTTTCGAGACGATGAAAGGTAGTCGGGTTTGGGATAGTTGTATCCTGAGGGCCACTCAAAGTCCTTCGATACTTTTTTCATATACGCTTCAAAGGGATTTCTAAGATTTCCCGAAATATATACCCCCTGAACTTCCAGTGAAGCAAAGTCTATAAGTTGACCTTTATCGTTGTATTGTACCAATACAAAGTCTATATTACCTGCTGATTGCCCATTTTTGTCAATGAGTTTGATTTCTGACAGAGAAGTCCAATTGGCATTTGCGCCAAAGGCAAATTCAGCCGCCTTTTCAACAATAACCCAATCTTCTCTAAATCTGGTTGGACAAGTAATTACTGAAATTCCGTTGTGCCAAACACTGCAAACTCCAAGTGGGTTGTTTGCTTTGTCCTTCGTACAGTTTGGTACTTTGTTGTTAAATGGACACAGTTTTTGCTTTCGATAGCGTTGTGCCTTCGGGCTTTCGTTCTCAATAGGGAAGCCAAAAACTTCACCCAGTGGACTTTTATGCTCTCCTTTAATTGCCATGCTCAAAGATAGGAAATTCTATCGGCCGATAGAAATTTCTCTTGATGATTTTCTCTTTTGCCCCAGGGAGTATATTATGGAAATTCGTACAAGCTACACATCCCTTTTTGCGGATTATCAATGCAGATCAAGGGTGGGTTTCTGAAGTGTATTGCATAGGGGGAGTGAAAAAACATGTGCAAAATGCGGTTGAAAAAGTCACATTATGCGATAAAAATGAAAATCTTTGGGAAGCGTAAGGTAAATTTTGTTATTTTGCATTTGATAATTTTTATCCCGGGTGCAATCGTCGGATCTCTTACCTGCTGGTCAATGGCAATTCTGCAAAGTCCGGGCTGTACAATTTTGTATCACAGGGGTTTCCCCACACATCTGTCTTAACCTAAAAAGATCACCAAAATGACGAGGATTTTAGTTTTTTCTGTAGTAATGCTGTTGGCAGGCAAACTGGGTTTGTTTGCGCAGGCAGCCGATACCATTCGCATTGGCGACCACAATGCCATGAGGGCCGAACGCATTTACAACGAAGGGGTGAGCCTGTTCAGTGAGGGAAAGCATACCCAGAGCATGCAAAGGTTTAATGAGGCCATTGCCATGCGCCCCGACTTCTTTAAAGCCTATTACAACCGTGGGGTTGTAAAAGCGGAAACCGGCGATTTTACAGGCGCACTTGCCGACTATAACCTGGTAATCGGCAAAATGCCCGATTTTGCAATGGCCTACTTTGCCCGTGGAAAAGCCTTCATGGCACTTGACCAGGCCCAGGATGCCATCAATGATTTTACCCAGGCCGTTAGTCTGGATAACCGAAACTACCTGGCTTTCTATTACAGAGGGGTTTTGAACTTCGACCTGGGCCATTTCGACAGTGCCATAGATGATTTCACGGCATCGATCAACATACGGTCCGATTTTGCACACGCCTACAACGATCGTGGCAGTGCACAGCGCATGAAAGGCAACTTAAATGCTGCCGCTGCCGATTATCAGCAGGCGGTTTTTCTGGATCCTACCATGGCTTTTGCTTTCAACAACCTGGGAAGTGTGCGCCTGGCTATGAACCAGCCCCGCGAAGCCATTGAGTTTTTTACTACTGCCATCCGCCTGTCGGGCGAATATGCCAACGCCTTCAACAACCGTGCTGTGGCTCATATGGAACTGGGGCAATACGAAGAGGCGCTGCGCGATTTGAATAAATTGCTTGAGTTGCAGCCTGAAAACATCAACGCCCTAACCAATCGCGGCAATGTAAAATATCAGCTGCAGGATTACCAGGGAGCTGAGCAGGATCATAGTATGGCCATACGCCTCAATCCTGATTTTGGCCCGGCCTACCTGAACCGTGGTATTGCGCGCGAAATGCTTCGCAACCCCGAGGGTGCCCGCCAGGACTGGCAAAAGGCACTGGGGCTGGGTCTGGAACAAGCCCGCGATTTTCTTGATTAAATAAATGCAACGACTGGATTGTGGTAATGTAACTAAAATGAAAGATATGATTAAGCAAGATTTTTCTCACCATACCCTCCCTGCAAAGCTGAGCAACCCACCTGCAGGGTATAAGATCTTTTTTCGCAAAATCAGCCTGGCCCTGGGATTGCTGATGATCCTTTCGGGTCTGTACGGGCAGAACAAGGAGTTTACCCGTTCCTATTTCCCCGACGACCCCAGGGGGTTAAGAGAAGCCCGGCGCAACATCCGCGAGGGAGATAAACTCTTCGAACAGGGCTGGGGCAATTTTGAGAAGGCACTGGAGTTTTACCTCAGGGCCCATGCCTTTAACCCCGACAATGCGCTTCTCAACCTGCGGATTGGTGAAGCATATCTGTATACAGCTCATAAAGACCGGGCCATCGATTTTCTGGAGAGGGCCGTTATACTCAATGTTAATACACTGGAAGTTTACTATTTGCTTGGGGTAGCCTACCAGCAGAACTACCGTTTTGATGAGGCCATTGAGCAATTGACTTTTTTCCGGCAATCCCTCACTCCCCAGGAGGCTATACAGGAGCGTGCACGCATTGACCGGCGCATTGCCGAATGCAAAAATGCCAAAAGGCTTATGGAAAACCCCGTGCGGGTGTTTATCGACAACATGGGCAACGCCATCAACTCCGAATTCGATGATTACAGCCCCCTTGTGGCTCCCGATGGCAGTGCATTGTATTTTACCAGCCGCAGGCCCATGGGAAGAAGGCCTTCGGTAGACAAAGTGGATCACAAATTTTTTGAGAATATTTTCGTATCGCGCAGGGTGGGTACTCAGTGGCGGCCTGCCGAACCTATTGCAGGTAAAATCAATACCAAGACCCATGAAGCCACCGCAGGCATAAGCCCCGATGGAAGAACACTGTTTATTTACAGAGGCGATAAAGGGGGCGATCTTTTCGAAAGCCAGTACGAAAACCAGAAATGGAGTAAGCCGCGCAGGCTGCCCCGTGGCCTTACCAACAGGGGAAGCCAGGAGACCAGTATCGTATTTACGTCCGATGGACGAAGAGTGTTTTTTATCAGCGACCGGCCAGGGGGCTTTGGAGGCAAAGATATCTGGACAGCACAACGTAATGACAGGGGCCGATGGAGCGAACCGGTAAACCTGGGGTCGGGCGTCAATACCGAATTTGACGAAGAAAGCCTATACCTGGCTCCCGATGACGTTACACTCTACTTCAGCTCTCAGGGACACAACTCCATGGGTGGATTTGATATCTTCCGAACCGTTTTTCGCAATGGAAGATGGACACAGCCCGAAAACCTCGGCCATCCTGTAAATACTCCCGGCGACGACCTCTTCTTTACCATGGGACCCGATGACAATATCGCCTTCTACTCTGCCATGAAACCCGACGGATATGGGGGAAGTGACATTTATATGATCACTTTCCTGGGACCGGAAAAGCCGCAGATACGACCCACCATGGAGAACTTTATCGCATCACGGGTACGCCCTGTTCAGCATAACCTGATGGAGAGCCAGGTGGAGGTAATTGTAATCCCCATGACCGTAATCAGGGGGAGAATCCTCGACGATAAGGAAGGTACACCCCTGTTTGCAACTATCGAACTTTACGACAATGATACCGAAGAGCTGCTTGCCCAGTTCAATTCGCATCCCGAAACGGGCGAATACCTGATCTCTTTGCCCGGCGGACGCAACTATGCCATCGCTGTGAAAGCAGAAGAGTATCTGTTTTTCTCCGAAAACATGAATGTCAGCGAAGCCACAGTAGCCCGTGAGATCATCAATGATATCCGGCTCAAAAGGGTAGAGGTGGGGCAATCTATTGTGCTCAACAATATTTTCTTTGATACGGGCGCAGCTACCCTAAGGCCCGAATCCTTCGCCGAGCTGGGAATCTTGTATAAGCTCATGGTGGACAATCCTTCCCTGAAGATTGAAATCTCAGGCCATACCGACAATGTGGGTTCAGCCTCCTTCAACCAGCGGTTATCGGAAAACAGAGCCCGTGCCGTGGTAGATTTTCTTGTCGACAGAGGAATTGATCGCAGCAGGCTTACCTACAAAGGCTATGGTTTCGACAGACCCATTGCCTCCAACGATACAGCAGAAGGCCGGCAGATGAACCGCAGAACAGAGTTTGAGATCATCGAAAAATAAAAAGCATTTCATGCACTTGCACAGGAGGAGGCTCGCGAAAAGAGTCTCCTCATGTGTTTTTGGCATTGCCTGCGATCTGCTCTTTTTTTCTGTTGTATTTTTTTGTATTTTCGTAAACAATAGACCAGGGACTGTGTTATAAAAACCGACTTCAGTCTAAATCATACATTGGCAATATACCGGTAGTACCGGTTTTTTTGTGTAAAATATTACTAACTCATGACCACAGGATTATTTCTGCTTGTATTGTCGCTGGTAGCTGCTGTTGCACCCTTTCTCAGAAAGTACCTGAAAAATCAAGCCGGATGGGTATACGCTATATGGCCCTTTGCCGGCTTTCTTTTTTATCTGAGCTTGCTGCCGGCTATCAACCAGGGAGTGGTTTTCACCGAAACATACACCTGGCTGCCTGCCCTGGGCATCGATTTCAGTTTTTATGTGGATGGTTTCAGCGTTTTGTTCAGCCTTCTGGTATTGGGCATTGGAACCTTTATTCTGGTGTATGCGGGTTACTATATGAAGCCCTATCCAATGAAAGGTCGCTTCCTGGGTTATCTGCTGCTGTTTATGACCGCCATGCAAGGTATTGTAGTGTCGGGCAATCTTATCACCTTGTTTGTGTTCTGGGAGCTTACCAGCATCAGTTCTTACATGCTCATCGGGTACTATCATGAGAAGCCTGAGGCACGGGCTTCTGCATTGCAGGCCTTACTTATTACCGGTTTTGGTGGATTGGCCCTGCTGGGTGGTTTTGTGCTGATGGCCATACCGTATCAGTCTTACGATCTGGCCTTCATCCTGTCGAACCCTGATCTTATCAGGCAAAGCAATCTTTACCTGCCCGCCCTGATCCTTGTGCTCATAGGTGCCTTTACCAAATCGGCACAGTTTCCGTTTCACTTCTGGTTGCCTGGGGCCATGACAGCCCCTTCACCTGTAAGTGCGTATCTGCATTCGGCCACCATGGTAAAAGCGGGTGTGTTTCTGCTTGCCCGTTTCAACCCGGTGCTGGGCGGAACGGAGGTTTGGAGCTATACACTCACCATTGTGGGGGTTACCACCATGTTTACCGGTGCCTGGCTGAGTGTTACACAAACAGATTTGAAGCGAATCCTTGCCTATACCACGGTCAGTGCCCTTGGTACCCTGGTACTGCTGTTGGGTACCGGCACCGAATATGCCATCAATGCAGCCATCATATTCCTGCTGGTGCATGCCCTTTACAAGGGGACTTTGTTTATGATGGCCGGAAATATTGAGAAAAAAACCGGTACGCGCGATATTCGTTTGCTGGGTGGATTGTTTAAGTACATGCCATTTGCTGCCATAGTGATGTCGCTGGCTCTGGTGTCGATGGCTGGGGTGCCGCCTATGCTGGGCTTTCTTGGCAAAGAGCTTATCTACGAGGCCAGCGCAGCAGCTCCCAAGGCTCATCTGTTTATCCTCACACTGGGGTTTCTTACCAATGTCATCCTGGTGTTTTTGTCGCTCCGGCTGGCCATAGATATTTTCTGGGGGAAAGAACCCTCTTATGCCAAAACACCTGCAGAACCCGCACTACCTCTTATCCTGGGGCCCTTCTTCCTGGTGCTTGCCAGCTTTGTGCTTGGGCTTTTCCCAGCTACCATGGCCAATCCGCTTACCTCAAAGGCAATTACCGCTATCAGCCCCGGGCTTGTGGCCATCAAGCTTAAATTGTGGCATGGTTTCAACCTGGTGCTGGCCCTCAGTGCTCTTACGCTGCTCTCCGGATACCTGGTGTTTCGTTTCCGCAAAACCCTATTGCCTGTCATCGAACGATTCAATACCAGATATTTCAGCAGAGAGTTTACACGTACCTTCTTTAAAGGGATGGACTCATTCCTTGTTTTGACAAAGATGAAAACCAAAACCCTCCAGCACGGATACCATCGGTTTTATCTGATGACCCTTTTTGTGATTGCTTCTGTACTGGTTTGGGTAATGATATGGAGAGCCGAGCCCATTGCACTGGAATTGAATTTCTCTGAAATGCCCCTCAATCTTATTGCGGTTGTTGTGCTTATCATTGCAGCCACCATTTCGGCGGTGGTTTCCAACTCCAGGGTCATTGCGTTGATATCCATGGGGGTGATAGGTTTTGGGATTACCATCATCTTTATCGCCTACAGTGGTGTGGATCTGGCCATCACCATGATCATGGTGGAAACCTTGCTTGTGATTTTGGCCATGACCGTAGTGTACCATTTGCCCAAATACCAGAATTTCTCCTCCACAGGTGCAAAAATGCGCGATGCAATGGTTGCTACCTTGGTGGGGGCCTTTTTTATGGTTCTGGTATTGCAGGCGGGCACTTCTTCCCTGGAGGCACCCATTTCTGACTATTTCAAAGAGGTGAGCTATTCGCTTGCCTATGGCCGTAATATTGTAAATGTGATCCTGGTCGACTTCAGGGCGTTGGATACCCTTGGAGAGATCACTGTGATTTCTATTGCGGCATTGGGAATTTATGCGATGATCAAACTCAGTAAAAAACAATCATAACTATGGAGTCAATCATTTTACAGATTGCCGCCCGGCACATGCGCCCTTTGCTGGTTGTCCTTTCCCTGGTGGTGCTTTACCGGGGGCACAACGAACCCGGAGGAGGGTTTATTGGCGGATTGATGTTTGGAGCAGCTTACATACTGTATGCCATGGGCTTTGGGGTTGCCAAAACGCAGAAGATACTGTTCTTCAACCCTATCAATCTTACTGCGGCAGGGTTGTTTATCGCATTGCTGAGTGGTTTGCCAGCTCTGATGCTGGGCGATAGTTTCATGACAGGAGAGTGGATAACATTTTTTGCTCAAACTGCCTTTGAACTCAAGCTGGGAACACCCCTGCTCTTCGATGTGGGAGTATACTTTGCCGTTGCAGGTATGCTGATGTTGGTAATGTTTTCAATCATGGAGGAATAATCATATGCTTATTTTGCTGGCTTTGCTGATTGGCGTATTGTACGGAGCTGCAGTGTATTTGCTGCTGCGACGCAATATTTTTAAACTGATACTGGGGCTTATCTTTCTGGGTCATGCCACCAACCTGTTGCTGTTTGTGGCCGGAGGGCTTACCAGTGGCAAACCTGCCTTCCTTCGGGGGTTGCAGAATGAAACCATCGGAATGTCGGACCCCTTGCCGCAGGCTTTGATCCTTACAGCTATCGTGATTGGTCTGGGGGTTACCGCTTTTGCCCTTACCCTGGTGTACAGGTTTTATAAGGTTACCAAAACAGTTGATTTCGACGAACTTTCTGAAAACGAATAATTATGATACTTATATTACCCATTATTCTGCCCCTACTCTTTATGGTGGTGCTGATCTTTACCCGCCGCTGGCTGTTTTTTCAGCAGTCGTTCAGCTTGGTAGGGAGCGTGGTACTCACGGCCATCAGCCTGTTGATCCTGCTGGATGTTTACCAGAACGGTATCCTGGCCATACAGCCGGGTTCGTGGGATGCTCCCTTTGGCATTACCCTGGTAGCCGATACCTTCTCTGCCCTGATGCTGCTGACTACCTCTTTTGTAGCTGTGGTGGTAATGATTTTTTCTCCCGGATTTATCGATAAGGAAAGGCAAACCGCCGGCTACTACCCACTGGCATTTGGTCTGCTCATGGGGGTGAATGGGGCTTTTATCACCGGCGATTTGTTCAATATGTACGTTTGGTATGAGGTAATGCTTACCTCTTCCTTTGTGCTGATTGCCCTTGGAGGGAGTGCAGAGCAGCTTCGCGGATCTATCAAGTATGTTACCATTAACTTTGTTGCATCCATCTTTTTTGTATCGGCCATCGGTATCCTCTACGGCCAGGCCGGTACTCTCAATATGGCCGATCTGGCTGCCAAGATGCGCACCTGGGAAAGTGGCACATACATCAACAGTGCCCTGATGTTGTTTTTTATTGCCTTCAGTGTAAAATCGGCCTTGGTACCCTTTTTCTTCTGGTTGCCTGCCTCCTATCATACGCCACCCATTGCTATCACGGCCTTGTTTGCCGGAACCCTCACCAAAGTAGGGGTATATACCCTGTTTCGCTTTTACAGCCTCTTTGTGGTGTTTGATGAGCAGTTCTGGCAGATATTTATCCTGGTACTGGCCGGCCTTACCATGTTCATTGGAGTGCTTATGGCTGCATCGCAGTTTGATATCCGAAAGATACTCTCTTTCCATATCATCAGCCAGGTAGGATATATGGTGATGGGGCTGGGGATTTTTACCGCCACCGGTATTGCCGGAGCCATCTATTTTACGATGCACAACATGCTGTCGAAAACCAATACCTTTCTGGCGGGAGGACTGGTATACCAGCGCTCGGGCAGTTACGACCTGAAATACCTGGGTGGGCTCTACAAGGCGAGCCCATTGCTGGCCCTGTTGTTTTTCATTCCGGCCATGTCGCTGGCAGGCATACCGCCGCTGCCCGGTTTCTTTGGCAAGTTTTTCCTCATCAAAGGAGGTTTTGAAGCACAACAGTATTTCATTACCGGGGTGGCCATCCTTACCGGTTTGTTCACATTGTTTTCCATGGTGAAGATATGGAATGAAGCCTATTGGAAGAAGGAGCCCGAAGAGGTGAAGCAACGCGATGGAAAGGTGCATCCTGCAGCCCTTACTGCTACAGCTGTTCTGGCCATTGGAGTGATCCTGCTGGGTGTATTTGCCGGTCCGGTAATGGAAGTTTGCCTTGATGCCGGCCACCAGATGGTAAATCCCGAAATGTATATCAATGCAGTGCTGGGGCGCTGATAGCATCCCCATGAACCCAATTAAGGTCTGCAAGGTGCAGGAATTATTGAAAACGATCTGTTTTACTCAAAAATGAAAGTCTATGCGCAAGTTTTTTGATTTTCTGGTAAGAATATTCATGGCCATTCTTTTTATCTTTTACTATCTGAAAGAACTGGTGGTTTCCAGCTTGTATGTTGCCTGGGATATCATCACCCCGCGCGATCTGATGAAGCCCGGTATTGTGGAAGTACCGGTTGATTTGAAAACCGATACTGCCATCATTGCCTTCGCCAACCTGATCTCTATGACCCCGGGTAGTCTTACCATGGATATGAGCCCCGATAAAAAGAAAATCTATATCCATGCTATGTACCTCCACAACAAGGAGGAGTTTATCTTTAAGATGAAAAACGAACTTGAAAGAAAAATTGCCCGCATCTTTGAATAAAAGTAAGGGGTAAAACCAAAAAGGATATGGAAGTACACTTGTCACCGGTATTGAATTTTGCCATCTATTTCAGCTTTTTTGCCCTGACCATCAGTTTGTTCATGGGGCTGTACCGTTTGCTCACCGGTCCTACACTGCCCGATCGTATTGTGGTTATGGACCTGGTAGCGTCTCTGTCAATCGGGTTGATCATTGTCTATATCATGGCCACCGGTCAGACAGTTTTTCTCAATGTGGCTGTTGCCATTGCTCTGCTTGTGTTCATGGGTAATATTGCCTTTGCCAAATACTTAATAAGGAGGATGAAAAAATGATTGACTGGATCGCCGCATTTTTACTTATTGCAGGTTCACTGTTCATGCTGGTTGCCGCCATTGGTGTGGTAAAACTATCTGATGTGTACATGCGGATGCATGCCATCACCAAAGCAGCATCGTTGGGTGCCATCCTGATGCTGGCATCGGTATCGCTCATCTATACCCAATGGATCGTATGGGTGGAGGCTTTGATGGTGGTGGTATTTATCATCATTACAGCGCCCATTGCATCGCATATGATCGCCAAGGCGGCGCATAAGGGAGGAAATCCCAAAGGGCCGGGCTATATCATGGATGAACTGGAAGGTGTGGATAACGAAGGAGTAGAGGAGTAGCACTCTATTTGCCTGTCTCAGATCAGTTTCAACCAGCTTACCTCGCGGTCGAACACAAACCCCAGCTTGTTTAGTAGGCTGATAGACTGCTTGTTGTGGGGTTCTACATTCACGAAAACATCTTTGTTGTATTGTCGCTTGGCCTGTATGAGCGACCGGAATACGCTTTCTCCTATTCCCTGCCCGCGGTATTGCGATATCACATTCAGAAAGCCCAGTGAGCCATCGTCGTGGGTAAGGCCCCAACCTGCCAGATGATCGTCAACCCATACTCCGGCAGAAATATCGCGCTCGAGGCGCTGGCGTATGTAAGCCTCCGAGGTGTAATCCTTGTAGGGAGAGTGCTGAAAGATATAGGGAACATGTGCTGCCTCCAGCAGCCCGCATACCCGGTCGGAAGGGTTCACCTCCACTTCGGTGGGCAGATAATACCGGTGTGTGCTCAACCTCCATTCAATACGGTGCTGACGTGTAAGGTGCGAGAGCATCCACTCTTCCACATTGGCAAAATACAGCGAAGCAAATTCGAATTTCTCCAGCAAACCCTCCAGGTCGTTCTCCTGGGAGAGGGAAAGGTAAGCCCAGGTGTAGTCGCTGGTGCCGGTAAGGATCATGGATTTGCCATAAAAGGTGTGTTTTTCCAGGGCATAATTCTCGAAAAAGCCAATCACCGGCATGTTCTGAACAGGGCTTTTCTTCAGCTGATCCAATATATCCTCATGCATAGCACATATCCTTTTGAGATACTAAAAGTACTTACTTTCCCTTTTAAAATCAACACCGGATGCGAAAAAACTCACTGCAATCCGTTGAGGGTTTCCAGGATCAGCTCGCAGGCCGGGCCCAGTTCATCCTCTGTAATGGTAAGGGGAGGAGCAATGCGCAGACAATGCGGGGCAAAGAGAAACCAATCGGTAATAACTCCTTTGCCGATCAGTGTGTCGATGATCTTTTTGTTCTGTTCAAAGTTGGCGAACTCCACCGCCAGCATCAGCCCTTTGCCGCTGATCCCTTTGATGAGCGGATGCACCAGGCGTTCTCTCACCAGGGTTTCCATCCTTTTCGCATTTTCCCAGAGTTTTTCCCGGGTTACCACCCTTAGTGTAGCAAGTGCAGCTGCCGCGCAAACGGCATTCCCGCCAAAGGTGGTGATATGGCCCAGCACGGGGTTGTGGGTAAGGCTGCCCATGATCTGTGGCGAACTGATAAAGGCACCGATGGGCATTCCTCCGCCTAGCCCTTTGGCCAGGGTGAGGATATCGGGTACAATGCCATAGGGTTCAAAAGCCCAGAGGCTGCCTGTGCGGCCGCATCCGGCCTGTATCTCGTCGAGGATCAGCAAGGCCCCTGTGTCGTTGCAGGTTTGGCGCAATGCCTTCATAAAGGCCGGATCGGCGGGTATTGCCCCGGCCTCCCCCTGGATGGTTTCGCAAACCACACAGGCAGTGTGCTGGCTGATGTGCTGCAAATCCTCAAGGTGGTTGTAGCGGATCTGTCGCACCCCGGGCAGCAGCGGGCGAAATGCATTTTTCATCCCTTCGTCACCTATAATGCTGAGCGATCCCTGTGTACTGCCATGGTAGGCATGGCGGAACGATACCACCTCATGGCGGCCCGTAAACCGTTTGGCAAGCTTCATAGCACCCTCAATGGCCTCGCTGCCCGAGTTTACCAGGTATACACTGCTCAGAGGGGCCGGAAGGTGATCTGCCAGTAGTTTTGCCAGTTGCACCTGCGGACTTTGTACAAATTCGCCATACACCATCAGGTGCATGTAGCTTTCGCATTGCTTCTGCACGGCAACTACCACCTCAGGATGGCAATGCCCCAGGTTGCTTACCGAGATTCCTGAGATCAGGTCCAGGTAGCGCTTCCCATCCGGGCCATGCATGTAAACCCCTTTGGCATGCTCTATTTCAATGGCAAGGGGGGCCTCGGAGGTCTGCCCGAGAAACTGGTAGAAAAGCTGTCGGTTGTTCATAAGGGTAGGGTTGTATGCAGCGCAAAATTAGGGAAAAAAATGGTGATGGCGGTGTTGGGTGCACGACTTCAGTTGGCACGCCCACTCCATGTCATCCCGCAGCGCAGCAAGGGATCTGCCCGCACTACCTCTGTAGTCGGAAAAGGCTTGTACAGCGCCAGCAAGGATCGATGAGCTCTACAGCTGCGGAATGGTATGCTCCGCCAGGGGAGTGGCGAAGGAGAGGTATTGTAATGCGAGAACCACCCCCTCTGCCCACATCCAACAGATTCCTTGCTTCGCTGCGGAATGACAAGCTCCACCAGGGAGGGAGAGGAAAGGAGAGGTATTGTAATGCGAGAACCACCCCCTCTGCCCACATCCAGTGGATTCCTTGCTTCGCTGCGGAATGACAAACTCCGCCAGGGAGGGAGAGGAAAGGAGAGGTATTGTAATGCGAGAACCACCCCCTCTGCCCACATGCAGCAGATTCCTTGCTTCGCTGCGGAATGACAAGTTCCGCCAGGGGATGGGGGAAGGAGAGGTATTGTAATGCGAGAACCACCCCCTCTGCCCACATGCAGCAGATTCCTTGCTTCGCTGCGGAATGACA
>ERZ869909.106-NODE-106-length-125932-cov-33.110214_pt1 | contig 125932 bp, 116 predicted proteins | sample MGYA00520892_ERZ869909 | MGnify/ENA primary metagenome ERZ869909 (study PRJEB32215, sample SAMEA104723947) | bioreactor metagenome | biome: bioreactor; feature: anaerobic bioreactor; material: water | place: China | collected 2015-03-12 ... | reverse complement strand
CATTTCCTCGACGTGATCTGGATCGGCGTCTTCACGTTCGTCTATCTCCTGGGAGTTCTGAGATGAGCGCGCAAAACCCTTCGGCCCCTGCGGCGCATTCGGACGCCGGCCACGATCATCACGGCGCGACCGGCCATCTGCACATCTCGATGCGCGATTACCTGATCGGCTTCGTGTTGTCGGTCATCCTCACCGCCATCCCGTTCTGGCTGGTGATGGGCGACGTGCTCGAAAGCAAGCAGCTCACGGCCTTCGTCATCATGGCCTTCGCCATGGTCCAGATCGTCGTGCACATCGTCTACTTCCTGCACATGACCTCCAGCGCCGAGGAGGGATGGAGCTTCATGGCCCTGATCTTCACGCTGATCATCATCGTGATCGCGCTCGCAGGATCGCTGTGGGTCATGCATCACCTCAACACGAACACCATGCCCTTCCACGACATGCAGAAGATGCAGCAACTGCCATGACGCACGCCCCCGGCCAGACGCGCTCGACGACTGCGGTCGTTCTGATCGCGCTGGCCGCGGTTTTGAGCGCCGGGCTCCTGGGGGCTCTCGGCGTGTGGCAGGTCAAGCGGCTGTCGTGGAAACTCGACCTCATCGACCGTGTCGAGCAGAGGCTCGGCGCCGCCCCCGTGACGGTGCCCGATCCCGAGGCCTGGAGCGGCCTGACGCCCGCCGAAAGCGAATACCTCAAGGTCCGCCTGACAGGCCGCTTCCTGCACGACAAGGAAACGCGCGTGCAGGCCGTGACCGACCTCGGGAGCGGCCACTGGGTGCTGACCCCAATGGAAAGGGCTGACGGCGTCACGGTGCTCGTCAATCGCGGGTTCGTTCCGCCGGATCGCCGCGAGCCGGCTACACGCACGGAGGGGCAGATCGCGGGCGAGACGACCGTGACGGGCCTCCTGCGGCTGACCGAGCCCGGCGGCGCCTTCCTGCGCGCGAACGATCCGACGGCCGACCGCTGGTTTTCCCGCGACGTGGCCGCCATCGCCTCAACCCGCGGGCTCGGGCCAACGGCCCCCTACTTCGTCGATGCCGACGCGACGCCCAATCCCGGCGGCTGGCCGGTCGGCGGGCTGACGAAGGTGGCGTTCACCAACAACCACCTCGTCTACGCAGTGACATGGTTCACGCTGGCGCTGATGGCGCTCGCGGCCGGCGGATACGTGCTTTACGACTGGCGTCGCCGAAAGCGCCCCGCCGCCGACGATCGTCACGGCCGTCTCTCCTCCGTCTCCTTCTAGGAGACCGATGTCTCCTCTCCGGGCCCGGCAGATCTGCTGTTTTCGCATGACTGCCATCGCCATGTGTGCGTTGCGAAAAAACCCGATTTCGCAGATGCACATTCCGTCTCGGCATCGGAGTGAGCGCACGCATGGGGAAGCCCGAATTCATTGGAAAGAAGTCGAAGGCGGCAGGCGGCTGGGGCGCGCTGAAGAGCTGCGGAAAGAAGCTGCTCGCCAGCGGCGCACCGCTTTCGGGGGCGGCCGCGATGCTGAAGGCCAACCAGCCCGACGGCTTCGATTGCCCGGGCTGCGCCTGGGGCGACCCGGAGCATGGCTCGTCGTTCGAATTCTGCGAAAACGGCGTCAAGGCCGTCGCCTGGGAAGCGACCGACAAGCGCGTCGGGCCCTCGTTCTTCGCGCGCCATACCGTGAGCGAGCTACGCACCTGGACCGATTACGAGCTGGAGCGGCAGGGCCGCCTCACGCACCCGATGCGCTATGACGCGGCGAGCGACACTTATCTGCCTGTGAGCTGGGACCACGCCTTCGCGGAGATCGGCAGCGTTCTCAAGGGCCTCGCCAGTCCCGACCGCGCCGAATTCTACACCTCGGGCCGCGCCTCGAACGAAGCCGCCTACCTCTACCAGCTCTTCGTCCGTCTCTACGGCACCAACAATTTCCCCGATTGCTCGAACATGTGCCACGAGGCGAGCGGCATCGCTCTCGAACAGGCGGTCGGTATCGGCAAGGGCACGGTCACCCTCGAAGACTTCGAGAAGGCCGATGCAATCTTCGTCATTGGCCAGAACCCCGGCACGAACCATCCGCGCATGCTCGGCGACCTGCGCCGGGCCGCGATGCGCGGAGCCCGCGTCGCTGTGTTCAATCCGGTCCGCGAGAAAGGGCTCGAGCGCTTCGCCGATCCGCAGGACAAGCTCGAAATGCTCACCGGCGGCTCGACGCCGATCGCGAGCGAGTACTATCAGGTGCGCGTCGGCGGCGACATGGCGGCCATCCGCGGCATCGCCAAAGCCGTCTTCGCCGCCGATGACACGGCCCGCGCCGAAGGGCGGCCCTCCGTCCTCGACCATGGCTTCCTGCGCCAGCACACGGCGGACTTCGCCGCCTATCGCGCCGCCGTCGATGCGACGAGCTGGGAGGACATCGAGCATCAATCGGGCATCACGCGCGTCGAGCTCGAACACCTGGCCCAGATCTATATCGAATCCGATCGCACGATCTGCACCTGGGCCATGGGCGTCACGCAGCATCGCCATTCCGTGGCGACGATCCGCGAGATCTCGAACTTCATGTTCCTGCGCGGCAACATCGGGAGGCCCGGCACGGGCCTTTGTCCCGTCCGCGGCCATTCCAACGTCCAGGGCGACCGCACGGTCGGCATCAACGAGAAGCCCCCGGCCGCATTCCTCGACGCGCTCGAAAAGGAATTGGGCGTTTCCATGCCGCGCCGAAACGGCCACAACGTGCTCGCGGCGATCGGCGCCATGCTCGACGGATCAGCCGAGGCGTTCATCGGCCTGGGCGGCAACTTTGCGCGCGCCACGCCCGACAGCAGCCTGATTGCCAAGGCGCTGCGGAGCCAGAAGCTTACCGTCAACATCGCGACCAAGCTCAATCATTCCCACCTTCTGCCGGGCGAGGTGAGCTATGTGCTCCCCTGCCTCGGCCGCACGGAGATTGACCGCAACGCAAAGGGCGTCGCGCAGATCGTCACGGTGGAAGATTCCATGTGCATGGTGCACGGCTCCGGCGGCATCAACAAGCCGGCCTCGCCCGAGCTCCGCTCCGAAGTCGCCATCATCGCCGGCATCGCCGCCGCGACGGTCGGCTCGCATGTGGTGGATTGGGCCGCGCTCGGGCAAGACTACGACCGCATCCGCGATCTGATTGCGCGCACCATCCCAGGCTTTCACGATTACAATACGCGTGTCCGCCGGCCGCGCGGCTTCCGCCTGTACAACGCCGTCGATCATCGCGTGTGGAACACGCCGACGCAGCGCGCGAATTTCTCGTCCGATCCCCTCCCGGGCGAAACGGAGCATCAGCGGGCGTTGGGCGAGAACGGCCTTTTCGTGCTGCAGACGTTCCGCTCTCACGACCAGTACAATACCACCGTCTATGGCCTCGACGACCGCTACCGCGGCATCTACGGCGAGCGCCGTGTCGTGTTCGTCAATCCGGACGATCTTGCGGAGATCGGCGTCGAAACCGGCGCGCGCGTCGACATCGTCGGCCGCCACGAGGATGGCGTCACGCGTGTGGCGGACGACTTCCGCATCGTGCCTTACGATCTGCCCCGCGGCTCGGTCGCCGGCTACTATCCGGAGCTGAACGTCCTGGTTCCGCTCACGACCGCAGGCGACCAGAGCGACACGCCGACCTCGAAATCGGTGCTCGTGTCCTTCCGCGCGACAGAGCAGCGGCAGGCGGCATGAGCGACGTCGGCGCAGAGGATCTATCAGAAGAGGAGTTCCTCGCAGAGGTCGCAGCGGTGTGCGCCGCCGCGCCTTCGCTGACGCCGATGGGCGCGAGCATCCTGCTCGCCCTGCATTTCGGCATCTGCGGCGACACGCGCACGTTCGCACGTATGTTCGGCATCTCGCACGCACTTGTGCTGCGCGAGGCGACGACGCTGGCGGAAGAGCACGATCTCGTCGCGATCCTCGACCGCAATCCGCGCACGCAGCGCAGCACCCTTGCGCTCACCAGCGCATCTCGCTCGCTCATGTCCCGCGTGAGACCGCCCGTCGCCGAGTGACCGGCGTACGCCCGCTCGCAAGAGCGGCCGAAGCAGCTCAAAATCGACCGCTACTCCGCCGCACACGGCACGACGGCGGGCCGAGCCTCCTTCGCAGCAAAGCTATCGGCCTGCGCCACGATCCACGCATCGTGAAAACGCGTATCGCTCGTCCCTGCGAGAAGCTCGCCGGGAGACAGGAAACGATATTGCTCGGCATAGCTGACCACACGATCCGGAACCGTGCGATGCATCAGGTGCTCCGGCTTCAACTCGGACGGATGGGAAAGGCCCGCCGCCGCCACAAGCTCGGCCAGGGCACCGACCGTTTCGCGGTGGAAGTTTGCAACGCGCTGCGACTTGTCGGAGACCACGATGGCCCGCTGGCGGAGAGGGTCCTGGGTCGCAACGCCCGTCGGGCAACGGTCCGTATGGCAGGTCTGCGCCTGGATGCACCCCACTGCGAACATGAAGCCCCGCGCCGCGTTGCACCAGTCGGCGCCGAGCGCCATCACGCGCGCCATGTCGAAGGCCGACGTGATCTTGCCGGAGGCCCCGATCTTGATCCGGTCGCGAAGATTGGTGCCGATGAGCGCGGAATGGACGAACGAAAGTCCCTCGCGCAACGGCATGCCCACATGGTCCGCGAATTCAAGAGGCGCTGCGCCCGTGCCGCCCTCGGTGCCGTCCACGACGATGAAATCCGGCAGGATCCCGGTTTCGATCATCGCCTTGGTGAGCGCGAGGAACTCGTGCGGATGACCGACGCACAGCTTGAAGCCGACCGGCTTACCGCCCGCAAGCCTCCTGAGCTCACCGATGAACCGCATCATCTCGATCGGTGTCGAGAAGGTGGCATGCCCGGGCGGAGACACGCAGTCCCTCGTCGTGTCGATCCCGCGGATGCGGGCAATTTCCGGCGTGATTTTCGCCACCGGCAGAATGCCGCCAAGGCCCGGTTTGGCGCCTTGGCTGAGCTTGATCTCGATCATCTTGACCTGGGGCGCCGCAGCCGTCTCGCGGAAACGCTCCGGGGAGAAAGCGCCATCCGCCGTGCGGCAACCGAAATATCCGGTGCCGATCTGCCAGATGATGTCGCCGCCATGCTCCCGATGATACGGACTGAACCCGCCTTCGCCCGTAACGTGGGCGAAGCCGCCAATGCCTGCGCCTTTGTTGAGGGCGCGGATCGCGTTGGCGGAAAGCGAGCCGAAGCTCATCGCCGAAATGTTGAACACCGAAGCCGAGTAAGGCTGGCTGCAGTCCGGTCCACCGACGACGATCCGGAACGGCTCTGCGGCAACCGGCTTCGGCGCCATCGAGTGGTGCAGCCACTCGTACTCGCTGCGATAAACGTCGTACTGCGTGCCGAAGGGTCGCTTGTCGAGCGCGCGCTTGGCGCGCTGGTAGACGATCGACCGCTTATCGCGCGGGAACGGCAGACCCTCCTTGTCGGATTCGAAGAAATACTGTCTGAGCTCCGGCCGGATGCTCTCAAGCAAAAAGCGGATATGTGCCGTGATCGGGTAGTTGCGCAGGATCGCGTGCTTCGTCTGGACGAGATCTCGGATGCCCAGCAGGGCAAGCGCGGCGCACGCTGCGAGCGGCAGCACCAGCATCGCACCCGCATCCGGAATACGCCAGACGGCGGCGCCCAGAATGCACGTACCCGCGATGACGAGCGCGAGCAGACCATAGCGGGGAGCGAGGAGCTGAATCAGCAGCCGCATGTGCAGCCTCTCAGAAATTTCGCGCTCGTTCTGTGCCGTATTTCGTTACGTTATAGATCTCTTCGCGTGTCGGTTTTACGAAGGCACCCGCCGCAGACAGCAGCCGGGGAAATATCGCAGGTCATCAAATAACTTGGCCCGGCGCCAGATAATGTCGCTGCGGATTTGGCCGATACACATTCCGAAACGACAACGGGCTCACGGCAAAAATGACCGCAATCTCGAACCACGCGAGCGAGGACTCGCGCCAATGCCACCGGCGCCGGCCAGCGCGACGATAGTCGATTCGCGCGACGCCCGCGCGACCGTTAAATAACGAGGCCTAAGCTGCCCGGAAGATGCTGCGCCTCGCTGGAGCGTGCGAACCGCATGGCGCGCTTGTGCGCCCGATCGAAATCGCGAGACAGCATCGCTTCGGAAATCCGATCGCGAAAGAAGTTCGCCCACCTGAACTCGACGAAGGGCGTATTGGTTTTTTCGAACCCGCCCGCCTCGCGTACGGCCCATGCGAGATCCCGATAGGGATCGGGGCGGAGGTGATGGATCGCCTTGGGCAGTCGGGTCGGACAAGCTTCGCGGCCACTGCTGTCATAGGCGTGGAGCCAGCCGCGCTCCGCCATGGCCGACAGGAAGGCCCGCTTCGGAAGATCGGAGAGATCCGCGACGAGGCTCACGAACACCTCGTCCACGTCGCTCTGCCACAGGGCGAGGCTCAAGTGATGATGATCGATGATATAGGGCCGTTCTTTCGGTCCGAGCACGGCCGGCACGGGTCTCTTTTCCAGAAAAGTGCGCAACTTTCGCCGACTGTCGGCGATACGCTCGATCTTTCGCCGCTTGGCTCCGACGGCCCGCATCCCGACCGCCATTTGCGTCGGGCGGAGCTCGTCGAGCGGCATCAGGACCGGCAGCACGCTGTGATCAATTTCGTGCCGACTGCTGCGCTTGCTCCTGGTTTCGAACACGACGGACGGCGGCAGGCTGGTCGACACGCCACTCTTGATGCTGCTGACAGCTGATGACATCGATCCTCGACGAAGCTGGTTGTCACGAGAGCTTCATCCTTCGTTCGTCGTGGTTAATTATGTGTTGCGCGGAGGCCCGCCGAACACGCATCCGCTTACGCACTCGAACACACGTGCAAAGCCCGCGAACCGCAGCGAAACATCCGAGAAATTGCAGGCGGGATCAGCTCTCGCCGCCGATCGTTGCTCGATAGCGGCGCCCTCGAATTACTCCCACTCTAATATTTTTCGCGCCCTAAGGAATTGATTTTCCTACAGAAAATTTCCCTTTCGGCTCCCAGCACCGTAGGCGGGCCCGTCAAAAAGTTAGCCTCTTGATTTTGCTATGGTTTTTGGAACGTCCGGACAGAAAAAATTCTGTGAACTATCGGCATCTATCGGCCGTTTCGCGGTGATGCATAGACGGCAAACGTCGAATCTAGCGGCCCGATAAAGTACCGTCAAAACCGACAAACAATACACCCAGCTCGATCCTGGATCGCCGGGATAGCGGGCTGGGATTCGAGCACATCGCATGGACGACAGAGGTTGAGAGGGTGAAGACAGTTTCTCGGGAAGAGCTTTACGAGCAGGTTTGGTCCAAACCCATGACCAAAGTTGCCGCAAATTATGGCGTTACGGGTACGGCGTTGAAGAAGACCTGTGATCGCCACCACATTCCAACACCGGAATCGGGCGGCCCCGAGGTTCTATAGAATATAAGCACCAGAACATCAGCGCAGTGCTAAAGGGCCTCGGGGAGGAGTGGATCCCGGGCTATAAGCCGGCCTTCAACTTTCAAGCATCGCTCGTCGACGCGGTGGTTCGCTGGCTAGATCGTCATCCGGATTGGCTCGCACCCACCGCACGGATGGCCATGGATCCGTCGCCGACAGCGCTTCGGGAAGAGGCGATCGTATGGATTGGCCCGCCTCCGACGCACAGCAATGCGCCGCCGCCCAATGAACTCGAGCAGATGACAGCTATCGCCCGGAAGTACGATGTGGCCGAGCGTGATGCCCGCAATCGGGCGCTGGGCCGCGCCGGCGAGGAGCGGATCCTCGCCCATGAGCGTGCTAGCCTGCTCGCCGCCGGCCGAACCGATCTCGCCGAGGGTATCCGCTGGGTGTCGCATGTCGATGGCGACGGTGCTGGCTATGACATCCTTAGCTTCGATCCCGACGGTAGCGAGCGGCTTATCGAGGTGAAGACGACCAAAGGCTGGGAGCGCACGCCGTTTCACATCACGCGCAATGAATTGGCAGTTGCCGAGACGCATCGCGATGAGTGGCGACTGGTGCGGTTATGGAATTTCGCGCGGGAGCCACGTGCGTTTGAGTTGCGGCCGCCGTTGGAGGCGCATGTGTCGCTGATGGCAATCAGTTATCAAGCCGATTTCTTATAAGGGCCGAAAGCTGCCCGTCCGCTATCAGGATGGAGCTAGCAACAAGCGGTCGTTCCGCTGGCGTGAAGAGTTTCGGTGCGGGCAGGCGTACAAAAGTCGCCGAGGAACGAACCCGGCTCGGCGATGATGGCTGCTGGAGCGGACCTCCTCGAGAATCGACGTCGCTAATCTTAACCGACACTCCGCGCCTGAATCAGCTTAGGGTGACAAGTACTGATTGCACGCACGTCGCGGCATCCTCCGCCGCCTTACTCCGCCGCTCGCGTATATCGACGCGTCGCCGGCATGTGCTCTCGCTCCCCATCCACCATGTAATCACGCGTTATTGGAATATTGTCAGCTTGCTTGGCAAGCTGCACCTGAAAAACCATCATGGAGCGAAAGCGGAATCCGATCTCGCACAAGACGAGATAGAACTCCCACATGCGGCAGAACCGTTCGTCGTAGAGCGCCGCTACGCACTGCCAATTGGCCATAAAGCGCCTGCGCCAGTGACGGAGAGTTTCCGCGTAGTGAAGACGGAGGATCTCGACGTCGGTGACGATCAGGCCCGCGCGCTCCGCGGCCGAGCAGATTTCGGACAAGGAGGCAAGGTCGGCACCCGGAAAGATGTATTTGCGGATGAACGGGTTTATCGGCCCCGGCGCATCCGAAAACCCGATTGCATGCAAGAGCGCAACACCATCTTCCTTGAGCAGATCGTTGAGTTTTGCAAAGAACTCGTCATAGTTCTTCTTGCCCACATGCTCGAACATGCCAACCGAAACGATGCGATCATACTGGCCGGCCACTTGGCGATAGTCGCGCAGTTGAAAGCGGGCTCGATCAGCAAGACCGGTCGCTGCCGCTCGTGCTTCGGACACTTTGTGCTGCTCAATGCTCAGTGTGACGCCGGTAACGTCGGCGCCCGTTTCTTCGGCCAGATACAGTCCCAACCCTCCCCAACCTGAGCCGATATCCAGTATGTTGAGGCCCGGCCGATCGAGCAACAGCTTTGCCGCGATATGGCGCTTCTTGTTCTCCTGTGCCGTCTCGAGGCTGTCGCTGGCACTGATGAAATAGGCGCAGGAGTACTGACGATCGCTGTCGAGGAAGAGATCATAGAGTTGGTCCGATAGATCGTAGTGATGGGCGACATTGCGGCGCGCCCGATCGACCGGATTGTACTGCTTGAGCCGTCGCATCATACGCGACAGCAACGAGAACCAGGGCATCTTCTCGAAATTTTGGAAGTTTCGTGCAGCAATCTCAAGGACATCGTAGAGCGTTCCGTCCTCGACTGTCAGCAGGCCGTCCATGTAGGCTTCGCCGATCGAGAGCTCCGGATTAAGGGCAAGCGTGTAGTCAAGATGGCGAGCGCGCAGCCGAACGGTACAGTGGGGCGGGGAGCCGTCGCCATACACGTGCGTTCTTCCCGCACCGTCGATCAAACGCAGGCCGCCAGTGCGGATGGTAGATTTGAGGATGGCGGGAAACAGCATATAGCGATCCTCCTGTTGATCGCGAATTTTAGTGCGATCGCGTGCGGCGGAAAGTCAAATGTCTTGCGAAGCATCTCAGCCAAACGATTTGTGCTGACGGTCCGCGCGTGCGAAGGTGTCTGCAGGCCTTTAAAGCCGACGATCTACGCAATTGCTCGTTTCTCGGATCACATTCCAGTATGGCGAAAAAAATAATCGACAAGTCCGAAGGGCAAAAGGCCGCCGAAGCCAATGTCGGGAGCTTTCGGCATGAACTCGGCCCGTTCGTCGTCGCCGCCGATCAAACACGGATGGCAATGGTATTCACGGACGCGAAGGAACCCGGCCATCCGATCATCTTCGCCAATGACGCCTTTCTCTCCCTGACCGGATACGAAAGGGAAGAGGTACTCGGCCAGGATTTCAATTTCCTTATGCAGCGCGGCGCAGATGCCGCCGCGCTCGCGAAGATAAAGAGCGAGTTTGAGGCGCATGCCGAGGGAGGTGCGGAAATCCAATATCGCCGCAAGGATGGCAGCGATTTCTGGGCCGTCGTCTTCATTAGCCCGGTCCGCGACCAGGATGGAGAAATCGTCCAGTATTTCGCCTCTTTCGTCGATCTCACGCGGCACAGGGAGGAGCAGATCGAATCCAAGATGCTCATCGACGAGTTGAACCACCGTGTGAAGAACACGCTCGCGACGGTGCAGTCGATCGTCTGGCAGGCATCGCGAACGAATTCCGATCCGAAGGTGATCCGAGAAGCGATCGAGACCCGGCTGTTCGCGCTTTCCCGGTCGCACGATCTGCTGACTCGGGAAAACTGGCAAAGCGCAGGGCTAGTGGACGTGCTCCACGACGCCCTCGAGCCGTTCGGAATTGCGGACGGCCGCGCGGAGCGCGTTACGATCAAGGGCGAGAATATCCGCTTCCCGCCGAAAGCCGCCTTGGCGCTTGGGATCGCGTTCAACGAACTTGCAACCAACGCCGTGAAATACGGTGCGTTCTCCAACGCTGCCGGCTCAATCCATATCGAGTGGACGCTTGAATCGGGAGCGAATGGACCCCGATTGTTCCTGATCTGGCGGGAGGAAGATGGCCCGCCGGTCACCGCGCCCATACGCAAAGGGTTCGGCTCTCGCGTGATCGAGCGCGGCCTGGCTCACGAACTAGGGGGTGTCATACATCTCGACTACCGGAAAGAAGGGCTGGTCTGTACATTTGACATTCCCGCCGCATCGGGACCGCTCAATGGATGATTTGCTCTCCAGCCGCCGTGTCCTCGTCGTCGAGGATGAAATGCTGGTCCTCATGATGATCGAAGACATGCTGGCCGACCTCGGCTGCGAGTCCGTGACCGCCGCCGGCACGATTGAAAAGGCCCTCGCGTTGATTGAAGAGCATGTCTTCGACGCGGCGATGCTGGACATGAACCTGAATGGCGACGATAGCCTCAAGGTAGCCGACGCGCTGACCGCACGTGGCGTTCCGTTCGTCTACTGCACTGGCAATAACGGCCATGGCATGAGGGAAGACTCCGCCAACACCCCGGTTCTTCGCAAGCCGTTCAGCTTCGAGGAGCTGAACGCCATCCTCACGCGCCTTCTCTCTCGCTAATCGCGGTGGGCGGTCAGTCGAAGCCTTTCTGTCCGTAGCCCGGCGGCTGCGAGGCAGCGTACCGCCATCAGGTGCCACTGATCAGCGCTTCAGGGCGTCCCGGACCTTGTCCTTGACCTTGCCTACGCCTTTTTGAACCGTGCCCTCAGCCTTGTCCGCCTTGCCTTCGGCGCGGAGTTTGTCATTTCCCGTGCCCTTTCCAAGAGCTTCTTTCACGTTACCGCGAACTTTCTTCGCGCTGCCTTTTGCTTCGTCCTTGTGCATTGCTCTCTCCTGCGTCCAGACAGGACAAACCGTCGGGACAAGCAATCGTTCCGGGTGAATCTTCTTCTGGCGCTCCGAGCGAAGCATCTCGTCCGACTTCTCGTCAAAGCGACCGTGTAGGTGTTACGCGTCCTCCACTTGAGAGGCCTCTACATTCCGGAGTGTACGACAGCGCCTGTTGCAGGCATGATGAGGATTACTGGACCTAGGTCGCAGGAAGGGGTATCTGATTTTGACGCCGACTGTGCAGGGAATCAGTTTTGCCACTGTAGTGGTCTTGGTGACCGCAGCTTTCGTCTGGCTGCTCCTGCCATTTTACGGGGCAGTGCTATGGGCTGTAATTCTCGCGCTGTTGTTCAATCCGCTGCATCGCAGTCTTGAGAGACGACTTAATGGTCGGCGAAACCTTGCGGCTATACTAACCCTATTGGCCTGCATTTGCATTGTGGTCATCCCTGGCTCGCTGATCCTCGCGTCGCTCGCCCAGGAGACCACCAGCCTCTATAATCGCATCAGTACGCGAGAGTTGGATCTCGCCCTGATACTAGAGAATTTTCATAGCGCCTTGCCTTCCTTCATCGTGGATGGGCTCGCAGTATTCAATCTCGGCAGTTTTGAGGAGATTCAGACTCGGCTGACCTCATTCCTGGGCGAAGCCGCCCAAGCTATCGCCACAAGAATAGTGTCCATCGGGCAGGGAACAGCGCAGCTTTTCATTAGCCTCGGTGTAATGCTTTACCTGCTTTTCTTCCTGTTCCGAGACGGCCCTAGGTTGGCGGCCACGATCCGCAAGGCCAGCCCGATCGGCGACCATCATACCAATCACATACTGGTAAAGTTCAGTGAGGTCGTGAAAGCAACCGTCAAGGGAAACGTGATTATCGCGATTATCCAAGGAGCTATCGGAGGCATCGCGTTCTGGATGCTCGGGATTGAGGCCGCGCTTCTTTGGGGTGTTCTCATGGCGGTGTTGTCGCTTCTGCCCGCCATAGGTGCTTTTATAGTCTGGGGACCTGTCGCAGCCTATCTGCTGATATCGGGTCAGTATCTGAAGGGTGCCATTCTGCTTGCGGTGGGCGTGTTGATCATCAGCATGATCGACAACCTGTTACGGCCACCACTGGTGGGAAAGGGTACACGCCTGCCCGACTATGTAGTCCTTATTTCCACTCTCGGCGGAATCGCGATCATTGGAATGAACGGGTTTGTCATCGGCCCGCTGATTGCTGCCCTGTTCTTCGCCGTTTGGTCTTTATTCACCGACGACCAAATTCGCTCGCAACGGGGGGACAAGTAAGTCAGTCATTCGTCTTTCTCCGCTTTGAGGAGAGCTTGGCTGCACAGGGTGGATGTTGCCTGGCGAGGGCACGTTTGCTTGCCTAGCTGAGACATTTTGGACCTGATGGGGCTGTCGAAGCGAACGTTCATCTCCTCACAACTGTGCGCTAGATCCGACACATTGAAGGCGTCGCGCAGTGTATCGAACGCCCCGCCCTCCCTGCCCAAGCGAGGCAGCGCGGCGGCGAATACGCTGTTTCACACGTCGGTTGTTCGCGCCCGAGAGGTCAGCCAGACCAGCATTGAAAGGCCGGCGAGGGCTGAGAAGACGGAAGCGGCTAGAATACCAAGCTTGGCGGCATCGAGCATTGCTGGGGCGTATGCAAGGCCGGCGATGAACAGAGACATGGTGAAGCCGATGCCGGTCAGGAAGGCGCCTGCTGCCAAAAAGGACCAACTTAGACTGGATGCTCGGGCAGCGAGGCCGACACGCACGGCGAACCAACTGAATCCAAAAACGCCAACCGGCTTGCCCAGAGCCAGACCTGCAAAGATTGCCAGAGAGACCGGTTGGCCGAGATCGGCCCCCGTGATCGCAACACCTGCATTGGCCAAGGCGAAGATTGGCATGACCGCGAAGCCCACCCATGTGTGCAGCATCGTTTCCAGCCGTTCCACCGGTGAGAGTGATTCCGTGACCGCTCTGCTCGCCTGTCGGAGGTCGCGGTGGTCCGCGGTGTCAGCGCTCCAATGCTCATCTCCCGGATAAGCAAGCACGCGGCCGAGGATGGCACGCAGACGTGTGTCGCTTACCCATACGCGCGTCGGCGTCATCAAACCGAGAACAACACCAGCGATCGTCGCATGGATGCCGGATGCGTCGAAACACAGCCATATTACGCCTCCCAGCAGAAAATAGACGGGAACGCTTCTAATCCCGATACCGGCAGCGCCTGCAACTGCGCCAAGCCCAAGGATGCCGACGCCGAGCGCAAGCCAATTCAATGCTTCGCCGTAGCCGACAGCCACCACCAGTATCGCCCCGACGTCGTCGAAAATCGCCAGAGACAACAGAAACAGGCGCAGAGCCGGTGGGATACGGGAGCCGAACAGCGCGAGGCACCCGATCACGAACGCCGTGTCGGTGGCCATGACGGTCCCCCATCCGTGCATTCCCGGTTGGCCGCCCATCAACGCCAAATAGATGGCCACCGGAACGAGCATGCCACCTATCGCGGCTGCGAAAGGAAGTGCCGCTGTTCGTACATTTCGCAATTCACCGAGGACAATCTCTCGTTTGAGCTCCAGGGAAATCACGAAGAAGAAGAACGTCATCAACCCGTCGTTGACCCAGTGCCGCAGTGAACGGCTGAAATCCAGCGCACCGAAATGAAGGCCGATCGGCGTCTCCCAGAACGCGAGAAACTGCGCTGACCAAGGTGAGTTTGCCAAGAGCAAGGCGATTAGCACCGCCAGGAGCAGCAGTCCTCCTGCCGCCGCCTCAATCTTCAGAAATCGCGCGAAGGGCTTCGTGACTCGGTCGGCTATCTCATGTGGTAGGTCCGTGCTGCTCCGATCGGTCATGATAGATATTCACTCCCTGCGGTCTGGCGAAACAATCCAAGGAGGTTGGGTTTGCCGCGTGCTGCGGTGGACTACAAAGGTCAAAGGGCCACCATCGCGCATTGAAGTCACACTCTCCATGGGAGCCGAACTAGGGCAAACGCAAGATCATGTCGCGTTCACTGCACTCAAGCCGCCAGAGCTTCTCGAAACGATACGAGGCGTTTGGCGTTTTCGTCCCACAGTACAAATTTGACGCAGCGCAGGCTCTGCAGAAAGGTGATGCGGCCTATGTCGCGCAGGTCAGGATGATCTCGCAACACCTCCGGCAGACGATAAAACGGCACCTTGGCCGACAAGTGATGCACGTGGTGGATGCCAATGTTTCCAGTAATCCAGCGCAGAGGAAAGGGAAGATCGTAGTGTGAACTGCCGTGCAGCGCGGCGTGGTGGAAGTTCCAATCGTTGCCCTCGGACCAGTGCGTTTCTTCGAATTGATGCTGAACATAGAAAAGCCAGACGCCGGCAGTGGCCGCCATCAGGGTGATCGGCAGTTGCACCAGGAGAAAGGGACCGACACCAATGAGCCAGATCAGGCCAGTGACTGGCAAGGCGACGCCAAGGTTGGTGGCGATCGTCGACGTCCAGGGCTGCACGCCGGCGCGCATGAGGCCCAATGGCAATCGATACTGACAGACAAACAGCCAAGCGGGGCCGAGACCGAACATCACAAGGGGATGGCGATAGAGCCGATAGCGCAGGCGACCCCACCAAGACAGCGCGCGATATTCTCTGACTGTGAGCGTACTGACATCGCCGATCCCCCGCTTGTCGAGGTTGCCTGCCGTTGCATGGTGGACGGCATGGGTGCGGCGCCAGTAGTCGTAGGGCGTGAGGGTGAAAACGCCGATGATGCGACCCGTCCAGTCATTGATGCCGCGCCGCGCGAACAAAGTGCCGTGACCGCAATCGTGTTGCAAGATGAAAAGGCGGACCAGAAAGCCGGCCGCCGGGATCGTCAGCAAGAGGCCCCACCAGAAGCCGTACACTGCGGCTACCGCACACAATGTCCATAAGGCGACAAAGGGCAGCGCCGTTATGGCTATCTCGACCGTGCTGCGGACGGGGTTGGGTTGCCGATACTGCGCCAGGACCTTTGTCCAGGAGCGGTCGCTGGCCTCAATGGCAGCGCCACCAGAAACATTATTATCCATTAAATTTCCAAGCCTACATGTGCGCCCAAGCGGAACCCGCGTTACAATCAGGCGCCGATATTGCACCTTTGATCTGATACTCAGGCTGCATGATGGGAAACGAACTTCTTTGCTTTCTTCGCAGTGCGCTTGGCCGGCACGGGCTCAGGTCGCTGCACCTCCATCTCCAGGCGGGCCTGGCGCAGCCTTTGAGTCTTGGCTTCGCGACTATCGGCTTCCGCCTTCATGATTGCCCGGGCCGCGCTGTCCGTGAGGTCGGCCTTGGTCTGCGGACCCGACCTAACGGTCCGAAAAAGATTGTCTTTGGTAATGGGTTCGGCCATGCCATCGGCCTCCTTCCGATTGGGTTGAATGCAAAAAGGCCGGGCTGAAGCCCGACCTCCTCATATCGACGATCCGTGCCAGTACATCCGTGGTCACAGGTCGAAGATGAAGTTCACGCCGCTTGCAGATTGTCCGCGGCGGACTTGCCAGAGCGGCTGTCGCGCATAACGCGGCGAGCGATCAAGGTCGAACTTGAGAGGGAAGATCGTCAGAGCGCCATTGGCGTATAACAAAGTTCATCAAACAAGATCGATCTATTCGAACAGATAGGCAAGTCTGGCGTCCGAACAAGCCCGCAGCCAAGAAAATTGATTCCGATATCGCTGGACGTCCATAGGAAGAACCTCGTTCTTGAACGAATAGTTTGCGGCAATCCTGGTATTTGACTGCCAAAGAGCCTATATTAGGGTGTGGTCTCATACACCCGGCCACAGAAAGACCCCCTCTATGAAATTCCGGCTCCTCCACGACCGCGTCGGCATCGACGCGTCGATCACAACCGAGGCAATGGTTGCCGATATTCCGCATGAGGTGTGACGACGATCGCCGCACCAACGGCATGGGCGGAATGAATTACTAAGCAGTGCCTGAAGGGCCTTGTCGAAGACGACCGGGCATAGCCGGAACAACAATCAAAAAGGACGGGTTCCATGGCAACGCAGAACAATGGCAAGACATCCATCGCCAAGCGCTGGAACAACTATCAGCCATCGAAATCGACACTCGTTTGGGCATGCGCGATGACGGCCGTTGCCACGATGATTGTCGGATTCAGTTGGGGCGGTTGGGTCACGGGCGGCACGTCGCGAACTCTTGCATCGACGGCCGGAGATGTCGCACGTGGAGAACTGGCCGCGCTCATCTGCGTGGAGAGGTTCAACGCGGCACCCGACTCGAGGGCCCGCCTCGTCGAGTTCAAAGCGCTGAGCGACGGTTACAGAAAGCGGCAATTCGTTGAGGCGGGCGGCTGGGCGACGATGCCCGGCGACACGTCCGCCAACCGTCGTGCGGCCGAGGGCTGCGCTGTCGCGCTTGCCGCCTGACCGACGTGCGACCCGCAAAAAGCTGGCTGCACATCACAGGCAGGCGGATAAAGGAGCAAGACCAGATGAAGAGCATGCCGACCCGCGTTTCACCATTGGACAAGCCGTCCGCATGAACAACAGGTTCGGCCTTTCGCCCTCAACGGCGGAGACCTACCGCATCACAGCAATCCTGCCGGCGAGAGAGGATAATTCTCCTCAGTACCGCATCCGCAACGACGATGAACGTCACGAGCGGGTGACGACGGAAGACAGCCTCGAAGAGCTACCAGTGCCGTCCGCCCGGGGCGATGCACCCGAAGAGAAGGAGCCTGACAATGGCTAAAGGGCAGAAACGCAGCAACCGCGAAATAAGAAAGCCGAAGCGGGAAAAGGCGCCTGCAAAAGTGGAGGTGCCACTCGGCTCTCGGGTCAAGCAGGCAGGCAACAGCAGTATGCCGCGCGACAAGACGAAGAGCCGAATGTGAGCGGGTTACAATCCGCAGGCAGGTGCCGAAATGAAGGTGATCATCGAATTCTATAGAGTCCGCGCGGACGATACCGCTCGTGCAAGGGTCGGGCGTGTCAGCCGCAGCGTGGCTGACGCCGACGACGCCATCAAGCTGGCCAGATCGCTGCTGCTCTCGCTCGACATGCCGCAGAAACCTGATCTCATCGCGATCTTGGACGATCAGGAGAATGCTTTTTATTGCGCATCCGCCATCTCCGGTCGTGAATTCGGTTCAACCCAAAATGCTGAAATCAGCGCTTGGGAGAACGAGGGCGGTGCTGTCGCCCATACGCCCCGTCAGGAGTGCCGCCAACCCGAAAGAGGCATTGGTATCTCACTCCCAATACATGGAGATATGCGATCATGACGCTTACTTTCCCCAATAGAAGCCGCAGCTATGATGAAGCCGGACAGCGCGTTCGTTTCACCGGCTATGACGGCATGTTCGAGGTGCCTTTCTTCGTCGAGACCGACGCGCTCCGCACCGTAGCTACCGGCGAAGCGAATTATCTGGCCGCATTCGATGCCGCGCGCGCCACGATCCACGATGTTGCGCGGGCGATCTACGGAGCGCCCGCAGAACCGTCTATGTGTTAACGGCGGCTGATTTCCGATGAGCCGCGTGGTTCGCAGGACCGCTTTTCGATGGGATATGAAAGAAGAACTGCCATGACCACTCGCACCACTGAGACAGAGATCACGTTCAGGCAACCATTCATGCTGAGGGCCTTTGACGCTCGGCAGCCCGCGGGGACCTATCGTCTGGTGGTCGACGAAGAGGAGATCTTCGGTCTTTCCTTTCTTGCCTATCGGCGCATGGCCACGATGTTGCACATTCCAGCGATTTCTGTCCAAGGCGAACGACATCAAGTGGTTGAAGTCGATCCGGAGGAACTCGCGGCAGCTCTAGACGCGGATGCGCGCGCGAGCCATCCTCACAAGGAACAGTCATTCATGTAGTATCTTGGTGGAATTCATGGTGCCGGCGTCCTGAAACGCGCGGGCAAAGCACTTGCCCGCGCGGACTATGATTTCGACGGTTTCCTGAGAAAGCCGGGAGAAGTGATCGGCAGCGGCGAAATCCGGACGTCCCCCGACACGCTGCGGCAGGTATTCGGTCGCGAGGACCTTTATCTCCTGACGGACGACGGGCGGCTCCTGAGCCTTCGCTTCTCAGAAAAGCATTTACCGGAGGCCAGCGACGCCGCTCATGTGGATGTCGCCGGTGATCTGCCGCCGCAATCGGAATGGCGCCACTGACCGCCCGAATCCGCGGCACGTGATCGTCGTGCGACTCAAGTTGGGACTTTGAACCGTCTCCTTGCCCGAAACGTATAGGAGTCGACACTTCAGCAAAATCAGCTCGTCGGCGCCACTCGCGCACAAGCTGGAAAGGCACGCATTGAAACCGATTCTTCGCCTCCTCGGGATTTGCTCTTCATCGCCATGGAATGACAGGGCGCCGGTGAGGGAGGAACTCTTCAGCGTGGAGAGGCTGGAGCAGCACGCGGAAAGCCTCGCGGCCGCGCAGCCGATCACCGACAGGCCACTGGCCGTCCTGTCCCTGCACACGAGGCTCAACGACAACGCCGCCGTTCTGCTCGCCGCCTATCGGGCGAGTGCGGCTGAACTGGAGAGCGGCAGAAATGTGGTTCCCGCCGCGGAATGGCTTTTGGACAATTATCACCTAGTCGAGGAGCAGATCCGCGAGATCAGGGACGATTTGCCTCCCGGCTATTATCGCCAGCTGCCGAAACTGAGCGGAGGACCGTTTGCCGGCTATCCCAGGGTCCTCGGACTTGCCTGGGCCTTTGTCGCCCACACCGACAGCCTCTTCGACAGGGAGAAGCTGCGACGGTTCCTCGTGGCGTATCAGCGGGTTCAGCCCCTGACGATCGGCGAGCTCTGGGCCGTGGCAATCACGCTGCGCATCGTCCTTGTCGAGAATTTGCGCCGGTTGGCCGATCAGATGACCGTGGGCCGGGCCACGCGCGCGGATGCGACGGCGCTCGCCGAGCGGCTTCTCTTGTCAGGCAGCCACAAATCCGCGCTCGAAACCGATATTGCCGCCCGCTCACCGGAGCCGTTGTCGGAAGACTTCGCCGCGCATCTGGCCAAATTGCTGAGGAACCAGGATCCGGCAACGATGCCCGCGCTCGGATGGCTGGAGGAACGTCTTGCGCTGCAAGGCGTGTCGGTCGAAGTCGCGGTTCAGCATGCTCAGCAGAGGCAAGGCGCATCCAATGTCACCGTGCGCAATGTCATCACCAGTATGCGGCTGATTTCCGACATCGACTGGGCCGAGCTTTTCGAGAGCGTGAGCCTGGTCGACGAGCGGCTGCGAGCGGGAAGCGCCTTTGCCGCCATGGATTTCCCCACCCGCGACCTTTACAGGAATGCGATCGAGCAACTGGCCCGCGGCTCCTCGTTCTCGGAATTGGAGATCGCGGAGCACGCGCTTCGTGCTGCGCGCGAAGCAAGCGCTGAGCGTGCCGGCGATCCCGGCTATCATCTGATCGCCCAGGGCAGGCCCGCGCTCGAGCGGGCGATCCGGTTTCGGCCACCTGCGCGGCTGCGGATCAGCCGCTTCAACACGCGGCTCGGCATTGGCGGCTATATCGGATCGATCCTGCTTGTCACGGCAATGGTGCTGGCCCCCGCGCTGTGGGCGCTTTCGCGCACCGGCCTCGACATCTTCTGGCTCGTGCTGTTCGCGCTGATCGCATTCTTCCCCGCGACCGAGGCGGCGACTGCCCTTGTCAATCGGGCGCTGACGTGGAGTTTCGGCGCGACGATCCTGCCTGGTCTTGCGCTCAAGCAGGGCGTCCCGGATTCCCTCCGGACTCTCGTCGCGGTGCCGACGCTTCTCACCAGTGAAGCCGACCTCCTGGAGCAGGTGGAAAGACTTGAGGTTCACCACCTTTCGGGCGTCGGCGGCGACCTTGTCTTCGCGCTCCTCACCGATGGAGTGGATGCCGATCAGGAGGTCACGGAGGAGGATGCCCGTCTGCTCGACGTAGCCGCCGAGGCGATCGCCGGGCTGAACCGACGTCATGAACCCGCCCCAAGCGGAGACCGGTTCCTCCTCCTGCATCGGCGCCGCGTCTTCAACCCGGGCGAAGGCAAATGGATGGGGTGGGAACGCAAGCGCGGAAAACTGCACGAACTCAACCGGCTTCTACGCGGTGCTGACGACACCACCTTCATGCCCATAGGCGGGAGGCCGCCGCAGGTGCCGGTCGATGTGCGTTACGTCATCACGCTGGACGCCGACACGCGGCTGCCGCGCGATGCCGCGCATCGTCTGATCGGCAAGATGGCGCATCCGCTCAACCGGCCGCGCTTCAGCGAAGCCGAGCAACGCGTTGTAGATGGCTATGGCATTCTCCAGCCGCGCGTTACGCCCTCACTTCCCGTCGGCCGCGAAGGATCTTTCTACCAGCGCGTTTTCTCTGCCCCCGGCGGCATCGATCCCTACGCGGCTGCCGCCTCGGACGTGTACCAAGATATCTTCGGCGAAGGCACCTATACCGGCAAGGGCATCTACGATGTCGACGCCTTCGAGGCGTCGCTGTCCTGCCGCGTGCCGGAGAACACCATGCTCAGCCACGATCTCTTCGAGGGCGTGTTCGCCCGCGCCGGCCTCGCGTCCGATGTCGAGGTGATTGAGGAATTCCCGTCCCGATACGATGTCGCCGCCAAACGCCAGCATCGCTGGACGCGTGGCGACTGGCAGCTTCTTCCCTGGGTGGCGGGACTGCGAAGCGGACATCTTGCGCTTCCCTCCGTCGGCCGCGGCAAGATGCTGGACAATCTGAGGCGGTCGCTGCTGGCGCCGTTCATGCTCCTGGCTCTGGCGCTCACATGGCTGATGCCGCTGCCGGCCGCGATCACGGGCACCGCGCTTCTCCTCGCCGCCGTCGCCATCCCGTCATTTTTGCCGGTCCTCTTCTCCCTCGTGCCGCATCGCGCCGGCATTCGGATGCGCAATCATTTCGCGACACTCGCCGCAGACCTGCGGCTGGCAGCTTTCCAAAGTATTCTTTCCATCGTTTTCCTGCCCGACCATGCGTGGCGCATGGGCGATGCCATCGTCAGAACCCTGGCGCGAATCTTCGGGTCCAGGCGCCATCTGCTGGAATGGACCACGGCCGCGCAGTCGAAGGGAAGCCCGCGCCTGACTCTCGCCGGTTTCTATCGCCGCATGGCCTACGGAACGCTGCTTGGGCTTGTCTTGGCTGCGGGCGCGGTTGCCCTGTCGCCTTCGTCCTGGCCGGTCGTCCTGCCCTTTCTCTTGTTGTGGCTGGCCGCGCCGACGCTCGCCCTATGGGTGAGCCGGTCGCCGAAGGCCGGGCCGCGCCTTGCGGTTTCGGGCGCGGAAGCGACCGAACTGCGCCTGATCGCGCGCCGCACCTGGCGCTTCTTCGAGACCTTCGTGACGCCCGGGGAGAACATGCTGCCCCCGGACAATTTCCAGGAGGATCCGAAGCCGGTCGTGGCGCACAGGACGTCGCCCACAAATATCGGGCTCTATCTCATCTCCACTGTTGCCGCCCGCGACTTCGGCTGGGCCGGTACGGTCGAGACCGTGGAGCGGTTGGAGGCCACCTTGCAGGCCATGCGCAAGCTCCCACGCCACAACGGCCACTTCTTTAATTGGTACGCGACAGAGGACCTGCGTGTCCTCGAACCAGCCTACATCTCGTCGGTCGACAGCGGAAACCTCGCCGGACATCTGATCGTGCTCGCGAACGCCTGCGAGGCGTGGGTGAACGAGAGCGTCGCGCCGAATGGCCGGCTCGGTATGACGGACAATCTTCAACTGGCGCGTCACGCGCTCGACGCTCTGTCCGGGAACGACCGTGGAGCGCAACTCGCCCTGATGCTCGGTGATATCGAAGCGCTGCTGAACGGGCCGCAGACCCTCGATGCATTGTCTCCCGTGCTGACGCGCCTGGCCGACAAGGCTGCTGCCACGGCGCGCGAGATGGTTCCGACGGAGATCGATGACAGCGCCCCTGATCTGCTCTTCTGGATCGAGGCGTTCAAAACGGCCGTGGTAGAACATTCGCGTGATCGTTCCGCTGACCACGGCCTGAAAGACCGATTGCAGGCGCTTGCTGCCTCTGCGCGCGAGATGGCGTTGGCGATGGACTTCGCCTTCCTTCTCGATCCCGAACGCAAATTGCTGTCGATCGGCTATTCCCTCCACGAGGATAGCCTCGACCCGAGCTGTTACGATCTGCTTGCCTCGGAGGCCCGGCTTGCGAGCCTTTTCGCCATCGCCAAGGGGGACGTCGAGACACGGCACTGGTTTCGCCTGGGACGGTCCGCGACACCGATTGCAAATGCATCGGCGCTGATCTCCTGGTCCGGCTCGATGTTCGAATATCTGATGCCCTCGCTCGTCATGCGCGCGCCCGCAGGCAGCCTGCTTGAGCAGACAAACCGGCTCGTGGTGGAGCGCCAGCAGGCTTACGCACGCTCGCTCGGCATCCCTTGGGGGGTATCCGAATCCGCGTACAATGCGCGCGACATGGAGCTCACCTATCAGTACTCCAATTTCGGCGTTCCGGGTCTCGGCCTGAAGCGCGGTCTCTCAGAAAATGCGGTGATCGCGCCCTACGCGACGGGGCTCGCGACAATGGTCGACCCCCAAGGCGCGCGCGAAAACTACGCCCGTCTCGCGAAGATGGGCGCCAGCGGCCGCTATGGCTTCTTCGAAGCGCTCGACTTCACCCGCTCCCGGGTTCCTGACAACGAGAATGTCGCCGTTGTCCGCACGTCCATGGCGCATCATCAGGGCATGACCATCGTCGCCATCGCCAACACGCTGCACGACGGCGAGATGCGCGCCCGTTTCCATCGCGAGCCGATGATCCAAGCCTGCGAGCTCCTGCTGCAGGAACGCATGCCGCGCAACGTCGTGACCGGCCATCCTAAGGCCGAAGAGGTGAAGGTCTCCCCGGCCACTGCGGACACGGAAATCCCCACCTCGCGCCGCCTTACCGCCACTACGGCCGGCCCTCCGGTGACGCAGTTGCTGTCGAACGGCCGCTATGCGGTGATGCTGACGGCCGCCGGCGCAGGATACAGCCGCTGGCGCGACATCGCCGTCACGCGCTGGCACGAGGACCCCACCCGCGACGATTCGGGCTCCTTCATCTTCCTGCGCGATGTCCAGAGCGGAGATGTCTGGTCCGCGGGCGCCCGGCCTCTCGGGGTTGGGGAGGAGAACCGCGAAGTCATCTTCGATGAAGATCGCGCCCAGTTCATCCGCCGGGACGGCAACCTGACCACGACCATGGACGTTCTGGTCTCCGGCGAAGACGATTGCGAGGTCCGCCGCCTGTCCTTGAGCAATGGCGGGCGAAGGCCGCGCGAGATCGAGGTCACCTCCTATGCCGAAATCGTCCTGGCGCCGCCGACCGCCGACAGGGCGCATCCGGCGTTCTCAAAAATGTTCGTGCAGACCGAGCATCTCGCCGAATTCGGCGCACTCATCGCAACGCGCCGCCTGCGCTCGCACGCCGAGTCGCAGGTATGGGCTGCCCATCTAGCCGTGGTCGAAGGCGAGATCGTCTCGGATCCGCAATATGAGACCGATCGCGCCAAGTTCATCGGGCGTGGCCGCTCGATAGGCACTGCGGCCGCCATCGCTGAAGGAGCCGCTCTCTCGAACACAACAGGCACGGTGCTCGACCCCGTGTTTTCGCTGCGCCAGCGCGTCCGGATCGAGCCCGGTAAGGTCGCGCGCATTGCATATTGGACAATCATCGCTTCGTCGCGCGCCGAGCTCATGGACATGATCGACAAACATCATGATCGCAGCGCGTTCGAACGTGCCAGGACGCTGGCGTGGACGCAGGGGCAGGTCCAGCTCCGCCACCTCGACATTCATGCCGGAGAGGCCGCGGATTTTCAGCGCCTCGCCGCGCCCATCCTCTATGCAGACCCGCGATACCGGGCGCCTTCCGACAAGATTGTCCGCGGCGCCGGCCCGCAATCGGGCCTTTGGCATCTCTCCATTTCCGGCGACCTGCCGATCGTCCTCTTAAGCATAGATGATCCCCAGGACATGGCCCAGGTCCGCCAATTGCTGCGCGCTCATGAATATTGGCGGATGAAGAGCCTCGCCGTCGACCTGGTGATCGTCAACGAACGTGCCTCTTCCTATACGCAGGACCTGCAAATCGCCATCGAGACCGCGGTGCGCAGCAGCCAGTCTCGGCCGCGCTTTGGCGCGGAGCTGGCGCAAGGCTCCGTCTTTACCCTTCGCGCGGATCTGATGAGCGCCGAAGCGCGTGACAGGCTCCGCTCGATCGCCCGCGTGATCTGCTCGGCACGTCACGGATCGCTGGCGGAGCAACTTGAAGGCCTGCAAAGCCCATCCGCTGATCATTCCCAGGTTCACCTTCCGCACCGGCCTTCTGAGCGGCTCTCCCGGCATTCCGCGCTGCAAGCGCCGTCGCTCGAATTCTTTAACGGACTTGGCGGTTTCGACAAGGATGGACGGGAATATGTGACGGTTCTCGGCGGGAACGCCGTCACGCCCGCGCCGTGGATCAATGTCATTGCCAATCCCGGTTTCGGCTTCCAGGTCTCGGCGGAGGGAAGCGGCTACACCTGGGCTGAAAACAGCCGCGAGAACCAGCTCACCCCATGGTCGAACGATCCCGTGGTCGATCCGAGCGGCGAGATGATCTACATCCGCGACGAAGAGACTCTCGATCTGTGGAGCCCGACCGCGCAGCCAATCCGCGGTAGCGGCACCTATGTCTCGCGCCACGGTTTCGGCTACAGCCGTTTCGAGCACGAGGCGAACGGCATAGCGCTCGATCTCCTGCAATACGTGCCTCTGTCCGACCCCATCAAGATATCGCGGCTGACCGTTCGAAATCTCTCAGGTCGCCCACGCCGCCTGTCTGTCACGAGCTATGCTGAACTGGTGCTCGGCACCGCGCGCAGCCTCACGGCGCCATTCCTGGTGACTGGAATCGACGAGGTTACCGGCGCGATGCTAGCGCGCAATCCCTGGAGCATCAATTCCTCCGGTGGCATTGCCTTTGCCGATCTTGGCGGGCGGCAGACCGCATGGACGGCCGACCGAGCTGAGTTCCTTGGCCGCTACGGCGACCCGTCGGCACCTCGCGCGCTGACCGGCGGTCGGCCGCTGTCCGGGATCACCGGCGCCGGCCTCGACCCTTGCGCGGCTCTGCAGCAGATCATCGAGATCGGCGCAGGTGAGACGGTCGAGATCGTCTCGTTCCTCGGGCAGTGCGGCTCGCAGGAGGAAGTCCAGGCGCTGCTTGCGCGTTATCGCGCGGCCGATCTCAATGCCGTTCTCCAGGAGGTGACAGATCACTGGACCGGCCTTTTGCAGGCGGTCCAGGTCAAGACGCCGGACCGCGCCATGGACATCATGCTCAATGGCTGGCTCCTATACCAGACGCTCGCCTGCCGCATCTGGGCGCGCTCGGCCTTCTATCAGGCGAGCGGCGCCTACGGTTTCCGCGACCAGCTTCAGGACGGAATGGCCCTGACGCTGGCAAGGCCCAAAGAGACGCGGCGCCATCTCCTGCGCGCGGCCGGTCGGCAATTCGTCGAAGGCGATGTCCAGCATTGGTGGCTGCCGCAATCCGGACAAGGCGTCCGCACTAGGATTTCGGACGATCGCGTCTGGCTGGCATTTGCGGTGGCGACCTACGTGAATACTTCGGGTGATGCCGCTATCTTGGATGAGATCGTCCCGTTCCTCGACGGCCCACCGCTTGGCCCCGGCGAGCACGACGCCTTCTTCCATCCCACGGAGGCTGCCGAATCCGCCTCGCTGTTCGAACACTGCGCCCGTGGCCTCGACCACTGCCTGGACCTGACCGGCGAGCATGGCCTGCCGCTCATCGGTACCGGCGACTGGAACGACGGCATGAACCGCGTCGGCGAAGACGGCAAGGGCGAAAGCGTCTGGCTCGGCTGGCTGCTCACGCGCACCATCGAACTATTCGCGCCTCTCGCGGACAGCCGCGACGCAGCCCGCGCCGAACGCTGGCGTGCTCACGCAACCTGGCTCCGGGAGGCACTTGAGGAGCATGCATGGGACGGTGAATGGTATCGCCGCGCGACCTTCGACGACGGCACCTGGCTCGGCTCCAGAGAGAGCGAAGAATGCCGGATCGACTCCATCACCCAGTCCTGGGCCGTCCTGTCGGGCGTCGCGGACCCCGCACGGGCAGCCATGGCCATGGCATCGCTGGAAAAGCATCTTATCCGCCGCGAGGACGGCATGGCATTGTTGTTCACGCCGCCCTTCGACAAGACGCCGCGCGACCCCGGCTACATCAAGGGCTATCCGCCGGGCCTGCGCGAGAATGGAGGCCAGTACAGCCATGCGGCCATGTGGGCGATCCTTGCCTTTGCGAAGTCGGGTGCAGGCGATAAGGCGCACGATCTGTTCTCGCTTCTCAACCCGATCAACCACGCGCTTACGTCCGAAGAGATGGAACGCTACAAGGTCGAACCCTATGTCGTTGCCGCCGACGTCTATTCCGTCGCGCCGCATGTCGGCCGAGGCGGATGGACCTGGTACACCGGCTCCGCCGCGTGGATGTACCGTTCCGGTGTCGAGGGCATTCTGGGCATCCGGCGCGAGGGGGCGTTTCTCATCGTCGACCCATGTATGCCGCCGGCTTGGGCGGGGTTCGAGGCCACCGTGCAGGTGGGTACAACCCACTACGACATCCGCGTGGTTAATTCGTCGCAACGCGGTTCAGGTGCTTGGTCCGCCGTCATGGATGGCGAACCTCTTCAGTGTTCCGAGGCGGGCGTGCGCGTTCCGCTTGACGGACGCAAACACAAATTGGCGCTCGGTTTCGAGTGACGGTCGACGCACGTTACGCTGCCTTCCCCCTCGTGCCGTCTTGATGTCACAGGGCAGCGAGCCGGCCTTGTCGGGGCCACGTCCAACTTTCGGATGGGGAGAGTACCTATTGTCATTTTTAAGGCGCGTAGCGGCCGTCCAACCACGAATATGGGAAGCCGGCCCTGGGCAAAATCCGCCCTTTCACCGTAGCTGATTCGAACTTTTCCACCGTCGATCGCCACGGTTACCACGCTTTTCCGCCCTCAAGCTCCTTCTCACTTTTGCTTGGGCGTAGTTCCGACGACGATCGGCGGTAATATCGGTGTTCGGCATAGCGGAAATGGCAAAATTGGCTACCGTGAGCGATTCGAACGCCTACATTGAATTGTCATTTGGCGCTCGAACGTCCAATAGCGATGTCCGCTTGTGGGAGGCTGTTAACGCAACGCAGACGACCGACATGGGGGCGCGACGCAGACGCGCCATTGTGCTCGCGATTCTACGCTGGAGCACTCCCGCCCCTTGTGGCTGCTTTACATCATCCGGAAAGTGGGCGCAGTTCGAAGCGAAACGTCAGCAAAATCGCCGCCGAATCTACGCCATTGCCGCCGTTTGTACCCCTCACTCCCACTCGATTGTTCTAAACCCCGCTAGGCCACTGATCTAGCTTGGTTTTTTCACGTCTTTGACGCCGAAAGCCGACGCTCGGGCCGTCAAAATCCTACGGTGTTGATTTTCAAAGGAAAATCGCACGAAATTTTTTTGTGCGGTTTCAGTATCTATCGAGGTCGATCGCCTCTCAGAACCCAGTTTCGGGGACGCGGATGGGTCTCGCTTCGAATCAAGAAAGTACCGTCACGGACTCATAGCACAGTGCGATTTGCGATGCGACCCGTCGCGCATCATCCGAGCGCCATCCCTCCATCTGGCGACCACACAACCACATCGCGCGGCCGTCCTCGGAATGGCTCGCCCAACAGGGCCAAACCGTCGCGGAATAGCGCATAGCGATACGGCTCGTCAGCGTCGGCCCCGGCGATGCGATCTCCCGCGTAGAGCGCAAAGCCTGTCGGTTCGACGGTTGGAAGCCTCATCGTGGCCGGCAGACCCGCCTCTCGGTCGCGGATCGCATTGCTCAGTACATTTAAGAATTCGGCTCCCGCCCTCTCCTCAATCGCGAACCAGCCAAAGTCAGGGTGACGCGATGTCGACAATCGTGCGCGCCGAGCGCGTCGCCACCACTCTGGATGATCGAAGAAATCTTCGATCCACCACGGAGGGCCACCTGGCCGCAAAAGCCACGGAGGCGCCGCCAAATAGGCTCGTCCGGCATAGTCAAATCGAAGAAACGGGATTTCATGTCGCTCGGGAGCTGGGGAGTCTGGCAAGCGGATCCAGTCGATCCAATTCGTTACCTCTGGCGCTCCCATCAAGAGAAAGTTCGAGCGATGGGTCGCAAGAGCCATCGGCGCCGGCGTACCTTCTGCTATCGCACCTCTCTGCGGAACGCTTAGCGGTGGAATTCTTTTTCGCGGCTTTGAGATCCGCGTCTCCGAAACGGCCAGGAAGCTCCCGGCTACCGTCGGCTTCGACCCGAATGCAATCGAATAGCCGTGGATGATCTCTCCAAACGGCGACGGCTTCGCGACAAAGGGCTTTACCTGCTTGACGTACTTTCTCTTCGCCGCATTCGCTATCTTGGCAGCGCTCGCATCTTTGGCGAACGAACCGTGCGCCTCGGTGAGCACGACACCGTGGCCGGACACGTTGCCACCTTCGTAAATGAAATCCGCATGGGGATCGAGCGACGACGAGAGGCACGCCGCGTTCGCTCGCCATGCGTAACCGAGAGCATCCATATAGAGGTGGGCAATGCCGGCGCCGACCTTGGCCGCAAACTGCGACCCGGCGGTATCCGCGAGGAATTTGAAATGAGATTCGAGCGCAAAAGCTGATCCGTCCTGGAGCAAAGTCTCCAGTTCGATCAGAGCACTTTGCTGCAATCCGTCGAGCAGGACGACGGGTGCATCATCCCAAGTCGTCGCCGTCCGCGCGATCGCGGCCGCCAAGGCTGTCGAATTGAACGACAGGGCCGGCTGGGGCGGCGGTGCCAGGAAATGCGGCGAGACCGGGCTTGGTACGTGGCCGTGCTTCGTATGCTTGGTCAAGCCTATCAGCTTGGTCGACGTCCCCAGTCCCGCTGTTGACACGGGCGTGCTCATTCCTCGAGCTCCGCAGCCTGCGCGGCAGTGCCGACATGGTTCGGTGGGGACTCCAGCGCCGTCACGAGATCTTCGAAGTCCAACCCAACCTCCCCCATGCAGGCTCGGAGCGCCTAGCGCCGTTAATTCCGGATCCAAACGTGGTTGCGATGATGAGCCAAGTAAGGCCGATGCTCATCGCGCAACTGCAGCCTCGGCGCTTGATCTAAGGAGAGGGCTTCAAGCGCAGCATCCTCCAAACGAGCAGAAGTCAAAACCAATCCATCGTCATCAAATGTCACCAGCCCGGCATCGAATGCCGCGTCCCACAGGGCGGACAGCAGAAGTCCGTTATGCACGTCGAGTCGCTGCGCGTCGGACGAGCAATCGGACCATGGGATCATGTGCGAGGCCCTCAGCAGCGCAGGACTCGCAATTCCACTCAACGGGCAGGTTCCGTTCCAGTATTCCATCAGGGCATCGCGAAAGATGTTCTGTCCGATCCTGAATTTTTGTGTGCGTTCGCCTTCAGTCTCGCCGATCCCCGCGACAGCCCTTTCGTATTTCTCAAGGGGAAAGTTGGGCAAGCTAACTGACAGGCGGTACACCGCTTGGACCCCGGCATGCAGCTCATCACGGGTGGCAAACATGAATGCCGCTGCGTGACCTTTGGCCCAAGGTGTCGCAGGTTGAGCGTCGAGCGCTCGCGCCACTCCTGGCAACATCAAGGACAGAAAGAACGGACCGGACGCGCTCGCGGCGGCCAGTCCGATCTCCCCCGGGGCACTGGCTGATCGGAAAAAGATCCATCCACCGGCCTCTTCAGGACCAATCCGGTAGCCATGTTCGTTCGCGGCGTCACGCAGCTCAGAGAGAAGGACGAATGGATAAGCTGCAAGACGCCCTTCGGTGCTGGTCATAAGTCAACCCCGAGCAAGCGCAGCGCGGGCGGATCGCCATGCAATTTTAGCTGCAGGTACGGACGTTCCCTGAATTCGGTTGGAGGCGCCGTTGTTGTCGTTACGATGTACTGAAACAGTGGCTTTCCGCCGACGCGTTCCAAATCTTGAGCGATATCGAAGAGCCGTCCATAAATTGACAACCCAAGGTCGGCCTCACGTGGGCTGTCGTGAAGCAGAAATGACGGCACACGCGTCGCGCCTTCGATACTCAAGCACATGGCAGCGAGGTCGAAGGCCAGAACCTTGAGAGAGTCGATCGCGGCTGTCCTGCGGTCGCCCCCCATGTCTACCGACAGATCAAGCCCATTCCCGCTAAGGGTGATCCGACCCTTTGCATCCTGGCCGACCAACCGTCGGACGATCGGGTCGAACTTCTCACTCATGCGTCCGAAAACGCGGGCCTGTTTGTCACGAAAGGCACCTAGCCGCTCTCTCCCGGTCTCAAGTTTTGTGCCCAATTCGCGCAGACGCTTGATACCCGCCTCCTGCGTTTCGAAGAGTTCGGCAAGGCGCTCAACGTCGTCTTGGAGCCTGCGGGCGGCGTACCAAGTGGACTCTCGGGCATCGCGGGCCTTCTCGATGTTCGTGACGTGATCGACGGCTCGATCGAAGTGCTGCTTAGCCAGAGCAATCTGGGGCAAGAGCTGCGCCTGCTCTTGCCGCAGATCTTCAACTCGCTTCGCTTGGGAGTCATGATCAGCTTGTCGTTGATTCCAACGCTGCCGGCAGGCGTCGGCATCAGGAATTTTGTGCGAGAGCTTGCAGCCCTCTGCCAAGGCTCGGTCGATGGGGACTTCGCATATCGGGCAGATCGGGCTTTCAGCCTCGACTTTCGAATAGGAAAGTCCGGGCAATTCCCCGCGTATCAACGCCAATGTGCGTTCTTCAGCGGGAATTAGCGCCCCGATCCGGATACGTTCGCCTTCGAGGCGCGCCCATTCATTTCTCGCGGCCTCTCGTTGCTCGCGTGCTGCGGCGAGTTCAGCGTCGCCGCCAGTCGGAACCTTGCTTGCTGACGCCAAGCGCGCGCTGGCCGACCTGCGCATGACGTCAATCAGCAATGGCATCTCTGGAAGCGACTGACCTTCAAGGTCGAGACCCGTAACGAGCCGTGTTTGCGTGCGTTCGATTTCCCACCGGCGATGGCCAATCTCTTGATCCAGGACGCGGCGCTCCTCGCTGAGGCTATTCACTTCACCACGCGTGGTTTGTTCCTCAGGCGTGATCGCCATCAGAAACGAACGGAGCGCCTCGAGCCTTGGCCCCTTCTCCTGTCCGCTCGCGGGCATCGGTGAATCGGAGTCCGAGGTCGGCGACCGCCAGTCAAGGACATCGTCAAATCGACACTCTTGGTCCCGCGTGAGCCAGGCGAGCGCGATCGGCCAAATGGGCCCGTTCGCTTGCGGGCGAACCAATTGGGCAAGCGCGGTGGTGATGATTTGCTGATCGACCGCATCGACGAACGGCTCCATTCCCGTTGAAGCGCCCTCACCAGCGGCGATCTCGTCGAGATTTCCGCCCGGGACAGCCATGTGTCTCCGACGCACGCCGAGTGGGCGAACGATTGCCCAGCAGATTCCGTCAAGTATGACCTCGGCACCCACGATGCCATTCAGGAATGCCGTGCCGATCCGATCACGCTGAGGTTCCGTGGCGAAACGATCTTCGCCAAGACAGTAGCGGATGAGCCGGCAGAAAAGCGTCTTGCCGCTACCATGCCCAACAGCATTTGTTTGACCTGCCGAGGCGGCATCATCTGCTCCGTCGGGTGACCAGACGACGTTCAGGCCGGGGCGCAGCTCGATGTCCCGCACTTTCTCGCCACCGGGTTCTTTCCATATGACAAGGCGTCGAACCCAAAGCCGCGGCCCTTCCAACCCATCAGCGGGGGTTATCGTCAGAAGCTGCGGGGCAAGAAGGTCAGGCTGCTGCGGCATTGGTCACCCACTGCTGTACGTCAGCGGGCAGCGAATCTATCGCCGCGTCTAAGTTGACGTTTCTCAGTGCCTCCACCACAAACGCCGCGCGGCCGTCGGGCCAACCCGCGGTATAAACCGCCTCCAATCCAGCCCCTGGAGCCCAAGTCCCACTTTGTAGATTTTCTATGAGCCGACCATTAGCACGGTGATTCTGAACAGCGACGCCCCAAGCCGCATTATTGCGCGTTGCGAACGCGACAATGTTGTTCGCTAACGGTTCCGCTTCGGGGCCGACGCACCGACGCCACTCCGCTGCCTGATCTACTGGAAGCAGTGCGACTAGGAGCCGTGGCTCCAAAACTAGGGCAGTCGCAAGACGCACGTCCCGGATCGGCACCGCGCGATCCAATGTCTTGAGGACGGCGGTAAGCACCGCGCCGACATCGCCCGGCTGTGCTTGCGACGGCCGAGCCAATGCACCATCTGGAAAGATTGTAGGAACAGACTGAGGCGTGCGAACTTCAATGGGACGAGTTGCAAGCCGCGACGTTGAAAGCTGATCAAAAGCCGCCAGCACGAGCCGACGAGTGCGGTATTCTCCGAACCGCGCTTCCTCTCTTGATTTGAGTACACGGAAGGTTTCGGAGGGGTAGCCAGCCCCCTTTATGTCCGATGGATCGAGCACATAACGCAGCTCGTCCCGATCCAATCCAAATTTCAACGCATAGAAAGCTTCGAGTTCTGCACGCAACGATGCGCGACGCCTCTCGTCCCAAGCGAAAGGAGCCCCGGAATAACCGAGATCTTCTGCCCACAGACGCATCAATTCGCTGGTATAGGTTAGCTCTAGCATATGCTGGATGATGAAGCTGTAGTCGTCGCGCGAAAATATCGAGGGCGGAAGAACAGGCATCTGCTTCAGATAGAAATAGGTTAGCGACGTTCCGCTAAGCTTCTGCCTCGCAATGTAGTCGAAACATAGCGAGCTCAGTTGACCCACAAAAGCGGCCCCACCTTGCGCATCCGACCTGAGATAGGCAAGCGGAAGCTTGTGATTGGTTCCGACCTTTGGGAATACGCAGGCGATTACGGTCCGTTCATTGGTGGCGTTCGTAATGTCACGCCAACCCACGAGCCAACGAGGTTGCTTGCGGCGCACCAAAGCAACTGCAAGATCTAAGGGGTCGCGTGGGCCGCTAGCCAGGAACTGGATGTCGTCGTTCGTCAGCGGTGTCTCGCGTTGAGCATCCTGGCCGTTCGCCCGCGTTTTGGGATCCAAGAGGAAACGGTCCGGTGATGTTCCAAGCACTGAGCGCCAAGCGTGCTCGGCTCCCAAGATTCTAATCAGTTCGCTCTCGCGTAGAGCTACTTCCTCAGTCGCGTAATAGCCAACCAGCCATTCAGCGAGCGCTTTCAACGCATGCTCGGCTTTGCCTTCACGAACCCACCGCTTAAGGGGCGGAGGAACTCGAGCAGCGCGCAAGCTCACCTCATCAGCGGGCACCCAGTACCGTGGTGTCGGCTCATAAGAAGGGTCCGACAGCGTTGCAGCATCGGCCTGCGGAATCTCACGAAAGTCGGCGTCGTCCTTTTCTGCAGCGTCCTTGAAGTCGCCATATCGATGATTGAAGTGATGGATCATCTTCGCTTCGTAAAGCGGCACACGGCGTTCCTCGCCGTCTCTTCCCTCGCGAATCCAGTCATGCCCCGCCCGTGACCAGCCCTCCGCTATCAATGCCCGATCCGCCCGGAACAGACTGGAATCTCCAGACATATGGAACATCGTTTGGAACGAGATGCCCCACGGGTTCACCTCACCGCCCTGCGAAGCCTCTCGGTCCTCGATGAGAACAGGCGTTCTCCCGTAGACCTTCGCCGTCAGGTCCGCGTCCGCGCGCGAACGGAAAAGTGGCGATGTCTTCGTGTTCGGATTGATCCGGGCGATGTCGTCCGCGGAAAGCACATAGCGGCGTTCTACGTCGTCCAATTGTGCAGGGTCTGTAAGCATGCAGGCAAATCGAGAGCTGCTCGACTTGCCGATCGACAGGAGGCAGAAGCGGACACGGAAATATACACTTGGAAAGATGCGTTCGCGATTTTCAAAGTCGATCAATTGCACGAGACGCTTTTTGGCGACCAGATCGCCAAAGAAAGCCGAGGTTGACAAGTCGGTAGCGATGCCAGTGGGCACAATGATGCCCGCGCGGCCCTCCGGCTTAGTAAGGCGCGCAAAGTGTTCGGCAAATAGAGCGTAGGTATTGACATCCCCGCGACCCGTGAGCGGGTAGCGACCGGATGAACGGGCAAATTCACTCGCGGCCTCGGCCGTGCGCTTGGCGAACTGGAACTCTTGCCACAATCGGCCGTCTACACTTTCAGGGTGAGCGTTCTCAAGCTGCTTAATCAGCTTTTCGCGCTCCGCTTTGTTTGCGGCATTTGCGATCGCTGGGGAGCGAGAGGCGAAGAACTCTAGTTCCTGAAGTTTGATCCGCTCCCATGGCGGATTACCAATGACGACGTCGAAGCCGCCAGACTCAAAGATTCGCGGAAATTCGATATGCCAATGGAAAGCAGCCACAGCACGGGAGGTTGCTTCCGCGCCTTCCGTCAAGTGTACTGCGACCTCCCGACCGGCGGCGGCTTTCCAGACATGCTCTGTAAGCGGCAGATCATCGTATCCCAGCGCAGTGGCAGGTTTGGGCGCAAAAAACGCCGCAGTGTAGAGGTAGGCCGAAACGTATAGATCGCTCGCTGATTTAAGATGCCGCCATTCGTCCGAAGCGCGCATCTCGGTGAAACTCCTACTTTTCGCCTCCACTTGGCCCAAATCGTCCTGGGGCAGCTCATTGATCAAGCTATCCGCGCGCGACAAACTCTTCGGCGGTCGCAACTCAGACAAGAGGCCCGTCGCTCCCTTACCGTCGCGCTGTTGCTTGTTGTACCGGCCGTAGGCCTTAGCTATTTCCTTATCGTCACCTGTAAGCGGCTTGTAGGCTTCGTCGGGGATACCCTTCTTCAACATCTCGACATCGAAGACGCCGATCAGGCTGTCCCCGCAGCGGATGTTGCTATCCAGGAATGTTAATGGCTTTCCCGGATCTACTGTCTCGATCCATAGCGCCACCTTCGCGAGTTCAACGGCCATCGGATTGCGATCGACACCGTAGATGCAATGACTGACGACATCGCGCATCGCGGCTGAATAGTCCGGCGCCTCGCTGTCGCGTAGCAATGCAACCCGGCTCGCCATTCTCCGCGCGGAGCCAAGAAGGAAATGACCGGATCCGCAGGCCGGATCGATTACAGAGAGCTTGAGAATTGCCTTGGCGCCAGCTTCGGCTTCGGCCCGGGAGAGTACCGGATCGAGGGTACTATCCAGCAAAGTCTGAACCAGGCTGTCCGGCGTATAGTAGCTACCGCTGGTCTTGCGCTCATTGCCGCGTGTTTCGTCGCCGTCAGCGAAAACGAAGCGTCGACCACTATCCTCGCGAACTGGGACAAGTGCGAGAAGGCCCTCGTAAACTGACCCCAACTCTTCCGTCGCCATGTCACGCCAGTTGATCCGGACGCGACGACCGTCCTCGATCAGCCAACTCAAATGGAACACGGCGCGCAAGAATGCTCTGTTGGGCAGTTTCGCGCTATCCAGATTCGGCGTTCTCCCGGGCGCGAACAGGCCGCCGAGCGGCGGCAACCCTAAGAGATCTTCGCCGCGGGCTAAACCTCGAAAGACGATCTTTGCCGCTTCCCACGCGTCATGATGATGGTCGTGCGCAGATCGGCGAGCCGAGCGTTCTCGCATATGCCCGAAGCCGTAAGCTGAGGCATAGAGTTCGCATGATGCGGCCGATGCACCTGGCCCATGTAGCAGCTCGCGGTCTTCTGCGACGGCGAGAAACATTAGCCTGTATACGATGCGCAGAAGTTCCTCAAACCATCCTGCGACACTGAGGCGATCCTCATCCAACTCTGTTCGAAGGTCTGGATTTGCGTCTAGGAACCCCTGTCCGAGTGCCAGAAGCGCCTCTCGAACGTTAGCCCCGAGCTTTTCACGTGCCGCCGTTCCGGCCCGTAGTCCAGCTTCGCGCCAGCGCTCCAGCGCGCAATCGGCCGCTGCGGCATTTTCCCCGCCGAAGCGCGTCGCATGGATCAGCAGCCACGCCGCAGTGAAGTCCGCGAACATCTCGTCGCGGAAGATCGCCCCCAAATCCACCTCGATATAGGCTGGGCGGGTGAAGCTGCCGTTGTCCCGCATGAGGCGGAGGCGGTCGCCGGCAAACACCAAACCCCATAGGAACGCGGTGTTCCCATTCAGCCAGTCCTGGAGCAACACGCTTGGCGAACGGCGCGGAATTGTACCGCCATGTTCGTCGCCAAGGTGCGGGAGCGCTTTAGTGAACGCATCCGCCTCAGACAGAGGCGCGGCCACGACGATCGGCACCCTACCGCCCTTTGCCTCAAGGGTGATGCGATAAGTATGACCATCCTGCTGGTGAAGATTTGGGCCGTGCAGGCCTTCGAACCCGAACGCCTCCTCAAGCAGGCTCTTAACGAAGGCGGTCGTTTGAAGCTCGGTGGGCGCTGCCAATTTGGTATAAGCCTGCCAATGCGCTTGGCCGATCCTGAAATAGCGCGTGATCTCGTCACGCAGGTTCGTCCCTTTGGGGCAGCCATATTCCGAGGCCGCTTTCTGATCTGGAGCGGTGGCAGCGATCACTGCAACCTGATCGGGAGAGATCAATCCTCCCTCGATCGAGACGGCGGTGAGCCCAATATTGGCGGCGCGCTTAAGATGCCGGGCCATCACTCGCCCTCCGGAAGGAGGACATAGAGACCTATGACGTCCGCTGGCAAAACAGGAACGACCTCGACCGTCGCCCCACCGCGCGCGGCTTCCGTCAGCCGAAGATGGTCGGCGGAAAGCGCAGCTCCGCGTTCCGCTGCGAAGGCCTCTATCGCAGGCTGGTAGCTCACCAATCGTTCATGAGCTCTCTGGAGCTGACGCGTAGCAGCGAGTTCATCGAGATTTCCTGCTGCCTCGGCCTCGAGAAGCTCAAGGGCAGAATGTCCTTCAAGAATCGACGCTGGAGCTATTCCGCCGAAGGCGATGCCTGTCGCTTCCTCGGCAAGCAGCAGGCGGCTTGTGCGGCCGCTGGTGATGAGCTTGAAACGAAGCCGCAACAGCATCAGCGTTGTCATCTGAGCGACGGCTCGCGTGCGCCAGGAACCGCACCGGCCAAGGGGACGGAATGCTGCCCCTTCCGGATCCAGCGCCCCCTCCGCCAAACTTTCCGCCAAGCTTGCAACGAGGGGGTGGACGCGCCCGAGATGCGTCACGCCCGGCGCCGGTTCATCCTCGAAGCCAACCCTCCGCGTCCCTCGCAGACCACGCGCCTCCAAGCGTTCCTTGATGGCCTCGGGCATCGCATCCAGATGCACTAAATGATGCTGTCCAGCCTTCTCCAATGGCGCACCGGCGCGCTTCAAAGCACGTTCCGTGAAGCGCGCAACTTCGGTCGGACCACCGTTTAGCGCGCGCATCTGCCGCCACTCCGGCAGCACTTCATCGGGCTTCAACGCACCTTGCGCATAGCGCGCGCGGCTTGCTTTCGCATTTTCCTCGGCGTCGCGCCATTTGCTGTCGAGCCGTTCGCTTGAGAGACCGAAATCGAAGGCCAACTGCTCCCGATGCCCGCCGGCGCGAAGCATAAGCGCTTGCATCAGCGCCGAAGTCACGCCTTCACTATCTTCCGGCATCGGCACGGAAATGCCCGTCGCCTTACGAATGGCGTCCGCTTTTCGCAGGATGACCTGCAAGACTGCGCCATCAATCGCGCTGTTGTCGCCAAAGATCGTCACTGAGCGGACGACAGGCGAACGCTGACCAAATCGGTCGACACGCCCTTCGCGTTGCTGATGACGGGTCGGATTCCAACTTAGATCGTAGTGGACGACGGCATCGAACAGCGCTTGCAAATTGATGCCCTCGGACAGGCAGTCCGTCGCGACGAGGATTCGGCTCTCGGAGTCTTCAAGCTGATCGATGCGAGTTCGCCGTTCTTCAGGCGGCAGCCGTCCTGTCACGACTGCCACGTCAGCCTTCGGCCAAGCACGCTTGATCTCTTCGCCCAGCGCCTCCGCCGTTGCGATGAACCGGCAGAAGATGACCGGCTTGGCTCCTTCCTGAAGTAGCGCTTTTAGAACCTTTAGCAGACGCGCCACCTTGGGATCCTCGCCACGACGGCGATCAAGGGACTCTGCAATCGCAATCAGCTTGGCGAGCTCACCGCGCTCCTCGGCGCTGGCGCTGGCCGTGCCGGGTTCCACGTCACCTTGATCGAGCAGGCCTTCGTCTTCGTCGAAGACAACGGGCTGCATCGCCTCTTCGTCCGCCACCCCGGACAAGCGATTGCGCAGTGCATTAGTCGCGGCCGCCGGCGAGGAGCCGACGCATCGCATGAGTGCGAGCGTTCCCCAAAAAGCGAGCCGTCGACTGCGCTGGTCAGCACCGGCACGTTGCGTAACAGCGAGGCAATAGTCCAGGACGCGATCATGGAAAGCGCCGAATTCGCCGCTGAGACTGAAGGGCTCATCCTTCACCTGGTGAACAGGGAAAGTCCGCTTCTCGTGCCAACCGGACTCCGTGATGTCGGGTCGGCGCCGCTGGACATAATGTTGCGCCAGACGGCGTGCATATCGCGTGCGCGCGTTCTCATCGCCTTGGGGACCTCCCGCGAAGTCCGGGCTAATGAGGCCTAAAAGACGATCGAACGCCGCTTCATCACCACTGTGCGGCGTTGCCGTCAGCAGCAGCATGTGACGCTCCTCATCGGAGGCCAGGCGTTCGAGAAGCTCGAAACGCTGATGTCTGCCGCGGTCGCCGCCGATGCAGGCGTGCGCTTCATCAACGATCACAAGGGATGGGCAGGCCCGGGCAAATTCATCGCGGCGACTGTCGGCCTTGATATAGTCGAGGCTCACGACGGTGTGCGGATAGGCCTCAAACAGGCTTTGAGCCGCAGGAAGACCACGCTCCAGGCTGCGCGCCTTGGCCGACGTCACCGCCACGGCGTCGATATCGAACTTCTCTGCAAGCTCACTCACCCATTGCTCGACGAGATGGGGCGGACACAGCACCGAGAAGCGGTCGATCAGACCGCGGTCGAGCATCTCGCGGACGATCAATCCCGCCTCGATCGTCTTGCCGATCCCCACATCGTCGGCGATCAGCAACCGCACCACCGGCAGCTTCAAGGCCATCATCAGCGGCACGAGTTGATAGGCGCGCGGCTCCACGCCGAGATGCGCAGCGCTTCGGAACGGGCCGGCGCCTCGGCGAAGAGACAGACGGAGCGCATCCGCTAGCAACCGCGCACCGTCCTGGGTGTCCCGCCGCTCGGGTGTGGGTGGAGCAAATCGCGCAGGCCTGACGGGATCAACTTCAAGCGCAAGAGCGATCCGCTGTGCATCAGCTTCTGAGCCCGACAAGGGCCGCACATCGAGGATGTCTTCGTCCGGAGACGGAAGGACGACCCACTCGCGTCCCCGCGCCTCGACAAGATCACCGGGTGAAAATCTGACCGCTTCCACTATGCCGCCCCCAACAACTCAACCAATTCCCTCGGAGCGGCTTCGCCAGGCACCTCGGGAAGCTCGACGACATCCACCCCCAAGTCGGCACATGCCGCGGCAAGCCCATCCGGCACGCGACCTGACACCGCGAGCACCTGAAAGCTTGGCCAGTAAAGCTCGTATAAAGTGCCGTCGACCTTGCGCGGGGATGGTGCTGGCAATCCCCACCGGCCTATTGCACTAAGCCAGTTGCTTGAGGCCTCCACCGGCTCTGCCTGCACGTCCTCAGGCTCTGCAAGCTGGCAGAGAAAGGCTGTGACCTCCGCGTCGCGACGATCGATCAGATTGTGGTCGGGCTGGTTGAAGTATGAGAGCAAACAGCGATAGCATCCCGCGACGCAGGCATCCGACCGCTCCTTAAGTTCGCCTCCTTCCGGCGGGAAATCATAGTGCATGAGATCGAGCGCCTGACGCGCGATCTCCGCCGTCCGGCGAGGGTCCGAGACGAGGCGGTTTAGAACCCCAGCTCCCCCTTCGGTCGCCTCATAAAGCAGGATGGCCTTGCGGTCCTCGCGCGCAGGCAACGGCTCACCTAAGAGTTCGCCTTCTTCAAGCTCGGCAACAATCTGGATGCCTCGCAAAAGAGCGTGCTGGAGGGTCGCCATCTGCCGCTCGTCAAAACGTGCCAGCGGGCGCACCAAGAGCGCATTCTTGTGATCCTCCACGATCGGCACGATCCGCTGCGACTTCGGGATCGTGACATCCATGTCATCGTCGTCCCCGCCGTTGAGCGTATCTTTGACCCACCGCCCGGAAGTTGGATCGATGCAGAAGCCGTTTATGGATTTCGACTTCCGTCGGCGGAGTCCCTTATTGATCCGCGACAGCTTTGCACGCGCGCCATAATCGAGCAGCAGAAGCGGCTCTCCTCCCGAACGCAAGGTGAGCGTGCGGATATCGGGAACGCCTTTGTCGAATTGCCATTGGAAAACGGTCTGAATCTCAAAGCCGCGCCTTTGCCGGTCTTCATCATTCGCCGTGATCCGAGACGAAGGTGCGGTCTCGACATTGTCGATGCGATAGACATTGTCGAGCCGATCCACACCGGCCAGCGAGGCGCCACACGCGTGGCATCGCTCAAGCTTGTCATCGGCGTGGGCCGCTCCACACTCGGCGCACAGGACAAGGCTGGTGGTTGCCAGCTTGCCATCGTCGAGGCGTCCGTGCGCCGGCAGCTTCGCACGCACAACCCGGTAGGCCCGCCCTTCATGGTAGATCAGACTGTTGGGACCGAACTCGGAAATCGCGAGGAAGCGCGGCCTTTGCAGGACGGCCGCCCGCTTGGTGGCAGGAATGAAGGCATAGAGCGGAAGGCGTGGGAAATTATAGCCCGGTAGAAATCCTTCCGTGGCCAAATAGCGATATGTGTAAAAGTCCGAACCGTTCGAGGCTTGGCCCCGTTCAAGCATATCGAGCTCTTCGGTCGCGCGAAAATGACGGCGCGCGGCCTCTTTGCGTTCGCCCGGTTTGAAGGACGTCTTCTGCTGAATTTGATGCGCCTCATCCTGCTCGCGGCGAGCGCTTCTGTAGAGCTCCCGCCATCGACTGAAGCTCCCAGCGAAATTCTGCGCTGCTTCCCGGTTGGTCTCATCGACGAAGGCATCGATATCAGCGAGCCAAGGCGCATCGGCCAACTCGACCGCGCTGGCAGTTTGCTCAAGAAGGCGCCGCATCGTGGGCTTTGCGGTCCCGCTCGCGACAAGCTTCGCAAACGCGCCCTGGATCTCATCAGAGATGGGCATCTCCGGCGTCGTCATGCTCAGATTTTCAGGGATTGACGGCTTCAGCGGTACGACAGCCGCGGCCAGCCACTCGGCGTGAAGGTGGCTTCGCAGCAGATCACGGTTGGCAAGATCGAGAGCTGGCGGCTTCACGACGCCCGCGACAAGCCCTTGCCGGTTGTTGAAGTAATATTGGTCGTGGGGGGACTGGGCAGCACAATAGGTGACGACAAGCGCTGCTTGACCACTACGCCCGGCACGGCCGGCTCGCTGCACGTAGTTTGCCGGTGTCGGCGGTGCATTCCGGAGAAAAACAGCGTTCAGCGCACTGATATCGACACCGAGCTCCATCGTCGGAGAGCAGAACAGCGCCGGAAGGAAACTCGCGGGTTCGCCTTCCTGGCGCATTTCCTCCCGATTCTGGGCGATCCTTTCGATATCCGACTTCCCGAACCGGAACCGATCTTCACGCCAAGCACGAACTTTCTGGTCGACCTGGGCGGTATGCTCCCGAGCCTCGAAGGCGAAAGGCAAATTGCCCTCCTGCCCCAGCATCTCCGCAACGTCTTCATAGAGCGCACGGAAAAAGGGATTTTCGCGTTTGCCGTCGGCCCTCCTGGTCGCCGGAAAGAGGCGCAAGGCAGTCGATGACAGACGCCATGCAGGAGCGTCTCCACCCGTAACTACCCGCCGGACGACCTGGTGATTTTCGGCCGCACGCAGGAGTGTGGCGATAACGTCGTCGTACTCTTTGACAGGAAGCGGCTCACCCCACAGATCCTTGCTGCGCAGGGCCTTACCCAACGCCGTCCGCCAGCCGGCTCGTACAATCAGTACATCTTCCGCAGCGCTAATCTCCGCCTTGCTCGGCGGATCAATCATTAGGAATCCGGCCTGCCGCAGTTCCTGTTCTTCGTTTTGATCGATCAGCCAGGGATCGCGCAGGTGATTTCTCGACGTCTCGGCGACCTGCAATATCCGCTGGCGGTCCAGCGCTTCGGTAGCAATCGCGAGGCCGCGACGCATATAGTCGAACAGCAGCGTGAAGAGCCTGGCACGCAATTGGGGCGTGCTGGCCGCCAATCGCGGATTGCCCGCGAACTCTTCGTCGTCGCCCGCCAGTTCACCCAGCCCGGGAAACCGGACCTCCACGAGGCCAGCTTCTTCGAGATTGGGATTTGTAAAACGCCAGCCCTTCCGAAGATCCGCCCATACGCGATGTGCCAGGATCGACGTCAACACTTCCTCGGCAGCTTGCCGGTTGTGGAATCCCTTTACGCGCGGATCGGCCATCCAGTCGGAGAGCCGGCCAGATTCCTCCAGATCGAAACCAAGCGCCTTGCGAACAGCCTCACCGAACCGAACGTCCGCGAGGCCCTTCTCGCCTGCGTCACGCACGGCACGTAAGATACCGCCACGGAGCAAGCTTACGAAAATGAAGTCATTGAAATGCCCCGCCTGCAGGGCCGCATCCTGCCGATTGTCTGTGAAGCCCAAAAGCTTGCGTGTGCTTTCCTCAAGCGTGCCGTCGGCCTCCATCCACGCCAGGATGGTCGAGACGATGAGCGTCGTCGCCGAACTGCGGCCTTCAGCCGACAGGCCCGCCAGCTTGTTGATGTCGCGTGCCTGTTGAGGCGGCTGATGACGGCAATGGGGGCAGAAACGATATTTGCCGCCAAAAAACCAGGCTGGCACCCCATCGTCGCCGAGCGACCCATCAGGCTTCACAAAAAGGAGCTGTCCTTCATGCTTGCCGCGATGTCCTCCCTTAAGGCGCTCCTGTCCGGCCGGCGTAGTTTCCTGCCAATCGTCTGGATAGTCAGCGACGGCGCCCCCGAACTGGAAATCGGCATTGACCGCGGGAATTAGGAACCCAGTTCGCGAGCCGTCGGGCTCTGGGTCTTCACTTGCCGGCTCATCGATGGCCCGCGCGAGAACGCGGATGCCATCGAGCGCATTTTCAATCCTAACGCTATGATGCTCCTGGCCACATTCTCGGCAAAAGAAGACCGGATATAAGCGCGCATTCGGATCCGTGGGGTGAAAGACCTGCCCCTCCAGCACGACACGCCGGTCGGTCGCAGGCTCTACCGTCGCGTAGGCATGTCCAGCGCCGGAAATAAAACGATGGAGCTTAAACGCCAGAAATGCACGGTCGCTGACGCCGCCGCGAAGGTCTTCGCGGCGCCCCATCAAAGACAGCATCCCCGCAAGAGCGCTCCTGCATTCTTCTAAGGGAATCTTTGTCTGAGCCGCTAGTTTGGTAGTCGCATCGCTCAGCGTCATGGGCGGACGACGGCGCAGTTTTTCGCCTTCAATGAGCCCAATCTCAGTCTCGATCCAGCAGGCGAGCGGATTGCTGTACAGCTCCTTGTCCCTGAGGCCGGTAGGGATTGGCGCGCGGACCGCATCTACGAGTGATGCTCCGAGGCTTGTGCTGTTGATGCGGGGATCCGTTGCCCGGGCAAGATTTTCGTCGATGATCGAGGCCGAACTCAGTTCTTCGCCGAAAATGAGCTTGCCGACGCGAGCAACGGCACTTGCTCGCTCGATCTCGTCCTGCGCGCTCGACATCGTCGCCGAGGTGCCGATGCAGAGCAGCTTGCGCTCTTTGACAAGGCGGTCCTTGACGCGCCGCACCAGCATCGCGACGTCCGCTCCCTGACGACCGCGATAAGTGTGCAATTCATCCAGCACCAGGAAATCCAAGCCGCATGCATTGGCGATGACGGCACGATCGAGCTCGTCCTGACGAGTCATGAGCAGCTCGAGCATCATGAAGTTCGTGAGCAAGATGTCGGGCTTGGCCTTGGCGATGGCCTGTCGCTCCGCATCGCTTTCCTGGCCTGTGTAGCGACCAAAGGTCGGGCGTAGCTCCTCTTCGACCCCTGAGCCGCCGATGAACTTTTCGAGCTCCTCAAGCTGGCTGTTGGCCAACGCGTTCATGGGATAGATGATGATCGCGCGCGTCCGCTGCGCTTCGCCTGCGCGCCGCGCGCGCACGACTGCATCGACGATCGGCAAGAAGAAGCAGAGCGATTTTCCGGACCCCGTGCCGGTTGTTACGATGAAGCTCTCACCATTGCGGGCTTTCGCGACAGCACGTTCTTGGTGGCGGTGAAGTTTGATCGGAGTGCGGTCAGGGCCGTTTGCGAATATCTTACTAATCGCCGGATCGAGTACATCTTGCGCAATAAGTTGATCGATAGAGTGATCAGCCTCTTCATAGCGCGGGTTGATGGTAATGAGAGGCTCGGGCCAAAAGCGCTGCTCGTTATATGCAGCATCAACCTGAGCACGGATTTCCGGTGCGCGAATCTCCGAGAACGAGCGCGCGAACGATTCGTATCGCTCTATCAACGCTTGATCGAGATCGAATATGTCCACGACGCCCCCCTCTTCAGGTATCTCCAAGAGATACCTGACTTACATCTTCGAGCTATCATTATTTGAAGTGCGCGCTTGTGTAGCGTGCGGCATTAGAAACTCGGCCAAGCTGCTCACGACATCTTCCAAGCTTCCCGGATTGGCGGAAACGTCCCTGACAAAGGCGTTCCACTGTCGTTGTTTTTGTTCATCGTTGGCGAAAGCCGGCGTTAGTGCATCGGGCAAATCGACAGGAACCGCTGTCTCGCGCCGGGCGAACGTTGCAGCGATTGCGCGAGCGAGCCTATCGCCAGCGAAATCGAACGACTTGCTGAGGATCCAGATGTCGTAGAAATCCTTCATGCGACTGTTCGCGCGTCCGAGCGCGACCATCGCCTGAAACTTCTCGGCAATAACTGTTTCGCGCGCGTAGGCACGCAGACGCGGCGCGGGAAACGCCAACATGGAGGGATAGTCGAGCATCTCTGCGCCGGGTTCCATCGCATCACCGAAGCCGATATCGATCGTCAGATTGATCCTGGCGCTGCTGATCGAGGCGTTTGTCCGCAGTCTCAGCCCGCCATATTCGAGCTCTTCGCGAATGCGATCGACGCGAAGAGCGTCAACGCCAAATTCCACACCATCGTCATCGTTGAGCGCCAGGATGTCCCGGAATGTCGCGAGCATCGCCTCAGGTTCAGGGTCGCCAAACCCCAACAGATCGAGGTCACGCGTGCCGCGATATGGATCCTCAAACCAACTCATCATCAGCATCGCGCCTTTCAGAACAAAGCGGTCCGCATGTGGTGATTGGCTGAGCCGGAATAGGAGTCGTTCGAGCGCAAAGCGCGTCAAGACAAGATCAAAGCTCTGGCCGCTCGCCTTGGAGAGCTGGAGCAGACGAGCGCGCACCGAAGCGCCGATGTTCTTGAGCTCCTTAGCCATTGGCGGTCAGCGCTTCGAGATAGGGTCGAATGACCGTCGCGATCGCTCCTCGCTCGGCTTGTCTGGCGATTTCGCCGGGGGTTGTCTTGCGTTGACGCAGCGCCTCCTGGAGGCCCTCAATCGCTACCGACAGGCCAATTTTGTTCCGATACCGGAAGCAGTCGGCGATCGTCTTGGCGACGCCAAAAACCTTTACGGGCACTCCCTCGACGGTATGGGATTCAACGCCCTCCGTGAGTAGGCGGTCCGTGAAGCGCACCAGCCGAACCGGCGCGCCATCAGCCTTGGGGGCCCAATCTTTTTGGCCGATGGCAATCCACACCTGCCTCGGAAGCTGATCGGTGAGTTGATGAAACGCGAGGGCCGAGACGAGGCAGACCACACCCTTGGGCACGCGTTTTGCCGCCTCTGCGAGACTGTGGTGGGCGTCGAGCGGCGCATCGGGAAGTTGATAAAGCCCCCGCGCAAGCCGGAGCACCTCGCCATCCCGCTCCATGCGGCTCATAGTGGCCGCCGTCACTCCCTCCGCGCGCAGTTCCGCCAGACGCGCAATACCGCGCGCTTTCAGCACGGTGTGAGCAATTCTGCGCTGGGATGCGGGCTCGGGCAAGATACGTAGGCTCGGAGTATGGCTTCTATTGTCCGAGGATTTGTATCAGCATCCGCCTGCCAAGAAAAGGTGCAAAATCGAAAGACTTCCGTCCTCCCGAAGCTGACCGTCAGGCGGGGAAAGCCTTCCCCCGCGTCCGAGCCCTTCGGTCTCGGCCGACCCCATCTGCGGGGCTGCCTGCCCCGCAACACCCCGCCGAGAGTGAGAGTGCGGACCGGGTTTCCGTGACGGGTTGAGGCTGGGAGAGAGGCTTCCGGCGCCCGTCATGGAGACGACCCATGACCCAGGTAGAAGCTCTGGATACCGCTCGTGATCGAGTCGGCGGCTACAAGGTAGATGCGAGCCGCGGCCAGCGGATCGGCCGCGTGTCCTCGGAGTGGTTTTCGCGGCCGGCGGACGAACGTTACCTTTCCCTCTCTGAGCTCCATGCCGCCGTGCGGAGCAGGACCGAGCGGAGCCGGACCCGAACGGTCGAACGCACGGCTATCCGTGTGGAGGCGAGCCGCGACGATGCCGAGCGCCTGGCGCTGATGCTGCCCGGCGGCGACGCGCCCATCGCACCGACACACTGGAGCTTCGGCCAGCTCGCGAGCCTAGTGGGCGCTCCTGCCGCTTACCTCCGCCAGCTTCCGGCGCCGCTGGCTGGCATCAACCTTCAGTACGGCCTCAGCTCGCACCGCGCCTTATCCTGACTCTGTGATCCTGTCTCAGAATCATGCATTGGAGGCGCCTCACCACGGCTCCGGTGAAGCTCTTCAGACGTCCGGGTCAAGCGTTCCCGCAGCGTAGCGAGGACAACGCTTGACGCGGCGGCGGCACGACAAGCTGTTCATGGGGTGCAGGCTAAGTCCTGCACCCCTGCCACGCGGCGAGCGGGAGAGCGCGAGGGGAACCCCTCGCATTCTAAACAATGAAGTTGCGCCGAAGGCGCTCCGCTTGGGTATCGTGCGTGCATTTGTATTTTACCGATCTTGACACTATTTCGCGTCCGCTTTTCCTTGATGACCTTGCAGTGAGCCTCGCGCCCGGTGCGCTCGACGCGGTCGAGCGCACCGGGCTGATTCACGGCATGCCGTTCATCCTGATGGATGACGGCAGCTACGATCTCGCTCTCAACCGGTTCTTTCGTGCCTGTCCTGCTATGGGAGCGCGATCGCCGAACACGTGGCGCTCCTACGCCCGCGACATTCTCGTCTGGGCGCGCTTTCTTGTCGAACGGCGCGGCGGCAAGACGGTCTGGCAGGCCGGCCGCGACGATGTCCTGGCCTTTCACCGGGCGCGTCGGCTGTCGGCAGCTCCCTACCGCATCTCGGCTGCGAGCTGGAACCGGAGCGTTGCCGCGCTCGACAAGCTCTATCGCTGGGCTGTCGAGGAAGGAATCATTGCGATCTCGCCCTTCAGCTACGGCGCCACCCTTCGCAGGGCCGGCGGTAGCCGCGCAGTGCTCGCTGTGACGACGAACCGTGCCCGCGAGCGCGCCGCGCGGCGCCACGATACCCGTTACATCGATCTTGGCCGCTACCTGCTGTTCCGCGAGGTGGGATTGCGCGGCCGGCTTCCCGACGGCTCGGAGGACGCGACGTGGCGCGGCCGCAACGGCGAGCGCAATGCGTTGTTTGCCGAGCTTCTCGTCACGACCGGCCTGCGGCTGACAGAGGCCGGCAGTCTGCTGCTGAGTGAGCTGCCGCGCCTGACCGATCCCGAATCGCGCTCGGTGCCGTTCGATCTCCCCGGTCCGATCGCCAAGGGCGGACGACCACGGCGCATCCGCGTTCCCCGCCGGGTACTGAGATTGATCGGCGACTATGTCGATCTCGAGCGCACGGTCTCTGCCGCGCGCTCAGAGCCTTCGGTGTCCGATCCGCTCTGGCTGATGCTGGAGGACGGGAAGGCAACAGACGCGGCGGGCAAGCGTGTCCGGCTCGACCGTCTGACGCTGGGCGAACGCCGCCGCGTGCTGGTCGGCACGCCCGGCCAGGCGCAGCATGCCTTGCTCTGGCTGACTGAAGGCGGCAAGCCCGTGCCCTCGGCGACTTGGGAAGCTGCCTTTCGGCGGGCCTGCACCCGCTGCCGCCGTTTCGGCATCGAGGTCGAGGTGACGCCACACACGCTGCGGCACACCTTCGCCGTCAACATGCTCTCCATGCTGATCCGCGAGCAGATCGGATCCGTGTTCGATCCGCAGGACCAGCACGGCGCAGCCTATCGGCGGATTCTCGGCGATCCTCTGCAGAAGCTCCAGCACCTGCTGGGGCATGCGAGTATCACCAGCACCTACATCTATCTCGACAGCCTCGCCGAGGCGCAGGAGCTGGTCGAGGCCGCCGCGGATCGCTGGGCCGAAGACACGGCTGGCGGCGCGGCATGACCGCCGCGGCGGCTCCATCGGTGCGGCGGCCGGGTCGCCGCGCCCTCTTTCCCGAGGCGCTGCCCGATCCCGAGGGCGAGGCCGCCGCTGCGATCGCATCGCTGCGCTTTACCGTCACGCTGGCGGATCGCAGCAAGACGATCGACCTGACGATGCTCGCCGGCCGCAAGGCATTGGCGCGGACCTTTGCCGGCGCGCTCTGGCGCGCCTGCCAGGTCGGTGGTCCGGCCGGCTCGATCTCGACGGCCTACGCCTATGCCAATGCGCTCAAGACATTTTGGCGCTATCTCGATTCCGCCGGATCGCACGTCGCCCGTCTCTCCGACGTCAGTGCCGTCTGCATCGACGGCTTCGATTCCTGGATGGAGGGGAGCGGCCTGCATCCCAATCACCGCCTGCACCGCATGAGCAAGGTGCTCAACCTGCTGCGGCTTGCCGAGGCCGCGGAGCCCAGCCACCTGCCGCCCGATGCCTCACGCCGGCTGATGTACACGAGCGATCGGCCCGGCGTGCGCGCCAGGCCGCGCGATGCCTATGGCGATGATGTCGCCGCGGCATTGCGGAAGGCGGCGCGCACCGATCTCGCCGCCATCATCCGCCGCTTGGGCGAGGCCGATCGTATTCCGGCGGTCGAGGATTCCGATCGGAGCAAGGCGCTGGCAGCAACCCACAAACAGGTAATGGAAGTGATCGACGCGGAAGGCGTCATCGGGCACAGGCACCCTCTCTTCAAGCGACTCTACACGCTCCGCCGCGAGAGTGGCCTGCCGAACGATCGCCTGATCCACGATCTGCATGGCCGCCGGCATCTCATCGCCGCCGATCTCGTGCCGCTCATCGTGCTTATCTCGCTCGACACCGGCATGGAGATCGAAGCGATCAAGGGCTTGCGAGCGGACTGCCTGAAGAACCCGGCGGGCGGCTATGTCGAGATCGAGTATTGCAAGCGTCGGGCGCGCGGCGCCGAGTGGAAGCGGCTGCGTGTGCGCGACGGCGGTTCCTCGACGCCGGGCGGCTTGATCCGCAAGGCGCTGCAGTGGACCGGTCCGGCGAGAAGCCGGCTCGGCGCCGACACGCTCTGGGCGCACTGTGCCTGGGGCCGCCTGACCCCTCGGGTGCTCAGCATGAAGGAGCTCGCGGCTTCATGGACGCGCCGGCACGGCATCCTTGATGAGCGGGGCCAACGCCTTCGCCTCAATCTGACGCGCCTGCGCAAGACGCATAAGGCGGCATGGTACCGGCGCACGGGCGGCCAGCTCGACCGCTTCGCCGTCGGCCACACTGTCGCGGTCGCGGCCGACCACTACGCCGACATTCCCGCGCTTCGTCATCTGCACGAGGCGACAATTGCCGACGCCATGACCGATGCGCTCGACGCCGCGTTCCCCCCCTGTGTCCTGTCGTCGGAGGAGGAAGCGGCCGTCCAGACCGATCCCGACAAGGCGACCGGCCTTCCCGTTGTCGGCGCCGCCGCGGTCAAGGCGCTGTTCGGCGGCGAGCAGGACGTCTGGCTCGCCAGTTGCGGCGGCTTCTACAACAGCCCGTTCGGCTCGGAGGGAGAGGCCTGTCCGTCCCCCTTCTGGGGGTGTCTCGAATGCAGCAATGCCGTGGTCACCGCCCGCAAGGTGCCCGCGCTCCTGGCCTTCCTCAACTTCATCCGGGCGCAGCGGCAGGTGCTGAGCGAAGCCGACTGGATCGCCAAGTTCGGCCGGGTTCACGGACGCATCGCCGAACAGATTCTGCCCCGGTTCGCCGACGCCGAGATCGAGGAAGCCCGTCGGATTGGGTCATCGGACCCCGCGCTCCTCTACCTGCCGCCCGAAGCGAGAGCGCCATGATGCCGGCACCGATCAAGCTGCCGCAGCACGCGTCGCTGCCTTCGGCCATTTATGGCAACGACGAGCCCGTGCTTGCCGGCGTGGCGGTCAGGGACGATGCCGACCGCACGCGACTTCCGCGCTTCGGTGACGATCTTTGGGACCTGGGCGCCGCCATTTTCCGGGTGAACGCCCGCTACAGCAATTACCGGCTGAACCTCGCCCGCATCGCCGATCCCGTCACGCGGCGGCTGGCGAAGGAGTACGTGATCGCCCGCCTGCGCATCCATGTGCCGGGATATCGGGCGCCCTGCGGCGCGACCTCGGCGATCCGCCTGCTGCGCTACATCCAGCATTTCGCCGCGTTCCTCCGCGCAAGGACTGGCGCCGTCGATCTCAGCCGGATCGATCAGGCGCTGCTCGACGCCTATCTGGCGTATGCCCGTGACGGCGGACGGCGAACGCCTCACGAGACGGTGAAGTATGTCGAGGTGCCGATCGACCTGCATCACCTGGCGCCATGGCTAACCGGCGGCGGCATCGGTTTCCTGCCGTGGCGTGGACGTGCGGCGCACCGCGTTGCCGGCCGGCCGCCAGCGCCCGCCGAGAACGCCACGCCGCGCATTCCCGAGCCGGTCATCGGCGCCATGCTGCGCTGGGCGCTCAAGTATGTCGAGGTCTATGCGCCCGATATCCTCGCGGCGCGGGCCGAGCTTGACGCTCTCGAAGCCCGCTGCGCCCGATTGATGGCGCGGGACGCGCGGGCCGGACGGGCCGTGGCCAAGAACTATCGCGCCCGCGTGGCCAAGTGGCTCGACGTGCGCCGGGCCATGGGCCGAGGCGTGCCGATCTGGGAGCACGCGCCCAATGTGGCCCGCCGCATCGACCCGCTCACCGGCGAAGAGACCCCGCCCTACAATCTCCATCTGATGCGCCTTCACGCCGGCGCTCCGCAGAGCGGCCGCATCAGCCAGTCCGAGCCGACTGCACGACTGATCGAGAAGGCAGCCGCCGAGCTCGGAACCGAGATCGGCGGGCTCGATACGCCGATCTCGATCGATCCGGACACCGGACTGCCATGGCGCGAGCGCTTCGACGGCCTCAGCCTCGCCCGCGAAGAACGGATGTTGCAGGGCGCCTGCTATCTCGTCTGCGCCTACCTCACCGGCATGCGCGACAGCGAGGTGCAGGCGATGCAGCCGGGTTGCGTGTCGCCGGTGCGCAGCGCCGACGGCCTGGTCGAGCGGTACCGGCTGCGCAGCACGGTGTACAAGCGCCATGGCGCGCGCGGCGTCACGGCCGACTGGATCACGATCGAGCCCGTCGCTCGCGCCGTCGCGGTGATGGAGGTTCTCTCGGCACGCAATCGCCGAGAGAAGGAACTGTCATCCTTGTGGGTGGCGCTGAAGGACTGGCCCTGGAGCAACGATCATCTCGGGATGGGTGCAACGCCGACACTCAACCTTTTCCGCGAGGGCCTCGACACGCGCTCGGAGGCCGCGCCGGCGATTCCGCGCATCGGCGACGAGCCTTGGAAGTTTACGACCCGGCAGCTCCGACGCACGATCGCCTGGTACATCGCCAACCGGCCGTTCGGCACGGTCGCCGGCAAGATCCAGTACAAGCACGCCTCGGTCGCCATGTTCGAAGGCTATGCCGGATCGGCGCAGGCCGACTTCCGCTTGGCGATCGAGCGCGAACGTGCACTCGGCCAGCTCGACGACATTGTCGCCCATTACGAGGCCTATCTTCGCCGTGAAGGCCCGGCGGGACCGGGTGCTGCGCGACTGCGACGCGAGTTCGGCCGCGTGCAGGAGGAACTTGGCGATCTTCCCGGCCGGATCTTGGACCGCAAGCGGCTGCGCACCATGGTTGCCCATCTCGGGCGGACCCTGCATGTCGGTTTCCTCAACGACTGCCTGTTCGATGCAGCGACCGCGCTCTGCCTCACCGGCGCGCCAGATGCCGAGCGGACGGCGCCGGCCCTATCGCGCTGCAGCCCCGACCGGTGCCCGAACGCCTGCCTGACCGCCCGGCACCGCGAACCGTGGCAGGCCTCGATCGTCGAGGGCGAAGCGCTTCTGGCCGACCGGCGTCTATCGCCGCTGCAGCGCACGGCGATCCTGCGGGACAACGAGCGCAAGTGCCGGCTGATCGCGCCTCTCATGGACGGTGACGCATGACCGCGCTCGGGCCGAAGAGCCAAGCGGCGCTAAGGGCTGCCATGAAGCGGTTGCTCGACGGCCGCCCTGAACGCACCGACGGGGCGCTGACCGTCGCCAACCTGGCGCGCGAGGCCGGCGTCAGCCGAGCGACGGCGAACCGGGCCGGCGATCTTCTCGCCGAGCTCCGCGCGGCCGAAGCCCGCCTGCGGCGATCGTCGCCCAGGGCCCTCAAGGAACGCATCCATGCTCTGGAAGCGGAACTACGCGCCGTGCGTGGTGCCGAGATGGCGGAGCTGCGGGCGCTCACCCGGACGCTCGCGCAGCACATCCAGATGCTGACGTTGCAGCTCGCCGAGCGAGATGCCGTCATCGAAGGTCTGCGAGCGGAGCTGTCTCGATCCGTGGACGCCAGGGTCGTCCCGTTGCGGCGTCCGCCTCTGGACGGCACCGGCTGACAGCCGCGCTTCATCCTGACCGGTCCAGGCGCCGCTCGCCGGTCATGGCTGCCTCCCGTGCTCGCCCGTCGAGGCAGGGCTCGGGTTGTGGCAGACGCTGCCGGCCCATCAACCCTGTTCCGCACCAGCACCGAGAACAGGGTGTGACGGCCCAGCTTCCCGCGTCTGCCCCTGCCGCCTCGCCCTCGACGGAGAGGGCGAACACAGGAGGCAGCCATGACCACCGATCGCACACCCCAGCCCCGGAACGACATCTACGAGCGTGTCACCAGCCAGATCATCGCCGCCATCGAGGCCGGCGCCGACCAGTACCGGATGCCCTGGCACCACGACGGATCGGCCATCACTACGCCCGTCAACGTCGCCTCGCGCAAGGCCTATCGTGGCGTCAACGTCATCGCACTCTGGGCCGCCGCGCACGCCGCCGGCTTTCCCGCCGGCATCTGGGGCACCTATCGCCAGTGGCAGGCGCTCGGCGCCCAGGTCCGCAAGGGCGAGCGCGGGCACCTCGTCGTGTTCTGGAAGACCGTCGATCGCCACGGCAAGGCAGACGTACAGGACGGCGACGAGGATCGCGACGAGCCCGCCCGGCGCATGTTCGCCCGCGGCTACACGGTCTTCAACTGCGCGCAGGTCGACGGCTACACGCCGCCCGAGATACCGGTGCTACCCGAGGCCGAGCGCATCGAGCGGGCCGAACGGTTCTGCGCAGCGCTCGGCATCGACATCCGCCACGGCGGATCGCAGGCCTGTTACCGCCCATCCACCGACCACGTGCAGATGCCCGACTTCGCCTGCTTCCGCGATGCCGCAGCCTATTACGCCGTGCTGCTCCACGAATGCGGGCACGCCTCCGGCGCCAGGCATCGCCTCGACCGTGATCTCTCCGGACGGTTCGGCTCGGCCGCCTATGCTATGGAGGAATGCACGGTCGAGCTCCTGAGCGCCATGATCTGCGCCGACCTCCATCTCAGCGTCGAGCCGCGGCCCGACCACGCCAGCTATATCGCCTCCTGGCTCGAGGTGCTTCGCTCCGACAAGCGCGCGATCTTCACCGCCGCAGCCAAGGCGCAGCAGATCGCCGACTGGCTGCACGCCCAGCAGGGCAACGCTTGCCGGAACGACGTCAGGGGCGCCGCATAGGCGCTCCTCGACCCGATCAGTTGACAGTTCGCTCCCGGAACAGCGCCTCAATCAGCGGACATTCCGGCCGCGTGCCGTCGGCGCATTGCGCGACGACGTCCTTGAGCACCCGCTCCATGCGCTTCAGGTCAGCGATCTTCGCCCGCACATCGTCGAGATGCGCGGCGGCGACCGCGCTTGCCTCGGCGCAGGGCTGGTCGCGTTCGTCGACCAGGCGCAACAGCTCGCGGATTTCGTCGAGTGAGAAGCCGAGCTCGCGTGCCCGCAGCACAAAGCGAAGGCGCCGCTCGTGCGTCGTGTCGTAGCTGCGGTAGCCGGCCGCCGTGCGCGGTGGCTCGGGCAGGAGCCCGACCTTCTCGTAGTAGCGCACAGTCTCCAGATTGCTGCCCGTCCGCCGGGCGAGCTCAGCCCGCTGCAGGCCCTTCACGCCAGCGTGATCGCGCATCGCAAAAATCCCTCTTGACCCTGTAGTTGCTACAGACCGCATGGTACTGCGCAATGAGGATTTCGGCAAGGAAAGCGAGATCGGACATGGATATATCGCGACCCAGCACGGCGGGCATGACGTCCGCCACGACCGACGTGCTCGCGTCGGACCGAGCCGAAGTCGGACGGCAGCGCCTGGTCGCCGTCGGCGGCATTCTCGGCGCGCTTGCCGCCTCCTCGTGCTGCATCGTCCCGCTCATCCTGTTTAGCCTAGGCATTGGTGGCGCCTGGATCGGCAATCTGACGGCGCTCGCGCCCTACAAGCCGCTCTTCGTCGCCGGGACGACGGGCGTTCTCGGCTACGGCTTCTATCTCGTCTACTGGAAGCCGAGGCGGGCCTGCGCCGAGGATGCTGCCTGCGCGCGCCCGATCCCCAGCCGCATTGTCCAGATCGCGCTCTGGTTTGCGACGGTGCTCGTCGCGGCCGCCTTCGCATTCGACTACGTCGCCCCGCTGCTGCTTTCCGCCTGACACCAAGAGGAGACCCGTCCCATGAAGAAGAGTTTGAGTGCTCTTGCTTTGATCATGTCGGTGATGACCGCGCCTGCCGTGTTCGCTACCGAACGCACAGTCACCTTCGCCATCGACAACATGACCTGCGCCTCCTGCCCCTACATCGTGAAGACCTCGATGGCGGCGGTCCCCGGGGTCTCGACGGTGGCCGTCTCGTTCGAAGCCAAGACCGCGACCGTGACCTTCGACGACGCGCAGACGACCCCGGATGCCATCGCGGCCGCCAGCATGAATGCCGGCTATCCGGCCCGCCCGACGCAGGAGCAAGGCAGTTGACATGCATGACCGCGCCCTGATCCGCACCGGCGCCGCAGGCGCCATTGTCGTTGCGATCTGCTGCGCGGCGCCACTCCTTGCCGTGCCCCCGCCGCTGGCCGGCCTCGGCGCGTGGTTGACGGGTTCGGGTCTGGTCGTGCTTTCCCTGATCGCCGCGGGCCTCGGGCTTGTCGCCTGCGGCATCCATCATCGCCGTGCAAAGGTCGTCTGTTCCAACACGAAGATTCTGAATGAAGGCCTGAAGCCATGAACGATTGCTGCACATCCTCCGCGTCCCGCGACAAGGCGACGGTTTCTACATCCGCAACGGTGCCGAGCTTGGCCGTGCGGCCGGGTGTGACGTTTCCGGACTGGTCGGTGGTTTCGTCACCCGTGGTGAAGGAGGCCCTGCTGGCCATGGTCGGCTCCGACCATGTGCTCAACCGCTGGAGCGGCTACGAGGCGGCCACGGATCGCGTGCGCGTTGCGTTGCTACAGCTCTACGCCGAACACGGGCGAGCCCCGACCCCAAGCGCGCTTGCCAAGCGTGCGGGGCTGAGCGAGGAAGCCGTCCGTGCGCTGCTCGAAGAGCTCCGCCGTCGCGACCTCGTCGTACTCGATGGCGACATGATTGTCGGCGCGTATCCCTTCACCGACCGCGACACCGGCCACCGGGTCACACTGGACGGACGCACTCTTACTGCGATGTGCGCGGTCGACGCGCTCGGCATCGGCGCTATGACCGACCAAGACATCTCGATCGTCTCGCGCTGCCGCCACTGCGGCGCGCCGGTCCGGATCACCACGCAGGAACGGGGCCGGGCTCTGGCCGACGTTGAGCCGACGACGGCCGTCGTATGGCTCAGCGTCCATTACGAAGGCGGATGCGCTGCGAACTCGCTGTGCACTGCAACATCCTTCTTCTGTTCCGACGATCACCTCGCCGCGTGGCGCCGGCAGCGTCCTGCAGACGAGCCGGGATTCCGGCTGTCGATCGAGGAAGCTCTCGAAGCAGGTCGGGCGATCTTCGGGCCCAGCCTTGCCGGAATCGGCACAATCGCCGGCCACGGCAACAACGCGGCCGAGACACAAGGTGAGCCTCAATCGTCGGGCGATACGGCATCGCCGGACAGGCCCGTGACGCATCGGCGCCTTGGCACGAATGGCCGCAACAATGGTTCCTACGACCTTGCCATCATCGGCGCCGGCTCGGCCGGCTTCTCGGCCGCGATCACGGCAGCCGATCAGGGCGCCCAGGTGGCCCTCATCGGCAGCGGCACCATCGGCGGCACCTGCGTCAATATCGGTTGCGTGCCGTCGAAGACGCTGATCCGCGCCGCCGAGACGCTCCACAATGCCCGAGCCGCGGCACGTTTCGCCGGCATCACGGCCGAGGCCGAACTGACCGACTGGGGCGGAACCGTCCGTCAGAAGGACGCGCTGGTTTCGGAGCTACGTCAGGCCAAGTACGCCGACCTGCTCCCGGCTTACAACGGCATCGCCTATCGCGAAGGGCCGGCGCGCATCGTGGACGGCGGCGTCCAGGTGGACGGCACGTTTGTCTCAGCCGGCAAGATCATCATCGCGACCGGCGCGCGACCGGCCGTCCCTGTCATCCCAGGCATCGAGACCGTGCCATACCTGACGAGCACGACGGCGCTTGATCTCGAGGCGCTGCCCCGATCTCTGCTCGTGATCGGCGGCGGCTATATCGGGGCCGAACTCGCCCAGATGTTCGCCCGCGCCGGCGTCGAGGTGACGCTGGTGTGCCGCTCGCGTCTCCTTCCGGAGGCCGAACCCGAGATCGGCACGGCGCTGACGGGGTATTTCATGGACGAGAGCATCGCGGTGATTTCCGGCATCACGTACCGGACGATCCGCAAGACCGCGGACGGTGTTGCACTCACTGTCCATCGCGACGGCAAGGACGTCACGATCGACGCCGATCAGGTGCTCGTGGCGACGGGCCGCGCGCCCAATATCGAAGGTCTCGGGCTCGCCGAGCATGGGATCGCTCTCTCGCCGAAGGGCGGCATCTTCGTCGATGACCGCATGCGCACGACAAGATCGGGCGTGTACGCTGCCGGCGACGTCACCGGTCACGATCAGTTCGTCTACATGGCCGCCTACGGTGCCAAGCTCGCGGCGAAGAACGCCCTCAACGGCGACAGCCTGCGCTACGACAACAGTGCCATGCCGGCCATCGTCTTCACCGATCCGCAGGTGGCGAGCGTCGGGCTGACAGAGGCGGCTGCGCGGACCGCCGGCCACGCCGTCCGTGTCTCCACGATCGGTCTCGACCAGGTGCCGCGCGCGATTGCCGCCCGAGACACACGCGGGCTCATCAAGCTCGTCGCCGACGCTGGCAGCGGCCGGCTGCTCGGGGCGCATATCCTCGCACCGGAGGGAGCCGACAGCATCCAGACGGCGGCCCTGGCAATCCGGCACGGCCTCACCGTCGACGACCTCGCGGATACGCTCTTTCCGTATCTCACCACCGTTGAGGGCCTGAAGCTCGCGGCTCTTGCCTTCGACAAGGACGTGGCGAAGCTCTCATGCTGCGCCGGCTGAGCCGTGAAGGCTCGGATGTCGAACGTGACAATGTTGGAGGAGATCTAGTGGCGAAGAGATATGACCTTGCGATCATCGGCACGGGAACGGCTGCGATCGTAACAGCACACAGGGTTCGTGCGGCTGGCTGGAGCGTCGCCGTCGCGGACTTCCGGCCCTTCGGGGGCACCTGCGCCTTGCGCGGTTGCGATCCGAAGAAGATGATGGTCGGCGGCGCCGAGGCGGCTGATCACGCCTGGCGCATGAGCGGACGTGGAATCGAAGGGGACGCGACGCTCGATTGGACGGGACTGATGGCCTTCAAGCGCAGCTTCACCGATCCGGTACCGCAGAAGCGTGAGAAAGCCTTTGCCGACAAAGGGATTCACGCCTTCCACGGTCACGTTCGCTTTATCGGCCCGAATGCGCTCGAGTTCGGAGGAGAGAGGATCGAGGCGGACCGTATCGTGATCGCCGCCGGCGCCGAGGCCGTGCCGCTCGGCATTCCGGGCGAGCAGCACCTGATCACCAATGAAGGCTTCCTGGAACTGGAGAGCCTGCCTGAACGCATCGTCCTTGTCGGCGGCGGTTATATCGCGGCCGAGTTTTCGCACATCGCGGCGCGCGCCGGAGCACAGGTCACAATTCTTCAGCACGGGAAGCGAATGCTCAAGCAATTCGACCCCGATCTCGTCGGCTGGCTGATGGACAAGTTCAGCGAGCGCGGCATCAATGTCCGCACACAGGCAGGGGTGACCGCCATTGAGAAGGTATCAGACGGCTATCGCGTCCGGGCGGACTGTCCTGACGGCGAACTCGATATGGACGCAGATCTGGTCGTCCATGCCGCGGGTCGGGCGCCGGCGCTCGCGACGCTCGATCTCGATGCCGGGAGCGTAAAGCACCATAACGGGCGGCTGGCGTTGAACGGATTTTTGCAAAGCGTCTCCAACCCCGCGGTCTACGCAGCAGGTGATGCCGCCGGCCTAGGACCGCCGCTCACTCCGGTATCAAGCCATGACGCGAAGGTAGTCTCGGCGAACCTGCTCAACGGCAACACGGTCAGGCCTGAATACACAGGCGTTCCGAGTGTCGCCTTCACCATCCCGCCGATCGCAGCCGTCGGCATGAGCGAAGCCAAGGCGCGTGAGAAAGGCCTGAACGTTCGCGTAAAGACCGAGCGCGTGGACGGCTGGTTCACCGCACGCCAGCAGGCCGAGACGGTGTATGGCTTCAAAACGTTGGTCGACGCGGACACTGACCGCATCCTCGGCGCCCATCTTGTCGGTCCGCACGCTGACGAAGTGATCAACATCTTTGCACTGGCGATCAGGCAAGGGCTGACGGCAGAGCAGTTGAAGACCACCATGTTCGCATATCCCAGCGGCGCGTCAGATATCGGCGAGATGCTTTGAGCGTAAGTGAGGTGGTCGACCGGTACGGCCGCGGAGCAGTCTGCACGAAAGAAATCCCTTCACCAGTCGCATTCGGTTCGCTGAGCAGTCGTAAAAACCACGAACCGCAATGCGAAGAGCAGCCCTCCAGATACTCCCGAGTGTCTCACCCGTTCTAAAACCGCGCAACGCCGCCAGATCGGCTGGTTTCGGCTGATGAAAGTCCGCTGAGACAGCTTGACTGTTCAGATAAGTCGCCGAACAGGTGAAGACCCTGGAGATCGAAGACGGCCGTGTCGAGCTGCGCGCTGTCACCGGGCCCGACTACGGGCGCATCTTCGACCACGAGCTGGTGGAGGCCGTGCAGCATATCGCCGGCAACGGCACGGGCGACACCCGCTGGAAGGTGCCAGGCGTGCTCGACTGGTCGACCGGCGTCTACAAACCGCGTGTTGACATCACCAAGGACACGACGACACTCTACGCCTCGGACCGCGACGTCTTCCTCTTCCTAGTCGACGATCTCAATCCGATCGAGGCTGGCCGGCTACCCGACGGCTCGCCCGACCTCTATTTCCGCGGCTTCTATTGCTGGAATTCAGAGGTCGGCGCAAAGACGCTCGGCATGGCGAGCTTCTATCTTCGCGCCGTCTGCCAGAACCGCAATCTCTGGGGCGTCGAAGATTTCGAGGAGGTCACGATCCGTCACTCGAAATACGCCGCCTCGCGCTTTGCGCATGAAGCCGCGCCGGCGCTGACCCGCTTCGCCAATTCATCTCCTCTGCCTTTCGTCAACGGCATCAAGGCAGCGCGGGAGAAGATCGTCGCCCGCACTGATGATGATCGCGAAGACTTCCTACGTAAGCGCGGCTTCTCCAAGGCCGAGACGACCAAAATCATCGAGAGAGTGTTGGCCGAGGAAGGGCGCAAGCCCGAGAGCGTCTTCGATTTCGTGCAGGGCATCACCGCCGTCGCGCGCGACAAGACCCACCAGGACGCCCGGCTCGACCTCGAAACGCGAGCGAAGAAGCTGCTCGACCGTGCAGCCTGAATCCCGGAAAGCCGGAGATGCGCATAGTCGTATCTCCGGGTCCGCTCCTTTCCCCCTTGCTGATCGTTGGTTTGCGGCGCTGCCCTTCAGAGTGAGAGGGCGGCGCTGCGCTTCGTGACGGGTTGGAGGCCGAGAGAGAGGCTTTCGGCCGCCCGTCGCGGAGTACACCCCGATGGCTACTGCTGCTAAGAAGATCACACTGTCGTCCTCGCGCGACATCCCCTTCAACAAGCTCGTGCTCAGCCAGTCGAACGTCCGGCATGTGAAGGCCGGCGTCTCGATCGAGGAGTTGGCCGAGGACATCGCTCGCCGCGGCCTGCTGCAAGGCCTCAGTGTCCGGGCCGTAGTCGATGCCGATGGCGTAGAAACCGGCATGTTCGAGATCCCGGCCGGCGGGCGGCGCTATCGGGCGCTGGAACTGCTGGTGAAGCGCAAGCGTCTCGCCAAGACCGCGCCCGTGCCCTGCGTCGTGCGCGAGGGTGGGATCGCGGAGGAGGATTCGCTGGCTGAGAACGTCCAGCGCGCGCCGCTTCATCCGCTCGACCAGTTCCGGGCCTTCCTCGCGCTCCGCGAGAAGGGCCAGTCCGAGGAGGAGATCGCCGCCGCCTTCTTCGTCTCGGTCAATGTCGTCAAGCAGCGGCTGAAGCTGGCTTCCGTCTCGCCGAAGCTGCTCGATGTCTATGCCGACGACGGCATGACGCTCGATCAGCTCATGGCCTTTACCGTCTCGGGCGACCACGAGCGCCAGGAGCAGGTGTTCGAGCGGCTGCAGCATTCCCACGACAAGCAGCCCTATGTCATCCGCCGAATGCTGACCGAGGGCGCGGTCCGCGTCTCCGACAAGCGGGCGCATTTCATCGGCGTCGATGCCTATGTCGAAGCCGGTGGCACCGTGCTGCGCGACCTTTTCCAGGGCGACGATGGCGGCTGGCTGCAGGATGTGGCCTTGGTCGACCTGATGGTGGCAGAGAGACTGAAGGAGGAAGCGGCGAAAATCGCGGCCGAGGGCTGGAAGTGGATCGAGGTCGCGCCTGACTTCGCCTATGGCCACAGCTTCGGCCTGCGCCAGCTTCGCAGCGAGCCCGCGCCGCTGACGGCCGAGGAAGAAGCGACGCGCGACGCCTTCCAGGCGGAGTTCGACCGTCTGTCGGAGGAGTACGCCGACGCTGACGAGCTGCCGGATCAAGTGGACCAACGCCTCGGCGAACTAGAGACGGCGCTCGAAGCCTTCGACGATCGGCCCCTGTCGTTCAATCCGGAAGAGATCAGCCGTGCCGGCGCCTTCGTCAGCATCGCCCATGATGGCCGCGTCCGCGTCGAGCGCGGCTATGTCCGTCCCGAGGACGAATTGCCGATCGAGCCGGAAGCGGACGCCGATGAGGCGGATCAGGTGGATATCATGTCGGCGAGCGCGGCAGGTGATGATGATACCTCCGCGATCGAGCCACCCGTTGCGTCGTCCGAGCCGGATGAGGACGTGGGCCTGTCGCCGATCTCCGACCGTCTCATGACCGAGCTAACCGCGCATCGGACGCTCGGCCTGCGCCAAGCGCTCGGCGAGCACCCCGACATCGCTTTCCTCGCCGCGCTCCACGCGCTCACGCTCAAGGTCTTCTATCACTATGGCTCCGACAGCTGCCTGGAGCTGGACCTGAAGAGCGTCGGCTTCGGCACGCAGGCCGCGGGATTGAACGACAGCGCCTCGGCCGAAGCGATCCGCGTCCGGCATGAGGGCTGGACCAAGGCCTTGCCGAAGGAGTCCGCCGACCTTTGGGATGCGCTCCAGGACTGGGATGGCGACAGCCGTTCCGCGCTCTTCGCCCATGTCGTCAGCCTGTCGGTCAACGCGGTGCATGAAGCCTGGAACCGGAGGCCGCGCGCGCTTGCTCACGCCGACCGGCTGGCGCAGGCCGTCGAGCTCGACATGGCGGCGGCAGGCTGGCGGCCGACGGTGGATGCTTTCCTCGGTCGCGTGACCAGGGCTCGCATTCTCCAGGCGGTCGCTGAGGCGAAAGGTCAGCGAGCCGCCGATCGCATCGAGCATCTGAAGAAGGGCGAGATGGCCGCCGAGGCCGAGACGCTGCTGGCGGATGCCGGCTGGTTGCCGGAGCCGTTGCGCACGCCGGGTCGCGGCCAGGCAGTGGCTCGCGACACCGCTGAGAGCGGCGGCGCGACAGCGTTGGAATCGGCCGTCGAAGCATCGGCGGAGAACGGCGGCGAAACGGCCATGGTCGAGGAGGACGCGCCGGCTGAGAATGACGAAGCCGAGGACGCACTCCACACGATCGCGGCTGAGTAACCGTCAATCGACTTGCGAGACTGGCCCGCCGGCGACGGCGGGCCTTTTTCATTGAGGAGACCATCATGTCGGAAACGCCGCATGATCTGGCGCGCCGCCTTGCCGACCGGGCGGAAGCGGTTTGTCGGCACTATCTTTCCGCCGGTCATCGTGAAGGCCGATATTGGCTTGTCGGTGATGTCCGAAACACGCCCGGCCGCTCCATGTTCGTGCGGCTCAAGGGCGGCGAATCCGGCAAGGGCGCCGCGGGGAAATGGACCGACGCCGCCACCGGCGAACATGGCGATCTGCTCGACGTCATCCGCGAAAGCTGCGGCCTCGCCGACTTCAAGGACATCGCCGAGGAGGCGCGCACCTTCCTCAGCCTGCCACACCCGGAGCTGGAACGGCCGCGGCCGCGAACATCAGCAGCGCCGGCCGGATCGCCGGAGGCGGCGCGACGGCTGTTCGCCATGTCACAGCCGATTTCGGGCACTCTCGTGGAAACATATCTCCGCAGACGCGGGATCACGACTTTGCACGGAACCGGCTCGCTCCGTTTCCACCCTCGCTGCTACTATCGGCCCGACGAATATTCGCCGACCGAGACCTGGCCGGCGATGATCGCCTCCGTCACCGATCTCGGCGGCAGGCTCACCGGCGCGCACCGCACCTGGCTCGCACCGGATGGATCATGCAAGGCGCCGATCGACACGCCGCGACGGGCGATGGGCTATCTCCTCGGCCACGCCGTCAGATTCGGTGTCGCACATGACGTCCTCGCAGCCGGCGAAGGCATCGAGACGATCCTGTCGCTCCGATGCGCGCTTCCGTCGATGCCGATGGTCGCGGCGCTCTCAGCAGCTCACCTCGCCGCCATCCTCTTTCCGGCCACGATCGGGAGGCTCTACATCGTGCGGGACGATGATCCAGCCGGCGATGGAGCGCGGGATAACCTGACCGAACGCGCGCATGCGGCGGGGATCGAGCCGATCGTGCTGTCGCCCGCGCTTGGGGACTTCAACGAGGATCTCCGCACCCTCGGCATCGGCGCGCTGCGGGCAGCGATCCGTCAGCAGCTCGCCCCGGAGGACGTCGGCCGTTTTCTCGCCCTGGCGGCATAGCCGGAAGGGGCAAGCGCGGGGTAGCGGCCGCCATCACCCGGCTTCGCACGAGGCTGCGTCCCGTTGCGCCGGAGGGGACCACGACCGGGCCTTCGAGAGGGCGATCGGCCGTCAAGCGGCCCGGACCGGCAATGGCTGCGCCCGGCTATTTTCCGGCGCGCTCCAGAGGAGCGCTTTCCATCGCGAAACAAAATAGCCGGCCTTCGCCATCCGGCGCGATGCTTGGCCCTGCGCTGACGCTCCGGGTGCAGGTCCGGTCCGCCCGACGGCTTTCGTCGCCAGAAGGCCGCGAGGGTCGCGGTCAAACCGACGAAGGAACATCCCATGGCGAGCGAGCACGACGACGGCTTCGAACCGCACCACGCCTCATCCCCAACCGACCACGTCCTGACCGAACTCCAACTCTACGGCTTTCGTCCCTTTCAGGACGAACCCGATCCGAGGCCACTTCCCGAAGGCGATGCGGTCGCCGGGGCCATCGCCGACATCTTCGACGCCCTGATCGCCACCCTCGAGGACACCCGCCTCGAACCCGACCTTGATGACCTCCTCTGGTCGACCGTCAACCTCTTCCATCGCGCCACCGACCGGATCGAACGCGAACTCGATGACAATGAGCAGGCGCAGCGCCGCGGCCAGCGCGAACAGGACGGCTCGGAGGTGAAGTCGGTAGAACTCGAACGTCTCACCGCCGAAGGACAGACCATGATCGAGCGTCGCAACGCTTTCGAGCTGATGCGCGATCAGGCCGCAGAACACTTCGAGCGCCACACCGGATCATCCTGGCGACCACGCAGCGGATCGATGGTCAATCACCGCGCCATGACCTCAGCGATGATCGACAGCCGCGATTTCCTGGCCGCAAAGAGACGCGCCGAGACCGAGGTGCTGCTGCCCAGCGGTTCGAAGATCGCGCTCACGGGCGGACTCGATTTCAACGATCATCAGCTGATCTGGGCAAAGCTCGATCAGGTTCACGCCAAGCATCCCGACATGGTGCTTGTGCACGGTGGAAGCCCCAAAGGCGCCGAACGCATCGCGTCCCGCTGGGCCGACCACCGCAAGGTCCCGCAGGTGGCTTTCAAGCCCGACTGGACGAAGCACGCTAAGGCCGCGCCGTTCAAGCGAAACGATGAGATGCTTCAGGTGCTGCCGATCGGCGTCATGCACTTCCCTGGCACGGGCATTCAGGACAACCTCGCTGACAAGGCCCGCAAGCTCGGCATCCCGGTCTGGAAATTCGGCAACGGCGGCGCGTAAGCGCCGCCTAGCTCAGCTCAATCCTCCAGAATCTCAGCACGTCGAGAACCTCGTCCTTCGGATAGTGGAGGAAAGCCGCGTTCTCGAGTTCGGCCTTGATCCTTCGCTTGCGCTTGGCGATCTCGCGCTCGACACGCGCGGTGAACGGCGCTGTGCCCGGAGGGAGAACACCAGGCCGATCAGGGCTCGGCCAGCTTTTCGGATAGCCATCCGGAATCCAGCCGGACTTCACCCGGGCCGCTTGCTCGGCAACCGAAGGATGCTCGCAGGCCCATCCATATAGGTGGAACGCGCACACGCGCAGCATGGCCTTGATCTCGGGCAGTGTGTCGGTGAAGCCTTTCAGCGGTGTCGGCAACCACACCATGTTGGCGACGCACGAGAAGTATCGCGGATCTTGCACGACGCTGCTCTGCTGGGCGAACGACGGATCGTCGTATCCCCAGATATGGCAGACGGTCCAATTCTTGGGCTTGGGCGACGCCACGTCGAGGGCGGCCACCAGCGCCTGCAGCGCGGCGACGTTGCCTTCGAACTTCTCTGCGGTGACCCCGGTCGCCTTTCGGGTGTTGGTATAGCGGCGGGTCCATCCCGCATCGTAGAGCGGTCGTCCGCGAGCGGTGTGTGGCGCCCACACCGGCAAGCGCCGAAATGTCTCCGGATTGACCCACCGCGCGGTTCGCTCGATCAACTCCACGACCGCCGGGATGTCGTCCCGCAGTGCCTCATTGCCGTCTGGTATGTAGAATCCGTCAGTCATTCTCCGCCGCCATCCTCATGTCATCTGCCCCGGCTGCACGAGGCGGATCACAATTCGGGCGTGAGTCCTGAGCGGCAGAGCTCTTTGAGAGATCATTCCTCTACCATCTCCGCGAAGCGACGCACCACCCCCGCTCCCATGCGCTGATCCTTGGTCCGGCCGTGGGCCTGACGCCATCAACCCGTAAAGGGTCGGCTATGCGAGCATGCCGCCGCTGCGGCTACGCCTGCGCGGTGATTGCGGCCCGCGGCCGGACACATCGGGCGCCTGTCACGCGGGGGATGGTCCCCCGCCTCCAAGACAGGAGCCGGAACAATGTCCTTCAACGACGCTCACGCCTTCGCCTTCAGCTTGGCCGCGACCCTGATGGTCGCCATCGTCATCTTCCAGGCCGGCGACGGCAGCCTCTCGGTCGTTCCCGCCGCCGAATACGACGGCGACGCCGCCGACATCGTCCATGAAATCGATCCCTTCGCCCCGTGACCGGGGCGAGCGCGCCGACGGAGATCTTGCCGGATTTCCGCTCCAACTATCGCTCAACTTGAGCTATGCTCAATCAGCGCCGTGGTGGTGGTGGAAGGCGCGACCGTCAGACCCTTTCTCACGGAGACTGCCACCATGATGTTCATCGGTATCCTCTTCAGCATCGCAGCCATCGGCGTCCTCTGCTGGCTGCTGTTCACGCTTGCCGTCTTTGCATTGCCGGTCTTCGCGGGGGCGACCGCCGGCGCTTGGGCGTATCAGACTGGCGCGGGCTGGCCGGGCAGCATCATCATCGGTCTTGTCGCGGCTGCGCTGACGCTCGGCATCGGACAATTCCTGCTCGCCTTCGTGCGGCCGGTATGGCTGCGCCTCGCGATCGCGCTCGTCTTCGTCGCGCCCGCGGCGCTCGCCGGCTATTACGCCACCCATGGCATCGTGAAGCACACCATGCCGTCCGACATATGGCAGATCATCTTTTCTGTGGTCGGCGCGATCGCGGTCGGCGTCACGGCGTTCGTGCGGGTGGCGGCGATGGCCGCGCCCGGACCATCCGGGCAAGGCTTGGCGCGCGCCTGACACCATCGGCAGCAGAGGCGGGGCCAACGGCCGATCTCCACAGCGCCGCCCTCATCATCGAAGCCATGGGGATGGCGGTCAGCGCCGCTCAGACCTTTAGCCTCGGTCAACCCGTGTCGCGTCATCGCAGTTTCACGCTGGAGCAGTGAGGCGTCGTTCGGTCGTGCGATCGAAACATCGGTGTGCGATCGTTCCTACCAGAGCAGTGTCTGCGTCGAGATGCGGTCAGGCCCGGAACGGTCGCGTGGAATCGCCAACCGCGTTGACGCCGGGATCAGGACGGCAGCGCGCTCGCCACGTTCTCCTCAATCCATCTCTGTCTAACCGACCGCTCCAAAACGGCCTCTTCACTGGGCTGATCTGGCCGAAGGCCGGCTGCGCCTCGATCGCCTATGCGGCAATGGCGCCGATCGACTTTCTTCCCCTGCCGGCTGCGCCGTCATTCCTCGCGAAACAACAAAGTCGCCTGGCTGCCATCCTCCGCTGCGCTGCGGTCGCAAGCGATGCCGCGTCGATCGCCTTCGGCCTGCCGATCGCCATCGAGGCCGCAATGGTGCGGGCTCGGAACAGAGTTCAAGGAGAACTATCATGGCTACCATCGGCACCTTCAAGAAGACCGGCAACAACGAATTCGTCGGCGAAATCGTCACCCTCTCGGTCCAGGCCAAGAACGTCCGCATCGTCCCGGAGAGCAGCCGCTCAGCCGAGAACGCTCCCAGCCACCGCGTCTTCGTCGGCCGCGCCGAGATCGGCGCCGCCTGGTCCAAGCGCTCCAACGAAGGCCGCGACTATCTGGGCCTCAAGCTCGACGATCCGAGCTTCACCGCGCCGATCTTCGCCAACCTCTTCGACGACGAGGACAGCGAGGGTTACAGCCTCATCTGGTCCCGGCCCAGCCGCCGCAACGGCGACTGAGGCGCGCCAAGCCCCGCCCGGAAGATCCGGGCGGGGCTTTCGGCGTGACAGCAGGGCAACCGAATCAGTCCAGTGTTCCGCACCCCGTTTCCGAGACTACACAGGCCGATAGCGCTGGCCCGGACGACATAAAACGACTATTATAGATGGGGTATTCGGTCGCTCCCGGATGGCAGCTTCGAGCCTTGGTCAGTCGTTCCCGCCACGCTTCACGAATGACCGCATTGTGCCCCCTCCTGACCGTTGTGGACGTCTTTGCCGCTTCCTGTAAGCAGACATGTAGAAACCACGAGCAATGAGGCTTCTTGCGGCACAGAGCAGATGCTCAGGCATACTCGTCTCCTGCGGAAGCGGGCGGTCTATCCGAGCCAACGGAATGATCCTACGCCCCGAGAGGTCCGACCGCAGGTATCCTGGCCGGGACTCCGGCGATGCCAGCCGAAGGCTGTTGCTCCAGAGACAGGGTCAGGCCGAACTCCAATCCAGACGGCTGAAAATCAAAGGAAAAGCCTGCTCCCTTGCGACTACCCAGCATACGCTGGATCAGCTTGGTTCCGAAGCCTTGCCGGCCAGGCTGCGTTACGGAAGGACCGTCGCGCTCGACCCAGCGCAAAGCGAGTTCCAGTTCGGTGTCGTCTGCTCGTATTTCCCAGTTGACCTCGAGCCGACCGGCTGGGGTCGACAGGGCGCCATATTTGGCGGCGTTCGTCGCTAACTCGTGAAACGCCATCCCAAGCGCCAGGGCGAGATCGGGCGGCAATTCCACTTCCGGGCCTTCGAGCTGAATACGCATGCCGTCGCCGAACGGACTGAGCTCGCCCCGCAGAATCTCCCTGAGCGGCACGGCCTGCCAATCACCAGCAAGCAGCAGGTCGTGGGTCTGGGCCAGCGACTGGAGGCGCGCCGAGAGGATGTCCCGGAACTCGGCGACGCTGCCCACGGCGGTCGTCGCCGCCCGGATCAGCGCCTGCACGGTGGCGAGCATGTTTTTAACACGGTGATGCAGCTCGCGGATCAGGATTTCCTTGTGCTCCTCAGAGCGCCGGCGTTCGTCCAGGTAAAGCTCGGCCTCGCGCTGGCGCCGGCGCGCCCGCGCCGCCGAGCGCACGGCATTGACCAGCACGTTGGGGTGGAACGGCCGCTCGAGGATGGTGACGTTGCCGAGCAGCTCGACCAGGCGCGGATCGGGGGCCGCACCGCGGAAGGTGAGGAGGACGAAGGGGAAGTCGGACCACGGCGGCTGCGAGTTGATCCATGCCGCCAATTCCTGCCGGTCCGCGCGGAGGAGCCCTTCCGCCGAGACCACAGCACAGCTGGCCTCCGGCAGGTGTTCGATGAGTTCCGGGATAACCCGGACGGCGCGCGAGGTAATGCCCACGTTGCGCAAGATAGCGGAGGCTACCTCTGCATCGCGGCCCTCGGGCGTGAGAAGCAGGACGCGCCCGCTATCCGGCGGCATCGCGTTGCCTGATGAGTGTCTGGTCGTCGCCTTCATATGCCGGGACGCCGGTTAGCACTCCGCGGAACGTGGTCAGCGCCTCGCCTACCCGGATGCCGCCGGCGTCGATCATGAACTCGCGGATGGTGCTTTCATGCGGACCGGTGCGCTTCTTGATCGCCGAGGCGGCGCGCCGAATGCGGCCGCCGGCCTCGAAGAAGCGCAGCATCAGCACGGCGTCGCTAAGATAGGTCAGGTCGAGCGGCGAATGCATCTGCCCTACCATGCCGCTCTGCGCGAGGATAAGGATGCTCACCACGCCCTGTTGGTTGAGATAGGTCGCCAGCTCGTGCATCTGCAGCAGCAGGAACTGCTCCTCGGGCATCGCGTTCATGTATCCGCTGAGGGAGTCGATCACGACCACCCGGGCGTCGTGTCCCTCGACCGCGTTGCGGATCCTGCCGACGAGTTCGCCCGGCGACAGCTCCGCAGGGTCCACGTGCTCCGCCACAAGCGCGCCGGCGTCGTGGAAGGGCTGGAGGTCCATTCCGAGGCCGGCCGCCCTGCGGAAGAAGACGTGCCGCGTCTCGTCGAAATTGACGAAAAGGGCATGCTCGCCGCGCTTCAGCGCAGCGTAAGCGAATGCGAGCGCCAGCGACGACTTGCCCGAACCGGAGGGGCCGGCGATCAGCGTCGTAGTGCCGCGGTCTAGTCCGCCGCCGAGCAACGCGTCGAGCTCCGGCAGTGCGCTGGAGGCGGGTTCCGAGTCGAAGGCGCGCTGGTGCTCCTGGGCGACGAGGCGAGGAAACACTTGCACCCCGCCGCGCCGAATGATGAGGTCGTGATACCCGCCGCGGAAATGCGTTCCACGCATTTTGATGACCCGGACACGCCGCCGCTCCACACCATAGATGGGCGCCAGTTGCTCCAGCCGGATGATGGCGTGGGCCAAGCTGTGAAGATTGAGGTCGTCAGGTCCGGCCGCGAGATCGTCGAGCAGGAGAACTGTCGTATTATGGAGCAGGAAGAAATTCTTCAGCGCCAGCACCTGCCGCCGGTAGCGCAGGGAGCCCTGTGACAACAGGCGGATTTCCGAGAGGCTGTCGAAGACCACGCGGGTGGGCTTGACCCGCTCGGCCTCTGCCAGGACCATGCGCACCGTCTCCCCGAGTTCCAGCTCGGAGGAATGGATCAGTGTCTGCTGGTTGCTCGGATCGAGGCTCAGTTCGGGCGGGATGAGCTCGTAGATTTCGAGGCCGGAGAGATCCCAGCCGTGTCGCTCGGCTACGGCCAGCAGCTCACGCTTGCTTTCGGATAGCGTAATGTAAAGACACCTTTCGCTGCTGCGCAGGCCTTCGAGCAGAAACTGGATGCCGATCGTGGTCTTTCCGGAACCTGGCTGACCCTCGATGAGGTGAGCACGGTTGGCGGCATAGCCACCTGCCAGGATGTCGTCCAGGCCCGGCACGCCAGTAGGCACGATGACTGCGTCCCCAGACAATACGCTCATTCAAACCCTTAGCAACTGTCGTGAAATAGTTGATATTGGGGCGTGAAAGCTGGTGCAAGCACCAAGCTTGCAAGCTCTCGAAGCTGCGGCAAGTCGTCGCGATGCAGGTTTGGCAGATCCACGCTACGTCCTCAGCCGGATGGAACCACCTCACGCGCCGGCGCATCAACGTCGACCAGCGCGCGGAGTTCCGCTTCGTCAAGCGTCTCCTTTTCCAGTAGACGGCGGGCAGTTCGTTCCAGCAAATCGCGGCGTTCGGAAAGCAGCGCGACGGTCCTGTCGAACGTCTCGTCGACGATCCGGCGTACCTCCGCGTCCACCGCGGCGGCCGTTTCATCGGAATAGCTGCGTTCCTGTGGACCGTAATAGGGCTGGTCGGTGGCCAGGAAGGAGCGCCGGTCCTTCTCCAGCGCGATATGGCCGAGCTTCTCGGACATGCCATAGCGCGTGACGATAGCTCGGGCGATGTCGGTGACCTTCGCCAGATCGTCTGCGGCTCCGGTTGAGAGGTGGCCGAAGGCAATCTTCTCCGCCGCGCGACCACCAAGAAGTACCGCCATCTTGTTTTGCAGTTCTTCAAGAGTCATCAGGAATCGGTCCTCGGTCGGCCTCTGGATGGTGTAGCCCAGCGCGCCGATGCCGCGCGGGATGATCGAGACCTTGTGGACCGGATCGACGCCCGGCAGCGCCATCGCCACCAGGGCATGCCCCATCTCGTGATAGGCCACGATCTCGCGTTCCTTCGGGTTGAGCAGCCGGTTGCGCTTCTCGAGCCCGGCCACGATGCGCTCCACCGCATTGTTGAAATCTTCCATTGTCACGGATTCCGCCTTGCGGCGGGTGGCGAGCAACGTGGCCTCGTTAACGAGGTTGGCGAGGTCCGCTCCCGTGAATCCGGGAGTTAGTGCCGCGATTTTCTCCGGCTCGACGTCCGGCGAGAGCTTGGCCTTCTTCAGATGGACACTCAGGATCTGGACGCGACCCTGCTTGTCGGGCCGGTCGACCAAAACCTGACGGTCGAAGCGGCCGGCGCGTAGCAGCGCCGGGTCGAGGATTTCCGGCCGGTTGGTCGCGGCCAACAGCACGAGACCAGTGGAGGAGTCGAAACCGTCGAGCTCGACGAGCAACTGGTTGAGCGTCTGCTCTTTCTCGTCGTGGCCGCCCGCCATCGGGCCGATGCCGCGGGCGCGGCCGAGCGCGTCGAGCTCGTCGATGAAGATGATGGCCGGCGCCTTGGCGCGCGCCTGCTCGAACAGGTCGCGCACGCGAGCGGCGCCAACGCCGACGAACATCTCCACGAACTCCGATCCGGAGATGGAGAAGAATGGCACGCCGGCCTCTCCCGCGACGGCCTTGGCGAGCAGGGTCTTGCCGGTGCCGGGCGGGCCGACGAGCAAAACGCCTTTGGGCATCCGCCCTCCAAGGCGGCCATAGCCTTGGGGATCCTTCAGGAAATCGACGATCTCTTTCAGCTCTTCCTTGGCCTCGTCCACGCCGGCCACGTCCTTGAAGGTGACGCCGGTGTCGGACTGCACGTAGATTTTCGCCTTCGACTTTCCGATCTGCATCAGCCCGCCGCCGATGCCGCCGCCCATGCGCCGGATCATGAACATCCAGATGCCGACGATGAGGGCCACTGGGATGATCCAGGACAGAAGATCGCGAAGGAAAGTGCTTTCGATCTGGCCGGTGACCACCACGCCGTGCTCCTGAAGCTGACGCGCCAGATCGGGCTCGACGCGGGTGGTGATGAACATCGGCCGTCCATTCACCGGCTCCCTGAAGGTGCCTTGGATGAAGCGGTCGGAAACAGCGACCTCGGCGATCCGGCCCTGTTCGAGATAGGTCTGGAACTGGCTGTAGGGGATCTGCGCCACCTGCGTGGCCGTTGTGAAGAGATACTGAAACAGCATCAGCGCGAAGAAGGCCGCGATCCAGTACCCGATGTTGAACTGGGTTTTCTTGTTCATTTCCATGGTCGCAGCTCCCGTTCACCTCACGACTAGCAGGAGACGGCCGCCGTCGCGGATCAGCTCCAGCGCCAGTATGGTGCGCTGGCCCGCAATCGCGCCGCGCAAATCCGCCACGGAAGAGACCGGCGACCTGTTGACCGCCACGATCATGTCTCCGGGACGCAGGCCAGCCCGTGCTGCGGGGCTGTCGGGCAGAATGCTCTCGATGACTACACCGTCGGCTCCGGCCTGCTGCGCCTCGGGCGGGGAAGCATCCCGCATCCGGGCGCCATCGAGCGGCGTGCCGGACAGATCGGCCGACGTGCCGGTCTCCGCGGCGATCTTGGCGCTGACGACCTGCTCGCTGTCCCCGCGTCTGATCGTCAGGCCGATCGTGCTGCCGACCGGGGTGAGGCCGATGCGGTTCCTGAGGTCCGTCGCTCCCTGAACGGGATGCCCGTCGATCGCGGTGACCACGTCTCCCACCTGCAAGCCGGCCCGCTCGGCTGGCGAGCCGGGCTCGACATTGGCGATCACAGCCCCTCGCAGCTCGCCGAGCTGGAGCGCCTCCGCGAGATCGGGTGTGAGGTCTTGTATGCCGATGCCCAGCCTGCCGCGCCGCACCTCGCCGTGCTCGATCAACTGGTTCATGACGGAAACCGCCATGTTGCTGGGCACCGCGAATCCGATACCGATGTTGCCGCCTGCTGGGGTGAGGATCGCCGTGTTGATGCCGATGAGCCTGCCGTCCAGCGTCACCAGGGCGCCGCCCGAGTTTCCGGGATTGATGGAGGCATCGGTCTGGATGAAATCCTCATAGCCGTCATTGCTGATGCCGCTGCGGCCAAGCGCGCTGACGATGCCGGAGGTGACCGTCTGGCCGAGGCCGAAGGGATTGCCGATGGCGACCACATAGTCGCCGACCTTGAGGCGGTTGGAATCGCCGATCTCCAGCGCGACGAGATTGCTGCTCTCGACCTTGAGGAGAGCGATGTCCGTCGCCTGGTCCGAACCGACAAGCTCGGCGCGCAGGCGACGCCCGTCCTTCAGCGTGACCGTGATCTCGCGGGCGTTGGAAACCACGTGATGGTTGGTGAGCACATGGCCATTGGCCGCGTCGACGATCACGCCGGAACCGGCGCTCATGCGCTGCCGCGGGGGCGGCGCTTCGGGAAGATCGAAGAAACGTCGGAAGTACGGATCGTTGTAAAGCGGATTGGATGCCGCGGGCGTCTCCGAGACGACCGAGATGTTGACCACGGCTGGCGTCACCCGTTCGAGCACGGGGGCAAGGGTGGGAAGCGCTCCCGCAACGCCCGGCACGGCCTGCCCAATGGCCGCGGACGGCAGTCCCGCGAAGGCGAGGGCCGCGCAGAATGTGATGATGGCCGGACGCAGGGTTATGACACTCCTGAACATGAGCGATCTCCGTTTTTGACCAGTCGGCTGATGTCCTCCTTTCCGCCTGAGGTCAGACGGAGAGTGCGAATAGGCCCGGCGCACGGCCGGGCCATTTTTGACGTCAAGCTGTCGAATATGGCTGGTTGCTGCCGAGCCACAGGCTGACTGCGGCTAGGGCCGCGGCGATGAGGCCGGCAATGACATGCGCCGCCATCGCGGCCGTCACGGCCGAGAAGCCCAATGCCCAAGGCGCGATCACGGCCCAAAGGCCGAGCGCAACGTTGGCCCATCCCTCTACCTGATGGAACGCGAAGAGCGCGGCGACCCCGATCAGCGTCACGGCGGCGCCGACGACCCAGGCATTCCACGCGGCATAGGTTTCGGCCGAATAGCCGAGATACCAAGGTGACAGCAGAAGACCGAGACCGGCGACGATATTGACGATATCGAAAGCGGTCCGGTTGTCGGAGTTCAGAGACTTTAGCATCGTTCATTCCTCACTGTCGGTTGGTTGCGTCATCAATGAACCGTCTCCCGCTGACGGGAGGCGGGTGCGGCAGCGGCGCTTCCGCAACCGCCGCCGCGAAGCCTGGAACCCGGACCGGGAGGAGGAAGAGAACGCCTTCCGCCCGGATCGAGCAGAAACGGTGCAAGCTCGTTGCGCGTAAACACGCCGGCTGCAATCTCACGCAGCGCAAGATCGGTCACACTGCCATTGTCCGCATCGAGCCTTGGCTCAGCGCCCCGGCCGAGCGCCCGGGTGCGCGCGGCGGCGGCAAGCGTCAGTGCAAACCTGTTCGGCAGAGCCTTCTGGCAATCGAAGACGACATGCGGGTCCATCGCTGCACCTCACGCTGCCTTTCGTGCGCCTGAATCATTCCGATCGGCCGCAACTCCTCGTTCGAGTGCGAGCAGCGCCTGTTCGACCTCGTCGAGGCGCGATGGCCGGTTGTTTTCAGGCATGCCCTCGTTGGTGGCCTGGTCGATCAGATACTCCGTCAAGGCCCAGTTCATAAGGATCGAACGCTTGGCCTCCAGCGTCAGCGTTGGATCATCGACCACGCCCATGGGCGTTGCCCAGCTTTCCGGACCAGGCGGATCGTTGCGGTTCGCCGCGCTATCGAGCGCGCGCCCATAGCTTTCCTGAAGAGCCGAAAGGCCGAGCCGGTCCAAGGTCGCGTCGGAGAAGGCGTGCATCCGCCTTCCGTCATGCACAGGCGCTTCATCGGCTGGCCGGCGGTCTGCAGCAATCTGTGCGTCCGGAGCTTGGACCACATAGGTCAGTCCCTGCCGTTCGGCGTAGTTGATCGCGGTTTCCAATGACGGAAAACTGAGCTCGACCTGGGTCAGCGTATCGTCGCCGCCCGTATAGCCCATAAGCGGCTCGATAAAAGGCGCGGTGCGCCGCTCGAAGGCGAGGCGCCAGCCCTTCGTGCGCGCCTTGCCGGAGGACATTACCGAGCGGGATGGTTTGTAGATGCGCGCGACCGCGTCCTCCGGAAAAAATGAACTTGCCATCGAAAGAGGCCTGTGCCGGTTGTCGTTGCACGGCCAACTCGGCGGAACCTGCGTTTTCGGCGTTTGCTCTATCTGTCCTACAATCTCCATCGTTCATCCCTCCCTGGTTGGCGAAGGATGCGCCGGCGGCGGCCGAATGGCCCGCCGCCGGCCTGCCATGCGTCAGCTCTTGATAGCGATGCGCTTGACCCGCGACTGCGCCTTCTCGCTCTTTGGTAAGGTCACCGTCAGCACACCATTCCTGAAACGTGCATCGACCTTGTCTTCCTGGAGCTCGTAGCCGAGCGGGATACGGCGCTCGAAACGGCCATAGAAGCGCTCGGAGAACTGCCTGTCCTTGTCCTCCGTCTCGGAGCGCTTTTCGCCACGCAGTGTCAGCACGCCGTCGTTGAGCAGGACTTCGATGTCCTCCTCCTCGAGCCCCGGCACCTCGGCCGTCACCTTGATCTCCTTCTCGCCGTCGGAGATTTCGACGTTTGGCCAACTCCCGCCGAAAGCGGAGACACCACCGAAGGATGGCAGGCTGGAACCGAAGCCACGGAAGACATCATCGAACAGCCGGTTCACCTCACGATGCAGCGACAGGAACGGATCACGCTCGCCATCGCGGAAGAGGCTCGGGGGCTGGTTTCCGTTGTTTCGGCCCCACGGAATCAGATCACGAACACTCATTGTTTTTCTCCTTCCGGTTCACTGGATTGCAAAGCTTCCCCGTCGGCGCCGAACGGATTGCCCGGCGCCGGGTGCGCGAGTTGCGATGGGGACGGCCTTAGGCGGCCTGCTTTTCGGCTTCGATCTGCTTGGTCTCGACCTTGGGGAGCGACTCGCCCGCCGCGATCTCGATCCGGCGCGGCTTCATCTCTTCGGGAACCTCGCGCTTGAGATCTATCTTCAGTAGACCGTTGACGAGGCTCGCGCCCACGACCTTTACATGGTCGGCCAGCTCGAAGCGGCGCTGGAAAGCGCGTCCGGCGATGCCGCGATGCAGATACTGACCGTTGTCCTCACCAGCCTTCTGACCGGACACCATGAGCATGTTCTGCTCCTGCGTGATGGTCAGCTCGTCCTGGCTGAAGCCGGCCACCGCCATGGTGATGCGGTAGTCGTCCTCGCCAGTCTTGGCGATGTCATAGGGAGGCCAGTTGTCGATGGTCTCGACGCGGCTCGCGGCTTCGAGCGCGCTCAGCATTCGGTCGAAGCCGATGCTTGACCGGAACAGGGGAGTGAAATCGAAAGTGGTTCTCATAGCCACATCCTCCTTTGAGCAACATGGATACAAGTCCTTTGTCGCCGACTGCTCTCTCGCATTCACACGACATGCCGGCCCCGAATGGGCATCCGGCAGAAGACGATTTAGTTCAGTTGATTGGTTGTTCAAGAGCCCTGCAGGCGCCCCGCTTGAAATGGGCAGCCGAGGTTTTGTCTGTGTCAGGGGCATACAGCAGGCCTGCTTCCCCGGCCTATCCAGAAGTAGCCGATCTGCCTACGCCCCGAACACGTCATTCGGCCATCAACGTGCCAATGACCGCTCATTCCGCTTTGCTTCCGTCCCTCAGCAAAGCGACGTTTTGTCTTCATCCGTGTGCGCTGGTCGAACCATTTCACTCTTCTCTCCAAACCAATCTTGAATACTTCTGACACGTTAGCAGCGCGTTTCGATGACGCGTGGAACCGTGCACCAGCAAGCCGTGCCCTCGCACCACAGAACTTTGCGGGAACGGAATTTGGCATGCTTTGTTTCGTATCATGACGAGAAGGGATACGGATGCAGATGAGACGGGACACGAATTTTGAGGTGTCGCGCGCAATTGGCGCGGGCATCGGAGACAGAGAGATTACCCGACAGCTGCAAAGGCATCCCGCCTTTGCATTGCCTACCGGATCCGAAGACATGTTCCGGCACCTACTCGAAAAGCTCGATCACGTTGCAGGCGGCGATGCCATGAGGTCATTTGCATCCCGTTCCGGCGCGCAGCCACAGTAATGCTGCGAGCCGGAACGACCTCCCCCCAGCCGCTCGGCCGATTCTGGCGCGAGCAACTCCAGATGCAACGAGAATATCTCTGCGCCATACATTCGCTCGGGGACAGACGCTTCCAAGGATGATTTTCCCCCCAGGTGTGACGATCCTGGATCTACCTTGCAAGCAAGTGCCCGGGTATCCCCATGAACGAAGATCTCAGCGCGTGGCAGTGGCCGTGACGTCAGGAACTCCGGAGCCGCTTGCAGCCGGCGCTATCGTTCCAGCGAACATGCCAGGAACGACTGAAATAGTCGTAGTTTACAAAACCGTCCGAAGATTGGTTATGAGAACTGCCGGTCCTTGATTCGAAGAAGGGGATTCGGAATGTCTCAAAGCTATTATATCGGGCTGGATGTCTCGGCCCGCAGTGTCAATCTCTGCGTCGTCGATCACGATGGCAACGTGGTGCATGAACGCAAGCTTTTCTCCGATCCGGAAGAGATCGCTCAGCATATCCTGTCACTTCAGTTTCCGATCGTCCGCGTCGGTCTCGAGGCGGGGATGTTGTCACAGCATATCTATGGGTCGTTGGCGGAAGCCAACATTCCGGTTGTCTGCGTCGAAACCCGACACATGAAAGCAGCGCTGGCGGCGCAACTCAACAAGACAGACCGGCACGATGCGCGCGGGATTGCGCAGATGATGCGCGTCGGACTGTTCAAGCCGGTGCATGTGAAAACGCCCAACAGCCAGCGTCTCCGCACCATCCTCACCGCGCGGCAACTCCTGCGGAACAAGCTGCAGGACGTCGAAAACGAAATCCGCGGCCTCATCCGAAACTTCGGCTATCACCTCGGCAAGGTGACTGCTCGCGACTTCGAGTCTCGGGTGCGCGAGTTGATCGCTGACACGGACCTGCACACCGTGGCCGACGCTTTGCTGCTGGCGCGGCGCGGGTTGCGAGAGCAATTTGGCCGGTTGGATGACATGCTTGTCCGGTTAGCCCGCCAGGATGAAGTGACACGCCAGTTCATGACCGTTCCCGGCGTCGGTCCTCTTGTCGCACTGACGTTCCGGGCGACGGTCGATGTTCCGGCCCGCTTCACGCGCTCACGCACTGTCGGCGCCCACTTTGGACTGACACCACGCAAGCTACAATCCGGCGAAGTCGATCGCAACGGACGGATATCGAGATGGGGCGATGAGATGATGCGAAGCCTCCTCTATGAGGCCGCGCAAGTGCTGCTGACGCGCGTGAAACGGTGGTCGGCGCTCAAGGCATGGGGTGCACAGATCTCGCGACGCCGAGGCCACAAGAAGGCAATCATCGCGTTGGCGCGGAAAATCGCTGTGATCCTCCATCGCATGTGGATCGACGGAACGGAATTCAACTGGGGCCAGCGGCCGGAAGGCGCAACTCCATCGGCATAAAGATTCGATCGGGTTGCTGCTCGATCGAGGCACTTCCCGTGAGGGGACGGGGAACGGCGAGCGCGCAAATACGACTTGACCGCCAAGGCCGATGCCGAGGTGATGTCGCAATTTAGATTGTCCCGCCGGTTCCTCTGATCCCATCCTGTGGCGGTCTTGTACCGACCACGAAGAGAAGCATGATCCTCGCGGGTGTGCCGCTCAAACCTCGTCGTCGGGCTCGACCAGATCGACGTGGCTGACGCCGAGGGCCTGGGCGAGTTCATACAGCGTAATCACGGTCGGATTCCTCCGCCCACGTTCGAGGCTGCTGAGATATTGCTGGCTGAAGCCGGAACGTGCTTCGACCTCTTCCTGAGTCAGGCCCTTCTCCCGACGCAGGCGGGCGAAGTTCCGGCCGACCAGTTTGCGCATGTCCATGCGCAGGAAGATCGCGATTTACATACTATGAGTTTATCAACTATAGTATGTAAAATGTCCGCTCGAGAGTGACGGGTCTCTCGCTACTGGGTTGGTCCGAATAGAGAAGTCGTAGTTGTGGTGTGCGCGTCCGTGTCGGTGGGAGGTGGTCATGCATGATCACCGCCCGGCAATCACGGGCCGCACGCGCGTTGCTTGGATGGAATCAGGAGACGCTCGCTGACAAGGCCCAGGTCTCGCTGACCGCGCTCAAGCGCCTCGAATCCCTGAATGGGCTCGAGGTGTATGAGAGCACGCGCGACCAAGTCCGACGGGTCCTTGAGCGAAATGGCATCGTCTTCCTGACGTCCGACCAGGGCGAAGGAGTCATGCTTGTCCGGGCCAAGGTTACCTCTCCGACTTCCTAGTCCAGCTGCACGCTTGGGCGGCGATGCCTCCCCCACATCACGCGATGCCGCACCGCCCCCCTCGCACATCGTCGCAAAACGAGTATGGTTAACAATTGGCTCAGAGGCGGTCACAGCGGCTGCCGGGGGATCAAGATGACTCACGAACAATTTCTCGACGAGCCGCCGCAGAGCCCAGCGCTGACCAGCTACGACCGCACGCATATGAAGCTTTACCTGCGATTGCTCGACGCTGAAAACGACGGCGCTGATTGGCGAGAGGCCGCCTCCGTGCTGTTCGGCATCGACCCGGAACGCGAGCCGGAACGCGCCCAGCGCGTTCACCACGCTCATCTCGCCCGCGCGCGCTGGATGACCGAGCACGGCTACCGCCACCTCGTCCGCGAAAGCCAGCACTGACTGTTCGTGGTGCCGCTCCGGCATCACCCGTTGCCGTCGGCCGTACTTCACGCGGCACACTCAACCGGGAATCGTGTCCGCCCGCGCATGCACGCGAGGTGAGATCAGGAGGATGCGGATGACTCTCGACACATCCCAATGGCGATCTTCATCGACCTACGATTTCGTCGACGGCCTCGCGGCTGCCGATCTCGCATGGGAATGGCTGCGGCGGAATGCGGACTACCAGCGCGATTACGCTGACATCGAACGCGGAGCAGCCGACCCGCAACGTTACAGAGATACTGTGCGTGCTCGATGGGGGTTGCAATTTCGAAGTCCCTCCAGAGCTCAACGCTACCGAAACCACAGTCTTCTGGGCACCGGAGGCGGATCCAGGCACCGTCATCCTCACGGCGCTCCCGCCGATCCCGGGCTTGGAGAGTGTTGCACCGCCTGACCTCGATCCCGACACCGCGCACAATTCGCCCGATGGGCTGAGCATCATCCACGGCCACGGGCCCAGCATTGTGCCTCTGCTCCTGACCGGCGACGTCGCTCCTGATAGCGCTGTCGCTGCACTTGTTCCGCTCGGCGCCGACGGCCTCGATCGCATCGAAGCCGTGACCAGGCTCTGGCGCGCTTTCAACAATCGCCCCGTGCCGCCGGACTCCCGGCTCACCGCCCAGCAACGTCGCCGCCTGCGCTATATGCTGCAGGCCGTTGACGGACGCATGGACGGAGCGAGCTATCGAGAGATCGCCGACACGATCTATGGGGCGTCTCGTGTCGCCGAAAGTCCATGGAAGACCTCGGCACTTCGCGACAGCACGATCGACCTCGTCAAGGACGCCTTCGCCCTGATCGCCGGCGGCTATCGCAAGCTGCTTCGCCACCGCCGGCGCTCATGACGGGCTTCGCATCTCGCTAGGGGTGCGATTTAGGCCTTCCCATCTTCGCCATCCCTCCGCGCGGCAACTGTTCGCCACCGTGGCCTTCGCCCGCCGCTGATCGCCAGCGGCCCCAACGAACGCCCCGGAGGTCCCATCATGTCCGCCAACATAGCCGGCTTGCCGCCGCGCTTTCTTCGCACCCCCGAAGCCGCACGATTCCTAGGCCTTTCCGGTCGAACGCTTGAGAAGCACCGGACCTACGGGACCGGCCCGGCCTATCGCAAGCTGGGCGGTCGCGTGGTCTACGCCATCGATGATCTGCAGGCCTGGGCCGATCGCGGCGCCGTCACCTCCACCTCCGACCCGCGCGGTGCGGTCCTCCCCGCCAAGCGCCATGACGGGACGACGCAGACTCGTCCCTTCCGCCACGCGCGCTGAGACGTGGCCGCATGTCGTCCCGCCGTCACAGCAGCGAACGCGAGCAGCTCGATCTCTTCCGAGCGCTGCCGGGCGACCTCGCGCCACGAGATGCGCAGGACCTGATGGCCTATCCATTCTTCTCCCTGGCCAAGTCGAAGCGCCTGGCGCCGATCAACTTCAAGGCAGGATCGATCGTCATCCGCGTCGAGGCCGTGCCCGAGCATGGGATGGCCACCATCTGGGATGCCGACGTGCTGATCTGGGCCGCCAGCCAGATCGTCGAGGCGCGTGACGCCGGCCTGCAGCCATCCCGGCTCATGGGCGCAACGCCGTACGAGATCCTAAACTTCATTGGCCGCGGCGTGTCGCTGCGCGACTACGACCGACTCAAGGCCGCGCTCGACCGGCTGCAATCCACCACCGTCGCGACCTCAATCCGCCAGCCCACCGAGCGGCGGATGCATCGCTTCTCCTGGATCAACGAGTGGAAGGAGAAGGCCGATCCTCACGGCCGGCCGCTCGGCCTCGAGTTGATCGTGCCCGACTGGTTCTACGCCGCCGTGCTGGACGACGCGCTCGTCCTCACCATCGACCGAGCGTATTTCGATCTGACCGGCGGCCTGGAACGCTGGCTCTACCGATTGGTGCGCAAGCATGGCGGACGGCAGGAGTTCGGCTGGAGCTTCGACTTCGCCCATCTACACGCCAAGTCCGGTTCGCTCTCTCCCCTCAAGCACTTCGCCTACGACCTACGCGACATCGTCCGACGCCAAGCGCTGCCGGGCTACCGGCTGACCATCGAGCAGCCGGCCAACGGACCCGAACGACTTTCCTTCGTTCCGACAGACCCCGCGTCCCTCGGCGCGCCGCGACGTCGCCGTTCCAACACTCGCACTGGGGATAAGCTGTGAATTGCCTCGTGCTATCGGGGACCGCCCCTATCGTGCCATCGGGGACCCGATCCTCGTGCTATCGGGGACCGGAATCGTCGATTTGCCGCGCGAACTCAGACGCTTGCGGCTCCCGTAACTTCTCTAACCTAGATTCCTACGGAATCTTTCTAACGCACGCCGCGTCTTGCCTGCCTGCGAATAACCGGCAGGCAGCGGCCGGGAGCGCCGCATGATCGTCGCGCTCCTCAATCAGAAGGGCGGCGTCGGCAAGACGACGCTCGCGCTGCATCTCGCCGGTGAATGGGCGCGCCACGGCCAGCGCGTCACTGTCATCGACGCGGACCCGCAAGGCTCTGCACTCGACTGGTCGCAGCAACGCGCACGCGAGTGCTTGCCGCGCCTCTTCGGAGTCGTCGGCTTGGCGCGGGACACGCTCCATCGCGAAGCGCCGGAGCTGGCGCGGGATGCCGATCACATCGTCATCGACGGACCGCCCCGCGTCGCCGCGCCGATGCGGTCCGCCTTGCTCGCCGCCGACCTGGTCCTGATCCCCGTGCAGCCATCGCCGTTCGACGGCTGGGCCTCGGCGGAGATGCTGTCGCTGCTCCGCGAAGCGCGCATTTACCGCCCGAATCTCGCGGCCCGCTTCCTGCTCAACCGATGCGGCGCGCGCACTGTCATCGCCCGCGAGACGGCCGAGTCGCTCGCCGATCACGATCCGCCAGTGCTCGCATCCACCATCGGCCAACGCGTCATCTTCGCGGACACGGCGCGGTCTGGACGCCTCGTCTCGGAAATTGACGAGGACAGCCCGGCGACGCGCGAGATCGCCGCTTTCTGCGCCGAGATCGGAAGCATCGCGCCATGACCGAACGGTCGCAGAAGCGCGCCTTCGCCGCGCGTCCCGCCGATCCCGAGAGCTGGGTCAAAGCGTGCGATCCGCAACCGCTACGCGACAACGACGCGGCCGCCTTCACGGCACGGCTGACGATAGACGTCACTGCCGACATGCGCGGTCGGATCAAGATCGCCGCGTTCCAGCGCGGCGTCACCGTCGCCGACATGCTCCGCGAGCTGCTCGCCCGCGAATTTCCCCCAGCCGAAGGAGGTACGCCATGAACGGCGCTCTCGACTTGCGTCGCGCTGCGACGCCGACGGTCGTTGGTCTGACCCACGTCGAACTGACTTGGATTGAAAAGAAGATCGAGTATTGGATTCGGTTCGGCCAAGACGTCCACGAGCAGGTCCTCGATCGACGTCGGCGCGTCGTCAGCTTCCCGCCCCACAGCGTTTTCGCCTTTGTCCGGTGGGCGGCCAATGACTTTGGGACGATCATCTCGCGCATCGACATCGTGCGCGCGATCTCACCCGGCGAACCCTATCAGACGCTGCCGTTCGTTCGCCCCGGCGGTGACATCCTGCTGAAGGCTGAGAGCTGGCCGAAAGTCGAGCGCGTCTTGCAGATCGTCGACGCGATAGAGTCGATCGGCATCAATCCCGCCGAAGTCTCGCCGCATCATTGGCGGCACGTCCACAATCGTCTCGCTGCCGGCCAGGAGCCGCGCAGCTACACGGCCGAGCAGCATCGCGCGATCCTTCTGCGTCGAAGGATCGAGCCATGACGCGGTTCGGCTACGTCATGACGACCTACTTCGCCGTGATGGTGATCGCCGGCCTGTCGTTCGTCCCCATCGCGCCCAAGCTGGTCTGGAACGCCTCGGCCAGCACGCCGATCGGACTCTATTCGATCGATCGCTCGCCGCGTCTTCAAGTGACCGACCTCGTCGCCGTGGACGCCCCGGAGCCGCTCGCGTCGTTCCTGGCCGACCGCGGCTACCTGCCGCGCGGGGTCCCCCTCATGAAGCGCGTCGCCGGGCTTCCGGGGCAACAGGTCTGCCGCATCGGAGCGCGCATCACCGTCGACGGCATCGCCATGGGCGAGGCGCTCGACCGCGACCGGCTCGGCCGTCACCTGCCGGTCTGGCAAGGCTGCCACCGCATAGCGGACGGCGAGATCTTCCTCATGAACTGGTCCGTCCGCGACAGTCTGGACGGTCGCTACTTCGGTCCGATTTCCACCGGCTCGATCATCGGCCGCGCGACGCCGGTGTGGACCGACGAAGACGGCAGCGGCCGCTTCGAATGGCGCGCCCGAACACGATGAGCGGCGCGCCGAACCTCTCCCTCACAAACACCAGAAGGAGCCTTCCATGCCACAGATCGGTCAATTCACGCGCACGAAGTCCGGCTATTCCTGCCACGTCCGAACGCTCACGCTCGACATCGCGCTCTCCCTCCTTCCGGCTGAATCTTCCGATGCCGAGAACGCGCCGGACTTCCGCGTGCATCTCGGCAGCGAGGATGGTCCGGAGATCGGCGCCGGCTGGAAGCGCACTGGTGAGAAAGCCGGCGAGTATGTCTCACTGCTGCTCGACGATCCCATGTTCGCGCGGCCGGTGCGCGCCAATCTGTTCCAGTCCGGCGACAACAAATCGGCCTGGGGCCTGCACTGGAGCCGTCCGCCGAAACCCGGCAAGCGGGACTGAGGCGATGCGGACGCTTCGCTCATCGCGCCGGCAATCCGTGGAGACCGGGCGGACACGCGCCGCCCGGCGTCTCTCCACTCTCCTCCTTCCCGGCCTGCTGTTCGTCGCCGGACCGCCTGGATCCACGCTGGCGCAGAGCGCGCCGGTCGTGCAGCCGCATCCTGCCCATCCGTTTGCCGCCTTCATCGCCGAGGCGTCGCAACGCTTTGGCATTCCAGAGGCCTGGATTCGCGCCGTCATGCGCGCCGAGAGCGCGGGCGATGTGCGCGCGCTCTCGCGGGCCGGCGCCATGGGGCTGATGCAGATCATGCCCAACACTTGGGCCGAGCTGCGTGCTCGCCACCGGCTCGGAAGCGATCCCTATGAGCCGCGCGACAACATTCTGGCGGGCGCGGCCTATCTGCGGGAAATGCACGACCGATACGGTTCGCCGGGCTTCCTCGCGGCGTATAACGCCGGCCCCGGCCGCTACGATGAATATCTCGCGGGCGGCCGCGCCTTGCCGGCTGAAACGCGGGCCTATGTCGCGGCCCTCGCACCGCTTGTCGGCGGCGACGAGATTGCCGGCTCCGTCACCGTTGCGGCCGCCGATCCCCTAGCGTGGACGCGCGCGCCGCTGTTCATCACGCGCATCGAAGGCCCGCCTTCCGCCGATCTTGTGCGGACCCAAGAGCGTCCGGACGACGCGCCGGCTGCGGTTCCGGAGCGCCAACCTGGGCCAATCACGCCGCAGTCTTCCGGCGTGTTCGTCGCCCGATCGGATGGTGGAGTCCCGCGATGACGGCGCCTCGACCAGATCGCGATATGGCGTGCCCTGCCGCATCATGGAGAACGCGGAGGGGGGAGCAAGGCAACACGACCGCACGATGGCAGGATAAAGGGACGCGATGTGCGCGTCAGTTCGGTCGTGCTTTTTCAAGGGCTTACGCGGCGAAATCGCGAGGTGCGCCTGATCGGCGCGGCCCGCGGCTTTGGCAAATCCATAAGCAAATCAGCACGATCGTGCGATGTGCGGTTTCGCCGCCATGAGCGCCGAGGACGATTTCCGCATCCGGCCCGGCCGCATCCGCTCAACCAGCGCACAGCGCGCCAGGCCCTTCATCGCGCAGGCGCTAGCCGCCGTCCAGCGCGCCGGGGGGTCGGTCTCCCGCAAGGGAATTGTTGGGCCGAACCATCGCTCCCGCTTCGGCCGGGGGCAGCGCGCATCCGTGCAAGCCAACCGGCTCATCACCTCTCGCTCGCGCGGCGCCGTCGTCAAGGCGCGCGTCGTCCGCCACAGCGGACGCGGCGCGCCGCTCGCCACCCACCTCAATTATTTGAGCCGCGAGGGCGTCACCCGGGACGGAGAGAAGGCCCGGCTGTTCGGCCCTGGGACCGATGATGCGGATCCGAAGGCCTTCGCGGAGAAGTGCGAAGACGACCGGCATCACTTTCGATTCATCGTCTCGCCCGACGACGCCGTGGCGATGTCCGACCTCAAGACGTTCGCCCGCGGCCTGGTCGGGCAGATGGAGAAGGACCTCGGCACAAAGCTCGACTGGGTCGGCGCAGACCACTGGAACACCGAGCATCCCCACGTCCATCTGATCGTCCGCGGCGTGCGCGACGATGGCGAGAACCTCGTCATCTCACGCGACTACATCAAGGAAGGCATGCGCGATCGCGCGCGCGATCTGATCACCCAAGAGCTCGGACCGCGCACCGATCAGGAGATCCGCCGCACGCTCGAAGGCCAGATCGAGGCCGAACGTTGGACCAATCTCGACCGGCAACTCGCGCGCGACAGCCACCGCACCGGCGTCATAGACCTGGCGCCGCATCGCGATCGCCAGCCCGACGAATTCCATGCTCTCAAGGTTGGCCGTCTTCGCAAACTGGAGTCGCTCGGCCTTGCCGATCAGGTCGGCGCCGGCCAGTGGGCCATGTCTGAAAATGCCGAGGCGACGCTTCGCGAGCTCGGCCAGCGCGGCGACATCATCAAGCGCATTCATCACTGTCTGACCGAGCGCGGCATCGAACGCGGCGCGTCGAGCTACGTGCTTGCCGGCGAGAGTCTGGACGATCCCGTCGTCGGCCGGCTGATCTCCCGCGGCCTCGAAGACGAACTACAAGGCACCGCCTATGCCGTGGTCGACGGCGTCGACGGACGCACCCATCACATCAAGCTGCCCGACCTCGATGCCGCCAGCGACGGCGCGCCGGGCTCCATCGTCGAGCTGCGCAAGTTCGACGACACCCAGGGGCGACGGCGCGTGGCGCTGGCGGTCCGCTCTGACCTCTCGATCGAACAGCAGATCACCGCGACCGGCGCAACCTGGCTCGACCGACAGGCCATCGCCCGCGAGCCGGCGGCGCTCGGCGGCGGCGGCTTCGGCGCGGAGGTGCGCGAGGCTTTGGATCGGCGGGCCGAGCACCTCATCGGACAAGGCCTCGCCGAACGTCAGGGCCGCGGCGTCAGCTTCAGCCGAAACCTCATCGAGACGCTCCGCCGGCGCGAGCTGGACGCGCTCGCCGAGAAGCTGGCGGCGCAGAGCGGCCGACCGCTGACTCGCGCTTCCGCCGGCGAGTATGTCGCCGGCACCTATCGGCAGCGTTTCGCGCTCGCGTCCGGCAGGTTCGCGATGATCGACGACGGGCTCGGCTTCCAGCTCGTGCCCTGGTCGCCATCGCTCGAAAAGCAGCTCGGACGGCACGTGTCTGGCCTAGCGCGCAGCGACGGCGGCATCGACTGGAGCTTTGGCCGCAAGCGGGGGCTCGGCCTGTGATCAGACATCCTCATCACGAAAGGACCCCGCAATGTCCGCCACCAAGATTCTCTGGGGCCAAATCCTCATCGTCTTCCTGATCGTGCTCACCACGACCTGGTCCGCGACGCAGTGGACGGCGTGGCAGCTCGGCTTCCAGCCGCAGCTCGGCCCCCCATGGTTCGAGCTTTTCGGCTGGCCGGTCTACTATCCGCCAGCCTTCTTCTGGTGGTGGTACTTCTACGATGCGTATGCGCCACACATATTCGTCGAGGGCGCATACATAGCCGCGTCCGGCGGCTTCATCGCGATCGCGGTCGCGATCGGCATGTCGGTCTGGCGAGCGCGCGAGGCCAAGAATGTCGAGACCTACGGCTCGGCCCGATGGGCGCGAGCCGATGAAGTGAAAGCCGCCGGTCTGCTCGGGCCCGACGGAGTGGTGCTGGGTAAGTTCGACCGCGCCTATCTGCGCCACGACGGCCCGGAGCATGTGCTCTGCTTCGCACCGACCCGCTCCGGCAAGGGCATCGGCCTCGTCGTGCCATCACTGCTGACCTGGCCGGGCTCCGCGATCGTCCATGACATCAAAGGTGAGAACTGGCAGCTCACAGCGGGCTTCCGCTCGCGACATGGACGTGTGCTGCTCTTCGATCCCACCAACGCTAAGTCGGCCGCTTACAACCCGCTCCTCGAGGTCCGCCGCGGCGGGTGGGAGGTCCGCGACGTCCAGAACATCGCCGACATCCTGGTCGATCCCGAGGGGAGTTTGGAGAAGCGGAATCATTGGGAAAAGACCAGCCACGCGCTCCTCGTCGGCGCCATCCTGCACGTGCTCTATGCCGAGGCTGACAAGACGCTCGCCGGCGTCGCCGCCTTCCTGTCCGACCCGAAACGCCCAATCGAGTCGACGCTCGCCGCCATGATGAAGACCGCGCACCTCGGCGAGGCCGGACCGCATCCCGTCATCGCCTCCGCTGCCCGCGAGCTGCTGAACAAATCGGACAACGAGCGCTCGGGCGTGCTCTCGACCGCCATGTCATTTCTCGGCCTCTACCGCGATCCAGTCGTCGCCGCGGTCACGCGGCGCTGCGATTGGCGCATTACTGACATTGTCGGCGGAGCGCGGCCGTCGACGCTCTATCTCGTCGTGCCGCCGTCCGACATCGCGCGGACCAAGCCGCTGATCCGGCTCATCCTTAACCAGGTCGGCCGTCGCTTGACCGAGGATCTGCACGCCAAGGGTCGCCGCCACCGGCTGCTCCTGATGCTCGATGAGTTCCCGGCGCTCGGGCGCCTCGACTTCTTCGAATCCGCTCTCGCCTTCATGGCCGGATACGGCCTCAAGAGCTTCCTGATCGCGCAATCGCTGAACCAGATCGAGAAGGCCTATGGTCCGAACAACTCGATCCTCGATAACTGCCATGTCCGCGTCAGCTTCGCCACCAACGACGAGCGGACCGCCAAGCGCGTGTCGGATGCGCTCGGCACAGCGACCGAGATGCGGGCCATGCGGAACTATGCCGGACACCGGCTCAGCCCCTGGCTCGGTCACCTCATGGTCTCGCGCTCCGAGACCGCGCGGCCGCTGCTGACACCCGGCGAGGTGATGCAACTCCCGCCCGCCGACGAGATCGTGATGGTGGCGGGCACGCCGCCCATCCGGGCGAAGAAGGCTCGATACTTCGAGGATCGCCGGTTTCAGGAGCGCGTGCTGCTACCACCCGAGCCCGCGCGGCCAACGGTGGCAAAGGCCGACGATTGGAGTCGCCTGCCGTTGCCGGCGCGGCCGCAGGTTGAAGCAGCCGCCGCACTGGTCGGTACGAGTGATGATGAGGACCCGACCGGTTCGGAACGGCGCCATCAGCCCGAGTTGAACAAGGTCGGCACCGTCGAAAAGAAGGCTCCAATCGACAACGAGTTCGCAGCCGATTTTGGCGATGACGAGCCAGACGACAGCGCCCGTATGAACCGCATGAACCAGGTTATGCAGGGCATCGCGCGGCAGGTTTCGCTCGACCCCAACGACGGCATGGATCTTTAGGGGCGCCGATGACGAAACCAGCAAAGAAACAGCGGCTATCGGTCTATCTCGATCCGGACGTGACGAAGGCGCTGGCCGAGTATGCCGCCCGCCGCAATCAATCGCGGTCCCTGATCGCCGAAGCGGCCATCGCCTCCTTCCTGTCGCCCGACGCGGCGGAGCGGCAAGAAGCAGCGACGACTAAGCGACTCGACCAGCTTGACCGGCGCATGACCCGCATGGAGCGCGACCTCGGCATCTCCGTCGAGATGCTCGCCGTGTTCGTTCGCTTCTGGCTGACCACCAACCCGCCGTTGCCGGAACCGGCGCAGGCTGCCGCGCGCGCGCAGGCGGGCGAGCGCTATGATGCCTTCGTCGCTGCGCTCGGCCGCCGACTCGCGAAGGGACCGAAGTTGCGCCAGGAAATTTCGGAAGACGTCTCAGGCGTCGCGGGCGCGGAATAATCATCACGCGCGGCATCGCAAGTATTCCTCAGTTCCGCCGTTTCCCTGTCTTTGCACGCCAGAGCACTACGACCACGTTCTGGTTGTTGCCACGCCTCAATTTCTGCCTCTTCTACTTATCCCCGATCCAGGGCCGCGCGTCTGCGGTCCCGCGCAGGACGGGGACGACATGGCGGTTTCTCACCAGCAATCCGAGGCGATACTTCGAGGGGCGCGCATGCTGCGCACCGCCCTCGGCCCCGCCATCGCCGGATTCCTGGAAGACCCGTCGATCGTCGAGGTGATGCTCAATCCCGACGGGCGGCTCTGGATCGACCGGCTGTCCGAGGGGCTTTCCGACACGGGGGAGCGCCTGTCCGCCGCCGACGGCGAGCGCATCGTACGCCTGGTCGCGCACCATGTCGGCGCCGAGGTTCACTCGGGCAGCCCGCGCGTCTCTGCCGAGCTGCCCGAGACGGGGGAGCGGTTCGAGGGGCTGTTGCCACCGGTCGTCGCCGCTCCGGCGTTCGCCATCCGCAAGCCGGCCGTCGCCGTCTTCACGCTGCAGGACTACGTCGCCGCCGAGATCATGTCGGCCGACCAGGCGGCGATTCTGCGCCAGGCCGTCGCCGAGCGGCGCAATATCCTCGTCGCCGGCGGCACCTCGACCGGCAAGACCACGCTCACCAACGCGCTGCTCGCCGAGGTGTCGAAGTCCTCCGATCGCGTCGTCCTGATCGAGGATACGCGCGAGCTGCAGTGCGCGGCGCCGAACCTTGTCGCCATGCGTACCAAGGATGGCGTCGCCTCTCTGTCCGATCTGGTCCGCTCTTCGCTTCGCCTGCGTCCCGATCGCATCCCGATCGGCGAGGTTCGCGGGTCCGAGGCGCTCGATCTGCTGAAGGCATGGGGGACCGGCCATCCGGGCGGCATCGGAACGATCCACGCCGGCACCGCCCTCGGCGCGCTGCGCCGCCTTGAACAGCTCATCCAGGAAGCCGTCGTCACCGTCCCGCGGGCGCTGATCGCCGAGACCATCGATCTCGTCGCCGTGCTCAGCGGCCGCGGCGCCAATCGCCGCCTCGCCGAGCTCGCGCGCGTCCAAGGCCTCAAGCCGGACGGCGACTATCGCGTCACCCCCGCAACCCAGCCCCTCTCAGGAGATCTCGCATGATCCGTCGTTGCCTTCGCAATCACCGCCATCTCTCGACGGCCGCAGCCGTCGCGTTGGTCAGCATGATGATGGCGCCCGCCGCCCACGCCTCCGGTTCGTCCATGCCGTGGGAGGCGCCGCTCCAGTCCATCCTCGAATCCATCGAGGGGCCGGTCGCCAAGATCATCGCGGTGATCATCATAATCATCACGGGCCTGACGCTCGCCTTCGGCGACACGAGCGGCGGATTCCGGCGCCTCATCCAGATCGTCTTCGGCCTCTCGATCGCGTTCGCCGCGTCGAGCTTCTTCCTGTCGTTCTTCTCGTTCGGCGGCGGAGCGCTCGTCTGATGGCGAGTGTGGCCGACAGCGCCGGCGAAGTGCCCGGCTTCAGCGTTCCGGTCCACCGGGCGCTGACCGAGCCCATCCTGCTCGGCGGCGCGCCGCGCTCGATCGCCATTCTCAACGGCACGCTGGCGGCGGCGCTCGGCCTCGGCCTGCGCCTCTGGCTGGTCGGCCTAGGGCTCTGGGCCATCGGGCATTTCGCCGCCGTGTGGGCGGCCAAGCGCGATCCGCTTTTCGCGGACGTGGTTCGCCGTCACCTGCGCATCCCCGGACATTTGAGCGTCTGAGGCCGGCCATGATGAACCTCGCTGAGTATCGCCGGACCTCGACCCGCTTGGCGGATTTCCTGCCCTGGGCCGCGCTCGCGGGCGAAGGCGTCGTCCTCAACAAGGATGGCAGCTTCCAGCGCACAGCCCGCTTTCGCGGACCGGACCTCGACTCCGCCGTACCGGCAGAACTGGTCGCCGTCGCCGGCCGGCTCAACAACGCCTTCCGCCGCCTCGGCTCCGGATGGGCGATCTTTGTGGAAGCGCAGCGGCACACCGTCGGCGCCTACCCGTCGAGCCGCTTTCCCGAGGCGGCCTCCGCCCTGGTGGATGCCGAGCGCAAGGCCGATTTCGAGGAAGAAGCCTCGCACTTCGAGTCGAGCTATTTCCTGACCTTCGTCTATCTGCCGCCAGCCGAAGACGCAGCTCGCGCCGAGAGCTGGCTCTATGAAGGCAAGGCCGACAAAGGCATCGACGCCTGGGAAGCATTGCGGGGCTTCGTCGATCGCACCGACCGGGTGCTGCAGCTCATCGAGAGCTTCATGCCCGAATGCTGCTGGCTCGATGACGGCGAGACGCTGACCTATCTCCACTCCACGGTCTCGACGAAGCGCCATCGCGTGCGCGTTCCCGAGACACCCATGTATCTCGACGCGTTGCTTGCAGACCAGCCGCTGACCGGCGGCCTCGAGCCTCGGCTTGGCGACGCACATCTGCGCGTCTTGACGGTCGTTGGCTTCCCCACCGCGACGACGCCCGGGCTCCTCGATGATCTGAACCGTCTAGCGTTTCCCTACCGCTGGTCGACGCGCGCCATCCTCCTCGACAAGACCGACGCCACCAAACTGCTGACCAAGATCCGGCGGCAATGGTTCTCCAAACGCAAGTCGATCGCCGCGATCCTCAAGGAAGTGATGACCAACGAGGCGTCGGTCCTCGTCGATACCGACGCAGCGAACAAGGCGGCCGACGCCGATCTCGCGTTGCAGGAACTCGGCGCCGACTACGCCGGGCAGGCGTATGTCACGGCGGCGATCGCGGTCTGGGACGCCGATCCGCGCATCGCAGCGGAGAAGCTGCGCCTGGTCGAGAAGGTCGTTCAGGGTCGCGATTTCACCGCGATGGTCGAGACGATCAACGCGGTCGACGCCTGGCTCGGCAGCTTGCCCGGCCATGTCTATGCCAACGTCCGGCAGCCGCCAATCTCGACACTCAATCTCGCCCATATGATCCCGCTGTCGGCGGTATGGGCGGGGCCGGAACGGGATGAGCACTTTGGTGCGCCCCCCTTGCTGTTCGGCAAGACCGAAGGGTCCACCCCGTTCCGGTTTTCCCTCCATGTCGGAGACGTCGGCCACACCCTGGTTGTCGGACCGACCGGAGCCGGCAAATCCGTGCTGCTGGCGCTCATGGCGCTGCAGTTCCGGCGCTATCCGGGCTCCCAGGTTTTCGCGTTCGACTTCGGCGGATCGATCCGCGCGGCCGCTCTCGCCATGGGCGGCGACTGGCACGATCTCGGCGGCGGCTTGACGGAAGGTGCGGCGGATAGCGTATCGCTGCAACCGCTCTCCGGCATCCACCACGTACCAGAGCGCGCCTGGGCCGCCGATTGGATCGTCGCCATCCTGATGCGCGAAGGCGTGATGATCTCGCCCGAGGTGAAAGAGCACATCTGGACGGCGCTGACCTCGCTTGCGAGCGCGCCGGTCGCCGAACGCACCATCACGGGACTCGCCGTCCTCCTCCAGTCGAACGACCTCAAGCAGGCGCTGCGGCCATACTGCGTCGGCGGCGCCTATGGCCGGCTGCTCGACGCGGAGAGCGAACATCTCGGCGCAGCCTCAGTTCAGGCCTTCGAGACCGAGGGCCTGATCGGCACGGGCGCTGCGCCCGCCGTACTCGCCTATCTGTTCCACCGCATCGAGGACCGCCTCGACGGCAGGCCCACGCTTCTGATTATCGACGAAGGCTGGCTGGCGCTCGACGATGAGGGTTTCGCCGGCCAACTCCGCGAGTGGCTGAAGACGCTGCGCAAGAAGAATGCCTCGGTTGTCTTCGCCACCCAATCGCTGTCCGACATCGACGGCTCGGCAATCGCGCCGGCCATCATAGAGAGCTGCCCGACCCGGCTGCTGCTGCCGAACGAACGCGCGATCGAGCCGCAGATCACCGCGATCTACCGGCGCTTTGGGCTCAACGACCGCCAGATCGAGATCCTCGCCCGCGCGATGCCCAAGCGCGACTATTACTGCCAGTCGCGCCGCGGCAACCGGCTGTTTCAGCTCGCTCTTTCCGATGTCGCGCTCGCGCTGTGCGCCGCGTCATCGAAGACCGACCAGGCTGCGATCGAGCGCGTCATCGCTGAGCACGGCCGCGATGGATTCCTGCCGGCGTGGCTGCGGCTGCGCGGCGTCGCCTGGGCATCTGACCTCATTCCCGACCTCACCAACCTGGAGAGCAAGCCATGATCTTCCGTCGTTCCCGCGCGGCGCTGTTCGCCGCGTCCATTCTTTCGGTCCCGGTGGCTCTGTCACCTGTGATGGTCGAGCCCGCGGCCGCGCAGTGGATCGTCTACGACCCCACGAACTACGTGCAGAACGTCCTCTCCGCCGCTCGCGCGCTCGAGCAGATCAACAACCAGATCACCTCGCTTCAGAACGAGGCGACGATGCTGATCAACCAGGCACGTAATCTGGCGAGCCTGCCTTACTCCTCGCTCCAGCGGCTGCAGCAGTCCCTCCAGCGCACGCAGCAGCTCCTGCAGCAGGCACAGCGCATCGCCTACGACGTCCAGCAGATCGATCAGGCGTTCACGACGACCTACGGCAACGCGTCACTCTCCGCCTCCGACCAGCAGCTCGTGGCACAGGCGCGCGAGCGCTGGCAGAACACCGTCGGCGGCTTGCAGGACGCAATGCGGGTGCAGGCCGGCGTCGTCGGCAATATCGACACCAACCGCGCGGAGATGTCGGCGCTCATCGGCCAAAGCCAGGGCGCTACGGGTGCGTTGCAGGCGGCACAGGCCGGCAACCAGCTCCTCGCGCTCCAGGCCCAGCAGCTCGCCGATCTTACTGCTGTCGTCGCCGCCAACGGCCGCGCGCAAGCGCTTTCCGACGCCGAACGTGCGGCCGCCGCGGAGCAAGGCCGCGAGCAGCGCCGCCGCTTCCTGACCCCCGGTGTCGGCTACCAGCCCGGCAATGTCCGCATGTTCCCGAACGGCAACTGAGGGCGGTGTGATGGACGGCAAGCTTCTCGCCCGGATCGGTGCAATCGCCTTCGTGGCCATCGCAATCACCGCGACCGCGATCGAATTGACCCGCGAGGAGGAAGGGGATGCAAGGCCGTCAGCGGCCCCCGCCGTCGCGGCGGCGGCCGACCCGCATCGCGCCGAGCTGATCCGCTGCCAGCGCCTCGGGGAGGCCGGACCGCGCGACGCGGCATGCCTTCGCGCCTGGGCGGAGAGCCGCGAACGGTTCCTCGCCCCCGGCGCTCGGCCGATGGCGCGCTTGCCCGAGACGGCGGAATCTCTGCCACCTCCGCCCGAAGCGTCCGCCCAAGACGCCCTCACGGATGATCCGATCCGCAGGGAGATGGCGCCGCAGCTGGATGGAGCCAGATAGAGTCATGGGCGGCACCGGCGTCATCGACCATTTCCTCGAGGTCTTCACCCGCTACATTGATTCCGGCTTCGGACTGCTCGGGGGCGAGGTCGCGTTCATCGCGACCACCCTGATTGTCATCGACGTGACGCTGGCCGCCCTGTTCTGGAGCTGGGGCGCCGACGACGACATCATGGCACGCCTGGTCAGGAAGACCCTGTTCGTCGGCGTGTTCGCCTACATCATCGGCAACTGGAACAATCTCGCGCGCATCGTCTTCGAGAGCTTCGCCGGCCTCGGCCTGAAGGCCTCCGGCACCGGGTTCACGACGGCCGATCTCTTGCGCCCCGGCAAAGTCGCGCAGACAGGGCTCGACGCCGGCCGGCCGCTCCTCGAGTCCATCTCCAGCCTGATGGGCTATTGGAGCTTCTTCGAGAATTTCATCCAGATCGCGTGCATGTTCCTCGCTTGGGCGCTGGTGCTGCTCGCCTTCTTCATCCTGGCCGTCCAGCTCTTCGTCACCCTGATCGAGTTCAAGCTGACGACGCTCGCCGGCTTCGTGCTCATTCCCTTCGGCCTCTTCGGCAAGTCCGCCTTCATGGCCGAGCGCGTTCTCGGCAACGTGATCTCCTCGGGGATCAAGGTGCTGGTGCTGGCCGTCATCATCGGCATCGGCTCGACGCTGTTTTCCGAATTCACCGCCGGCTTCGGCGGGGCCAATCCGACTATCGACCAGGCGATGGCGATCGTGCTTGCGGCGCTGTCGCTGCTCGGCCTCGGTGTTTTCGGACCCGGCATCGCCAACGGCCTCGTCTCCGGCGGGCCGCAGCTTGGCGCCGGCGCGGCTGTCGGAACGGGGCTCGCGGCGGGCGGCATGGTGGCCGCCGGCGCTGCAACCGTCGGCGCTGCCGCTTCTGGCGGCGCCGCCTTGGCTGGCGGTGCAGCCGCCGCCGCACGCGGCGGCGCTGCGCTCGCGGGCGGTGCCTCGACCGCCTACAGCCTCGGCGCCGCCGGACAGACGGGCGCGGCAGGCGTGGCCTCGGGCCTTAGCGGCGTCGCACGCGCCGCAAGCGGCGCGGCAAGCTCGCCCCTGCGTCGTGCCGCATCGCGAGCCGCCGACAGCATGCGGTCGAGCTTCTCGGAAGGCGCCAAGGCTGCGTTCGAAGCCACCGGCGGCACGTCGACCATGGGCTCGATCGGTGGAAGTGCGGGTGAAGCGGCACCGTCACCGGCCGCTGACGGCCCGCCAGCCTGGGCCCGCCGCATGAAGCGCTCCCAAGCCTTGAGCCACGGCGTGACCGCGGCCGCACACGCCGTGCGCAGCGGCGACAGTCACGGCGGCGGCTCCTCCATCAACCTCTCCGAAAGCGACCGCTGATGTTCAAACGACCTTCCACCCACTACGGCAAGACTCCCGAAGCAGAGACGCCTTACCAGCGCGCCGCCCAGGTCTGGGACGAGCGCATTGGCTCGGCCCGCGTCCAGGCGAAGAACTGGCGCTTCATGGCTTTCGGATCGCTGATCCTCTCGGCCGGCTTCGCGGCCGCGCTCGTCTGGCAATCGGCGCGCGGGACGATCGTGCCCTGGGTGGTGCAGGTTGACAGGCTCGGCCAGGCGCAAGCCGTCGCGCCCGCTGTCGCCGACTATCGTCCGACCGATCCGCAGATCGCGTTCCATCTGGCGCGCTTCATCGAGCAGGTGCGCTCCATTCCCGCTGACCCGATCATCGTTCGCCAGAACTGGCTGCGCGCCTACGACTTCACGACGGATCGCGGCGCGATGGCGCTCAATGACTATGCGCGCTCGAACGATCCCTTCACCAAGGTCGGCCGGCAGCAGATCGCCGTCGACGTCTCGAGCGTGATCCGCGCTTCGCCGGACAGCTTTCGCGTCGCCTGGACCGAGCGCCGCTACGAGAACGGCCAGCTCGCCGAGACTAGCCGCTGGACCGCCATCCTCACCATCGTCGTGCAGGTCCCTCGCAACGCCGATCGGCTGCGAGCAAACCCGCTCGGCATCTACGTCAACGCCATCAACTGGTCACGGGAGCTTGGGCAATGAAGCCGTCTTTCCGTAAAGCCGGAGACCCGGCTTCTCGCATTTCCGCACTTGCGGCTCTGCTGCTTTCAGCGACGGCGCTCGCTGGTTGCGCAACGACTCAGCCGCCTCCCGAAATCTCCTACGACGCCGCGGCGCCGGCCGTGCAGACGGCTGATCCGCCGGGACCGGTGCAGGTTGTGGAGCTGCCGCGTCCGCTGCCGCTTCCGGGACAGATGAAGCCCGTCGAGCCATCGCGCCGAACCCCAGAGCCTGCCGACCCGACGGCCCGTGTCAACCAGGCCAATGCGACCGCGCGCGTGCAGCCGGTACGCGATGGCTTCATTAACGCCATGCAGGTCTACCCTTACACCAGCGGCGCACTCTATCAGGTCTACACCGCCGTCGGTCAGATCACCGACATCGCCCTGCAGCCCGGCGAGCAGCTCGTCGGCTCCGGGCCGGTCGCCGCTGGCGACACGGTGCGCTGGATCATAGGCGACACGCTGAGCGGCTCGGGCGCGACGCAGCAGGTCCACATCCTGGTCAAGCCGACCCGCGCCGACCTAATGACTAACCTGGTCATCAACACCAATCTGCGCACCTACCACATGGAGCTGCGCTCGACCGAGCGCACCTACATGGCGTCTGTCTCGTGGCAGTACCCGCAGGATCAGCTCATCGCCTTGCGCCGGCAAAATGCGCAGGCTGAAGCTGCACGACCCGTCGCCACCGGCGTCGACCTGGCCAACATCAACTTCCGCTACGCCATCGAGGGCGACCGTGCGCCATGGCGGCCGCTACGGGCGTATGACGACGGCCGGCAGGTCTTCATCGAATTTCCGCGTGGCATCGGCCAGGGGGAAATGCCGCCGCTCTTTGTCGTCGGCCCCGAGGGCAACACCTCCGAACTCGTGAACTACCGTGTTCGGGGAAATTACATGGTCGTCGACCGTCTCTTCGCAGCCGCCGAGCTGCGTTTCGGCGCAGGCGATCGCCAGAAGCGGGTGCGGATCGTGCGCACCGACGGGAGGCCGACATCGTGAGCGAGCCTGAAGCCCGGAAAGAGGAAGAAGACGCGCCGCTGCTGGGACCGGCCGGCGATGCGGCCGCCCCTATGCGGCTCCGCGGCGATGCGCCACGCGTCACGCGGCTCTCGCGCAAGGTGCTCGCCGGCATCGGTCTCGTGGCAAGCGTGGGCATCGGCGGCGCCCTGATCTACGCGCTTCAGACTCGCGATGGCGGCAAGCCCGCCGAGGAACTCTATTCGACCGAGAACCGGTCGACTGCCGATGGCTTGGCCGGCCTGCCGCGCGATTACAGCGGCGTTCCTCAGCTCGGGCCGCCATTGCCCGGCGACCTCGGCCGTCCGATCCTGGGCGCACAGAACCGCGGCCAGCCGGTGCCCGCGGGCGCCGCGACACCCCCTGGCCTCAGCGCCGAGGAGCAGCGGCGCCTTCAGGAGATCGAGACCGCGCGCACCAGCAGGCTCTTCGCCGGCACGGAGAGCCGGCCGACTGGATCGACAAGCCCCGGAACGGCGGCGATGGCGCCGCCACCGGCGCCCGACCTTGCCACCCTCGGACTTGCTCCGCAGCCGGCCACTCCGACCGCTCAAGAGCGGCAACTCGCGTTCCTCAATGCGGCCACCGATCGGCGCACCGTCGCTCCGGATCGCGTTGCGGCTCCGGCGTCACCTAACATCCTTCAGGCGGGCGCCGTGATCTCCGCAGCGCTCATCACCGGCATCCGCTCCGATCTTCCCGGGCAAATTACCGCACAGGTCACGGAGAACATCTATGACAGCCCCACCGGTCGGATTCTTCTTGTGCCCCAAGGCACCCGCATCATCGGCCAGTACGACAACAATGTTCAGTTCGGGCAAAGCCGCGTGCTGCTGGTTTGGAACCGGCTGATCTTCCCCAATGGCCGCTCGATCGTACTCGAGCGCCAGCCCGGTGCGGACTCCGAAGGCTATGCCGGACTTCAGGACGGCGTCGACTATCACTGGTGGGATCTGGCCAAAGCGGCGGGTCTCTCCACCCTGCTGAGCATCGGGGCCGAGCTCGCCACGAACGACGACGACCGTCTCATCCAGGCGATCCGCAACGGCGGGCAAGACACCATCAACGACGCGGGCCAGCAGATCGTTCGTCGCCAGTTGAACGTCGCGCCGACGCTGACCATCCGTCCGGGATTTCCGGTCCGTGTCATCGTCACGCGAGACCTCGTCCTCGAACCCTATGGAGGCTGACCGATGGCGAAGCTTAAACTTGGCGCACTCGATGACGACAAGCCGGTCAAGGTTACGCTGGAATTGCCAGCAGCCGTCCACCGCGACTTAGTCGCCTATGCCGAGGTGCTCGCGAGAGAGACGGGACGATCCGTTGGTGATCCATCGAAGCTGATTTGCCCGATGATCGAACGCTTCATGGCGACAGACCGGGGCTTCGCCAAGGCGCGCAGAGACGGTCGCCAGTCAGCTGCGTCAAGTGGGACGCCGCGGCAGTAGACCTCGATACCTCCACCTGCTTGGACTTCGATCGCTTTGACATGGTTCTGGCGAGGCTGAGCAGGCGCCTCATTGCCGGATTGTCGTTTTGTGGCGACCATATTGCGCAGAACGGCAGGATCTCCTCGGACAGCGGGCGGTAGACCACGCCGGGAAAGCTAGTTGCCGTCGTCGCCTCGCTTGTTAGGGTGAGACCTTGTCCCATGGCCACGAGATGCATCAGGTTGTCTCTGCCCACGCGATGGCGCTCAACGCTAGGGTGACGGCCCAGGTCGGCCAGATGCTTGATCAGGTAGTCGTGAATTTCGGGGCCCGGGTCGGTCTCACTAATGATGAAGTGCCTGTCCGCCAGGTCGGCCCACGAGATCTCTGACCCTGACGCTAGCTCGTGGCTGCCGGGCAAGGCCACATAGACGCGCTCATTCCACAGATGCGTGACATCGCACCCGTCTGCGATTGGCTGGCCTGTCAGAAACGCGATATCGAGGTGGTGCCGCTGAATAGAGGCAATGTGGGCGGTCGGGCCCCCCTCGATAAAGTCGGGCCGGACGCCTGGGTTCGCTTCGACATAAGTGCGGAGCAGGTCCGAGAGGAAGCCCGAAGCTAGCGAAGAGAATATCCCAATACGAACGATCCCTGCCTCACCGCGCCCGCACGAACCCGCGTCCATGGCCGCGTGACCAATCTGGGTTAGGGCACGGCGCGCGCGCACGAGGAATCGTTCGCCGGCGTGAGTGAGATGGACGCCTCCATGGTGACGGATAAAGAGCGCGGCTCCGATCTCATCTTCAAGATCCCGAATGCGGCGGCTTACGGCAGATTCCTGGATGTCCAGCGCCTTGGCTGCACGCCGGAAACTGCCGCACTCAGCAGCCGCAACAACATAACGTAGATGGCGCAGTTCAATAGCCACAGGTTACCGCCGCGGTCAGTATCTGCTGCCTCGAAGCACGATAATTTACGCTCGCGTCGATGACGTCGCGTCAGCTGGAACATCGCGATAGTTCACGACGATGTCGCTCTGACCTATGAGGATCACGCCGAACCCGGGCGGCTCGTTGCTACGCACGAGCTTGGAGCCGATCATATCCATTTCGAATTGGACATGCGTGCTCTTGAGACTTGCGAAGGGGTGCCCAGCCCAAAGTCCGGATACATTCCGGTGCAAGTGGCCGCAGAAGAGGTGAGTGGTGCCGCTCCTCCCTCGTACCAGATTGGCCAACCCCTCGCTGTCGAGCAGCCTTAGGCGATCAAGTGCGGGAACGCCGATGTCGCATGGCGGATGGTGCAGAAAGATGAGGAGCGGTCGCTCGTCCGCTGACCTGACCTGCTCGCCGATCCATCTCATCCGCGCCGGGCACAGCTCGCCATGATGTTTGCCGTCGGCAGCCAGCGTATCGAGATAGAGGAGACGCGCGCCATCGAGATTGTCGGCAGCCTGAATGAAACCCTCCACACGGTTGATCTCCGGGAAGGTAGACATCAGTGCGCCGCGGTCATCGTGGTTGCCCACCAGGAGGCGATAAGGCATCGACATCCGCTCCAGTTCATCACGCAGGATGCTGTAGGCGCCCGGATTCCGCAGTTGGACGAGGTCACCGGAGACCACGATTCGCTCCGCGTCGGAGTGAAGCGTTCGGACTTCATCGAGGCAGACCCGCAAGCGTGACAATGGATCAACGCCCTGTGGCCAGTCCTGGTGCGGCTCAACAAGATGAAGATCGGTCAGCCAGATCAATTTCTTCACATCTTTGCTCCTTCTACCTGATGCGCCGTCGCAATCGCCGAAAGATCCGACGCGGCATCGCGTTGCGGACCTGCAGCCTCCTTGCGCTCGGAATAGCGGTCGGTCAGGTGATCGACGTGAGGCCGAAGAAGAACGGTGAAGCGAACGAGCTCCTCGACAACATCGACGATCCGCTCGTAGTAGCTCGACGGCCGCATCCGCCCCGCTTCGTCGAACTCCTGGAATGCCTTCGGAACGCTCGATTGGTTGGGAATGGTGACCATCCGCATCCAGCGTCCCAGGAGCCGCAGCGTGTTGACGGCGTTAAAGGACTGCGAGCCGCCGCAAACCTGCATCACGGCCAGCGTTCGGCCCTGGGTCGGCCGCATACCGCCCAAGTTGAGCGGCAGATGATCTATCTGTGTCTTCATCACACCGGTGATCTGGCCGTGCCGCTCCGGGCTGCACCAGATTTGTCCCTCGGACCACATCGACAGCTCGCGCAGTTCCTGCACCGCCGGGTGATCGTCGCCCTTGACTTGGTCCGGCAACGGGAGGTCGGACGGGTCGAAGATGCGCGCTTCGGCTCCGAAAAAGCCAACGAGACGGGCAGCTTCCTCGACGACCAGACGCGAATAGGAGCGCTCCCGCAGCGATCCGTAGAGCAGCAGGATGCGCGGCGGATGCTCCGGTCCAGCGGCAAGGCCGTTCGCCGGCATTCGCAGCGCGTGGCGCGTGTCGAGAGCGGGAAGGAAATCGGGATCGGATAGCGTCCGAAGTCTCATACGCGTTCAGCCGTTGATGAGGGAGTGAGAGCAAGGAGTGCCGCCAGTCCGGCGAGCCCCAGCGCGATGGACAGGAGCAGCGCCGAGGCGCCGTACCGCTCCATCAGCAGGGCAAACAGAAATGGAGCGCCGGCCTGTCCGAAACGCGCCGGCACCATTAGAACGCCCTGGCGAAATCCGTAGCCTGGCGAACCGAAAATCGCGAGCGGTAGCGTTCCCTTGGCGATCGTCAGGATTCCGTTTCCGGCACCATGAAGCACGGTGAAGACGAGCGCAGCTGGCGCGCCGAATATCATGATTGCGAGCGCGCCGAGCGGATGCGCGATGGCGGCGAGACGCGCAGAAAGGAGCGGATTGAACCGCTGCAGAACGACAAACTCAAGAAGGCGTCCCGCAACCTGCGCGGGGCCCACCAGAGCAGCGGCCGCGACGGCCGCAGGCGCCGATGCGCCGGCCTCCTGCAGAAGCCGGGGCAGATGCGCGGCCATGGCCGTGCTCGTGAACCACGTCACTGCGAAGACGAGCGCGAGCAAGGCCATCGCATGGCTCTGCAGTCCAGGGGGGCCGCTAATATCCGCGCGCGTCGCCTCGTTCGTCGCAGACGGGATGGGCTGCTTCCCAGGCGGCACGAAAAAGCGGTTGAGCGGTAGGCCGATGACGAGGTGCGCAGCCGCCCAGAACAGGCAGACCATGCGCCAACCAATTTCAGCCTCCAGGTAAGCGGAGATCGGCCAGCAGATGGTGCTCGCCAGACCGGCGATGAGCGTGATGCCGGTGATCGCACTACGCGCCTTTCGACCGTAAATGCCGGCGAGCGTGGAGAAGGCCGCCTCATAGAGGCCCATGGCCATGCCGACACCGATGATCAGCCAGCCGGCGAACAGCATGCCTGTGCCTCGCGCTACGCCGAGCATTGCGAGACCGACGGCAAAGACCAGACTCGACACAGTCAGCACATCCCGCCCGCCGCAAAGATCGATGCGGCGTCCGGCCATCGGCCCAAGTACGGCAGCAACGACGAGCGCGGCAGAGAACGCGCCGAAAACCGTGCCGGTCGACACGCCGAGTTCGTTTGCCATCGGTGCCGCGAGGATAGCGGGAAGGTAGTAGGTCGAGCCCCAGGCCAACGTCTGTTCGCTGCCAAGCGCGATGACGACGCGCATCTGCTTCGTCGGAGCGATCATGGCGTATGCTCGCCATGATATACATCGATAATCGATGCCTCCGGCATCGATGTATAATGCCAAAAAAATATCACTCGCATGCGCATTTAGCCTTGCCATGTGAGTGTGCGAGAGCATCCGCTGCCGCCTTGCTGGCGATGATGCAGTCTGTTGCTTCCAGCCACGCATCCACCGCAGTCTGGAACGCGACGCGCCCCTTTTGAGTGAGAGTATAAACCTTCCGCTCGCGCCCTTGGACGATGTCGACGTGCGAGGTGAGATAGCCACCCGACTCAAACTCGTTGAGCATCGGATAGACCGTCCCCTCCGTGGGGCTGCAGCATCCTTTGGTCGTTCGCTCCACAGCCTGCACGACCTCGTAGCCGTGCATCGGCTTCTGATGAAGCACGCAAAGCACGAAGAACTTGGAAAGCGACATCTTGATCGTTCCCTGCCAGTATGCCGGATCGACATAATCAGGCGTCTGGCGTGGAACTGAACGGACGGGCTTCGGAGAACGCGGCATAAAAAAAACATACGCCTCGAACATCGAGGCGTCAAGCAGTCGGCCCGACGAAGGCTAGGTGCGGACTTTGTGGCTACCCTCTACGCGCCGGTGCAATTGTGCGAGCCGGCTGCGCGCCGCCTCACTCCTTCCAGAGCACCGGCCGCAACCGGGCAGCGGTCGCCCGCTTCAGCGCCTCGAATGCCAGGCATGGCCCCTTCCTGGACCCGAAGTGGAGTTCAATGGGCTACGTGCGACATCCTGCCAGGGTCGCCACAATCGCTTAGTGACCGGAGCTGCGCTCGGCTTGGTCATCACCACCAATGGTGCCGATTCGCCTCAACGCGATCCTCGTACACCAAGACAGCGTCTTTACTCACTACCGCGATCTTCCGGCCAGGAGGACGCCAAGGTTTTCCTCCAGCGTCTTCACGCGAGCACTGACGCTTGACAGGCTGACGCCGAGGGCGGCAGCGGCGTGGCGGAAGTTAAGATATTTGGCGACAGCGAGCGTCTGGATCGGCGACGTGAGGGGAATGCGCGACCCCAGGGCTGTTGGCATTCCCCAGCGGCGATCAATCATCGATGCTGAATGCCGGCGCCGCATTTCCCCCTCCCTAGTTGCTGGCTGCGGTTACGGTTGGCATCCTTGCTTTCGATTCGCGATTGACGAGCCAAATGGCGAGGCCGATGAGCGCGCCGCCTGCACCCTGAAGCGGCGTAAGTGTTTCCCCGAGAAACATGAAGGACAGGACGACGGTGAAGAATGGTGCCAGAAACAAGAAGCTGCTTGTCCGTGTTGCACCCCCCTTGCGGAGCGCGACGAACCATAAGCCAAAGGATCCAGTGGACGCGGGAATGGCCAGCCAGATGAAATAAGTCCATTCGGACAGCGTAGTCGTCTGAGGCCAGCGTTCACCGAGCAAGGAGGCGATCGCCAGTAGAGCCAAGGCTCCGACCAGCATCTGCCAGAAGCTTAGAGCCCACGCGCCCACATCTAGGTCAGCACGCTTGTTGATGATCGTGGCGGCCGCCCAGCAGAGGGCGGAGCCGAGGCCGAGCAGTTCGCCCATTAACGCGGTTGTGCCAGACCAAGATTCCGGTTTCATGCCGATCGCGAGTACTACGCCCGCTAATCCAAGCACCAAGCCTACTATTCGAGACCTGCCAAGCTGTTCGCGCAGGAACAGCTTTCCCAGCAGCGCTACCCATATGGGATTGGTAAAGAGCAGGATCGCTGCAGTTGATGCTGATATCCATCGCATCGCAAGAAACAGCAAGCCCATCACAGCTGTGGTCTGGAGGAAGCCGATCGAGGCGATCACCAGCGCAGCTCGCAGACCGGGGCGCCCTGGGAGAACATCGCGCATCCTCCCGCCGTCGAAGGGAATGAGCGGCAATGTTGCCAACGCCGCGACGAGAAAGCGCCACCCGACCAGCACCGTCGGCGGGAAGCCGTTTCGAAGTAGAATCTTGCCGACGACGAAGCTCGATCCCATGAGGAACGTAGCGGCGAGGAGTGTTACAATGAAGCTGGCACCGCCAACGCGCCCCGCTTGAGAATGGTTTTTCATGGCTGCAACGCCTGCTCAGCGGCAAATCCTGCGATGAGATCTGAGAGCGCCTCGGGCGCGTCTTCGGGCAGGAAGTGCCCTGCATCGTCGACGACCTCTAGCCGTGCATTCGGCATTGCACCAGCAAGTCGCCGGCCATATGAGAGAGGCTGAAAATCATCACGCTCGCCCCAGACAATCAGCGTAGGGAGTGCAAGCGCCTCGACTTCGGGCATCCGGGGCGCGAGGTCTTCAGTACGAAGTGCGCGCGCTGCGCGAAGATAGGCCCTGCGGCCCTCAACCCCCCGAAACGGTTCCTCGTAAGCGTCGATCAGCGCCGGTGTGATACGGTCGGTGCGGACCACGCCGCGTGATAATCCCTTTGCAAAGCCCTTTTTCAGGTCAAAGTCCGGAGAGCCGAGGATATCGTCCCAAACTGGCTCTTTCAGTCGCGCGATACCCGGCTCGGGGAAGGAATCGTATGCGATCGTATCGACAAGAACGAGCCCGGTGACGACGTTCGGATTTGTGACGGTGATGAGCTGGGCAATCCCGCCGCCGATGTCGTGGCCAACGATGTGGCCGCCCTGCCAACCAATTTCCTCGAGGGCATCGGCCATGAAGCAGGCTTGGGCAGCAATCCCGAGATCGGTGTCGAGTGGTTTGTCGGAGTCGCCGTAACCCAAAAGATCAAAGAGGATGACCTCGAAACCTGAACGAGTAAGGCGCGGTGCAACGTCCCGCCAAAGGAAGCTGTGTGTAGGTATTCCGTGGAGGAGAACTATCGATGGCCCGCATCCCACCCTTATCATCGACAATCGATAGGGTCCGATGCGAATGCGCTCCCGCTCGGGTAGCGGAATGCTCATGATCACTTCCCGTTGTGCCTGTGTCGGAATGTCTTTCCTTTCGCTCGGCTGCCGCATCGATCCATGGAGCACCATCGGCGACGCGAGCTGCGCGAAGCATCCAAAAAGAGCATTCGACAGTCCGGCTGCGCGCAGGCCTTGATCTTCGCTTTCAGAGGGCCGCCCAGAAGCTCGATCGCGTCCCGCGCTATGGTCGCAAGGGCAGTACGGAACGGGTCGTCGGCAATGAACAGGATGCCGCCCGATTTCTGATCGAGCTGGGGGGTCGCGAGCGGATGCGCGGCAGCTTGATTCAGGAATTTGATCGTCTGCGCGGCGAAGGGGCGTTGATCTGCGGCTGCGTCTGCGAGTTCCCAGATCGTCTCCCTTAGCGCGATCACTTCGCGCTCCTGATCGGCAGAAAGCTTCAACAATTCTGGAACGAGCGCCGCATCGCGAAGCCATCTCGCGACTGCGCCTGGCCCGGCCAAAACGTCCAGCGGTTGCGACGAGCGCCGGCGAACGGTGGCAGACAGGTCCAGCGAGATTCGACCCGAGTTAAAACGGAATTCTTCTGAAGCTGTCATGCGAACCATATAAACCGGTTTGTGCGGTTTGTCTATAGTGCGGAGCCGTCCGCGGCTAGCAAGCCCTCATCGTCGGCGTCCGTCTGGCGTTGAAAGGCGCTTCGATAGCCGATCTGGTGGCGACGCTGGGGATTGCCTCGGCGCGCACCTATGCGGCGTTCGGACCGAAGGAGACGCTGTTTCTGGAAACGGTCGCGCTTGGTCAATGCGGCGGCCGAGTTCGGGTCCGAACCGCAAGGTGAGCGGGGCGCGTGGCCGCGCGACGAGGTCGCCGATCCGCTCGAAGCCGAGGACGCGCAGGTCCGCAGACCTTCGCGTCGAAACGCGCAGCGCCCCCAGCGGAAGCGGCTCTAATTTAGGACCGATCCGCCGTGGCCGGGCAGCGCGATGAGGAGCGGGGCCAAGCTTTACACTATGCTGCCTTGCTAACGGCGGCACGATAGAGGCCGTAACCGACCTTGATGAGCAGACCCTCGTCGCACATCCGGCCGAGGTAGCAGCGAGGGACACCGATGTCCGTGATATCACGCGTTCGCACCACCCCTCGCTCTCGGGCGAGCGCGACTGCGCGCGCTCTGAGCGAAGGCTTCGGACCGCCTGCAAGGCGAAGGGCTTCCGCGCGATCCCGGTCGCGCTTGCGGAGTTTCGGTTCCACAGGCGTGTTGTGGCGTAGCGGAATCGCGAACTCGAAGTTCTCGGTTTCGTCGACCCCGGGGAGCCTGACGGATTCGAACGAGCGAGTGAATTTGCCGCTGTAACATGAGCTGATGGTGGGGCGGATTCGGATCGCAGGGATTCTTGAACGCCATCCCTTCCGGTCCCATCCGATTTGCGCGCTACGATGCGATATTCCCGCACATAGCGATTGGACGTCTTCCAACTTTCACGGGCTATCTCTTTCTATCTGGGGAACCCCAAGCGATAGGAGGCATGGAATGGCAGCAGCGAACGGCCCACTACGGCGGACTATCCGACGTCGACAGTTGCGCGAAATGATCCCACTGGCCGACAGCACCATCTATGAGATGGAGCAGCGCGGCGAATTTCCCCGACGCTTCGCCCTCACGCCGAGATGCATCGTTTGGGACTTGGCCGAGGTCGAAGAATGGCTTGCGGCGCGCCGCGCAAATCCAGTTCGTCGTGCCAGCCACCCTGATGTCGCCCAGCGGAAAACCCGTCCCGTCAAAGAGCGGGATCAGGCTCGTAGAGAGGCATAGATGGAGGCACCAGCACCGGCACGCGCTTGCGTCCGTCCACCCAGGCATCGACGATGTCCGACCATTCTTGCATCATGTGCCGACGCTGAATTTCGTATTCCGCCTTGTTGTAGACGCCGCGCGACGACCGGCCGTCCTCATGCGCTAGACACTTTTCAATCCAGTCGCTGTTGAAACCCAGCTCATTCAAGAGCGTCGATCCCGTGCGTCTCAGATCGTGTACCGTGAACGGCTCAAGCGGCAGCCCCTCCTTCTTGGCCTGCTCGACTACGGCGTAGGTTATCCGGTTGAACGTGGCACGGGACATCGGAGCATCGGCATCGTACCGCGACGGCAGCAAATACCGCGAGTTGCCAGCACACGTCTTTAGCGCAATCATAATGTCCAGCGCCTGCCGCGACAGATAGACGTTGTGCGCCTTCGAGCGCTTCATGCGCTCCTTCGGGATCGTCCACACTGCGTTCTCAAAGTCGACCTCATCCCACACCGCATCCTGCAACTCGCTTTTCCGCACCATCGTCAGCAGGTACAGCTTCATCCCGAGCCGGATCGTTGGCAGAGTTGCGACATGCTCCAGCTGCTTGAGCATGATCCGAATCTCGGTTGGTGAGAGAGAGCGATCCTTGGGCACGAACGTCGCGATAGACGCCGGGCCGACATCGTCCGCCGGGTTCGCCACCTTCTCTCCGTGAAGAATCGCGAAGCCGTAGATCTGCTTGAGGATGTCTCGGACGTGAATCGCCGTCGCGGGCGCGCCGCGCTCAACGATCTTGGAGCAGTGCGCCCGCAGATCATCCGGAGTGATCTCGGTGAGCAGTCGGTTGCGCCAGACTGGCAGAAGCTCCCGCTCGAAGATCGAACGGCGCATCGCCCTGGTGCTGTCTGCCATCGGCGCATTGACTAGCCACTTCTCTCCGAACTCGCCGAAGCTCTTGGCCTCCTTGAGCCTGCGCTTCTCGCGCTGCTTTTCAATCGCCGGTGATCGCCCTTCGCTGATCGCCCGCCGCGCGTCGAGACACAATTCGCGGGCCCTCGCGAGCGAGATGCCATCCCGTCCATATTTGCCCAGGTAGACGGTCTCACGACGCCCATTCAGCCGATAATCCAGCCGGAATGATATGGCTCCGCTAGACATCACGCGCACATACATGCCGTCGCGATCCGCGACTTTGTACATTTTATCCTTAGGTTTCAGTGCCTTGATTGCAGCGTCAGTTAGCATCCTCGCGTCACCTCCGAAAAAGTACCGTCATGCGGTTTTGGGAGGCTCTGAGAGGAAATTTGTGCCCATTCTCAGTCACTTGTGCTTAAAAAAGTACCGTCAGAAGCCTCACTTCTCCTGACGGTACTTTCAAATTTGGCAGCGATCAATACGGGCAAGGGCCGTCACGCGGTCCGGCAGGATCATCATGTACCCACCGATAGTCCTCGAAATGAGCTGACAGGATTTTTCTTTTATTTCAACGGCTTATTTCGTACTGTGGCGTAGAAACGGATACCGCCGGATAGGCCAAAATCATTCCCACTCGATCGTGCCGGGCGGCTTCGACGTCACGTCGTAGACGACGCGATTGATGCCGCGCACCTCGTTGATGATGCGCGTCGCGGCGCGGCCCAGGAAGCCCATGTCGAACGGGAAGAAGTCGGCCGTCATGCCGTCCACGCTCGTCACCGCGCGCAGAGCCAGAACGTGGTCGTACGTGCGCCCGTCTCCCATGACGCCCACGGTGCGCACCGGCAGCAGAACCGCGAACGCCTGCCAGATCGCATCGTAAAGACCCGCGTTGCGGATCTCTTCGAGGTAGATCGCATCCGCCTTGCGCAGAATGTCGAGCTTCTCCGGCGTGATGTCGCCGGGAATGCGGATCGCAAGTCCCGGACCCGGAAACGGATGGCGCCCGACGAACGCGTCCGGAAGCCCGAGCTCACGACCCAGTGCGCGAACCTCGTCCTTGAAGAGCTCACGCAGCGGCTCGACGAGCTTCATGTTCATGCGCTCGGGCAAACCGCCCACGTTGTGATGCGATTTGATCGTCACCGACGGACCGCCCGAGAACGACACGCTCTCGATCACGTCCGGATAAAGCGTGCCCTGCGCCAGGAACTCCGCGCCGCCGATCTTGGCGGCCTCCGCCTCGAACACGTCGATGAAATGCTTGCCGATGGTCTTGCGCTTCTGCTCGGGATCGGAAATGCCCGCAAGAGCACCGAGAAACTGTTTCGAGGCATCCACGTGCACGAGCGGAATGTTGTAGTGATCGCGGAAGAGACCGACCACCTGCTCCGCCTCGCCGAGCCGCATGAGCCCGTGATCGACGAACACGCACGTGAGCTGGTCGCCGATCGCCTCGTGAATGAGAACCGCTGCAACCGCGCTGTCGACGCCGCCCGAGAGCCCGCAGATCACGCGTCCCGAACCGACCTGCTTCTGAATGCGCCCGATCATCTCCCGGCGATAGGCGGCCATCGTCCAATCGGACGAAAGCCCCGCGATGCGATGCACGAAATTGGCGATCAGTTTCGCGCCGTCCGGCGTATGCACGACTTCGGGATGGAACTGGACGGCATAGAAACGCCGCGCCTCGTCGGCGACCGCTGCGAAGGGTGCGTTCTCGCTGGTCGCGATCACCTCGAACCCGTCCGGCAGACGCGCGACGCGATCGCCGTGGCTCATCCAAACCTGATGACGCTCACCCGACGCCCACACTCCCTCGAACAGGGGACTGGCCTGCTCGACGGTGAGAACGGCCCGCCCGAATTCGCGATGATGACCGCTCTCGACATTGCCGCCGAGCTGGAGCGACATCGTCTGCTGGCCATAGCAGATGCCGAGCACGGGAATACCGGCATCGAACACCGCATCCGGCGCGCGCGGGCTCCCGGCCTCTGGCACCGACGCCGGCCCGCCCGAGAGGATGACGGCCTCGGGCTTGAGCTTGGCAAAGGCCTCGCCCGCCGTCTGAAAGGGATGGATTTCGCAGTAGACGCCGATCTCGCGCACGCGCCGCGCAATGAGCTGCGTAACCTGGCTGCCGAAATCGATGATCAGAACGGAGGCGGACATCGGAGGGCGGGATCGCTTCTATGAAGATGTGAGGAGGCACCACGTGTCGGGGCCGATCAGCGGGGTAGACCACCGCCGGACCTGACCGTCAAGCCGAGCGCTGGCCGCAGGAGACATGGGAGAACAGAGCCTCCCGCGCCGGGGCATTTAGACATTTCTAACCACGTCTTTGAAGTCTTTCGCCGGGGCCGGATCCCGGTGAGGGACTTTGTAGAGATACTTGATATCTCGGACGATGAGGTAATTTCACCTGACTTGCAGGACCCCCAGATGCTGTCCCACGATCCCGTTTCTTCGCCTCTGGCCCGTCAGGCTGCCGAGGCATCCGCACACCGGCCGCCCGAAACGCTGGCCAAACGCCGCGCCGCCCTGTTCCGCGAAAGCTGGAACGGCTGGGCGCAACGCTGGGTTCTGGGCTCAGCCTACGCGCTGAAGCCGGACCATGTTCGCGACACCCCCCACATGCTCTATCGCGCGGCGCTCGACATCCTCCGCGGCGGGACGCGCGTTCCCGAGCGCGGCCGCACGTGGCCGCGCCCCGACACCTTCGGCGGCGTCTGCCGGGCCATCTCGGCCGAAACCGTGCTGGCCGCGGCACGTGCGGGCTTTTTCCCGTGGTGCCATTGCGGTCCTCTCAAATGGTGGACGCGCGAACAGCGGATGGTGCTCTTCTTCAACGAGTACCACATCGCCAAGCGTCTCCGCCGCGACATGAAGAAAGCGCCCTATCGGGTCACCTTCGACCAGGCGTTCGAGGACGTCATCGTGGCCTGCGCGGGCCGGCGCAGCTACAATCGCCACTCGCTGACCTGGATCACGCCCAGGATCATGGCGCTTTATACCGAGCTGTTCGACCAGGGCCACGCGCACTCGTTCGAGGTCTGGGATGCAGACGGCAAGCTCGTCGGCGGCGGCTACGGCCTCGCGGTCGGTCCCGTGTTCATGACCGAATCCCAGTTCAGCCTCGCGCCCAACACATCGAAGATGGGCTTCGCAGTGCTGAACTATCACCTCGCCAAGTGGGGCTTCCTCGCGAACGACGGCAAGGATTTCACGCCCACCATCGACGCCATGGGCTTCCGCGCCATCCCGCGTGCCGAGTTCGATGCGCTCCTCGACGACCGGGCGGCCGAGGCGAAGATGACCGCCCCGACCGGCCGCTGGAGCGTGGAGGCCGACATGGCGACCGTGGCATCCTGGCAGCCCGCCCCTGCTGCCAAGGCCGACGCCGCGGCCTGACCCAGGATCGCGATCGGCGTCAGTTCATACGCAGAAGGGCGAGATTGAGCGCCCCTGCGTAGCTGATCCACGCCAGATAGGGCACGAACAGCAGGCTCGCCGTGCGGTTGTCCGGCCACGTGAGGATGATGAACGCCAGCACCGCAATCCAAAGCGCAGTGAGATCGGCCGCGGCGAGCCCGATCTGCCGTTGGCCGAACATCAGGTACGACCAGAGCCCGTTCAAGACGAGCGCGACGGCCCAGACGAGGAGAGCGGCGCTGAAGCCTTCCCGTTCGTACACGAGCCAGCCCGCGACCGCGATCATCACGTAGAGGATCGTCCAGACGACGGGAAACGCCCAGTTCGGCGGCGTCCATGAAGGCTTCGCGAGCGACGCGTACCACTCGCCCGGCCGGAACGACGCGCCGGTCACCGACGTCGCGGCCACCAGTCCAAGAAAAACGATGAGCGAAACCCACGACGACACCGGCATGAATGCTCTCTCCCGAGTCCTCTATCCGCCCTCCGAAGCCTTCGAAAACAGCGCGACGAAGAACCCGTCCGTCCCATGCGAAGCCGGAGTGAGAAGGAGCGTCTCGTCCGATCCGTCGGCGGAAACCGGCGGCTCACCGCCCACGCTCTCCCGCCACGCCTCGCCGTAGGGCAACGGCAGGAAGCCGGAATAGGTTTCCTTGAACCAGGCGGCCTGATCGACATTCTCCTCGGGCAGCACAGAGCACGTGACGTAGCAAAGTCGTCCGCCGGGCTTCACGAGACCCGACGCCATCGAGAGCACCTCGCGTTGCTCCTCACGCCGCGCGGCGAGCGCCTCGGGCCGGAGCCGCCACTTGGCGTCGGGCTTGCGCCGCCACGTTCCGGACCCCGAGCAGGGCGCATCCACGAGCACGACGTCGAACCGCGGCCCCAAGGCTTCGAGCGCGCGGCGATCCCCGGCGTCGAGCACCTGCGCATTGCGCACGCCCGCCCGTTTCAAGCGGTCGAAGATGGGCCGGAGCTGTGCCTTGTCGCGGTCGTAGGCATAAATCTGTCCGCTGTTCTTCATGGCGGCCGCCATGGCGAGCGTCTTGCCGCCGGCGCCGGCACAGAGATCGAGCACCTGTTTTTTCGGCCCTGCGCCGGTAAGCAGCGCCGCGATCTGGCTCCCCTCGTCCTGCACCTCGAACCAGCCTTTGCCGTGCGCGGCTTCGGCCTCGACATGCGGACTGCGCGCCGGCCCCTGTGGCGGCGCGATCCTGATCCCGACCGGAGAGCGCGCGGTTGCCTGTGCGCCATGCGACGCCAGCGCGGCGAGCACCTTTTCGCGCGGTGCCTTGAGCGCATTCGCGCGCAGATCAACGGGCGCCCGCTCGGCCATTGCGTGGCCCTCGACTACGGCCCGCTCCCCGAACGCACGCGCGAACGAAGGCATCAGCCATTCGGGAACGTCGGCTGCAACGTGAGGCGGTGCATCCGGCGGTACACCGGCCCCGAGACGCTGCGCTTCGTCGGCGGAGAGCGGCGCCGGCGCGTGCGGGCTTCCGTCCGCCAGCGCCACCACGTCCTCGACGGTGAGCCCAAGCGCACGCGGAGCGGCCGCGAGTGCAAGCGCCCGCGGCGCATCGCTGCCCATCTGTGCGGCGAAAGACAATCGGCGGCGCAGAGCATCGTAGACGAGCGTGCCGATTGCGGCCCGGTCTCCCGAGCCTGCGAAGCGATGACGCTTCCCCCAATCCGCAAGAGCCGTCGCGGCGGGCTGATGGCGCACGAGAATATCTTCCAGCACCTCGGCTGCGGCTTGAATGCGCCCACCCGGTCTCACGGTCTCGATCCTTTGCGGAAGTCAGATGGCGCGATCGCCGCCCAGAGAGAAAAAGAGAATGCGGATCGCGAACAGGATCCACATGATGAATAGCACCGCCGCCCCGATCGCATGCGTCCCAAACCGCTGCCGTACCTGGTTGCTGGTCGTGTGAACGACGGCGTGGACGACGCGCGCAATCACGAACACCCAGGCGAGAACCAGGAACCAGATGTTCACCTGCGTGGTGATCATCAGGAACGCGACCAGCGCGTAGAACAGGATCGGCAGCTCGAGCTGGTTGTGAAAGGCGTTGGCGATCTGCGTTGCGCGCGGCGGCCAGTTTGCCTCGCGCAACGCGATGTTGTCGAGCGTCACCTCTCCGCGCCGGATCGCCGCGAACCGCTCGGCACGCATCCAGTTCATCAGCACGAAAGTGAGCAGCACCTGGACGAATACGGGATAGAGAATGGCAACCTGTGTCATGTCCGATCCGTCCTTTGGCTCAAGCGATGGGTGTTACGCGATCCCCGGATAGTTGGGGCTCTCGCGCGTGATCAGCACGCCATGAGCATGGCTTTCACGCACGGCCGCAGGAGAAATGCGGATGAACTGCGCCCGTTCCCGGAGATCGGCAAGCGTGCGCGCGCCCGTGTAGCCCATGCCGGCGCGCAAGCCGCCGACGAGCTGGTTGAGCACCGCGTCCACCGGACCCTTGTAAGGCACCTGCCCCTCGATGCCTTCCGGCACGAGCTTCAGGGTATCTTTTACCTCCTGCTGGAAGTAACGATCCGCCGAGCCCCGCGCCATGGCGCCGACCGAGCCCATGCCGCGGTACGCCTTGTAGGTGCGCCCCTGATAGAGATAGGTCTCGCCGGGCGACTCGTCGGTGCCCGCCAGAAGCGAGCCCATCATCACGCAGTCCGCCCCCGCCGCGAGCGCCTTCACGATGTCGCCGGAATAGCGCAGGCCACCGTCGGCGATGATCGGCACGTCGTGCTTGTGGGCTTCTTCCGCGCAATGCATGACGGCCGTGAGCTGCGGGACGCCGACACCGGCCACGATGCGCGTCGTGCAGATCGACCCGGGGCCGATGCCCACCTTGACCGCATCCGCGCCGGCCTCGATCAGCGCGCGCGTCGCATCCGCCGTGGCGACGTTTCCGGCCACCACCTGCACGGAGTTCGACATCTTCTTGATGCGGGTCACGGCCTCGATCACCTTGATCGAATGGCCGTGCGCCGTATCGACCACGATCATGTCGCAACCGGCCGCAATGAGCCGCTCGGTCCGCTCGTAGCCGTCCTCGCCGACCGTCGTCGCAGCCCCGACCCGCAACCGCCCTTCCGGGTCCTTGCAGGCGTTCGGATGCTTCTGCGCCTTCTCGATGTCCTTGACCGTGATGAGGCCCACGCAATGATAGCTGTCATCGACGACGAGCAGCTTCTCGATCCGGTTCTGGTGCAGAAGGCGCTTGGCCTCCTCGCTGGTCACGTCGCGCGGCACCGTGATGAGCCTGTCCTTCGTCATCAGCTCGGCGACGGGCTGGTTGACGTTGGTGGCGAAGCGCACGTCGCGGTTCGTGAGAATGCCGACCAGCTTGCCCTTCGTCTCGCCGGGCTTCGGCGCCTCGACCACCGGAATGCCGGAGATATTGTGGGCTGCCATCAGCTTCAGCGCTTCGTCGAGCGTCGCCTCGGGCTGGATGGTGACGGGGTTGAGGACGATGCCGGCCTCGTACTTCTTGACGACGGCCACGTGGCGGGCCTGCTCTTCCGGCGTCAGGTTGCGGTGCAGGACGCCGATCCCGCCTTCCTGAGCCATGGCGATGGCCAGCCGGCTCTCGGTCACGGTGTCCATCGCCGAGGACAGGATGGGAATATTGAGGGAAATGGTCCGGGTAACCCGGCTCGCAACGTTCACTTGGTTCGGCATCACCTCGGAGGCGGCCGGCACCAGAAGCACATCATCAAATGTCAGGGCCAACCCCAAATCGCGATCGATTGGGCTTGTCGCCATGGTTCTCTCCTTGAACGGGTGTGACACAGGGGCGGCCGCAAGCAGGCGACGGCGCGAATGTCGGAAGCCCTATACCACCGGCCGCAAGGGAGGGGAAGGGACCCTGCCTGCGGCCGAGCGGCCTGCCTACGGCGCTGAGAGGGAGCGGGGCAATCGTCCGTCCTCATCCTTTTTGCACCCACACATCAGACCGGCTGATAAGGCAACCCGCAAAATTCGATTAGACCTGCGACATTTATCGCGTTAGGAAGACCCGTTCAAAGTGCTCCAGGGCACGATAAGGAGGAAACACAATGAAGATTTGGGTGAAGCCCGCCGTTCGCGAGCAGGAAGTTGGCCTCGAGGTCACGAGCTACCTCCCGGCGGAGATCGACATCATCTAAGGATGATGAAGATTGGGCCCGCGCACTGGCGGGTCTTAAGGCACGGCGGTCGAGCAAGCGGCCGCCGTTGCTGTTTCTAGACCATGATCGCTTCAGGCCCTATCAGCCTGAAGCGTGACTCATCGGTCTCACCAAAGAGATAGAGCGTGATCCCGATTCAATCGAAATTGATCACGCTCTAGAGCTCTGTTTCGGCCTCGCGCTTCCCCTTGAATCCCGTCGCCAGCACGTAGAGCTCGGCGCTGTCGGCCCGGCTCGCAGGCGGTTTCACGTGCCGCACGGTCTGGAAGCGCTGCTTCAGGAAATCCAGAAGCTCCCGCTCCGTCCCGCCTTGAAATACCTTGCAGAGAAACGTGCCGCCCGGCGCCAGCACGTCGCCCGCGAAGTGCGCGGCCGCCTCGGCGAGCCCCATGATCCTGAGATGGTCCGTGCGGGAGTGTCCGACCGTCGGCGCCGCCATGTCGGACAACACGGCATCCGCCGCGCCGTCCCGAAGCTTGCTTCGGATCCAGGGCTCGGCCTCGGGATCCGTGAAATCCAGCATCGCATGCTCGACGCCCGCCAGCGGCTCCATCTCCAGGTAGTCGATCGCGATCACCTGCCCGGTCCCGCCGATCGAGCCGACGCGGTCCGCCGCGATCTGGCTCCAACCGCCCGGCGCTGCGCCGAGATCCACGACGCGGTGCCCCGGCTTCAGGAACCGATGCTTGTCGTCGATTTCGATCAGCTTGAAAGCCGCCCGCGAGCGATAGCCCGCCCGTTTCGAAGCGGCGACATAAGGATCGTTGAGCTGGCGCTCGAGCCAGCGCTGAGACGAAGCCGTGCGGCTCCGCGCATTCTTGAGGCGGACGTTGAGCTGGCGTTGACCGCCCGCGCCCTCGATCGCGCTTCCCGTCGCCTTGCCCTTACCCTTGGGCCCGCCGCCGCGCCCGGATTTGCCTTTCATACGCATGGCGCTATTCCGAACGCTGCCGGCGCCGACGCCGGCCCGCGCGATAAACTCCGTCCTCGCTCATGAGCGTGGCGAGGATGCCCTCCCGCAAACCGCGGTCGGCAACGCGCAGCCGCTCGGCCGACCACGTCCGGAGAATCGCTTCGAGGATCGCGCATCCCGCGAGCACGAGATCCGCCCGCTCGTGCCCGATGCACGGCTCCGCGACGCGCTGCTCGTAGGTCCGCGACAGCAAGCCGTACACGACCGACTGGATTTCGTCGATGTCGAGCCAGCACCCGTCAACCCGCTGGCGATCGTAGCGCTTGAGGCCCAGGTGAATGCCCGCAACCGTCGTCACCGTGCCCGATGTGCCGAGCAGATGCACGGTGCCGCCGTTCGCCATAGCGTTGAACCCGTGCAGCGCTTCGAACGGACGGATGAGCGACAGCACGTACGCCACCATCTCCTCGAAGCTCTCCACCGTGACGTGATGGCCACCGAAGCGCTCGGCCAGCGTCACGACGCCGACCGGCAATGAGGTCCACGCCGTGATATCCGGCTTCGCACCGATACGGGTGGCACCGTCCCGTGGAGGCGCCGCACCGCCCCAACGGGACACGTCGAGCCAGATCAGCTCGGAGGACCCGCCGCCGATGTCGAACACCAGCACATGATCGGCCCGCGCGTCGATCAGCGAGGCACACCCCGAAACCGCAAGTGCCGCCTCGGTCTCCCTGTCGAGAACTTCGAGCTTGAGCCCGACCTCCTGCTCCACGCGATGAAGGAACTCGCGTCCGTTGCTCGCCACGCGGCAGGCTTCCGTCGCGACGCAGCGCGCCCGCTCCACGCCGTTGCGCCCGAGCTTGGCGGCACACACCCGCAGCGCCTCGATCGTACGCCGCATGGCGGCATCTGAGAGACGGCCCGTCTGCGACACCCCTTCACCGAGGCGAATGATTCGCGAGAACGCATCGACCACACGGAAACCGCGCCGCGAGGGGCGGGCGAGGAGAAGCCGGCAGTTATTGGTACCGAGATCGAGCGCGCCGTACACCGGGCCACGCTCATTCGCCTGAAATCTGCGACCACCGTTCTTGCGCGGAACCGGGCGTCCGTTGGCACCGGCCGTCCGGTCGGCATTCCAATCCCTCGCCTTGGCGGGAAGGGGCTTGGCTTCGCGGTGGGGAGTGCTTGGGCACTCGTCGTCCGTAAGCTCTGGCACGGTTCCATCATCCCCAGCGCCTGGATCCGGAAGGCCGACGGACGAACCGTGGGGCCACCTCTCGTCAGGCGAGTCTCTGGCTGCATCTGGGTTACAGTGTAGCAGCCAGGACCGGGTGGTAAAGGAAAAGCACGCCCTTTTGGTGTATAATGGCCGGCCCGAGCACCCCGCGACGGCACGGCGGACATACCGTCGAAACCTCCACGTTTACAGAGACTTCGAGTGGTCCCCCTATGCTGCCATTCGCCCCGCGGGCCAGGAGTTTGCGCACAGTCCTCACGCTTATGGCGACCGTGGCCCAAACGATAGCCGTCCACGCCGAAGACGCCGGGCAGACCGGCCCGGCGTCCGTCGCAGCACCTTCTGCACGCCTCGCCCACCTCGTTGCCGCCTACCCGGACGCACTCGAACGGATCGACGGCAACGAACTGATCTGGCGGGACGGAACCCGCATGGCACTGGACGACGGCACCGGCACCAAGACGTTTGCCGCTTGGCTCGCCGCACCCGACATCGAAGATGCGCTCGCCATCCCCTACCCCGCGGGCGCCGGCCCGATCGAACCGTCGCGCGAGAGCGATCCTGGCCGCGCCCGCAACGGCACATTCTTCGACAAGATGTACGGCGACTGCCGCAAAGGCGAGGTCCGCGGCAAGCTCCGGCAGATCGTCTGGCTCCCCACGAAGGCTGGCCAGCGCCTCTCCGTCACGACCGTGAACGGCGTGGCGGATCGCCTGGAAGCGATCTCCCAAGAGCTGGACGCGCTGCCCGCCTCGTTCGACAAGTATCTGGCCCCCGCGGCGGGAACGTACAATTGCCGCACCATCGCCGGCACCGACCGCATCTCGGCGCACGGCTACGGCATCTCGATCGACCTTGCGGTGAGCCAGAGCGACTACTGGCGGTGGGGGGCGAAGACATCCGGCCCCACTGCCTACCGCAACCGCATTCCTCTGGAGATCGTGCACGTTTTCGAGCGCCGCGGCTTCATATGGGGCGGCCGCTGGTACCACTACGACACCATGCATTTCGAGTATCGCCCCGAGTTGCTTCCGCCGCTGGCGCCCCTCGACGGGCCGGCCGACGCCGCCTTGTCCAAGCCCGAGGAAAAATGACGGCGCCAGGCACCGTCCCGATGTTGCACGCCCGCAGGCGAGCTGTTATACGGCCCCACTCGGCTGGCCATGCCAGCCGCGGTCCCGGCTTTGGGGGATCGTCTAATGGTAGGACTGCAGACTCTGACTCTGCCTGTCTAGGTTCGAATCCTAGTCCCCCAGCCAAACTCCAGACCGCCCGGATTAGAGCCCGGCAATCAATGCATTAGCGCTGGCGGTCGTGTGTGAAAATCACACCGCTGCTCGACATGTCGGTGCGTTCGTCGGGATCGCATTCCTACGCCGGTGCCGGCGCCTCCAGATGTCGCGCCTACATGCGGGCTCGCCACGCTTTGGCGAGCAGCATGGCCGCAAGCGGCATACCCAGAGCGGCCGCAACGGCAAGCAGAAACCCCGTCATGCTTTCCGCGTTGGCACCGAGCGCTGCATAGATCGCCGCGAAGCCGATATTTGCAAACGTCGTCACGAACAGAACTTTGTACGCCGAAATTTCGGCAACCCCCGCTGCAATGACAGAGACTTCTGCAAGAACCGGCACCGGTCGACAGGCCGCAAGAACGACGACGCCGTACCTGTCCAACAGTTTTGCAAGAGCCGAGAAGTCTTCCTCTCCCATCGCGCGGCAGGCGAAATCGGACCCGAGAACGCGACCGAGCCAGTACCCGATGATGCAGCCGAGTGTGAGGCCACCCGCAGCGATCATCGTGGCGCGCAGGCTCCCGAGAAGCTGCCCCATGGCAGCGATGACGACTGTGGAAGGCACGGGGAGCACGACATCCGCCGCGAGGAGCAGAAAACCTCCGGCGGCAACGAGCGGCCTGGGCTGGTCGCCGTTCCAGAGACTTGGCGTCAGGTGAGCGATTTGATCTCCGAGCAGAAGGAAAGGCACCACGACAACAAGCACCATCGCAGCCACAAACGCGGCGATCTTTCCCAAATAGCGCGCTCTATGACGACTGGGTATCGCGCCCCGCGGCGTCTCTCCGAGAAGGCGCGTCAAGTTCAGTTCACTCCGTGCCGAGGGTGGGGTTTGCATCCGCGGCCAGCCGGCGACCTTCTTCGATCAGGCGTGCGATTTCGTCGTCCGTGAATGTGCGCTCCGCGCGGTTCGCCACGCCCAACGCACCGACCACCGCCTCGCCGTCGAAAATCGGAACGACGATCGAACCCGCAAGCCCCGTGACCTTCGCGCCGGGACGGACGTCGCCGCTGGTGTCGGTCTGAAGGTTGCAGGCGTTGACCGGAGCCTTCCGCTCGACGGCGAGCCCGGCCATGCCCTTTCCGACGGGAATCGTGCGGATCGTCGCCAGCACGACATCCGGAATGCCGGGGCTGGCGGCAGCCAGATGCAACTGGCCGTCGTCGCCCAGAAAATGGATCGTGCCGCTATCGGCCGCGAAATCGGAAACGATGCGGATGAGGTCGAGGCGGCTCTGCTCCTGCGGTGCGTGTTCGCGTGTCGTCATCTCTGCATCATCCTTTCTTGCATGCTGGGCGGCATCTCTCAGGCGATCTCCGCCGCTCTCCGTGTCAGGGGCCATTTTTCGTCGAGGTAGCGTCGGAACCAGGCGGTGAACTGCTCGGGGGCTGCGGCGACGTCGCGCTGGATGCTGCGGAGCGCGCACCATTTGTAGGCTTCGACCTCGGCGGGATCCGGCGCGACGGTGCCGTCGTAGCACGCGCGGAAGACGTGCACGATCTCGTGCTCGATGAGATCGTTGCCGACGTCGGCACGGTACGCCACGATCCCGAGCCATTCGAGCGGGCAGGTGAAGCCCATCTCTTCCTCGAGCCGCCGCGCGGCCGCGTCTGCGACGGGCTCGCCGGGGCGCGGGTGCCCGCAGCAGGTGTTGGTCCAGAGGCCGCCCGAATGATACTTCGCCCCCGCGCGCTTCTGCAGAAGCTGGCGGCCCGCGCCATCCCAGACCACGACCGAGAACGCGCGATGCAACAGCCCCTTGCGGTGGACGTCGAGCTTTTCCGCGCTGCCGATCTCGCGGTCGCTCTCGTCGATCAGGATGACGCGTTCGGAGAAGGAGGCCATGGCGAGAACTCACGCATCGAAGAGATGGGACAGGACGAGCGCCTTGACGTCGCGCGCCTCGACCGGCCCCTCCGGAACCAGGTGCGGGGCGGAGGACAGGAACACCGGGCTGTGGGGCTCCGGCGTATCGGAGCGCCCGTGCGAGCCCTTGACGAGCCCGGCATCGAGCGGGATGACGTCCATCAGCGTTCGCAAGCCCAGCATTTTTTTGAGGAGGCGCCAGCCCACCGCGAGCTTGGGAAAGCGGATCGCCGGATCGAGAAAGAGCTCGACGGGATCGTAGCCCGGCTTGCGGTGGATCTCAACGGTGCGCGCGAAGTCCGGCGCGCGGGCGTCGTCGAGCCAGTAGTAGTAGGTGAACCAGGCGTCGGGCGCGGAGATCGCGACGAGCTCGCCCGAGCGCGCGTGGTCGAGGCCAAAGCCGCGTTGCGCCGCGCGGTCGAGAACGTGATCGACGCCGTCGAGATCGGCCAGCAGCCCGCGCACCGCGGGGATGTCGCTCTCGTCGGGGACGTAGACGTGGGCCACCTGGTGATCGGCCACGGCAAACGCGCGGCAGCGGGGGATGTCGAGGATCTCGCCGCCCTGCTCCTCGCGCACGGCGAGCAGCCCCGCCGCGCGAAGCGCCCGGTTGATGTGGACGGGCCGATGCACCGGCACGATGCCGTATTCGGAGAGCACGACCACGCGCCGTCCGAGAGCGTGGGCCGCATCGATCAGATCGCCGCTGACGGCATCGATCTCGGCGAGGTCGGCCGCAATCGCCGGATCGTCCGGCCCGAAGCGCTGCAGCGCGTAGTCGAGATGGGGCAGGTAGACGAGCGCAAGCGTCGGATCGCGCGTCGCGAGCACGTGCTTGGCGGCATCCGCGATCCATTGGCTCGACGTGATAGACGTGGCGGGCCCCCAGAATTGAAACAGCGGGAACGTGCCGAGCTTGGACTGCAGCTCGTCGCGCAGCTCGGGCGGATCGGACCAGCAGTCCGGCAGCTTGCGCCCGTCGGCCTTATAGATCGGACGCGGCGTCACGGTGAGGTCCGTGGCGGCCCCCATCGCATACCACCAGAAGAGGTTGGCCGAGGTGAAGCTCGGATCGCGCGCCTTCGCGGCCTCCCAGATCCGCTCCCCGGCGAGCAGCCGGTTGGACTGGCGCCAGAGCCAGACCTCCAGCAGATCGCGGAACAGCCAGCCGTTGCCCACGATGCCGTGGTCGCTGGGCGCAAGTCCGGTGACGAACGTGGCCTGCGCGGAGCAGGTGACGGCGGGCGTCACCGTGTGGAGCCGCCGGCGCGCGCCGTCCGCCGCAAAGCGCGAGAGGCGGGGCATGTGCTGCCCCATCAGGCTCGGCGTGAGCCCGACGACATTGAGGACGACGGTGGGATGCATTGCCGGCCGGCCTCCCGGCGGCATCATTTTTTCAGGGTGTGGATATAGGCGATCATCTTGAGGATCTGATCTTGCGTCACGCCGCGGATCGAGAACGAGCGCATGGCGCCGGAGGATCCGGAATGGACGATCTCGAACACGCCGACATCGGTGTTCGCGCGCTTGTTGATGAAGACGTCGTCGATCAGGCTCGGGCCCATGCCGCCCGTGCCGGCCGGGTTGTGGCAGGCCTGGCAATGCTCGTTATAGAGCTCTTTGCCGGCGGCGACGGCATCGGCATCGCCGTTGTAGGGGTTGACGCCGTCCTTGCGGAACGCTTCGACCGCCGCGGTGATCTCCTCGCCCTTGATCGGCGCGAGGTCGAGCGGCGAGTTGTCGAGCGCGTGGCGGAACTCGACGTCGGCCCTCGCGGACGGGGCAAGCGACATCGCGACGGCAGGTCCCATGAAGACGGCGGCGGCAACCAGAGCCGGACGAAGCGGGAAGAAGCGCGGGTTCAGGGTCATGTCGTGACTGCTCGCTTGGAAGGTGTCTCATGTCGGAGACATGGATTGTGTCTCATGTCGAAGACGTGGGCTTTATGACGTGTCGAAGACGGGAAGGCCCCCGTGCTGGCTGGCGTGAGGGCCGGCTGGCGTGAGGGCCTTCCTCGTCGGTCATATGGGAATGCTGAAAAGCATTGCCCAGGTCGTTACTGCTTCATCCGGGCCGTCTCGGCGCCTTCCGGCACGGCGTCGGCCGCCACGATCTTCCAGAGCGCGCCCGGCGGGTTGGCCCCGGCACCCTTGTCGTCGAGGTAGAAGCAGTTGCAGTTGACGGCGAGAACGGTGCCGTCCTCGTCGTTGTTACCGGCCGTGAACTGCAGGTCGGTCTGCGCCAGCTCCTGGAGCTGCCACTTGCTGCCGTCCCAGCCGGTGGCGAACACGCGGCCCGAGCACCAGTCGCCGGTCAGATACACGCCGTCCATGCCGGCGTAGTTCGCGACGCCGAGACCCTGGACCGAGCAGCCCCAGCCTTCGGTGAGCTTTTCTGCGCCCGGATAGGGTTCCTGGTGCGGATACTCCGCGACAGGCAGCACGCCGACCTGCGGGCACACGTCGTTCGGACCCGTCGCCGGATGGCAGTGGGTGCCCATGTTGTGCTTCCAGCCGTAGTTCTCGCCACCCTTGCTGGAGGCAGGCTGCCAGTTGATCTCTTCCCAGTGGTTCTGGCCCACGTCCGCGATGAAGAGGTCGCCGGTCTTCTTGTTGAAGTGGAAGGCGTAAGGATTGCGCAGGCCGTAGGACCACGACTCGGGGCGCGCACCCATGTGGATCTTCGAGAAGCCCTCTTCGGTGATGCCGAAGAGCGTCATCATGCGATCCTGCCAGGCCCGGGCCCAGGGGTTGTCGCGCGGCACGTTGTAGGCGTGCATCTCGCCGTCATCGACGTCGACGTCGATGCGGAGCATCTTGCCCCACAGCACGTCCTTGCGCTGGCCCGCATCGAGCGGATCGCCTTCCCAGCCGGCGTCGCCCTTGCCGATGTAGAGGAAGCCGTCGGGACCGAACTGAATGCCGCCGCCGTAGTGATTGTAGTAGGGCTGCGGGATGTTCATGATGACCTTGACGGTCTTGTTGGCGTGCTCGACGGTCACTTCGTCGGGGCTCGCGGGATCGACCGTGTAGCGCGCGATGATGTGCGCGCCGTTGAACGGCAGCGACGCGTAGCTGACGAAGAAGTGGCCGTTCTCCTTGAATTTCGGATGGAACGCCACGGCCCAGAGGCCCTGCTCCACGAAGCCGGTCTGGACCTCGCTGCCGAGGGGGCTGTTCTTCGTGAGGTCGAGGAAGGGCTTCTCGTTGACGGAGCCGTCCTTGTTCACGACCCGGATCGTGCCCTG